>Ga0302314_10017929_pt1 | contig 11837 bp, 3 predicted proteins | sample III_Palsa_N2_3_FD_200533 | JGI IMG/M metagenome (GOLD analysis project Ga0302314, IMG submission 200533) | Peat permafrost microbial communities from Stordalen Mire near Abisko, Sweden - III_Palsa_N2_3 | ecosystem: Environmental > Terrestrial > Soil > Palsa > Peat permafrost | place: Sweden...
TATGCCGTTTTATACGATGTAGCGCCGCCGGACGCAAGCACTTTTACCGGACCGTTCGAATCCGTCCAGTAACCGTGAAAACACCGTGCATTCCACCGTCAAAAATTGCGGTTATTTACGGGACGCGCAGGTTGCGGAAGCCGTCATGCGGGAAGAGGCCTGTCGGATAGTCTGCCGTGGGGAACTGTGCCTTGAAGAGGTACCGCACAAAGAAACCGCCGGAGACCGTGTTGTAGTTGCTCGTATTGTTGCCGCTCAGGAAGCCGCCGATGTACCAGTGGTCCGCAATGCGGTACGAACCTTCCGCATCGATGTTGTAGTTCGGGCCGATGTTGGTCGAGAGCGGCGTCTCCGCGCAGTTTTGCGCAATGATCAGGGCCTGGCTGCAACCGCTCATGTAGCGTGTCTGGTCGGCCTGGTCCAGCGGAAAATAGATCTGGCTGGCCTGTTCAAACGCCTGGATGCCCACGGCGCCCGCAATAATGTAATGCCAGTTCGTGCCGTAGTGGCCCGTGTACGTGATGGGTATCGCGCCCAGGAAGTACACCTCGGGGCTGAAGTACCCGCCAAGCCCATACGTCATGCCCAGCTCGTTGTAGCTGTAGTGCTCGCCGAAGAAGGTCATGCCAATGTTAAGGCTTCCATACTCCGGCCATACCTTCACGCGCCAGTACGCGCCCATGGTGCCGTCATACTTGCGGTTTTCCAGCACGTGATAGCCGCTCAGGTCTGCGCCTTCCATCAGAATGTAGAGGCCGTTCTTTTCGTTGCCCTTGTCAAAGCGGATGCCGCCGCCGGTCTGCACCACGCCGCCCCAGATCGGACCGGAATTAAACAGCGTCGCTCCATTCGGATCGCGCAGGCCGGCATAGGAGAGGATCGTGTCCTTCACATTGTCGCGATCGACGAAGAGCGTGAACGGGCCGCCGCCGGGCTTCCAGCGAAAGTGCCCCAGGATATTACGGACCAGAAACTCATACGGCGAATAGCCGACTGCGAGCCCAAAGTTCTGCGTCACCAGTTGCGCCTCACCGCCGACGCCGTCCGCGGGCTGCTGGATGTCCGCTCCCTGCGCATTCAGATACGCCGTGCCCAGGATCGGCACGGTATTGATCGAGGCCGGATTCGGATACGCCGAACCATTCGGAACGCCCGCATTCAAAAACACAGCACGCGGGATGACGGAGAGCCTTACCGTTTTGCTCAGCACCACGCTGGCCTCAAACGGCACTTCAAAGTCCGTCAGCCGGTCGAGCCCCGGCGTTCCGCTGCGATATCGCGCGACCCCTGTGCCGCCAAGCCAGCCGCTGTATGAAGCCTCAAGCTGCGCCAGATCAAGCTCCGCCTGATCGCGCTCACTCAACTGCTGCGAGAGCTGATAGTCCTGGTTCGGGTTGTAGCTGCCGCGCAACGGCGGAATGTTGTGCTGCATCAACTGCGGATCGGTCGGCGGCGTGCCCAGCGGATACGGCTGCCCGATCTGCGGATACGGCTGGTAGCCCAGCTGGTACGGCGCAGGCGGATAGTTCAGCGGTGCCTGCTGCGGCGCAGGAGCCACCGGCACCGGCGCGGCGCGGCGCACCGTCGTACGCCCCGAGCGCGGCTGCGGATACTGCTGGCCGTTGCTGTCGCCTGTGCCCCCGACGACCTGCACCTGCGTCGTGCTGCGCTGCTTGTTCGGATCCTGCGCGCCTGCGGTTCCCGGCTGTGGCACCTGCTGATAGCTGTTGCCGGTCACATCCACGCCACCGGTGTACTGCGTCGTCTCATACGTATCAGGCGGCGGATTGCTCTGCCCTTCCATGCTGTTCACCGGATGGCTGCCCGGAACCGACTGCTGCGCCCGCGCACCTTCAGCCTGGTACGCCGCAATGTCGGCATGGTTGGAGTGGCGCGCCGTGTTCGATGTGCTCGCCTGGTTTGGCACGTAGTGGATCGCCGGCAGCACATCCGTCTGCTCCGCCGTCTGCTGACCTGATTGCGTCGCGGATGGCGACTGCATCGCCGGCAACTGGCTCACCGTGCGCGCACCCGCTACATAGGTCGCGCCGGAGGTGCTCAGCATCGCATCGGTGGCGATCGGCGTATACGGCACGTACGGCTTGTAGACCTCAGCCTGGACCGGGGCCGTCTCCGGCGCGGCAACCGTCTGCTGCATCGCCGGCAGCGGCGCGTTCTGCGCGTCTGCCGTCAACCGGGCAACCTGCGCCTGTTGGTAGGCCTGATACGACAAATCGCCCTGCTGGGTAGAGGGCGAGTTCAGGTCATTGTGGATTTGTGGGTTGTAATTCAAAACCCGCTCTGGTGGCGAGATTTCAGCGTACTGAGCGGTCGTGCCGCCCTCGCTCTGCCCCGGCACGCCACCACCACCGTCATTCAGAGACTGCGGAACGTAGTCGCCCAACCGGCCGCTGCTGCGCGGAGCAGCCTGCGCTCCATTCGGATAGGCATAGCCGTTCGCATTCGGATTTACGTAGCCCGGATTGCTCATGTACGACGGCACAACCGGCTGCTCCGTGTAGCCATACTGGTTGTTCAGCACCACCGGAGGCGTGCCGTACTGGTTCTGGTAGCTCGGCAGATACGGCGGTGGCTGCGGCAGCGAGAGGTTCCCATTGTCCGCGCCCGGCTGCAGCAGCGATGCGAGGTCCTGCGACTGGTGCGCGTTCGGCAGGCGAATCTCGCCCGGAGGCACCGGACGGCTCAGCTCTGCCGCCAGATCGGAGCCGGGATCATCCGGCGGCATCGCCGCCAGCGACGCCCTGTAGTAATCGGCAGCACGGCCCTGGTTGCCGGCGGCCTGCTCAAACTTCGCGGCCTGCGTCAGCATCTGCGAATCGTGCGGATAGAGATTCAATCCGTAGCGCAGCCAGATCTCGGCCTGCTTGGTATCGTTGTTGGCGAGCGCCGCGGCCACGGCCGATTTGTAATCACCCGGCGATGCAGCCGTCATGTCCTGCGCCTTGAAGATCAGCTCCGCCTGCTTCGGATTGCCCGCGCGCATATAGCCACCGGCAAGCGCCTTGAAGACGCCGGGATTATCCGGAAACGCGCGCGCCGCCGCATTCAGGATCGCCAGGCTGCGCTTGTAGTTCTCTGCAGCCGCAGTCTGGTTCGCGCGGCGTACCGCCCAGTTCGCCCAGATGGTCTGCACCGTGCGCCGTTGCTCGTCCGTCAGGTCAGCACGGCCTCCAAGCTGCATCAACGCCGGATACAGTCCTGCATCATTGTTTGAATTGAAGAGCAGCCACGCATCCTGTATCTGGATATCTGCCGGAGGTGCCTCGTGCGCGGCAGCGTAGTGCTGCGTCACGCGGTTCAACAAAATTGCCGCCTGCTGCGGTTCGCCGACGGAGTTGTACACGCCGGCCATGGTCTGCAGATAATCCGGATCGCTCTCCAGCGTCTTGCGCGTAGCCAGCGGGATCTGCTGTACCTGCGCCACTGCTTCACGATCATGCCCGGTCGAGTGCAGCGCCGCGAGCAGGCCCTTCCACGCATCCGTGCGATCAGGATTATTGATCAGCACCTGCCGGTAGATCCCGTACGCCTGCTGCGCATTGCCGCGCTTCAGATAGATCGCAGCCAGTTGCAGTTGCAGCGGCACCGGTGGCTGCTGCCCGGCGGTCGTATCCATCGTGACGGCCTTCTCCAGAAAACCCTGCGCCACGTCGAGCTGGTTCTGCTGCTCATAGACCGCGGCCAGTGTGCTCAGAAATCCCGGGTCCTTCAATGCCTCGTCATACGTCGCGGGCGGCATCGACTCCATCGTCGCCACCGCGGCAGCATCCTGGTTCATCGCATGCTCCACGCGCACAAGTCCCTGCCACGCGCCGACGTTCGCTGGATCGTCCGAGAGCACCTGCCGGTAGAGTCCCGCAGCCTGGTCCAAACGGTTGCTCTGCTGCAAGAGTCCCGCATACTGCAACTGCGTCTCCGCCTTCAAACCTTTGCCGTCCGCGGGAAATGGCAGATCGAGCGCGCCCTTCAGCACGCGCTGCGCATCCGCATCGCGTCCTACAGCGGAGTAGGCCGAAGCCAGCGTGCGCAGAAAATCCGGGTCCTTCATCAACTGCGCATGCACAGTTGCCGGAATGCGCTTCTCTGTCTCCAGCGCCGCCTGCGGATGCCCGGCCTGATACTGCGCCATGAAGAGTCCACGCCATGCGGCAGGATCACTCGGCTTCAACTTCACATACTGCGCATAGATCGGCGTTGCAGCCTCAGGCTGCTGTGCCTTCAGCAATGTGCCGCCCAAACCAAGCAATGCCTCTGGACTGCCCGGCCGCTGCCGCAGCGCCTCACGGTACTGCTGCTCCGCCGTGGTGAGGTCGTTCTCATTCAGCGCGACTGCGCCTTCGCTCAGCGTGTAATAAAAGCGCGATGTCTCAATGGCTTTATCCAGGCCGGGGTCTTTCGAACCATTCTGCTTGGCCTGCGTCAGGAAGCTGATGGCACCGCCGAAGTTCTGCTGGTTCATGCGGATGTAGCCCATGCCCGCCAGCGCCGGTCCATTCTCCGGATCGTTCGCGAGGATCGCCTTGAAGCGCTCCTCCGCCTCAGGCAGATGCTTTGCGTTCAGCGCACTGTAAGCCGCAGCTTCCGTCGCAGTACGCTGCCGCGCTGCAGTCTGCTCGGCCTGCTCCTCGGGCGTAAGCGCACGGCCTGTTGGGCGGCTGTTCTTTGCCGCTTCCGCCTGTGACTCCTTCAACGCCTTCGCCAGCTGCGGATCATTGTGCTTGGAAAGATAGGCGCGAATCTCCGCGCCCGACGCCGGGTTCTGCGAATCCCACAGCAGCGACTGGCGCAGCGCATCGGCCGCCTCAGGGTTCGCAGGATGCTTGGCCAGCAGCGCCTGTCCCTGCGAACGCGTCTTCGGGTTGTAGGTCAGAATTCTACCGAGCGTGATTTGATAGCGCGAGTCCTGCGGATACTTGGCGACCAGTTCCTGCAAGCCTGCGATCGCATGCGGGCGTCCATCTTCCGTCGCGGCTTCGGTCTCGTAGTAGGCCAGCGCCCAATCCCCCGGCGGCGGGTCGCCACCGAAGACCTGCCGGTAGATATCCATCGCCTGCGCATACTGCCCGGCCTGCGCCAGCTTGCCCGCCTGCTGCAATTGCTGGACCTGGTTCTGCTGCGTCAGCATGGAATCCACGCGCGCGATATTCGGATCGTTCGGGTTGATCGCCTTGAGCCGGTCAAGGTAGGTGTTGGAGAGCGCGGCGTTGCCGTTCAGTTTTGCAGCCCGCGCCAGCCCGCCGAGGGCTTCCGTATTGTTCGGGTCGGCCAGCAGGATCTGCTGCCAGGTCTGCGCGGCCAGGTCCATGCGCCCGCGCACCTCAAACGAATGTGCTTTGTCCAAAAGGAGTTGCGTGGTCGCGGCCTGATTCGCAGCCTGCGCTTGCACCGCAATGGGTGCAAGTGTGATGACACAGGCCAGTAGGCCTGCCACTGCCAGTCGCATTGGCGGAGAAATTCTCATTACTGTTGCCGTCTTGAAGCTTATCGCGTTTTTCAGCTTTTTGACCGCTTTTTTTAGGGGCTATGCCCCTTATTTCTCAGGCTTCTAGCCGCAATGTCTACTTCCACTTCAACTTCAACTGACCATCCTTCTCGATTTGGTACCGTTTTTCCAGCCAACCTGTAGCAAACAGGGCCATATTCTGGTCGTAATAATGCGCCGGATTGCCATAAAGCCCGGTTCCTGCATCCAGCCCACTTTTCAGCAGATTGATCTGCACATTCGCCTGCTTATTGAGTTTGAGCGCCTGCAGGTAAGGTATCACCGCGGCCGAGAAGCTCAGCGGCCCCTGCGTGTTCTTGACCGACCCGGAACTGTCGACTGTCAGCGGCGGCACGTTCTGCTTGCTCAGGTAGTTCGCCATCGCCGGAAAATTATCCAGCGAATCGCGCAGACCGGGCGTCTTCGGGTCGGCGATGCCAAGCCATAGATAGACGCGGATGGCGTCGAAGCTTGCGAGTGCGGGAGCAGGCAGCGGTGGTGCCGGAGCGGCAGCCGCTGCTGCATTCGGGACCGGGCTGGGTGCTGGTGTACCTACCGCTGTCTGCGGCGTAGCGGCAGCGGGATTCGCTCCGGGCTGCCCGTTCTGCGTCTGCATCGGCTGCTGTCCCGGCGCGGCAGAGGCCACCCATCCCTGCCCTGCAATGCACTTCGACCAGTCCGGCGCATAGCCGGCGGTGGCCACGTGATTATAAAAACGCGGAAGTTCATCCAGCATCGAAGACCATACACCGTGCCGCGTGGATGCAAAGTACGCCACCAGCGGCAGCGGCACATAGCTCGGATTGAAGACCCATGTGAGATCGTCCGGATGGAAGCCGCTGGGCGCGGGCAGAAGCAGCGGACCATCCGCGCAGCCCGTAGACGCCGGAAGTTCCACCACTTCCGTGTGCTCAATGCGCTCGATCATCGCCGTGCCGAGCTTGGTGTAATCCGAATTGTTCCAGTGCTGTCCGGCCTCCAGCAGGTCATACGCCATCCAGAGATCGGCGTCGCTCGCGGGATTGGGATCTAGGACCTTCCAGTTGCCGTCCGGCGCCTTGCCCCAGTTCCATGCCGGCAGATGCTGCAGCAGATCGCCCTGCGCAAGGTTCTGCGTGGTCCACAGCAGCAGCTTGTCAAAGTGCGGCTGATCGTCGGCAACCAGCGCGAAGAACATCGCATAGGCCTGCGCTTCTGACGTCGTGCGGTCTGATCCGGTGTGATCGATCACGCGGCCCTGCGGATCGATGAAGCCTTTGACGTAGCTCTCCCACAACGGCCAGGGCTGCTGCTCCGCGCGACACCCGTTCCCCGCGAGCAGCGTGATGGCGACTGCTGCCGTCACAACGCACGCGTGCAGCGCTCTGCTGCGCATCGAGCGTCTGCTTCGTTTTAATTCCAGGCCGTCACTCACGTCGCGATTCCTTGGCGAAACTCTGCGTACAAAAGAAAAAGGCCTGCTGGAGACGCACTTCTGCGCCGCCAGCAGGCCGGTTCGTTTACTCCGTGCCCTGCAGGCGCACGCGCGCGCGCCGCCGCAGCCAGACGCGGATCCAGACCGCGAGCAGGAAGCAGATGAACAGGACGAAGACGTTCACCAGCCACGGGAACTGCGTGAACCACAGGCTGATCTGCGTGTACCAGGGCAGGTTGCCGACGTGATAGATGTCGCTGCCGATCTGGTATGAATCGAACTGCGCGCCATGCAGCACGGCGACAGAGAAATTAATGTCGCTGGACTGTGAGGTCTTCAGGAACGTCGTCAGGAACTCCGGCACCACCGTGTGGTCCTTCACCGCAACCACGACGATCGAGCGGCCGGCCGAGTAGGGCGACTCCATGCCTTCGATGATCGTGTCCGGCAGACCACCCGAAGTCTCCAGTTCACCCGAACTCACGTGCTCGTTCGAGCGCACCTTCCACCACGCGTGCTCCAGCGGCGCAAAGAAGCCCTGCGCGTCGGTCACATGCACGCCGTTCACGTCGATGCCCACAGGCATATGCGTGCCCAGCTTGGTCAGCGCGGGCTGGTCTTCCACCGTACCCATCACCAGGTAATCGGTGTCCGCGCCGGACTGCATGCCGTCGGTATTGGTCACCGTCACACGCAGCACCGGGAAGCCGGTCTGCGCGCCGAAGTGGCCCATCATCGTCAGGTACATCTCCAACTCGTCGGTCGTCGGCGTATCCGGCAGCACCACGGTCGTCTCGGAGAGATCGGCGCGACGGGTGAATGGGAATCCCGCATTGGCAAAGAGTTCAAGGTTCGGCATGGCGATCCAGTGCGGTATGCCCTGCAGATCGAGATACGAACTCTTCAGGATCGCGCCCTGCAGATTGAGCGGCGCGGTGTCCTGGCACTGTCCCTTCTTCGAAAGCTGGAAGAAGAACTTCAGCAGCATCGAATTGGAGAACGGCCTCATGTCCACCACAGGCACAGGCACGTCGATCTTCGCCTCCTGCGCCGCCTTATCGCTATGCGGCAACGGCGTGGACCCGACGTACTGGTTGTTCATGAACACCTGCAACGACGAATCGTCTGCCAGAGGAATACCGTTGTAGCGGTAATCCAGCTTCAGCGTCAGGTCGGGGCGCGCGCCGTAGTATGTGTCCGGCGGGATGCGCATGTAGATGCCGATCGGCACCGAGCCGTCGCCCTGCAGCGTCTCACCCTGCGCAAGGTCCCACATCGGCGTAATTCTGTCGGTGGAGAGCCAGCGCGGCGCATCATTCGGACTGCGCTTCTCCGGCAGATCGAGCTTGGGTATATGGATCTGCGCACCCTGCAGGAAGCTCTCCTGCAGCGCAAGCGCCTGTGCTGCGATCACAAGATCGTCGCCGTTATCCCCCGTGACCACGAGAACTTTACTGTAGGGGTCCGATGGGTTGGTTCGCATCGCGATCGTTGCGCCACTACTGCCGGAGAGGTTCAGCGACGATGGAAGGTCCGCCGTACTCTCTCCGATCACGATCGCGTTGCCCGTGGGTATGGTCCCGAAGCTGACGGGAAAGCGTACAGGGCGGTAGTCGGTAAGAATACCGAACCACGATGCGATGATGCCGGCGGCCTGCATCGCCTTAGGCGACGGCTGCGACATGAAGACGATCGGCACGGACGGATGCAGGTTCACGGCCGAGTCATAGAACGGCAGCGGCAGCAGCTTCAGATCGTCCTGCAGCGGCAGCAGATTGCCTGCGAGCTCGATCGTCGTGGTGGAGTCAACGCGCGCCCACAGCGTGGAGTGCGATGGGTCCTCGCAGTTCAGCGTGTAGTGGCCGATGAACTCGAACGTGATCTGGTTGTCGCGCACCAGCATCTCGGCCGGCATCTCCAGCGTCGCTTCCAGGATGGCGCTGTTGCCGTTCTGCGTCACCAGGATCGGCGCGTTTTGCGGCGCCAGGATGGTGCCGGCATCGGTCGGCGAACCGCCTTCGGTATACGTGCCGCTCATGTTCACATTCGTCACCACCGGCAGCGTCGCAAAGAGCGAGCCGTTCAGCATGATCTTCATGTGGCTGAGCGCCGGGATCAGGCCCGGCGAGAAGTGATAGCGGATGTGCATCGTCGCCGTGCGCACCACCTGCGTCTGCGGCACCGAGAAGTAGATGGAGTGGTATGCATCCACGCCACGCAGTTCGATCACGTCCGGCACGCCGATGTCAGCGAGCGCGAAGACGTTCTTGAACGTTCCCGGCGCGACCGAGCTGATCTGGCCGTCCTTGCCGGAGGCCGCGGCTGCAGCCAGCTGTTGCGGCGTGTTGAAGTTTGCGCCCGCGCCTGCGGTCTCACCCTGTGCATAGGCGCGTTGCGGGCTGGCTGTTCCCGCCAGTACGGCGGCGAACAACAGGACCGGAGCGATGATGCTGGTAGCCAACTTTTGCGGCTTCTTTTTCTTTTGAGTATTCATCAGACCTCGGAATGTTGTTGCCAGACCGTACATTGAAAGTTTAAGGATCCTGCCAAGACTTGTAAGCGGACGATCCACCTCGCGTGCTTCGCCCCAGCCAAGCCACGTGTCCGCGCGCGAGTACAGCACCATCGTCAGCATCTCTTCTTCGTGGATCGTGAGCGGCTCGAACTGCAAACGAATCGAGTTGCCCTCATTCGAGACTACGGTGGCGGGAAGCTCCGCGTCACCTACGACCAGAGGAAAGACCAGTTTAACGGTATCGCCTGCGGCCGCCACCACGCTCTGCTCCAGAATAACGGCAGTGCCGCCGCTGGAGAGATCGACCGTGATGCCATTGGCCAGGCTGCCGTCCGCTGTCACCACGGCGGTCGGGACCTCCATGATCACGCGCACAGTCTGCCGCCTTTGCTGCGACTCGCGCGCCACGGCCGTGGAGACACCGAGAATGATGATGTTGAAGCACGTCCAGATCGAATTCATGATGACCGTGCCGGGATGCGTCGCATCCAGCCAGAAGTAACGCGGTATCGCCATCAGCAGACCGAAGATATTCAGCCCAAGCAGCAGAAGGAACGGCTGCGCGATGCGCGTGTCGAAGAACGAACGGTTCACCACGCCGCCCTTCGCCGTCACGTCAAACTTGCCCAGCTTCGGATTGACCAGCGCGAGCATAGTGGGCAGAAAGATGTACGGTGCCAGCACCGTCTCATAGATCTCATTCCAGAACGAGTGCCGGTGCTGCCCCTGGATGCGCGAGTTGGTGATCGCCGCCAGCACAAGATGCGGGAAGGCGTACGCGAGGATCGCGGCCCAGTATCCGGGCACGTTGGTGTGGCCCAGGATGAGATAGATCAGCGGCGCCGAGAGGAAGATGAGCCGCGGCAGGCCGTACATGAAGTGCATCATCGCGTTGAAGTAGCAGAGGCGCTGCGCCGGCTTTAGGCCATAACCAAGCAGCGGATTGTCCGTGCGCATGATCTGGATCATGCCGCGCGCCCAGCGGATGCGCTGCTTCACGTGGCCCGACAGACGCTCCGTCGCCAGACCTGCAGCCTGCGGAATGTTGATGTAGGCCGTGTTCCAGCCGTTCATCTGCATGCGCAGCGAGGTGTGCGCATCTTCCGTCACCGTCTCCACGGCGATGCCGCCGATGTCGTCCAGCGGCTTGCGGCGCAGCACCGCGCAGGAGCCGCAGAAGAAGGTCGCGTTCCAGAAGTCGTTGCCGTCCTGCACGATGCCGTAGAAGAGCTCGCCCTCGTTCGGGATCACGCGGAACTGGCCGAGATTGCGCTCAAATGGGTCGGGCGAATAAAAATGGTGCGGCGTCTGCAGCATCGCCAGGTTCTCATCGCGCAGGAACCAGCCCATCGTGACCTGCAGAAAGCTGCGCGTGGGCACGTGGTCCGAATCGAAGATCGCAACGAACGGAGCATGCAGGCGCTTCAGCGCGCGATTGATGTTCCCTGCCTTGGCATGCTTGTTGTCGTCGCGCGTCATATAGCCGATGCCGGCCTCTTCCGCGAAGCGGCGGAACTCCTCGCGCTTGCCGTCGTCCAGGATGTAGACGTTCAGCTTGTCCGCCGGCCAGTCGATGTTCATTGCGGCCAGCGCGGTGTAGCGCACCACGTTCAGCGGCTCGTTATACGTCGGGATGAGCAGGTCGACCTCAGGCCAGGTCGCGGGATCGTCCGGCAGCGGAACCGGCGTGCGGCGCAGCGGCCACATCGTCTGCAGATAACCCAGAAACAGGATCACGAAGGCATATGCTTCAGCGCCGACCAGCAGCAGGATGAAGAACGCGTCCAGCGCCGTCCAGTGCACCGCCGGGTCCATGAAGAAGTTGGCGACGGTATGAATACGCCAGTAGCCGTACCGGAACGTCGAGAACATCGACGCCAGCATCAGCGTCAGCGTGATCACGTAGGAGCTGGAGCTGCGGTCCAGCCAGATGCCCAGCAACACCATCAGCAGGCCAAGCACGCACTGCTGCGGCCATGTGAGCTCCAGCGCCGCGGTAAAGATCAGCGTGCAGATACCGCCGCCGACCACGATCCAGCGCACAAGGCGCGTCAGCGGACTGTCGCCGGATTCAAGTTCTCGCCAAAAGGCGGTACGTGTCATCTATCTCTCACTCCAGCGAATACCACGGAAGGCCTGCGCAGCCGGTGCGGAGAGTGACCGCAGCCAGCCGGCCAGGTTCATGTAATCCTCCGCCACGGGCGAACCGGGCGCGTAGTCCATCACCGTCATGCCCTCGGCGAGCGCTTCGCTCACGGCCGGGCTGCGGCGAATCACAAACGGCAGAAGCCTGTCGCCCAGCTGCTGGCGCATCACCTCGCGCACATCCAGGTGCAGCGGCAGCGAAGCGTCAAACTGGTTCAGCAGATACATCGGCTGGATCGGACGGCCTTCATTGTCCGTCT
>Ga0302314_10017930_pt1 | contig 11836 bp, 13 predicted proteins | sample III_Palsa_N2_3_FD_200533 | JGI IMG/M metagenome (GOLD analysis project Ga0302314, IMG submission 200533) | Peat permafrost microbial communities from Stordalen Mire near Abisko, Sweden - III_Palsa_N2_3 | ecosystem: Environmental > Terrestrial > Soil > Palsa > Peat permafrost | place: Sweden...
CCCCTCGACCAGCTTGGCGCGGCAGGTCGAGCACATGCCGCCCTTGCAGGCGAACGGCAAATCCATGCCGGCGCGCAACGCCGCATCGAGAATCGCCTCGCCTTCGGCGACCGGCACCTCGCGGCGCTTGCCGTCGATGATCAGCGACGCCATCGCCTTCGGCGGCGCGCTCTCGGATATCACCGCTTTCGGGCGCGGCCTGCCGCCGAGGCCGGAGACAAAGCGCTCGACGTGAATGCGCTCAGCGGCAATGCCGATGTCGCGGCAGGTCGCCTCGATGTCCTCGCTCATGCCGGTGGGGCCGCAGATGAAGACATGGTCGACGCTGGCGGCCGGAACCAATGAGCGCAGCAGCACGCGGACTTTTTCACCGTCGAGCCGGCCATGCAGGATCGGGATGTCCTGCTCTTCGCCCGAGATCACGTGAAACACCGAGAACCGCTGCATGAAGCGATCCTTGAGCTCTTCCAGCGCCTCGCGAAACAGCATGCCGCCGGTGGAGCGATTGCCGTAGAACAGAAAGAACCGGCTGTTTGGCTCGCGCGCCAGCACGCCCTTGACGATCGACAGGATCGGGGTGATGCCGGAGCCGGCGGCAAAACCGACATGGACCCGCCCCTCATCCGGCTGGTGCGCGATACCGAAGCGGCCGGTTGGCGTCATGACGTCGAGTTCGTCGCCGGATTTCAGCTCATCGGCGGCCCAGCTCGAAAACGCGCCGCCGTCCACTTTCTTGACGGCGATCCGCAATTCGCCGTCATCGGGACCGGAGCAGATCGAATAGGAGCGGCGCACTTCCTCGCCGTCCATCATGGTGCGCAAGGTCAGATATTGTCCGGGCGCAAAGCGATAATCCTCGGCCAGTTCGCCTGGAATCGCAAAGGTCAGCGATACCGCGTCCGGAGATTCGCGGCGCAGATCGTTGACGGCGAGGCGGTGAAAACGGGGAATTAAAGACGACATGATCAATGACACTTGAAATAATCGAACGGTTCGCGGCAGCTCCTGCAGCGCCATAGCGCCTTGCAGGAGGTCGAGCCGAACTCGGAAAGCACTTCGGTATCGTCAGAGCCGCATTGCGGACACGCGACCTCCTGCACCCCGAACAGCGCGCGGCGGGAACTGGTCGCCTGCGGCGGCGCGATGCCATATTCCCGGAGCTTGCGGCGGCCCTCCGCGCTCATCCAGTCGGTGGTCCAGGCCGGCGACAGCACGGTGCGAACTTTTGGATGGCGAAAACCCGCGCGCTCCAGCGCCAGCTCGATCTCCAACTGGATCATGTTCATCGCGGGACAGCCCGAATAAGTCGGCGTGATCACAACCTCGACGCGGCCGTCGGTGACCGCGACATCGCGCAGCACGCCGAGATCGGCGATGGTGAGCATGGGAATCTCGGGATCGACTACGCCGGCCGCGGCATCCCACGCGCGTTGCCCCAACTGTACATCGCCCGACAGGGTGGTCACCATGTGGCCCCCGGAAATGTGCGCGGCATCGATTGCAGCTCGCTCAGGAGATGGCCGAGATGTTCGCTGTGCCGGCCGTCGCGGCCGCCCTGCTGCATCCAGTCGCTTTTCGGCAAATTCAACGTCGCTTCACCCACCACATCCGAAACCGTCTTGAGCCATTGCGGGCGCAACGCCGCGGGATCGACCGCGATGCCGCCATCGATCAAGGCGCGCTCGCTCCCATCTACCTCAAACATCTCGCCGGTATAGGCCCAGAGGTCGTCGATCGCGCCCTGCGCGCGGCGATGGCTTTCCGCGGTGCCGTCGCCAAGCCGGACCAGCCATTCCGAGGAATGCCGCACATGATAGGCGCTCTCTTTCTCGGATTTCGCCGCGATCGCCGCCAGCGTCGCGTCAGCGGATTGCATCATCGCGCGCCAATAGAGATCGGCGAAGGCCGAGTAGAAGAATTGGCGCGTCATAGTTCGCGCGAAATCGCCGTTCGGCTGCTCCAGCAGCAGGAGATTGCGGTACTGCCTGATATCGCGCAAATAGGCGAACTTGTCCTCGTCATTGCCCTTGCCTTCGACGGTGGCCGCATAGGTATACAGCTCGCGCGCCTGTCCGAGCAGATCGAGGCCCATATTGGCGAGCGCCATGTCCTCTTCCAGAGCAGGCGCATGGCCGCACCATTCCGACAGCCGATGCCCCAGGATCAGCGCATCGTCGGCGCGGCGCAGCGCGTACAACACGAGCGGCGTTTCGGAGACCTGGATCGAGGCGACTGCCATATTTAAAAAACCTCTTGGTGCGCTAACAGCAACGTCGTCATTGCGAGGAGCCAACGGGTCGCGCGAATGCGCGCCCGATGATAAACTCCGCGACGAAGCAATCCAGTCTTTCTTCTTGGCTATGGATTGCTTCGCTGCGCTCGCAATGACGTTACAGACGCCTGAGAACGCCGCAAAAATCACATATGCCCGACTTCATCCGGCACGTCGTAAAATGTCGGATGCCGATAGATCTTGGATTCCGCCGGCTCGAACATCATGCCCTTGTCGGATGGATCGGAGGCGGTGATCGCGTTCGACGGCACCACCCAGATCGACAACCCCTCGCCACGGCGGGTGTAGATATCGCGCGCGGCCTGCAGCGCCAGCGTCGTATCGGCGGCGTGCAGCGAGCCGACATGCTTGTGCGCGAGGCCGTTACGGCTGCGAATAAAGACTTCCCACAACTGCGTGTTCGGCGTGGTCATCATGGACCTCCCTGAATTTTGTTGCGGCTTAGGCCGCGGCCTTGCGGCTTTTGCGCTTTTCGGCGTAGGCCTGCGCCGCCTCGCGCACCCAGGCGCCGTCGTCATGCGCCTTGCGTCGCGCCGCGAGCCGGTCGCGGTTGCACGGGCCATTGCCGGCCAGTACCGCATTGAATTCGTTCCAGTCGATCGCGCTGTATTCCCAGTTGCCGGCGGCGTTCTGCTTCATGCCGGGGTCGGGAATCGTCAGACCGAGATACTGCGCCTGCGGCACCGTGGCATCGACGAATTTCTGCCGCAACTCGTCATTGGAGAAGCGCTTGATTTTCCATCTGGTTGAGGTGTCGCTGTGCTGGCTGGCCTTGTCCGGGGGACCGAACATCATCAGCACCGGCCACCACCAGCGATCGAGCGCGCTCTGCGCCATCGCCTTTTGTTCCTCCGAGCCGCGCGACAGCGTCACCATGATCTCGAAACCCTGCCGCTGGTGAAACGACTCCTCCTTGCAGACCCGGATCATGGCGCGCGCATAGGGACCGTAGGAGCAACGGCACAGCGGAATCTGATTCATGATCGCGGCGCCATCGACCAGCCAGCCGATCACGCCGATATCCGCCCAGGTCAGCGTCGGATAGTTGAAGATCGAGGAATACTTTGCTTTCCCCGCCAGCATCGCGTCGACCAGTTCTTCGCGCGAGGTGCCGAGCGTTTCGGCCGCCGCATAAAGATAGAGCCCGTGGCCGCATTCGTCCTGAACTTTGGCCAGCAGCGCCGCCTTGCGGCGCAGCGACGGCGCACGGGTGATCCAATTGCCCTCCGGCAGCATGCCGACGATTTCGGAATGCGCGTGCTGCGAGATCTGCCGGGTCAGCGTCCTGCGATAGGCCGCCGGCATCCAGTCGTTGGGCTCGATGCGATCGTCGGCATCGATCCGCGCCTGAAACCGTGCCGCGTGTTCGGCATCCTCGACATGGCGATCGTCGGCATCGGACGTGTTAAGCGCCTGGGTGTACATGGCCGATCTCCGGGAAAGCGAAAGATAACATATAACAATAAATTCGAAACTCAAGTTACTTTTGTAACATAATTAGGCGTCACCGAACCGGCGCGCGAGTTCCCCGCCGGCCGCGGGCAGCGGGCCTTTTTCGTTGCTGGCATGGCGGTCAAGCCATTGTTCGGACGCGGGAACCAGCCCGCGATAGATCTCGCCGCAGAGCGCCCGGGCGGCCCGGCCGGGCCAGTCCGCGGGCAGCAGCGCCGTCGGCAGCAAGGGATCGCGCAGCACCACCCGCCGGTAATGGTGGATCAGCAGGATGCGGGCGGCGAAGGCATCGAGGTCGGACAGGCGCTCGCCGCGGCCGATCCAGCCGCGCAGCGGCTCGAAGGTTTTCATGAATTTCAGATAGGCGTCGGCGGTGCGATCGAGCGGCCAGCTCTCGCTGAGCAGGCGCCGGCCGCTGTCATCCTCGGCGGACACTTCCAGCCGGATCGCGGATGCGGCTTCCTCGGGAATCGGAACGCCCGAAGGCGCCACCCACACGCCCGGCAGCGGACTGCCGAAGCCGGCATTCTTCAGCGCCTCGCGCGCCGCGTCGCGCTCCTCGGCTTTCCCGATCAGCAGCAATTCAAAGCGTCCGGTCCAGTCGGACGGCTGCGGATCATAGATATGCCTGGTCGCGGCATCGAAGGTTTGCCGTCCCTTTTTGACCAGCCGGTAGAAACTGTTGCGACCGACCTTGTGGCGTTCGAGCCAGCCGTCGGCGGCCAGCCGCGACATCGCGGTGCGCACCACGCCGCTGTCGATGTCGATGGTTTCAAAAAACGCCAGCAGCGTGCCGAGCCAGACCGAACCGCCGCGCGGCACGATGGCGTCGCCAAATACCGTGATGACGATGGAGCCGGTGCGCGAGGGCTCGCGCTTGAGCTGGTCGATGATGCGGGCCAACGGATGCGCCATGCCTAACGCATAGCGCGTTTTTCGGATTCACGACAACGGCGGTTCAAGCCGGCGGTGATACACTTCTCCCTCGCCCCGCTGCCGCTACCGGCTAGGATCGGGAAACACGAGGCTGCGCCAGCCGCTGCGGTCGAATGGCGCCCACTGGCCTTCGGGCTGCGCGAGACGCTCGGCCACCGCATAGACCACGGCGGGGTGATGGCCCATGCCGCAATGGCTGCTTTCGACTTCGATGTTCTCGGACCGCGCCGACGGCTTTTCCATGCAGCCCTGCCAGGCGCAGATGCCGTCGGTGCGGCTGAAGATCGCGGTGGTCGGCACCGGCGGGGTTTCCGACAGCGATCCACCGAACCGGGCATCCTCTTCGTCAGCGCGACGCCCACTTGCCATCTCGTAGACGCGCCAGGCGTTGGTCGCCTTCGGGTTACCCGCGAACGGACTGCCGAGCGTGATCACCGAACGCACCCGATCCGGCATCATCTTGGCGAGCTGGCGCGCATAGAGACCGCCAAGGCTCCAGCCGACCAGGCTGATCTTGCGGCCATGGGTGTCGCTCAACTCGCGAACCAGATCGGTCATGGCGTGCTGCACGCCGTCGCGCAGGCCGAGATTGCGGCCCTGACGCCAGCCGCTGACGGCATAGCCGCGGCTCTTCAAGAAGCTGCGCAGCGGACGCGTCGAGGTGTCCGAGGCCACCAGCCCCGGCAGCACCAGCACGGGATGACCGTCGCCCTTCGGCGCCAGGCTGAGCAGCGGCAAGGCACCGAGAAACGCGCCGAGTTCGTGGATCGCCCGTCCCTCCAGAAACATCAGGGTTCTGGACGGCGGGCGCAGCGTCTGGGCAGTGGCGGACATCGTATTTCCTCTTCAAGGCCGGCCGCGAGGGCCCAATCGATCAATGTGAATACGCGAATCCCGGATAATCGTTCCGCAACGCAACAATCTCTGAATCAAGTTAGGTCGCTGATTCCATCATTCAAGCGGGTGACGTCGAATGCGACAATAGCTCTCCACAGTTAAAACGCGCTCCGTGATCTAAAAGTCACAGCCATCGCAGCAGCCATTCACCGCTATAGAGTCCCAATCCGGCGAGGCCGCCGATCAGCGATCCGTTGAAGCGGATGTATTGCAGATCCTTGCCGATGTTGATTTCGATCAGCGAAATCAACTGCCCCATATCCCAGGCCTTGACCTGATCGGCGATGAAGCCCGAGACACCGCTTTTCTGATCGGCGATGAAACTGCCGAGCACGGCGACCAGACCCTGGTTGATTTCGGAGCGCAATTCGGAATCGCCTGATAGCGCCTCGCCGGCTTCGGTGAACATCTTGGCAAGGTAATGCTGCAGCACCTGGGTTTCGCCGCTGGCGCTGCGTTCGATGAAGGCCCGCGTGTTCGACCAGATGTTGCGTGCGAGGTCGCCGAGTTCGGGGCGCGCCAGCAGGTCGCGCTTCAGGCCGTCGATGCGGTCGGCATAGGTGTGGTCGCTGCCGAGCCGGTCGACGAACGACAACACCATGCGGTCGAATTCGCCGCGGAACGGATGCTTCGGATCGGAGCGGACCTCTTCGAAGAACGAGGACGCCGACGCCACGATCTTGTTCACCAGGAATTTGTCGGTGCGATAGAGTTTCAGCAGCGTCGGCAGTTCGCCGCGGATTTTCTCGCGGATCATCGCCATGGTTTCCGGCTGGGTCAGCGATTGATGCACCGCGCGCAGGATATCGTCGAGCAGGCCCTGATGCCGGCCCTCAGCCACGAACGCGCGCAGCGTGCCGGCGGCCAGTGGCGCCAGATCGATCGATTGCAGCTGGGTGGTGATGCGCCGCGTGATGAAGGTCATCAGGCCCGAATTTTCCGTCGCCGAGACCGCCTCCGGCAATAACCGCAGCGTGAAACGCGCCAGATCGCCGCTGCGTTTGCGGTCGCGCAGCCAGTCGGCAATGAAGGAACCGAAGTCGATCTGGTGCAATTTGGCATCGACGGGAGCGGCTTCAAGAAAATGCACCTCGATGAATTCACCGAGCTTGTCGGCGATGCGGTGCTGATTGCCCTGGATGATCGCGGTGTGCGGGATCGGCAATCCCAAAGGCCTACGAAACAGCGCCACCACCGCGTACCAGTCGGCCAGCCCGCCGATGGTCGCGGCCTCCGCGAACGCCGCGACGAAGCCGAAGATGGGATGCACGGGCAGCAACAGCTTCGCCGTCACGAACAGCGCCAGCGTGCCCGCCAGCACCAGCGTCGCCAATAGCTTGACGCGCCGCAGCTCCGCCGCCCGCGCGGCATCGCCGGGCGCGTCGAACGAGAATGTTCCTGACGTGGTCATGGCGGCTTTCCGAAGAGCGGACGGAATCAATCATCGCGCGACGTCCCCATCGCCGTCATTCCGGGGCGTGCGAAGCACGAGCCCGGAATCTCGAGATTCCGGATCGCCGCTTCGCGTCGTCCGGAATGACGGTGAAGAGACGAAGAACTGATCTAAGCGGACAGGCGTCAAAAAGAAGGCCCGCATAAGCGGGCCTTCGAATAAGTGGCCGTCAGTCGATCGCGATCAGGCGGTCTTGCTGTAGACCTTGGAGAGGTTGTCCTGCGCGGTCTTGGCACCGTCGGCGACGAGCTTGCCGAGATATTCGGTGGCCGACTTCGCCCGCGAGACGAACACTTCGCCGCTGGCACGGACCATGTCGGACTGGATCTGGACCGCCTCGTTGAGCGACTTGGCGGACGCCAGTTTGTCGATGCCGGCGAAGAAGGTTTCGGTGTCCTGATAGATCGCCTGCTGGATATTACGGCTGATCTTGGCGGCTTCGCTGACCGAACCGGCAACAGCGGTCTCGATCGCGGCAGTCACCTTCTCGGAGCCGGCGTGAAGGTCGGCGGCGCGCTCCTTGGCGGTGCCGGCGGTCTTCTTGACGAACTCACGGGCAGCCTCGGGAACTTCCAGGTTCTGGAGGTTCTTGAGCGCTTCGGTGACGGGTGCGAAAGCTTCCTTGACGGTGTTCAGCACGGAATTGGCTTGGGTTTCGGTGGTCATTGGGTCTCTCCATCCTCAGGTTTTGAGCTATGGGCTCACCCCGTCCGGATTGGCCCGGGGCGAGATTGTTGTGCCATAGTTAATGGTGCGTCGCAACATCAATGTTGCAGTGCGATATCACGAATCCGTGATCAGAGCGAGGATTAGGCAATCTGCCCGGTTAACCGGCTCACACCCCGGACCGAGTCCGGGGCAGTTTCGCGTGAGGCTCTTCAGCGCTGCACGGCCCCCGGCAGGCCATAGGCCTCCATCTGGGCCCGGACCTGCGCCACATTATGCCCGAGCACGACGATATCGTGGTTTTTGCCGGCCTTGTCCTTCACATGGTCACGCAACAGCGCTTCCGCCTTGAATCCCAGGCCCTCGAAAATCGCGATGGCGCCGGTTTGATCGACTGTCATCTGCACGACCAGCTTTTCGAGCCCGGCGCCTAAAGCGAGGGCAAAGATTTCCTGCGTCAATGCCCGTCCGACCCCCTGGCCGCGCACGTCGGTCGCAACGACGTTGCGGATTTCGCCGACATGGGGCGACCACGACTGGGGATCGCGTACCAGCGTCCCGCATCCCACCACCCGGCCCGCCTGCACCGCCAGCAGGCTCGTGATCGCGCCACGCTCGATCTCCTTGATCCAGGCCGCCAGCACCTTCGGCTCGCTGATGTCGCGCGGCAGGAACAGCAAATCGTGGACCGGGAGCTTTCGCGCGAAATCGAGTACGGCGGCCTCATCGGCCTGCGACATCAACCGGAATTCGATCTCGCCGGCCTCGGTCGCGGCGCGGTGCGGATAGGAACGGATCTCTGCGCTCATGTCGATCTCTCACCCAGCCATGAATCCAGTTTCGGCCAGAGCCGCTTGATGGCATTGGCGCCGGCGACCAGGCTGACATGGCCGCCCTTGAGGATCACTTCCTGCTTGTCGGCCGAGCCGATCTTCTGGATCAGGGGTTTTGCGGCATCATACGGCACGATGTGGTCGTGCTCGGCGACCGCGTGCAGGATCGGAACCTTGATCGTGGAAATGTCCGCTTTGCGACCGCCGACCGACATCGCGTCATTGTAGAGCTTGTTGTCCCACATCAGGTCCCGGGTGATGGTGCGGAAATATTCGCCGGCCAGCGGCAGCGTATCGGTCGCCCAGCGATCGAACATCCGGTACGACTTGACGTATTCGTCGTTCCAGATGTTTTCCCACAATTGCACCTGGCTCGCGGCGCGCGAGGCCGGCCGCAACATCTCGAACGATGACAGGATCATTTCGGGCGGCACGTTGCCGACGCTGTCGATCAGGCGATCGACGTCGAAATAGCGCCGGTCGGCGAAATTCTGGAACAGCTTCATCTCGCGAAAATCGACCGGCGTGGTGAAGCAGATCAGGTTCTTCATCGGCCCATCCGGGAAGATCGAGCCGTAGAGCAGCGACAGCACGCCGCCGAAGCAATAGCCGATGACCGTGACATCGGTCTCGCCGGAATCGCGCTGCACCTGGCGGATGCAATCCGGGATGAAGTCGAGGACGTAATCCTCCATCCGCAACGATTTCTCTTCCGGCTTCGGCGCGGTCCAGTCCAGCATGTAGACGTCGTAGCCGCGCTTCAAGAGAAACTCGATGAAGCTCTGGCCGGGCACCAGATCGAGGATATAGCCGCGATTGGTGGTCGCCATCACGATCAGGATCGGCACCCGGTAAATTTCGTCCGCGACCGGCCGGTAGTGGTACAGGTTCATCGTGCCGCGCACATGCAGGATGTCCTTCGGCGTCGAACCGAGCGACGGACCCGACGATGACAGATATTCGACGCCCTTGATGCTGCGCTGGATCGCACGCTGTACCTCGGACTGAATGCGCTCCGGAATCGATGCCAGATCGAGGCCCGCGGCGGCGTTCATTGCTAATCCCCGGCCGCCGGCGGCGGACGCCTGGTGCGCGGCGGTTTTGGCGCGCCGGCGGTGCCACCCTCCGGCGCAGCGGGATTGTTGTGCAGCTGATGCAGCAGCGCCTTGATCTCGTTCAACTGGCCTTCGATCGACTGCAGCCGCTCGGCCATGCTGACCATCTGGGCGCGGCTCGGCAAGTTCATGCCGACGAGATATTTCTCCATGAGGTCGCCGAGCTGCTTCTGCGCGCCCGCCGTGGCCCCGCCGACCTGATTGACGGCTTTGCTGAATTGCGGCGACGCCATCGCCTGGGTGGCGAAGGCGTTGAAACCCTTCTCCATCTCGCCGATCATGGTCTGCCACAGCACGACCGGATCGTTGCTCTTGTCGGCCATCGGCGTCTCCCCGGATTGACGGCGATTACGTCGCCTGTTTTCAATCATTCCATACCGTTGCGCCGGGCCGGTCAACCCGGCGTGCCGATTTCCAGGCTGCGGGAGCCTTCTGCAGCGCGACAAACCGTGTCATAGAGTCGTCGTAACAATACCATTCGGAAGGGAGCGCCAGGGTGAACCCGTCAGCCCATCAGCCACCGCAAATGGCCCGTGCCAATGGCATCGAGCTTTGTTACGAGATTTTTGGCGACGCCGGCGCTGAGCCGTTGCTGCTGATCATGGGCCTCGGCGCCCAGATGATCCATTGGGACGATGATTTCTGCCGGCAGTTGGCGGCGCGCGGCTTTCGCGTCATCCGCTTCGACAATCGCGACATCGGCCAATCCAGCAAGCTCTCCGGCGGCAAGCGCCTGACCGCGATCGAACTGCTCAAGATGCGGTTCCTGAAGATTCCAGTCGCCGCACCCTACAAACTCTCCGACATGGCGCTGGATGTCATCGGCCTGATGGATACGCTGGGCATCCCGTCGGCGCATATGGTGGGCGCGTCGATGGGCGGCATGATCGCCCAGGAGCTGGCGATCTCGTTTCCGCAGCGGGTGCGCTCGCTGACCTCGATCATGTCGACAACCGGCAATCCGAAAGTGCCGCCGCCGACCCGCGAGGCCACTGCGGTCCTGATGGCACCGCCGCCGGCCACCAAGGAAGAGTATTTCGTTCGCTTCGCGCAGACCTGGAAAGTGCTGCGCGCCGGCAGTTTTCCGGAAGACGAGGCGCTCGATCGTTCACGTGCCGAACGCTCCTATGCGCGCGGACTTAATCCCGCCGGCGTCGGACGGCAGCTTCGCGCCATCCTCGCCTCGGGCAGCCGCAAGGAGCGGCTGGCGTCGGTCAGGACACCGACGCTGGTCATTCACGGTACCGTCGATCCGCTGGTCCGCCCTGAAGGCGGCAAGGACACCGCAGCTTCAGTGCCCGGCGCGAAACTTCTGATGATCGAAGGCATGGGCCATGCCTTGCCGATCCCGATGTGGCCGCAGATCATCGACGCCATCGACAAGCACGCCCATGCCGCGTCGGCCAAAACGGTTCACTAAAAGGACAGATCACTCACCAGACAGGGAGTACGCCATGCAACTGGAAGGCGGATGCTATTGCGGCCAGGTGCGCTATGTCGCCGAAGGCGAGCCGATGATGAAGGCACAGTGCCATTGCCGCGAATGCCAATATATCTCCGGCGGCGCTCCCAACATGTTCGCGCTGATGCCGGTCGGCGGCTTCAGCTATTCCAAGGGAACGCCGAAGCAATTCATGCGCAGCGATCTTGAAGGCGCGGTGACGCGGGAATTCTGCGCCGAATGCGGCACGCATCTGATCACGCGGCGGCCCGGATTGCCCGCGGTGGTCCTGAAAATCGGCACGCTCGACGACCCCAGCCTGTTCGGTGGTCCGAAGATGGCGATCTACACCATCGACAAACAGGATTTCCACATGATCCCCGAGGGATTGCCGACGTTCGAGCGGTTGCCGAAGAGGTGAGGGCTGAGCGACAACGCATGCTCCGTGACGCGACGGATATGCTAACTATTTTTCCGAAGGGGAATCCGATCAACGTCCGCAACTGTTGCTGAGAGCTTCCTAAGCTTGGCTAGGGGGAAGGACAATAGGTCCTGTCCGATTCCCTTTCTCTTGCTATAGAAATTCGAAATCACATGGCCCGGCCCGTTGAATATCACCTCATGAGTGCCATCCCAATTAAGTTTGATCCCTAGATAGTAATCCGGGACAAACCGGAAAGTTAGACTGTCTTTAAATGTCGCTTTGATTTGCACCTTACGTAGCCTATCGGCCGTGGTGCCGTCATGACG
>Ga0302314_10017931_pt1 | contig 11836 bp, 11 predicted proteins | sample III_Palsa_N2_3_FD_200533 | JGI IMG/M metagenome (GOLD analysis project Ga0302314, IMG submission 200533) | Peat permafrost microbial communities from Stordalen Mire near Abisko, Sweden - III_Palsa_N2_3 | ecosystem: Environmental > Terrestrial > Soil > Palsa > Peat permafrost | place: Sweden...
CACGTACTCGCTGTGCAGGCGCTCCAGGTCGTCGCTGATGTAGATGCGACGGAACCGGCTGTTCTTCACGCGCACCCCGGCCGGGTGGTCCTGCCGCGGCACGACCTCGACGAACGGGGTCCCGCCCCGGCCGACGTGCCAGTCGCAGTGCTTGAGCGACAGGCACTCGCCCAGCCGCATGCCGGTCTCGCTCAACGTCGCGAACAGCAGCCGGTCCCGCACCGAACCCGACCACCGCCCCGAACCGGCGTCGAATCGAGCGCATCCGTCGAGGATCGCCTCGGCCTGGACCGGTGTGAGCACCGGTGCCGGCTCGCGACCGCGGACTCGGACGCGCACCGCCGGGCTCGCACGGTCACCTCCACGGTCCAGGTGAGCCAGGGCCCCCACATAACGGCTGCGGGCCCGGCGACCACCGACCCGGTAAAGCCGTCCAGCGACCGTCACCCCGTGCACATCCGCGTGGTACCGGTAGAACGACAACACGGCCGCCACCCGCAGCCCCACCGTCGACTCCGCCACCCCACTGCTGCCAGCAGACGTCCCCGGCAATCGGCTCACCCCGACCGGATCACCGGTCCGCAGCAGCGTCAGGAACGGCAGGAACGACGGAAGCGTCACCTCGTTCCACGCCAGACCGGCCACCGTCAGGTAATCCCACCACCTACTCAGCGACGCGGCATACGACCGAAGAGTGTGAGGCGAGGCATCCCGTCCGACGCGCAGGAACTCCAGGAACTCTTCGACAGGCGCGACCGGCAGATGGTCGGGACCGACCACCGTCCAAGTCCGCCCGTCACCCAACTCGATTCTCTGCACTGGCACAGACCCATGCTGCCGACGTCACCGACGTCGGCGGGTAACACTGGATAGCGCAACGCCAACGACCACCAAAACGAGTGAACCCAACGCTGACGAACGTTCCAGACGGGCACAAAAGAACCCCAGATAACTCAACGACTTCGACTTCGCCGCCCAGCCCGGAGTCGACGAGAAGCTGATGCGCGACCTGGCCACCATGCGGTTCCTGGACGACGCCAGTAACGTCCTGTTCGTCGGCCCGCCCGGAGTCGGCAAGACCATGCTCGCCACCGCTCTGGCCCGCGCCGCGGTCGACGGCGGCAACCGCGTCTACTTCACCACCGCCGCCGAACTGGCCGCCAAGTGCCACAAGGCCGCCCTGGAGGGCCGCTGGCGAACCTGCATGAACTTCTTCGCCGGCCCCAAGCTCCTGGTGATCGACGAACTGGGCTACCTCCCGCTGCCCGAGGACGGGGCGTCCGCCCTGTTCCAGGTGATCAACCAGCGGTATCTCAAGTCGAGCACGATCCTGACGACCAACGTCGGCATCGCCGACTGGGCGGGCGCCTTCGGCGACGCCACCGTCGCGGCCGCGATGCTCGACCGGCTCCTGCACCGCGCCACCGTCGTCGGCATCGACGGACCCTCCTACCGCCTGCGCGGCCACCAGAAGCAGTCCGACCTCATCCGCCAGGGAGTGAACGCCCGTGTCTCCTGAACCCGACTACCCCAGAACCGAGTTGGACCGCACCTGCCCCGAGTGCCTGGCCGACTTCACCGTCGACTCCGCGGCCAGCCGACGCAAGTACTGCTCGCCCACCTGCCAGGAACGGGGCTCCTCCCACCTGCCCCGACAGCGGACCTGCCCGCAGTGCGGCGAGGAGTATACCACCACCCACAGCCAGCAGCGGAAGTACTGCTCGGACCAGTGCCGAACGGCCGCCCGCGCGACCCAGACCGACACCCGCACCTGCCCCGTCTGCGAAGGCGCCTTCCAGGCGTTGAAGTCCGTCCGGAAGATCTACTGCTCGCCGGTCTGCCGCCGCGAAGCCGAGCACCGCCGCGACCGGGCACTGAACGAGGACCGGGCCCGGCGCCTGGGCCAGACGCTGGCCCCGCCGCCGGCCCGCACCGAACTTCCCTGGCCACCGCTCCACTCGGCCCAGCGACGGACGGCCACGGCCCGGGACCCGCTGGAGCCGACCGCGACGCGGGACTGCCCGCACTGCCAGCAGCCGATCACCATCGTCGCGCTCCTGGCCACCCCGGAAGCCGCCCGGCCCACGATGCCGCACCTGCGAACCGACATCGTCCCCATCCGCCGCACCCAGTGATCAGCGGGTGGCCCGCCCGCCAGCCGGGCGGGCCACCACGCCGACGTTCACAGCGACGCTTTCTTCCACGCAACCCCGGCCGGCCGCATGGCCGGATCCCGGGTGAAGTCCACGAACACGGAAACCACCTGTTCACGGTCATGAAGCAAGCAGCGGTAGTGCCGATCGGGTGAACCGTCACGGAACTCGACCGCATACCCGCCCGCCGCGGCCCCGGCCCGCGCACCGCTTCCCACCTGGACATACCGTCCTGACGGGGCTTCAAGGATCACGAACCAGTTCTCGGCGGACAGTCGGCGAACCGCCCGTTCCACACTCTCCAGGTCCGGGTCGCCGACCGGCAGGCCGACACACGACTGCAGTTCCAGCGCATCCGCGCTCCGCAGCGCGGGCGGGACATGCACCACGCCGGCCTGAGGGTCAAAACAGACCAGCCCACTGCGGGCCGCCAGTTCGATGACGCGCGGCGCCACCTCCGCGACGCGGCCCCACTGCATCGCCATGACCACCCAGCCGTCGCCGACATCCAGCCCGGCCGACCAAGGCGACGACCCACCTCCCGCATCCGCGGCCTCCGGGAACTCGGCAACCAGCGCAGCATAGAACCCAGACACCACCCCACCGGGCCGGACAGCAGCAGGCTCTCCCGCGCACAACCGTTGATACGTCTCCGCTGCAGCAGCACGCGAGGGCCGCGCCTCCGCGAACCACACCCCAAGATCAAAGCTCACACGGTCCCCCAGCGAAGATCACCAGTCTCAGACGCGCGATCCTATGCGACCACCCTGACAACCAGCTCTCCGCTCCACGCCCTCCCCAGGCCGTTCAACATCTAACAAACTGAGGCGGAGAGCAGCCCTGGGGAAAATCGCCGATCCTCATCAGAGTAGTCGATATCCGCGGGGGCCGGATGGATAGGGCATCTCGACTGGCCGGGATACTGGGGCGTGAAAGATCATCAAATATCCTTGTTGGGCGTACTGTTCCTGACTGGTGCGAGGGTACGTCGCGCGCTGGCGGCAGGCTAAGCATTAAGGGGAAACCGCATCCTGGGCCAGCCCCCTACTGATCCGGCACTTCAACGCATCCAGCCAGGCTTTTGCAGGAGCTTGGCCTGCCGTGCCTTCGTCTTCTTCGCCGACAGGTCGCGGCACAGGGTGTTGTTCGGCGCTCAGGGTCGACGGAGGCTCGTGATGTTGATCAGCTCATCGACCGCAAGCACTGCCAGTTCGCAGCTCTGCACGTAGTCCACCGCTGCGGATGGGCTGACGTCATCCAGATGGGTGGCACTGTTTCGCATCCGTTGAAGATCCCTGAGGAGCCGGGTCCACTCTGGGTCCAGGCCATGCCCTGCGAGCACCGTTATGAGGTCGGATGCCAGTCGCGGCCGTCCCGGTCGCGACACCGAAGCTGCATCGTCTCGGTTCCATTCGAGGAGATCTACCGCATCTCGCAGCTTTGTTTCCACGTGTCGCCAGGCACCCATGACCGCGGCCTCGGGTGCCTTGTGGGCAATATCCCTGTAGACGGAGAACGCCGTTTCATCAGGTCGCCGGAGGGCCGACGATGCTTCCCCTCGGTCTCCATCGGACGGCCCGGCCAACTGGGGTGCTTCTTCAGCCGCCTCCCGCAGTCGTTGGGCTTCCTCTGCAAACTCGACACTGCCAGCCGGAGTGGTTACAGACTTCATCTTCTTCAGCAGTCCGCCAACCTCGCCCCGATACCGGATCATCAGGACGACGAGCACGGTCGGCCAGACGAGCACCTTGACGTATTCCAAGACGAGCTCGGCGATCTCCACGGACACATCATGGCCTGGCCGTGCGGGGGGTGAAGCCGGAACGGCTGGAACAGCATGTGCCGACATCGCACCAGTGCTACTGAAAAATGGCCGGGTCTGGGAGGGCGGTGGCTGCCCCAGCCCCGGCGCTGCTGTCAGGCGATGCTGCCGCCGCAGGGGGTGGCGGGCTTGCAGCACGAGCAGGACGAGGTGCCGTCCCAGATCTCGTGGTCGACGCGCATGCCCGAAGCGCACATTGCCGCGACGGTCTCGCCGACCCTCTTCGGGGTGCCGTAGTTGGGGGTGGGGTCGTGGTGGATGAAGGATCCGCTGGTCAGGTCCTTGCAGAACTGCTGGTAGGCGCGGGTGTGGAGGATGAAGCCGTGCCAGCCGTGGTCGACCTCGGGGGAGACCGCGTAGCCAGCGCCGGGGTTGTCGGCGACGAGCTGCAGGTATTTCAAGGCTTCGCCGACCTGGCGGACGGCGCGGTCGGGCTCGACGCCGGTGTCGCGGGAGACCTGGTTGACGATGCTGTCGAGCAGTTCCTCGGAGACGAGTTCCTGGGAGCGGGTGCGTTCCATCTGAGCGGTCACGAGTCATGCCTCTCGCGTTGGTTCCGTCAGCGGCTCCACCACTGGTGCACCCTCCGTGGAGCCGGTCGCACTGCCCTCCACAGCCCTGGACGGGCCCAAGAGGGGGTCTGTGGGGTCATTCAGGGCCGGCCGAGGGCCCGGTAGGCCCATCCAGCCTCGCGCCACCGTGTCGGACTCAGGCCGTCGCGGCCGTCCAGAACGCACGGCGTGTTCACCCGCGTGGCCAGGGCGGCGGGGTCGACGTTGGCGTATTGCGGCCACTCGGTCAGGTGCAGCAGCAGGTCCGCGCCCTCGCAGGCCTCGACCGGGTCGGAGACGTAGGTCAGCTGCGGGTGGGCCTTGAGGGCGTTGTCCAGGGCCTGGAAGTCGTGGACGGTGACGTCGGCGCCGAGGCGGTGGAGGTGTTCGGCGACGTCGAGGGCGGACGAGTCGCGGATGTCGTCGGTGCTGGGCTTGAACGCGGCGCCCCAGACGGTGATCCGCTTGCCGCGCAGGGTGCCGTCGCACTCCTCGCGGGCGAGATCGACCATGCGGGTGCGGCGGCGCTTGTTGATCGCGTCGACCTCACGAAGGAACGTCAGCGCCTGGTCCGCGCCCAGCTCGCCGGCGCGGGCCATGAACCCGCGGATGTCCTTGGGCAGGCAGCCGCCGCCGAACCCGAGACCGGGCCGCATCCCGCCGGGGCCGATCCGCGGGTCCATCCGCAGGGCGTCGGCGAGCTGGTGGACATCCGCGCCGGAGGCCTCGCAGACCTCAGCCATGGCGTTGATGAAGGAGATCTTCGTGGCCAGGAAGGCGTTCGCCGCGGACTTCACCAGCTCGGCGGTGGCGATGTCGGTGGCGATCAGGGGGACGCCGGCGTGCTCCAGCTGCTGGTAGACCTCGGCGAGGATCGCGGGGCTGGTGGTGTCGCCGTCCTCGAAGCCCAGGACGAGGCGCTCGGGCCGCAGGGTGTCGTCGATGGCGTGGGACTCGCGCAGGAACTCGGGGTTCCAGGCGACGCTGATCAGGTCCGGTTGGGGGGCGTGCTCGTGGATCAAGCCGGCCAGCCGGATCGAGGTGCCGACCGGGACGGTGGACTTGCCCACGATCAGGGCCGGGCGGTCGAGGCGGGCGACCAGGCGGCGGACCGCGGTGAACAGCGCGGTCAGGTCGTAGGCGTTCTCGCCGGGCAGCTGCGGGGTGCCGACCCCGATGAAGTGGACGTCGGCGAAGTCGGCGGTCTCGGCGTAGGAGGCGGTGAACCGCAGCCGGCCCGAGGCGGTGTGCTTGGCCAGGAGGTCGTCCAGGCCCTGCTCGAAGAACGGGGCCCGGCCGGCCTGGAGGGCGTTGACCTTGTCGAGGTCGGTGTCCATGCCCAGGACCTCGTGGCCGAGCTCGGCCATGCAGGCGGCGTGGGTGGCGCCGAGGTAGCCGCAGCCGACGACGGTGAGCTTCACGTGCGTGTTTCCTTCCGAAGGGGTGGTCCGACCTGCCGGTGCCCCCCTTCTCGAGGAGGGGCGGTCAGGTCTGCAGGTAGCGGTCGATGCCGTCGCGGATGAACGGCGGGATGTTCAGAGTGGGCAGGTGTTCAGGGGCAAAGAACTGGAGCTTGACGCCCTCCGTCAGCGGCAGTGCCTGTTCGTCGCCGTCCCAGTGGGCGGAGAAGAACGTGATCAGCTGTCCGGAGCCGTCTTCGTCGACGGTCTCGAAGAGGTGGATCAGGCTGTCGACGTCCAGGCCGGCTTCCTCGTCGAGCTCGCGCGTGATCGCCTTGGTGGGCTCCTCGCCGGGGTCGCAGCCGCCGCCGAGCAGGGACCAGTGCCCGGGCCAGGCAATGCCCTTGATGTCGTCGCGCAGGTGCAGCAGCAGCTCGTCGCGGTCGTTGAAGATGATCGCGACCGCTCCCCGAGGACGCGGCCATCGCCCCGGGACAGTGTCCGAAGTGCCTGAAGTGCCCGACTTTTCATATTGGCTTCGTGAAGTGGTCGCCGGGGCTGGAGTGACTGAGTTCTCTTGCATCGGCCCAACGTAGAGGCCGCGGTGCGGGTCATGCGGCGGCCTTCACCGGTTCGGCGGAAAAGGAGGCGGCTGCCATGACCGCGAGCATCCGTCCGCGGTCGAAGCGTCCTCCGGGGGCGAGCCCGGCCTGCAGCAGGGGCCGCACCGGTACCGGGCAGGTGGTCAGTGCCCGGGTGATCTGCTGGTCGGCCCAGTCCTTGAGCTCGCCGCCCAGCCAGACCGGGACGGGGGAGGCGAAGCCGAGCTTGTCGCGGGCGGCCCAGACCTCGGGGGGAAGGCCGAGGGCGCGGGCGGTGTCGCGCAGGATCCGCTTGCCGGCCGCCGGGTCGGTGATCTTGTGGGCGGTGGGGAGACGGTAGGCGAGCTCGACCACCTCGCGGGCCAGATAGGGGGAACGGCGTTCCAGGCCGAACGCGGCGGCGAGTTTGTCGCTGGTCAGCACCAGCGGGCGCCAGGAGGTGGCCAGGTCCGCCAGGGTCAGCCCGCGGGCCAGGTCGTCGTCGGCCCGCGCGAGGGCGTCGGCGACCAGGCGGCGGACCTGTCTGTCCGGGTCGGGGCCGCGCAGGATCAGGCGGGTGATCGCCCCAGCGGTGTCCATGGGCTGCCCGGCGAAGTGCAGGAGCTTGCCGGCCAGCGGCCGGTAGGACTCCAGCCCGGCGGCCAGCACCGTCTCGGGTCCGAACAGCGCCAGCGCGTGGCGGACATAGCCCATCAGCAGCTCGTCCGGCCCAAGACCGCCGACCACGACCCTCAGGCCGAGTTCGGCGATCTTCTTGTAGGCCATGTGCTCGGAGAACGTGGACGCGTTGCCCATCGGGTAGTCCAGCGCCGCCATGATCGCCGGAAGCTCGATCCGGAAGTCGTCCGCCGTGGGCTCGACGACCACCAGGTCCGCGCCGATGTCCTTGGCCACCACGGCGGCGACGGCGGACTCGTCCAGGCGGTCCTGCCCGGGATAGCGGACGGTGACGCAGACCTGAGGGCGCATCACGTAGGCCAGCATCGCCGAGTCCAGACCTCCCGACAGCAGGAGCGCGAAGTCGACGCCGGGAGCTCGCAGCGGCAGGTGCTCGGCCAGGGCGACGGAGAACTTCGCCAGCGTCGGCCGGTAGTCCGCATCGCCCAGCGGGGTGCAGGCGGCCAGGTCCCACCAGGTGCGCTGGTCGATCGACCCCGTCGCGACGTCGAACGCCAGCAGCGTCGCCGGGGCCAGCAACTGGATGCCCTGGAACGGGGTGTCCACCCCGGTGCAGGTCTCGATCGCCGTCATCTCCGGGCGCATCACCACCGGCGCAGGTCCGTAGCCGGTCAGGGTGGAGACCTCGGAGGCGAAGGCCAGGCGGCCGCCGTCCAGCCGCCAGTAGAGCGGCTTCTCGCCGAGCCGGTCCCGCACCAGGAACAGGGTGCCGGAGCGCGGGTCGTGGACGGCCAGCGCGAACATGCCGTCCAGGCCCTCGAGGCAGGAGGGGCCGATCTTGACCCAGGCCCGCAGCAGCAGGTGCGCGTCGCTCTCCCCGGCCGCCAGTTCGATGCCCCATGCCTTCGCCAGCTGCAGGTAGTTGTAGATCTCGCCGTTGAAGGTGACCAGCAGCCCCGTGGCCGGGTCGCAGTAGGGCCCCGGCGTCACGGTGGGCGAGACGATCCGCAGGGTGTTCATGGCCAGCACCGCCCGCCCGTCGGCCGAGACCGAGTGCGCGGTGCCGTCCGGGCCGCGGTGCCGCTGTGCGCGTCCCATGGCGGCGACGGTGGCCTCGTGACGGGTGGCGTCCGGTCCGGCCAGTCCTGCGATTCCGCACATCTGGTTCACCCCCAAGCGTGAAGGTCAGCGGTCGTGTCCGGGAGGAGGGTGCCGTCCCGGACACGACCTGGACCATCAGAAAACCCTCTGCGTGACCTTGGGGGCAGGGCTTGCAGGGGGGCTTGCAGCTCGCGAACGAGGTTCACGCGCGGCGGCGGAGGCAATACCCTCGGTGACTCGCGCGCGTGAACACCAGCTTGAGGGGGACGCCGTGGCGTCGACCGCCCGCCGCCAGAAGCCGCCGAACCTGGACCTGACCAGGCTCGTCGAGGCATGCGAGGCCCGCGGCGCGAGCCGAAGCTCGCTGGCCCACCGCGTCAACGAGCTCGCGCGCGCCGCTGGCCTGGACGCCGAGTACTCGCATACCTCGGTCGGGAACTGGTGCCAGCGCGGCATGGTCCCCAAGTGGCCGGTGCCCAAGCTGATCGCGCAGGCCGTCGGCGAGCGGCTGAGCCGACCGGTGGAGTGTGCCGAGATCGGTATGCCCGAGGGCGAGACACCGGACGCCGGGGTGGGGTTGGATTTCCCGCGAGACCCCGCCGACGCCGTGCGCGTCGCCACCTCGTTCTGGAGTTCAGTGAACCGCCGCGACTTCCTGACCGGATCCAGCTTCGCCATCGCCGCCTTCACCATGCCGGTGACCCGCTGGCTGGTCAGCCCCGCCGATGAGACCGCTGACCACTGCGGCGGATTACGCGTCGGCCGCACCGATCTTGACGAACTGCGTCTTGCCGCCGAGGACGCACGGCACTGGGATTCGAAATACGGCGGCGGGAACTGGAAGGCCAACTCGGTCACCGCCTGCCTGGAACAGCGCGCCGCACCCCTGCTCGATGGCTCCTTCACCGACGAGGTCGGCCGCGAGCTGTTCTCCGTGACCTCCGAGCTGTCCCGCCTGGCAGGGTGGACCGCGTTCGACGTCGGCCAGCATGAGGCCGCCCAACGCCACTTCATCCAGGCCCTCCGCCTCGCCCGAGCCGGCGGCGACGTCCAGCTCGGCTGCTATGTCCTGACGACCATGGCGATGCAGGCACTGCTGCGGGGCTTCGCCGGCGAGGCCATCGACATGACCCAGGGCGCGTTCGAGCGGGCCAAGGGCACCGCGGCCCCGCGGGTGCTGGCGTTCACCAAACTGATCGAGGCCCGCGCGCATGCCCGCGACGGCGACGCGAAGGCCGCCTCCCGGGCCCTGGCGGCCTCCGAGAGCCTCCTCGGGCAGGCCCGGCCCGGGACTGAGGAACCCGCCTGGATCGACTTCTATAACCACGCCCGCCTGTCGGCCGACGCCGCCGAGGTCTTCCGCGACCTGAAGAACCCCAAGGCCGCCCTCGGCTGGAACCGGCAGGCCGCCGCCATGCAGCCCGGAGTCTTCACCCGCTCGGTCGGCATGCGCCTCGCGATCGTCGGAACGGCCCACCTGCAGGCCAAAGACCTCGACCACGGCCTGCAGCTGGGCAACCAGGCCGTCGACATCCTCGCGCGCGTTCAGTCCACCCGCGCCCTGGACTACGTCCGCGAGTTCAACACCGCCCTGACGCCCTGGCGCCGCGAACCCGCCGTCCGCGAGTTCCTCCACCGCACCCGCAAAGACCTCGGCATCGCCACCTGACCGCTAAGCGGGCCGGGTGAGGTCCGGTCCTGATCCGCCACCAATACCGCTGGTCAGCGTATGGATAGCCGATAGTAGTGGCGTTGAGTTGATCCAGGCGCCAGCTCTTAGTCGGGATGCGAAATCGCCCGGCATGCGCGAATTGCTCCGCGCGTGCCGGGCGAGTCACGGGCCGCCCCGCTAAGCCGGGGCCATTGATCAACTACGTCCGGAGGGGGGTCGCCGCCAGCCTGTGATGGCGAACACGGGGGATACGTAGCCAGCGGCTTCAGAAACCGTCGCGTGGCTGGTCAGGACGAAGAGCGCTCCGATAAACAACGCCACGGTGATCAGGATCGAGGTGTTGAGGTCGAGCGGGGGCATATCCGGAGAGGGGATGTCCGGCGTACGCTTCGAAGGCATGCTGTAGTCCATTCTGTGGATCTTGTAGGGACACAGATGCAGCACAACAGGGAGTTCCGGCCGCTCGCAGGCAAGCAGTGGGCCGGGGCTCCCTTGTTGTTGGGCAGCACGACCATAGTGGCGTACTTGGCTTGCTTTCGATATCCCCTTAGTCGAATTGGCTTTGATTCCTCGGCGTCACCTAGGTCACACCCTGTACTTCTATGGAGTGAATTCGTGTGTGCCTACGAGAAACAGGACTTTTGCCCGTTCCATTCACACAATCGCACGCAGTCGCGCCCGAATTCCTGGGAAGTGGCTCCGCAAAGCAGCTGTCGAACATCGCGGTGAGGTCGGTCGACGGCGACGGCCGCCAGCTGGACGTCCCAGACCTGGCTGCGGGCCAGCGCCGTCACGCGACATCCTCACCGAAGACGTCGGTCAGCTCTTCCGCGTCCGCCTCTGCGCGGCTCTTGCGCCAGGCCCGCACCGCTGGTGCCTCGTCCCGCAACTGCTGTGCGCGCAGTACCTTCTCGACGTAAGCCGACAGGTGGCGGCCGGAAGCGGCTCGCGCGTGGGCCAGGAGATCCTCAGGAAGCGTGACAGTGATGCGCCTGCGAGTCCTCATGCGGCTCAACATACCCGCGCGTGACCGGCCCCTACTTGATCTGGGCAGGTCAGTGCCCGTTCACCCAGCGCACGAACGTGTCGAAGTCCATCTCATGCCCGAATTCCTGCTCGCCGTTGCTGATCAGCAACCACTGGTTGCGGACCAGCTCCTCCCGAAAGCCCCGGGCCGTGAATGATGGTGCCCGCGCCGGGATCGGTGCAGGCACCATCGTCAGCCGACCGGATCACCAGAGTTGCAAGGGCTCTCCGACATCCGGGCCGTGATCACCGTCGCCGCCCAGCGCATCGACAGACTGACGGCCAGCGACCTTGGCGGCCTTCTTCTTGGCGGCCCGGGCCCGCAGCTCGGCCAGGCGGTGCTCGGCCCGATCTGAGGCCCGAGGCCCGGGTTGGCTGCGGTACTCCTCCGCCACGCTGGCCGGGATGACACCCAGGCCGACGAGATGGGACAAGACGATGCTGGCTGCGACCTCGGCGGGCGCCTGGAACGGGATGACGACATCGCGGACGGCGTCAAGAACCGTCAGCGGGTGCTCGCGGACCCGGACCACGTTGCGGACCTCCACCAGCAAGCGAGCGGACTTGTCGGCGTCGATCTCCTCGGTGCTGTCATGCCAGTAGGACCCGTCGAACTCCAGTACCAGGTCGAGGCCCGGGATCCAGATGTCCACCCGCTCGACGCGCTGTGCCGTCTGGATCCGATGGTGGTCGAAGTCGACCGGCAGGACAACGCCCAACTCGGCGGCAAAGCGAATTTCCTGGGCGGAAGTGCCGGGCAGATTGCACTCGGGGCAGCCCGTCTCGTTGAAGGTGCGATTCTCGACCACGGCCTCCCAGGTGTGCTCCTCCGGCTGAACGGGACAGATCCACCACACCTTCCGGTTGCTCCCCAAGGTCAGCTCGGCGGCG
>Ga0302314_10017932_pt1 | contig 11836 bp, 7 predicted proteins | sample III_Palsa_N2_3_FD_200533 | JGI IMG/M metagenome (GOLD analysis project Ga0302314, IMG submission 200533) | Peat permafrost microbial communities from Stordalen Mire near Abisko, Sweden - III_Palsa_N2_3 | ecosystem: Environmental > Terrestrial > Soil > Palsa > Peat permafrost | place: Sweden...
TGTGTTCATCGCTGTTACCGGGGACGAAAACGACGAGGAGAGCACGCTTGAGGGCCTGATGGCTGCGCGGGCCTACATTCGTACGGAGATCCGGGACCGCATGAACGTGCGTCACGTGCCGGAGATCACCTTTGCGATCGACCGTGGGCAGAAGATTAATGCCCGCATGGACGAGTTGTTTGGCCGTATGGAGAAGCGCGAAAACAAGCTGAAGAAGAAAGCAGCATCTGTAGAGACGAAGAGGTAACACGCCGGTTGGTTGAGTCGTGGTGCGTGGGGGTTGGAATGAGTGTAATGCGAATCATGGCGGCTGAGGTTCCCGAGGACGTCTCCACGTCTCCGGCGATGCAGGGTGGCATGGACCACAACGCTACAGCGATCCGCGAGCTGCTGGACTTATTTGCGGCGCACCAGACATTTGTCGTCACCTCGCATAGCCGCCCGGACGGCGATGCTATCGGCTCGGCCACGGGCCTGATGCACCTGCTGAAGGCCATGGGCAAGGACGTCACGCTGTCGTTCGCTGACGAGATTCCGTCGACCTACTCCTGGCTGCCTGGCGCGGAGACGATCCAGGCGACGCTACCCGAGAGCCCCGAGGTCGCCGTTGTGCTGGAGTGCGACCGCATCGAACGCACCGGCTATACGGTGGAGCAGTTCAAGACGATGAATGCCGGGGTGCTTGTCAATATTGACCACCACCTAAGCGGGAAGACGTTCGCGGATTACAACTGGATCGATGTGAAGGCCTGCGCTGTGGGTGCGATGATTTATGACCTGTCCGTGGCGACGGGGCTACCGATCTGCGAGGACAAGGCCAACTGCCTTTACACCGCTGTGTTAACCGATACGGGCGGGTTTACCTATCCAGGGACGGACGCTTCGACGTTTGCGCTGGCCGAGCATCTGGTGCAGTGCGGAGCGGACAGCACGGCGATTGCGCGCAAGGTTTATTTTTCAAACACTGTAGGCAAGATTCGCGCGCTGGGTGAGGCGCTGCGCACGATGCAGATTGACCGCGGCGTGGCGTGGGCCTGGATCACCGAGAAGCAGATGGAGCAGGCCGGCGCCAGCGTGGAAGATTGCGAAGGCATTGTGAACTACCTGATCGGCATCGCCGAGGTGGAGGTCGCGGTGTTTTTGCGGGAGTTGTCCTCCGAGGACAAGCCTGTACGCTATCGACTAAGCCTGCGCAGCAAGGGCAAAGTCGATGTGGCTGCGGTGGCAAGCCGGTTCGGCGGGGGCGGTCATCGTGATGCCAGCGGATGTACGCTGGACGGCCCGCTGGAAGCTGCGATTGAGCGGATTACGGCGGAGATGGCGGCTTCGTTGCCGAAATAGCCGTGGGAATCTGCCTTACGTGGGCGAGTGTGGCACTTAGTGGGTACAGGAGCGGAAGGCAATCTCTGGTAGCCTAACTCCGGCCAGACCAATCAGGAATTCACCTGACAAACTGATGACGCGGTTTCCAGTAGCGCTCCGGACGGCAAGGGAGGCTGCAGAGTCGCAACGGGAAATTGACGAACTGAGCGAGACAAACCAATCCGGCGTGCGCCCCTCTTCCAGGTCGGGTGTACGAGTTGCCGAGCCCATAGCGAACCCAGCAGGCCACAGCGCCTGGGAGATGCTGAGGGAGTTCGCTGCGTCGCGCTGGGGCTCAACCGCGTGGGAGTTTCTTGTCCTGCTGTCGGTTGCGGGGTTCTTCCTGCTGTGGGGGCTGGCTCCGTATACGGGTGGTGACAGGCTGGGGCTGGTGGGCGCCGATGAGCCACGCTATGCGCAGATCGCGCGCGAGATGCTGGCGATGCACAACGAGGACTGCCACGAAGTTCATGCGCGGATGACGCCGCACAGCCTGCGAGCGAAGGACATGCGCGCCAGCTATCACTGCGTGATCAGCGGGACGGTGACGCCGATTCTGTACGGCAAACCATGGCTGGAGAAACCGGCGCTGTACTACTGGCGCGCGATGGGGTTCTTCAAGGAGTTTGGCGTCAGCGACTGGTCGGCGCGACTGCCTTCAACGTCGGCAACGTTCGCGCTGGTGTTTCTGGCGTTTCTGCACCTGCGACGATTCCGGCCTGGCGGCCATCTGGACGCGGCGTTGATCATGGTTTCGGCCGTGGCGATGGTGGCATTTGCGCGCGGGGCTTCGACGGACATGCAGCTCGCAGCTCCTCTGAGTATCGGCATGCTCGGGTGGTATGCGTGGTATGAGACGGGGAAGAAGTTCTGGCTGTTCGATCTGTACTTCTTTGGCGCGGCGGCGACGCTGGCGAAGGGGCCGGTTGCGGTCTTCCTGATGCTGGGGCCGATCTGCTTGTTCTGCGCGCTGCGTAAGGAGTGGTCTGCGGTGCGCCGGACGCTGTGGTGGCCGGGCATGGTGCTATTCCTGATGATGGTGTTGCCCTGGTATATCGAGGTCGAGATCAAGAACCCGACCTTCTATCGCGAGTTCTTCCTCGAACATAATCTGGAACGGTTCGCGACAAATAAGTACCAGCACCATCAGCCGATTTATTACTACGTCGTGGTGCTGATTCTGGGGCTGCTGCCGTGGACGGTGCTCGCGTTCCGCGCGCTGGTGGATGCGGTGCAGGAGTCGATTGCGGAGTGGAAGGCGCGCCGCAGTCCGATGCGGTATGTGGGGCATCATCGGCCGGGTGATGCGTTTCCGGAGTTCCTGGTGCTGTGGGCGATGCTGCCGGTGGTGTTCTTCAGCTTTTCGGGATCGAAGCTGCCAGGGTATGTACTGCCGTCGATTCCGCCGCTGGCGATTCTTACGGGCGATTATCTATTTCGACAACGTCGCGCCGGTTTGTCGAAGTGGCTGGTGGGGGCGCATGCCTTCGTCGTTGGCATTGTGACGTTCGTGCTGCTGCTGTGCCCGCAGTACATGGTCTACCAGAAGATTGTGCCGAAGCCGGTGACGTTTGTGTGGACGGCGGTGGCGGGTGTGGCTGCGGCGTTGCTGGTGATCCTGGTGGTGCGGCGCAAAGGCGTCAAGTCGCTGCGTGCGATTACGCTGGTGCCGGTGGTGTGTTTGATGTTCTTTCTGATGACGCCGAAGAATGGGAACACGCTGGATCTGAACTACTCCGCGCGGCCGCTGGCGAAGGAGATTCAGGAAGAGGCCCCGGCGATACCGACGATTGCGGTGCTGGATGTGCGGCGCGATCTGGATTATGGGCTGGCGTTCTATCGCAACCAGATCATCGAGCACTATCGCGATGAGAATGGCGTGATCGATGAGATCCCTGCTGACGAGCATGTGCTGGTACTGCCTTCGCGAGATACCGACCAGCTTCCAAAGATGCTGGCGGGACGACGGTATGTGCAGCTTTTTGTGTATGAGCAGCAGGGGCTTTCGGTGTACAAGGTGGCGGCAAAGTCGAAGCCGTAGCGGCTGAACACTGTACGATGAGCGCAGTGATGGCGGTGAGCGATTTCATCTTCGGCAAGCATAAAGACGAGCTGCAGGTGCTCGATCTGCGCCACTTTGGCGCGTCGCAGGTATGCGAACTGCTGAACGATGAAACGCGCCGCTGGCAGCAGCGGCTGGTGTGGGATTATTCGAAGTCGATGGACCTGCTGCTGGAGTATGTGGATGGTCACATTCTGCCGGGCTACGCTGCCGTGCGCGATGGCGTGGTGCGTGGGTACACGTTCGGCGTGCTCGAAGGGGCGAAGGCCGTGATCGGCGATGCGTATGCGTTTGGAGAGGCCGTGGAGACGGCGAACCCGACGTGCGATTTGCTGCTGCGGCACTTGATCGAGATGCTGCAGGCGACTCCAGGTGTCGATCGCATTGAGTCGCAACTGCTGCTGTTTCCCGCGGGAAGTTTGCGCGCGCCGTTTCAGGAGGCTGGATTTGTGGCGATGCCGCGCCTGTTCATGATGGGCGGCGTGGAGGCGGTGCTGGCCGATGAGGTGGCCTTGCGACTGCCCGAGGGATTGCACCTGGATCGCTGGCGACCGGAGATGTATGAGCCGGCGGCGGAGTTGATTCAGCGCTGCTACATGGGGCACATGGATGCCAACATCAACGACCAGTATCGAAGCGTGGCGGGGTCGCTGCGGTTTCTGCACAACATCGTGCGGTTCCCGGGGTGCGGGATCTTTTCGGCGGAGAACTCGTGGGTGCTTCGCGATGATGCAGGCAAACCGCAGGCGCTGTCTTTGAGTTCGCGCGTGCATCCCGAGGTGGGGCACGTGACGCAGTTGTGCGTGTCGCCGAAGTGGCGTGGCAAGGGGCTGGGCCGAATGCTGCTGCAGCAGACGGCGCGGACGTTGCGTGAGGATGGGGGCAAGGCGCTTTCGCTGACGGTAACGGAGGCGAACCAGAGTGCGCGGGCGGTTTATGACGGCCTGGGGTACAAGGTCGTGCATCGCTTCGAAGCGATGGTGTGGGACAGGTAGACCTTACTTCGCTGTGGTGACGAGTGGGCTGGTGGGTTCAGTATGGTTGCCGTGCTCATAGCGGCGCGCGAGCTTGCGTCCCCAGGCGATGATGGGCTTTTCGTAAAAGTGGAAGGACAGCCAGGCCATCAGGATTGTTGTCAGCAGCGCGAAAGGCGCGGTGAGTTTGTCGTGATGAATGCCGTGCTCGTGGCCTTTCACGATGAAAAAACTGAGCCACAGGGGATGGAAGAGGTAGATGCCATAGCTGATCGTGCCGACGAAGACGATCCATGGGTGGTCGAGGATGCGCACGAGCAGCGTCTTCGGATGGAAGAGCGTGAAGGCGAGCAATGCGAAGCCGAAGAGGATGATCAGCGAGTAGCCGATGGAGTTGAAGAGGATGCTGTTCACGTCGCGGTTGAAGGACGGCACCATCGGATAGAGCGTGGCGATGAGCAGGCCGGAGATGAAAGTGGCCCAGCCGGAGTAGCGGCGCAACCATGCGGTGTTGGCAGAGTTTTCAACGAGCAGTGCGAGCAGGCTGCCGGCGGCAAGGCCGTCGAGTTGGAATGGTGTGAGGTAGAAGACGATGTTGTGATCGTGCGTGAAGGGCGTCATGATGCCGCGCGCGATGGGTTCGAGCACGATGACGACGGCAAGGATGCGAAGGATGCTGGTGCGCGAGAGGAAGCGGATGGCGATAGGCCAGAGCAGGTAGAAGTGCTCTTCGACGGCAAGCGACCAGAGCAGGCCGAGGTTGTAGTCCGACTTGGGGTAGAGGACCTGCGCGACGTTCGACAGGAAGAGCATGTCGAGAGCCACTGCGGGCCGTCGCGTGGGGTAGGCGTGATAGAAGTACGCGGCTGCTCCGAAGACGAGGAGCAGCGGCGGAAGAATACGCGCCGCGCGCTTGATGTAGAACGGCGCCCAGAAGTGCGGCTCGTCGCGCATGCGCCGCAGGATGCCTGTGATGAGGAAGCCTGACAGAACGAAGAACAGATGCACGCCGAGCCAGCCGTAGTTGACGAAGCCGGTGTGGAAGGCGAAGACCAACACGACAGCGACGGCACGAATGCCGTCGATGCGTGTGATGCGGCCGCCGCCGAGTTCCGATGCGACTTCGGTTGTCATCGCCGAAGAGGTTCTCCTGACCCGACGTGCTGTGTTTTTATTCCGCGTGGTAGTTCGGAGCTTCGCGCGTGATCACGACGTCGTGAACGTGCGATTCGCGCAGACCCGCGCCGGAGATACGAATGAAGCGGCCGTTCTTCTGCAGTTCTTCAATCGTTCCGCAGCCGAGGTATCCCATGCCGGAGCGGAGTCCGCCTACGAGCTGGTACACCATGCTTTCGAGCGCGCCGCGATGGGGCACGCGGCCTTCGATGCCTTCGGGAACATACTTCGCAAGGCGGTTTGCGTTGGCGGCATCACGCGGCGTCGTCAGGGAAGCGCGCTCGTTCTTCATGTCGTCCTTGCCCTGGAAGTAACGCTCGCCGGAGCCTTGCGCCATGGCCGAGAGGGAGCCCATGCCGCGGTAGGACTTGAAGGTACGGCCCTGGTAGAGGATCGTTTCGCCGGGTGACTCATCGACGCCGGCGAAGAGCGAGCCCATCATGCAGACGCTGGCGCCTGCGGCGATGGCTTTGGTGATGTCGCCGGAGTACTTGATACCGCCGTCGGCGATGATCGCAATGCCGCGCTGGGATGCGGCGCGGTAGGCTTCCGAGATTGCGGTGATCTGCGGCATGCCTGCGCCGGTGACCATGCGCGTGGTGCAGATGGAGCCGGGACCGATGCCGACCTTGATCGCGTCGGCGCCTGCGTCGATCAGCGCCATCGCGCCTTCGTAGGTGGCGATGTTGCCGGCAAGCAAATCCACATCGGGAAACGCCTTCTTGCACTCGCGGACGGCTTCGAGCACGCGCGAGGAGTGGCCGTGAGCGCTATCGATGGCGAGGGCGTCGACACGATACTTGACGAGCTCCGCAGCGCGTTCGAGGAAGTCGCCTGTCGCACCGATGGCGCCGGCAACGAGCAGGCGGCCTTGCGCATCTTTGCTCGCGTTCGGATACTTCAGCTTTTTCTGAATGTCCTTGACGGTGATGAGTCCCTTGAGTTCGTAGGCATCATTGACGACGAGAAGCTTTTCGACGCGATGCTGGTGCAGGATCTCTTCGGCCTGCTCGAGGGTGGTGCCCACGGGAACCGTGATGAGGTTGTTTTTCGTCATCACGTCGGCGATGGGAATGTCGGTGCGTGAGACAAAGCGAAGATCGCGATTGGTGAGAATGCCGACGAGCTTGCCGTTCTTCGTAACCGGAACGCCGGAAATTTTGAAACGCGACATGACATCGAGCGCGGCGGAGATGGGACGTTCGGGCTCAATCGTGACCGGGTCGACGATCATGCCGGACTCTGAGCGCTTGACCTTGTCGATCTCGCCCGCCTGCTGCTCGATGGTGAGGTTGCGGTGAACGACGCCGAGGCCGCCCTGCTGTGCCATCGCGATGGCAAGACGGGATTCGGTCACGGTGTCCATGGCCGCTGACATCAGCGGCGTGTTCAGTGTGATTTTCTTGGTGAGTTTGGCTTGTGTCGAAACGGAGTTCGGAACAACATCGGAGTAGGCGGGAACGAGCAGCACGTCATCGAACGTGAGCGCCTCAGGAATCGCGGCATCAATCATAGTGCTCTTTATTGTCGCACTGTGCATGGGTGTGACGCGAATGGAGGCGTTTCTATTGGCGTTTTCCGCGATTTGTTAGCGGGAAATTTATCGACGCGCGGCTTTGAGCTTCAAGGTAACCGTGACGGAGTGATCCGCGTGGTTTGCTTCCGTTTCGAAGGTCGCCAGGCCAATGTGAGCGTCCAGTGCGGCGTTGTGCAATGCGGTGATTAGCGGCTTGCCCGCTGGCGCTCCGGGGGCGGCGTGGAACGCATTCAAGAAGTCAGCCTGCTGGGACTGTGTGAGTTCGGAGAGGTCCAGCTTGCCAAAATGGTACGGTTGCCCGATTTCGAAGCGAACGCTGTAGGTGACGGTGTGTGCACTGCTGTCCTTCGCGGTTTCGATCGTCGCCTTGGCGTCGTAGAAGCTGGCGTCCCAGTAGATGAGTTCCATCTCGCCTTTTGCGATGCGCATGGCTAAGGGGCTGGCGAGGTCGCCGGGCTTGATGGCAGCAGCCTTGGTGAGGTCGTCGAGCGCGGCAGGCGGCGTGGGCGTGATGTTGAGCGCCGCGACGCGGTAGACCGGGCCAGGCGTTACCGTGGCGGTGATGTCCACCTCGTAGCCGCTGGATGTCTTGCGTGGGGCAGCGTACTCGGGCGTGGAGATGGTTTCTTCGAGGTAGCCAGCGTTCTGGTACATGTCTCCGGCGCTGTTCCAGATGGTTTGCGCAGTGGCACCCGTGTCGAAGTCCTCGCCGTGCAGTGTGTTGGCGAAGTTGGTGATGTTTTTGTCGAGAGCGGGAACGCTTTGCTGCAGGGTGAACGTGCCGATGGTGACGGTGGGCGACTCGATGCTAATGGTGGTGGCGGCCGCGCTGCTGCCTGTTTCGCGAGCGTCGAGCTTGACGTCGTCAACGCCCTTCTCATGGAGCAGGGCTGTGAGCGCGTCTTCGACCTGTTGCGTCAGCGTGCCGGCGGCGGGGAGCTTGCCGTGATATGCGGGAACGCGAGCTTCGATGAGTGGCTCCAGTTCGCCGGGTTTCCACCAGACGAGGTTTGCGAAGACGACCGGTTGCAACTGCGCAGCAGCAGATGGCTTGAGCACGATGGTGAGGGCGCTGCCGTCCACTTTGTAGGAGAGGTCGGCGTACATGCCGGTGTCGGCGAGACGGCCAAGCGCGGCTTCGATCTGGTCTTTGGTCAATGTGCCTGCGGAGATGTTCGCGATGTGCAGAGCTTCTGCTTTATCGACGGGACCTTCGATCACGACGGCTTTCGGCGTGTAGGTTTGGGCGATGACAGGGAGCGTGAGCAGGGAGAGAGAAAGCGCGCGGAAAAATCTCATGGCTACGATGATTGTAAGAGGTGTGCGCAAGAACAAACGGCAGCGATCTCTCGCTGCCGTTTGTTTTTGCTTGAAGTTTGTTATGCGTTTTCGATCTTCTTCTTCCACGGTGTGGCTGCGGCGAGGGCCTTGTTCACGTTGTTGATGTTCTCGACGCCAACCGTGTTGAGCCAGTCACGGAACGCCTGTTCGCCCTGCTTGGCGTAGATCGGGATGCCGTCTTTCCAGGTGGCACGACCACAGAGGACGCCGTTGAACTCTGCACCGGACTCGCCTGCGAGCTCCAGCGTTTCGATGAACACGGGGTTCGACACGCCGGCTGAGAGATAAATGTAGGGCAGTTCGGAGACTGTGGCCTGGTCGCGGAAGAGCTGCATCGCTTCTTCGCGCGTGTAGGCGGCTTCGCCCTTGAAGGCTTTGGTGCCGGCGACGAACTCCATCACGATGGGCACTTCGACCTTCAGCACGTCGACGCCGTAGGTGGGCTTGGAAAATTCTTTCATTGCGCCGGAGACGATCGACGGCTTCTTGCGCGCGTAAGCGACGGTCTTTTCATCGCCGCCGTCGGCGTCGTAGCCGACAAACTCAAGGAAGAAGGGGATGTCATTGGCGCGGCACTCATCGCCGATGCGCTGAATCCAGGCGTGCTTGAAGTCGTTGACTTCCTTGGTGTCGAAAGGGGTGTAGTAGAGCAGGATCTTGAGGCAGTCCGCGCCTGCTTCCTTGAGAGCGCGCACGCTCCATACGTCGAGCAGGTCGGGCAGACGGCCGGGCGTGTTCGAGTCGTAGCCGGTCTTCTCGTAGGCGAGCAGAAGGCCCTTACCGTTGCGATGATGCGAAGCGGGCAGGCCGTACTCGGGGTCCAGCAGGATGGCCGATGCGTGCTGGGTCAGCACTTCGGTGACGCAGGTCTTGAAGACTTCGAGATCGTGGCCGCTGGCGTTGGAGCCGCGCTCTTTGCCGAGCGACTTCTGCAGCGATCCACGCTGGTCCATGGCAGCGGCAGCGATGACGCCGCGTGAGTCCGAAACGGCTTTGAGTCCAGCAAGTTTTCCAGGCGTAAGCTTCATCGTTGGTTCGTCTCCTCAGGTATGTGATGCGCAGCGCGAAATTCAGTGTCATGAATGCGACAGATGGCTGCGATTTTACATAGGAGATATGATGACTTGACAGCAAGACTGGACGTTATTCGCACGGGAGTTCTTTTAGCGATAACGTGGCTCCTCTATCTGAATTCATGGATGCCCGGGATTCCAGCGCCTGTGGCTACACTGAAATTTCTAACGGAGGGGCGAGATGCGAGCGGATACGACAGGAGCAAGAAAGACCTCGTGGCGGTTGCCACTCGCGGCGATCTGCACGCTTTCAGCGGCGTGGCTGGCCCAGCCCTCTGCGGCACAGCAAACAGACCGCACGGTTCTGCCGATTGCGCCTCCGGCTTTCTCAGGCGTCGTAGAGCCGACGCTTTCTCAGTCGAAAGCAAACGCCTCCCTGCCACTGCGTGCACCAGAAGGCGCGCCAAACGTACTCCTCGTTCTGATCGACGACGCCGGATACGGCCAGAGCGGTACATTTGGCGGCATGGTGCCCACTCCTACGCTCGATGCTCTTGCAAAAGGTGGACTGCGCTACACGCGCTTCCATGTGACGGCCCTGTGCTCGCCTACGCGCGCAGCGTTGCTGACGGGCAGAAACAACCACGCCGTAGGTATGGGGACGATCACCAATCTGGCGACCGACTTCCCCGGCTATACCGGCTCCATTCCTAAGTCCGCCGCGCTGTTGCCGCAGGTGCTGCAGATGAATGGCTATGCCACAGCCGCGTTCGGCAAATGGCACCTGGCGCCCGAACAGGAAGACACATTGACCGGACCTTTCGATCACTGGCCTACGCACCAGGGTTTTGACACGTTTTACGGTTTTCTGAACGGCGAAACGAACCAGTGGTATCCCGAACTCACATCCGGCACCGAACCCGTGGAGATGGTCGCGCCTCCCGGACGCAAGATCGACTACACGCTCAACGAAGATCTTGCCGACCACGCGATTGCGTGGATTCGGCAGGAGAAGTCGCTGGCGCCAGATAAACCATTCTTCGTCTACTTCGCGCCCGGCGCTACGCACGCTCCGCTACAGGCGCCCAAGGCATGGATCGACAAGTTCAAAGGCCGCTTCGATATGGGATGGGACCGCTACCGCGAGCTCGTCTTCGAACAACAGAAGAAACTGGGCGTTGTGCCTGCTGACGCGAAGCTGACTCCGCGGCCGAAAGAGATCCCGGCATGGGACTCGCTCTCGCCTGACGAAAAGAAGGTGGCCGCGCGGCTGATGGAGGTCTTCGCCGGCTTCATGGCGCAAACCGACCATGAGATTGGCCGAGTACTGGACGCTGTTCGTTCCACCGGCCAGATGGACAACACGCTGGTCCTCTTCATCGCCGGCGACAACGGCGCAAGCCTCGAAGGCGGTTTGCACGGCACAGCAAACTCTATGGCTGCGATCAACGGCGTACCGGAGAGCACGGCCAGCATGCTCGCTCTGCTGGACAAGCTCGGCGGCCCCGATACGACGCCGCACTATCCGGTCGGCTGGGCCTGGGCAGGAAACACGCCATTCCAGTGGGGCAAACGTTTTGGCTCGCACCTCGGAGGCACCCGCGACCCGCTCGTCGTTTCGTGGCCCAAAGGCATTCACGATGCGGGCGGCGTGCGAGACGCGTTTGAAGACGTCACTGACATCGCCCCGACGGTGCTCGAGGCCGCGCATCTCCCCATACCGAAAATAGTGAACGGCGTAATGCAGCAACGCATGGACGGCGTCAGTATGTTGCCGACGTTCGCCTCGGAGTCGGTCCTCAGCAAGCGCACGACGCAATACTTCGAGATGCTGGGCAACCGCGCGATCTACCACGATGGCTGGATGGCCGCTTCGACCACCGGTATCGTGCCGTGGAGCTACACGCCGGGGCCGCCGCCTGACCTGAGTAAGAGGCCGTGGGAGCTCTATCACCTGACCACGGACTACTCCGAGGCCGAAAATGTGGCCGCCAACGAGCCGAAGAAAGTCGAAGAGATGAAGACACTCTTCGACGCCGAAGCGCGACGCAACCAGGTCTATCCGCTCGACCCACGCTTCGGTGGAAGGCAGGCGCGGCCCGCGGAAAAGCACTTCCGCTTCTTCACACGCACGGGCCACTTCTACTTCTCGCTGACGCCGGCGTACGAAAACCACTCCCACACCATCACCGCGCAGGTGGACGTGCCGGCGAACGGTGCTGACGGCGTGCTGCTGGCTGACGGTGGTGAAGGCGGCGGCTTCAGCCTATACGTGCGCGACGGCGTTCCAACGTACACCTACAACTACTTCAAACAGCGCATCACGACCATCGCCGCGCAGCGCACGCTGCAGCCTGGTCTCAACACGATC
>Ga0302314_10017933_pt1 | contig 11836 bp, 10 predicted proteins | sample III_Palsa_N2_3_FD_200533 | JGI IMG/M metagenome (GOLD analysis project Ga0302314, IMG submission 200533) | Peat permafrost microbial communities from Stordalen Mire near Abisko, Sweden - III_Palsa_N2_3 | ecosystem: Environmental > Terrestrial > Soil > Palsa > Peat permafrost | place: Sweden...
TGGATCTCCACGCCCTGGGCCGCGGCCGCCGCCAGCAGATCCGTGTGGTTGAAGGTCTCGCCCTTATCCAGCGCCGACTTGCCGCGGGCGCGGGCCATGTCGATCAGCACGCCGCGCCCGACGACGCCCTTTTCGGCGATCGGCTGGACGCCGGCCTTGGCCATGCCGCCTATGGTCGAGTTGGCGTCGTAGCCGTTGTAGAGCTTGCCATCGTACCAGACGTGCCCGAGGGCGTCGTATTGGGTCGAGCCCTGCAGGAAGGCCGACATGGCGTCGTCGGCGTAGTGCAGGCCGCCGGCGAAGGCGGGGCCCTTGCCGCACAGCCAATGGCCCTCGTCGAGGATCTGATAGCGCTCGCTGCCGCGGCGGCCCGGCCAGACCGGGTCGCCCCCGGGATTGCCCATCGGCACCTGCAGGGTGAACACCTTGCCCGAGCGCACCAGCTTGACCGCCGCCAGCACCTCGGCAGGCCCAAGATAGTTGAGCGCGCCGACCTCGTCATCGGGGCCCCACTTGCCCCAGTTGGTCGGAGAATCCTTCAGAAGATCGCCGACATACGGCGCCTGGGTCTCGGCCATGGTCGTCTCCCTGATGTTGTTTCGCTGGGCGCCAAAAAAACAGAAGAGCGGACGCCTAGTCGGACAATGTTCAGGCAGACGGCGGAGGTCAACGGCGATCATGGGCGTGGAGCCTTGGCCATCGGCCGGATCGCTCTTGCCTACCCCAAAGGAACGGCCGCTAGGGTTTGATCCGCTGCGGCGGGACGCCTTGCGCGAGCCGGGAACCGACGACCCCGCCACAAAGGAGGAAACCATGACCGACGCCGCCGACATCCTGATCCTGCACCAGTACGAAATCTCCCCGTTTTCCGAGAAGGTGCGGGTGGCGCTGGGAATCAAGGGGCTGAGCTGGCGCGCCTGCAACCAGCCCTCGATCATGCCCAAACCCGAAATGATCGCGCTGACCGGCGGCTACCGTCGCATTCCGGTGCTGCAGATCGGCGCAGACCTCTGGTTCGACAGCCTCTACATCATCGAAGAGCTGGAGCGGCGCTTTCCCCACGCTCCGCCGGCGTTCGGCGGCAGTGGCGTCGGGCTGGCGCGCGCGTTCAGCCAGTGGAGCGATGGGCCGCTGTTCATGGGCCTGGTCGGCCTGTTGTTCAGCGGCGACTGGAAGGTCGATCAGGCGTTCCTGGACGACCGCAGCGCGCTGTCGGGCCGGCCATTCGACCCGGCGCAGTTCGCCGCCGCCAAGCCGGCGCTGAGCCTGCAGTGGCGCCAGCAACTGGATCTGCTGGAAACGCAGCTGGCCGATGGCCGGGCGTTCCTGACCGGCGAACGGCCGGACGCGATCGACGCGGCAGTCTATTGCCAGACGCTGTTCGCGCGCCTGGGCCGGGGAGACGCGGCGGCGGCGATCGACGGGTTCGCGGGTCTCTGCGCCTGGGAGGCCCGGGTGAAGGCCCTTGGCCACGGCGACCGCGGCACCGACATCGAGCGCGAGAAGGCGAACGCCATCGCCCGCGACGCCTCACCTGCCCCGCTCGCCAAGGTCGGCGGTGACGGCGCGTTCGCGCCCGGCGACGCGGTGTCGGTCAAGTTCCATGACGCCAACAGCCCGCTGCTGGAAGGGGAGCTGGTGAGCATTGATCTGAACGGACTGACGCTGAAACCCGCCCAGTCGGAAGTGGGCGACATCCATATCCACATGCCGCACTCGGTGGGGGCGATATCGAAGCGGTAGAGGGTCGTGGCCGGCGGATTGCGTGGATGAACGCGGATGAGGTCGGGTCTTTCGCCCCAGGGCGAAGATCGTCAGTGACCTCAGCAGCGGGTCGAAGAGCTGCACAGGCGTCATGTGCGGATGAGCCGCGTCGACTCAGGGACAGAAATTCAGCGGCGACGTCGTTCGGCGGGAAAAGTAACCGTGGGTTTATTCGCCGCGCTACCCGCCGGCATCTTTTCTATCTCGGCGGCACCGGTGAAGCGGATAGAATGCCGGCTGGGAAGCCGGCGGTCCGGCGGTGAGGCCGGCGGGGGGTTCGATGCTGCTGCGGCACCTTTCGTATTTCATCACCCTGGCGCGTGAGCGGCACTTCGCGCGGGCGGCGGACGCCTGCCATGTGGCGCAGCCGACGCTGTCGGCGGCGATCCGCAAGCTGGAGGAGGATCTGGGGGCGCGGCTGGTGGTGCGTGGCCACCGCTTCGTCGGGCTGACGTCCGAGGGGGAGCGGGTGCTGGCGTGGGGGCGCCAGATCCTCACCGACTACGACAATCTGCGTGACGACCTGTCGAGCCTGCGCAAGGGCATGGTCGGTACGTTGCGCATCGGCTGCATCCCCGCCGCCATGCCGGCGATCGCGTTCGTGACCTCCGGCTTCTGCAGAGACCACCCGGCGGCGGAGGTGGAGGTCTGCTCGATGACCTCGCGCGCCATCCAGGCCGGGCTGGATGCGTTCGAGATCGACGCCGGCGTGACCTATCTGGAGAACGAGCCGCTGGAGCATGTGCGGCTCACGCCGCTCTACACCGAGCGCTATGTCTATGTGACGCGGCGCGAGCATGCGCTGGCGGAACGCGGGGTGGTCACGTGGGCGGAGGCCGCCGACCAGCGGCTGTGCCTGCTCAGCGAGGACATGCAGAACCGCCGGATCCTCAACAACCTCGCGGCCAGCATCGGTATCGCTCTCACCCCCGCCATGACGTCGAACTCATTCCTTGCGCTCTTCTCGCACCTTCGCCAGGGCGGCTGGTCGAGCATCATGCCGCACACCTTCTCCTATCTGCTCGGCGACGCACGCGAGCTTGTGTCCATCGAGCTGGTGGATCCGGTGCACACCCAGTTGGTCGGGTTGGTGCTATCCAACCGCGAGCCACCAGCGCCCATGGCCAGCGCGCTGCTGGCGTCGGTCACGGACATCGACGTCGAGCTGGCCTTCGACGCCGCGATTTGATCGGTTTCGCCTATCGATCGTTCCAAGACTTTCATTTGCCTTGTCGGCTCGCCGGGCGCGAACCTGCGCGTCATCCAAGCAAATGGAGCCAAGACATGGCGAAGATAGTCTGCGTTCTGTACGACGACCCGGTCGACGGGTATCCGAAATCCTATGCCCGGGACGGCTTGCCGAAGCTGGAGCACTATCCGGACGGCCAGAGCCTGCCGACGCCCAAGGCCATCGACTTCGAACCCGGCGTCCTGTTGGGCAGCATCACCGGCGAGCTGGGCCTGCGCAAATACCTGGAATCCCAAGGCCACACGCTGGTCGTGACCTCCGACAAGGACGGCCCGGACTCGCGGTTCGAAAAGGAGCTGGCCGACGCCGAAATCGTCATCTCCCAGCCGTTCTGGCCCGCCTATCTGACGGCGGAACGCATCGCCAAGGCGCCGAAGCTGAAAATGGCGATCACCGCCGGCATCGGCTCCGACCACGTGGACATCGACGCGGCGATCAGGAACGACGTCAGCGTCGTCGAGGTCACCTATTGCAACTCGATCAGCGTCGCCGAACACGTGGTGATGATGATCCTCGGCCTCGTGCGCAACTACATTCCTTCCTACCAATGGGTGGTGAAGGGCGGCTGGAACATCGCCGATTGCGTGGCGCGCTCCTATGACGTGGAGGGCATGCACGTGGGCACGGTGGCCGCCGGCCGCATCGGCCTGGCGGTGCTCAAGCGCTTGAGGCCGTTCGACATGCACCTGCACTATTTCGACCGGCACCGCCTGCCGGCCGAGGTGGAAAAGGAACATGGCCTGATCTGGCACGACGGCGTCGAGGACATGGTCAAGGTCTGCGACGTGGTCACCATCAATGCGCCGCTGCACTCCGAGACCGAGCACCTGTTCAACGACGCCCTGCTCGGCAAGATGAAGCGCGGGGCTTATCTGGTGAATACGGCGCGCGGCAAGATCTGCGACCGTGACGCCATCGTGCGGGCGCTGGAAAACGGCCAACTGGCCGGCTATGCTGGCGACGTGTGGTTTCCCCAGCCGGCCCCCAACGACCATCCCTGGCGGACCATGCCGCACCACGGCATGACCCCGCACATCTCCGGCACCTCGCTGTCGGCCCAGGCCCGCTATGCGGCCGGCGTGCGAGAGATCCTGGAGTGCTATTTCGAGGGCCGGCCGATCCGTGACGAATATCTGATCGTGCAGGGCGGCAAGCTGGCTGGGACCGGGGCGCATTCCTACGCCACCGGCAACGCCACCGGCGGATCGGAAGACGCCGCCCGCTTCAAGACGTCGGCCTGAGGCCGATGGGGCGGCCGGGCGCGCCGTCCTCTCGCGCTCGCCGCCAGCTCATTCCATGGATGATCCGCCCGAAATCCCCGCGGCCGCGCTGGCGCCCAAGAGCGCCACCCGGTCGCGCCTGACCTCCGCCGGCGCGTGGCGGACGGCGATCGTCTCCGGTCTCGGCGGAGCGATGGCAATCCTCATCCTGGCCGGGGCCGGCGACCTCGTCCACGCACCCCTGTTGATCGCGCCGTTTGGGGCCAGCTGCGTCCTGGTCTTCGCGCTGCCGCAGTCGCCGCTGGCGCAGCCGCGCAACGTGATCGGCGGGCATCTGATCTCGGCGGCCGTCGGCCTGGCGACCTATGCGTTGCTGGGCGCCCATCCCTGGAGCTTCGCGATCGGCGTCGGCGCGGCGATCGCCGCCATGCAGAACACCGGCACGGTGCATCCGCCGGCCGGCGCGGACCCGGTCGTGGTGATCCTCGCCAAGGCGGGCTGGCTGTTCCTGCTGTCTCCCGTGCTGGTCGGGACCTTGGCGATCGTCGCCGTCGCCCTCGTCTATCATCGCTGGGGTTCGGGGCGGGCCTACCCCAGCAAGGATTGAAGCCGGCCGTCCCTTCCGCGACGCCTTCCACGCGCGGGGGCTACCTTTCTCCGCCTTAATCGTGTCACATCGATCCGCTCCCCTGCGACTTCACGAATCAGAAAGGCCCTCGGGGCCACATCCCAGATCACAGCCGGCAAACGGCCGCGCAACGGCGGTCGATGGGTAAGGATTGGCAAGTGCATGCAGTCCCGTCGATAGTAGCGAACGAGACCCCCGCGCCGCAGACGATCGTCATTCGCGGCCGCAGCGTCCTGGCCCTGGTCATCGCGCCGCAGTGGCCGCTGGACACTTGGCTGGCGGCGCTCGACGCGCAGACCGAACGCTCCGCCAATCTGTTCGAACAGCGCCCGGTGGTCGTCAATCTAGGCGCCGCGCCGCAGGGCGAGCGGGGACCGGCGGCCGCGCTGGAGGCGCTGGTCGCCCTGTCCGCACGCGGCATCAAGGTGATCGGCGTCGAAGGGATCGACCCGTTGCTGATGGGCCAGACGCGATGGTCGCGGCTGCCGGTGATCCCGCCGGGCCGCGAGACGATACGCGAAGAGGCGCCGCGTGAAGAGGGAGCCGGCATGGCGCCCGTCGCGAGCGCGCCGGCGGCGCCGGTGGCGTCACTGCTGATCGAGCGGCCGGTGCGCTCCGGCCAGTCGATCGTCTTCGATCAGGGGGACATCATCGTCATCGGCGCCGTGTCTTCGGGCGCCGAAGTGGTCGCAGGCGGTTCGATCCACGTGTACGGCCCGTTGCGCGGCCGCGCGATCGCCGGCCTGACGGTGGGCGCCGCGGCGCGCATCTTCTGCAGAAAGCTCGAGGCCGAAATGGTCGCCGTCGACGGCCGCTACCGCACGGCCGAGCACTGGGGTCCAGATTTGCACGGCCGCGCGGTGCAGGTCCGGCGCGACAAGGATGTGCTCAGGATTTCGGTGCTCGATTGAACGAATCGCAGTCATCTGGCGGCGAAGGGAGTTGTTGATCTCATGTCCAAGGTAATGGTGGTGACGTCCGGCAAGGGCGGCGTGGGCAAGACCACGTCGGCGGCCGCCCTGGGGGCCGCTCTGGCGCAGGCCGGGCAGAACGTCGTGGTTGTCGATTTCGACGTCGGCCTGCGCAATCTCGACCTGATCATGGGGGCGGAGCGCCGCGTCGTGTTCGATCTGGTCAACGTCGTGCAGGGCGACGCCAAGCTTCCCCAGGCGCTGATCCGTGACCGGCGCGTCGACAAACTGCACCTTTTGCCGGCCTCGCAGACCCGCGACAAGGACGCGCTGACCGAGCCCGGCGTGGGAAAGGTCATCGACGAGCTCCGCGAGCAGTTCGACTGGATCATCTGCGACAGTCCGGCCGGGATCGAAAAAGGCGCCACCCTGGCGATGCGCTTCGCCGACGTGGCGGTGGTGGTGACCAATCCCGAGGTGTCTTCAGTGCGCGATTCCGATCGGATCATCGGCCTGCTGGACGCCAAGACCGCGCGCGCCGAGCGCGGTGAAACCATGGAGAAGCACCTGCTGCTGACCCGCTACGACGCTGCGCGCGCCGCCCGCGGCGAAATGATGAAGGTCGAGGACGTACTGGAGATTCTGGCGATCCCGCTGCTCGGCATCGTCGCCGAAAGCCCCGACGTGCTGACGGCTTCCAACGTCGGCTGTCCGATCACCCTGCACAACCCGGCCTCGGTCGTCGCCCGCGCCTATGACGAAGCGGCGCGCCGGCTGCTGGGCGAGACCATTGTGGTCACCACACCGAGCGAACGGCGGAGCCTGATGAGCCGGCTGTTCGGAAGAAGGGCGGCCCTCGCATGAGCCTGCTGAACTTCTTCAGGCGCAACAGGTCGGCGCCGGTGGCGCGCGATCGGCTGCAGGTATTGCTGGCCCATGAACGGGCGCTGTCGGGGCGCACGGATCTGGCCAAGGTGCTGCAGCAGGAGATCCTGGCCGTCATCGCCAAGCATATCGCGATCGATCACGACAAGGTGATCATCAAGCTGGATCGCGGCTCGCAGGTCTCGACACTGGAGATCGACATCGAAATCCCGGAAGCGACGCTGGGCGCCGCAATGGTCAGGTCGGCGGCATCCTGACGCCGGCGTTGATCGACGGCTTGACTATTATCGTCCCGTTGCTCGTTAATCGTCGCCGGGGCTCGGGGCGCGCCTCCCCAAGCTATCCATAAAAGCTGAAAACAAATATCGTCTGGGAGGACGTCATGGTGGAAGCCACGGTCGCTGGGAGACAGCCGCCGGCGCGTCTTCTCGACCGGGAACGGATCATCGCCGGACCGGGGTACAACCGTTGGCTCGCGCCGCCCGCCGCCCTGGCGATCCACCTGTGCATCGGCATGGCCTATGGCTTCAGCGTCTTCTGGCTGCCGATGTCGAAGATCCTGCCGGGCGCGACCGCCTGCCACGTAGGCTTCATCGCCGAGCTGACTGCCGGCGGCTGCAATTGGACCGTCGCCGATGTCACCCACATCTTCGAGACCTTCATCGCCATGTTGGGCGTATCGGCGGCGTTGTGGGGCGGATGGGTTGAGCGGGCCGGGCCGCGCAAGTCGGGCGTCATCGCCGCCTTGTGCTGGGGAGGAGGACTGGTGATAGGCGGCTATGGGGTGATGATCCACCAGCTGTGGCTGGTGTTCCTCGGCTGCGGCTTCATCGGCGGTGTCGGCCAGGGCCTGGGCTACATTACCCCGGTCTCGACCCTGATCAAATGGTTCCCAGACCGTCGCGGCATGGCGACCGGCTTCGCCATCATGGGCTATGGCGCAGGGGCCATGATCGGTTCGCCGTTCGCGGTATGGCTGATGGCCAGGTTCGCGCCCAGCGGTGGGCAAGGCGTGCCCTACGCCCTGATGATTTTGGGCGTGATCTATTTCGTGTTCATGACGGTGGGCGCCTTCAGCTTCCGCGTGGCGCCGTCTGGTTGGGCTCCGCTCGGCTGGACACCCGGAAATAACAGACAGGCCATGGTCGCCAGCGGCCATGTCCATCTATCCGAGGCGTGGAAGACGCCGCAGTTCTGGCTGATCTGGGGCGTGCTGTGCGCCAACGTCACCGCCGGCATCGCGGTGATCGCCATGGCCAGCCCGATGTTTCAGGAAGTGTTCGGCGGCCGCCTGGTCGGGCTGGACGTCAAGACAATGCTGACCACCGCCCAGAAGGCCTCCATCGTGGCCGCCGCCGCCGGCCTTGTGGGGCTGGTCAGCCTGTTCAACAGTCTGGGGCGGATCTTCTGGGCCTCGCTGTCGGACGCTCTGGGGCGCAAAGCTACCTATTTCGTGTTCTTCGTCGGCGGGATCGGCCTCTACGGCCTGTTGCCGACCTGGGGACATCTCGGCCTGCCCGTCGTGTTCGTAGCCTCGGTCTGCCTGATACTGACCATGTACGGCGGCGGGTTCGCCACCCTGCCCGCCTATCTGGCCGACATCTTCGGCCCGCAGATGGTCGGCGCCATCCACGGCCGGGTGCTGACCGCCTGGTCGGTGGCGGGCGTCGTCGGTCCAGCGTTGATCGCCGCGTTGCGCCAGTTCCAGCTCGACCACGGTGTGGCCAAGAGCCTGGTGTATGACCGCACGCTCTATATCATGGCCGGCATCCTGTTGGCCGGCCTGGTCTGCAACCTGCTGATCCGCCCGGTGAACGAGCGTCATTTCATGACGCAGGATGAGCTGGTCCAGGAGCGCGCTGCTCAGCACGAGGCCTTGGTTTCGGCCGACGCCGAGACGGCCGCGCGCGGCGCCTTCGGTCTCGCCGGCGTGGTCGCTTGGCTGGCGGTGGGCGCCCCGTTCGCGATCGGCCTCTACATCGCCCTGCAGAAAGCGGCGGCCCTGTTCCGCTAGCGGCCCGGCTATGCGCTGAGCCCGGGGCTTTCCGATCAAGGCCCCGCCGCCCGCGAATCCCTGTTAAGATCATCGGATGCCCAAAGCCGCCCAAGCCAACCTTTTCGACGACGCCCTGGCGCCGGTCCATGCGACCACACCCACGCCGGCGCCCGGCTATTCAGCCAAGGACATCGAGGTCCTGGAAGGCCTGGAACCCGTGCGCAAGCGGCCAGGCATGTACATCGGCGGCGTCGACGAGCGGGCGTTGCACCATCTATTCGCCGAGGTGCTCGACAACGCCATGGACGAGGCGGTGGCGGGCCACGCGAAGATCATCGACGTGTCGCTCGACGCCGAGGGCGCCCTGACCGTACGTGACGACGGCCGCGGGATGCCGGTCGACCCGCACCCGAAGTTTCCGGGCAAGTCCGCCCTGGAAGTGATCATGACGGTGCTTCACTCGGGCGGGAAATTCTCGGGCAAGGCCTATGAGACCTCCGGCGGCCTGCATGGCGTCGGGGTGTCGGTGGTCAACGCTTTGTCGGACCGCCTGGACGTCCTTGTCTGGAAGGACGGCTTCGAATGGCGACAGACCTATTCACGCGGCAAGCCGCAGTCGGCGCTTGAGAAGATCGCGCCGAGCCGCAAGCACGGCACAACCCTGACGTTCACCCCCGACCCGATGATCTTCGGCGCTGACGCGGCGTTCCGTCCGGCGCGGCTGTACCGGATGGCCCGGTCGAAGGCCTATCTGTTCCGGGGCGTCGAAATCCGCTGGCGGTGCGCGCCCGAACGCGTCTCGGACCAGACGCCGCTGGAAGCCGTCTTCAAGTTCCCCGGCGGTCTGGCCGACTTCCTGGCCGAGACGCTGAACGGGACGGAAACGGTGACACCGGAACCGTTCGCCGGCCGCATCGAGCGCAAGGGCGAAGCGGGAGCGGTCGAGTGGGCGGTGGCGTGGACGCCCGCCGGATTCGGTGAGGCGGACAGCTTCATGCGCTCTTATTGCAACACCGTCCCGACCCCTGAGGGAGGCACGCATGAAACCGGCCTCCGCACCGTGCTGACGCGCGGCCTAAAGGCCTACGCCGAACTGAAGGGCGAAAAGCGCGGCGCGGTGATCACCGCGGACGATGTCGTCGCCCAGGCCGGCGCGATGATAAGCGTTTTCGTGCGCAACCCGGAGTTCCAGGGCCAGACCAAGGAGCGGCTGTCGTCGATCGACGCCCAGCGCCTGGTCGAGGGGGCCCTGCGCGATCCGTTCGATCACTGGCTCGCCGCCCAGCCGAAATCGGCCAGCGCCCTCCTCGACTTCGTCGTCGATCGGGCCGAGGAGCGGCTGAAACGGCGCAAGGACAAGGAGGTCGCGCGGGCGTCCGCGACGCGCAAGCTGCGCCTGCCCGGCAAGCTGGCCGACTGTTCGGGCCAGGCTGCGGACGGGACCGAGCTCTTCATCGTCGAGGGCGACAGCGCCGGCGGCTCGGCCAAGCAGGCGCGCGACCGGCGCACCCAGGCCATCCTCCCCCTGCGCGGCAAGATCCTCAACGTCGCCTCGGCCACGGCCGACAAGACAGGAGGCAACAAGGAGTTGTCGGACCTGATGCTGGCGTTGGGGGTCGGCGGTGGGTCTCGTTTCCGCGAGGAGGACCTGCGCTATGAGCGGATCATCATCATGACCGACGCCGATGTCGACGGCGCTCACATCGCCTCCCTGCTGATCACCTTCTTCTACCGGACCATGCCGAACCTGATCCGCAATGGGCGGCTGTACCTGGCGCTGCCGCCGCTATACCGGCTGACGCACGGCGGCAAGTCCGCCTATGCCCGCGACGACGCGCACAAGGACGAACTGCTGGCGACGACGTTCAAGGGCAAGAAGCCGGAGATCGGCCGCTTCAAGGGTCTGGGTGAGATGATGCCGGCGCAGCTGAAGGAAACCACCATGGATCCGAAGACGCGCACGCTCGCTCGTGTCAGCCTGCCGCGCGCGGAGGAGCCGGTGGAGGCGCTGGTGGAGACGCTGATGGGCCGCAAGCCGGAACTGCGGTTCCGCTTCATCCAGGAAAACGCCGAGTTCGCGGCGGCGGATGTGGATGTGTAGGAAAGAAAAAAGGTTCACCACAAAAGCACGAAGAAAAGAAAAGACGGTGTAGCCGTCATGAGATCGCATCGCGGACGGACGGGTTGAAGGAAGATGAAACACGAAGGACAAGAAGTCGCCTGAGCCTGCATGGACCGTGGTTCGTCCAATACGCAGAGCGATATTCATGGTGATCTTCAAACTTCGTGTTCTTCGTGCCTTTGTGGTGAACTCTTGCTTTCTAACGACAACACGCAAGTGGCAGTGATTTTCCCATGACCCGAGGGATCGAGATCTTTATCGACGCCGACGCCTGTCCGGTGAAGGACGAGGTGTATCGTGTCGCTCAGCGTCATGGTCTGAAGGTGCATGTCGTCGCCAATGCTTTCATGCAGATTCCGGCGCATCCCCTGATCGAGCGCGTGGTGGTCGACGCCGGACCAGACGTCGCCGACGACTGGATCGCTCAGCGGGTTGAGAAGGGCGATCTCGTTGTCACCAGCGACATTCCGCTCGCCGAGCGCGTGCTGAAGGCCGGCGGAGCGGCGATCGGGCCGAACGGGCGACCATTCACGATGGATTCGATCGGCGCGGCGATCGCACAACGGGCGATCATGGAGCAGATTCGATCTACAGGCGTGGTGACTTCGGGGCCCAAGCCGTTCGACCGGCGGGACCGCTCGCAGTTCCTGCAGACGCTGGACGAGGTGATCAACCGCGAGCTTCGGCGGCGGCGATAAGGAAGAAAGAAAGAAGCGCACCCCCAAGGGACGAAGGACACGAAGAAAAAGAAAAGACAGCGTAGCCGTCACGGGATGAGATCGCCGATGGGGTGGTTGAAGAAAGATGAAACACGAAGGACACGAAGTCGCCTGTGCTGGCGACGACCGCGACTCGTCTGATATGCAGGGCGATAATCGTGGTGGGTTTCAAACTTCGTGCTCTTCGTGTCCTCCGTGATAAATCTTTCTTTTCTTTTGCTCGACGGCGTGGAATTCAATGCGCCTGCGGCGCGTGGATCGCATGTATCTTTGTGCCTCTTTTGAAATTCGAGTGGATAGGGGGAAACTGATTGGGGGAGACGGACACGGTTCGGCGTCGAT
>Ga0302314_10017935_pt1 | contig 11835 bp, 6 predicted proteins | sample III_Palsa_N2_3_FD_200533 | JGI IMG/M metagenome (GOLD analysis project Ga0302314, IMG submission 200533) | Peat permafrost microbial communities from Stordalen Mire near Abisko, Sweden - III_Palsa_N2_3 | ecosystem: Environmental > Terrestrial > Soil > Palsa > Peat permafrost | place: Sweden...
TCGGTGCTGCCCGTACAGGTCGCCGGACTCGTGCCGCCACCCGCCACGATGGAGACCACGCCTGCGGTCGTAATCTCGCGCACAACATTATTGCCCGTGTCGGCGACATACAGATTGCCGTCGGTATCGACCGCCGAGCCGGCCGGCGCCTTCACCACTCCGGTCGCAGCGGTAATGCTGGCGATAGGTGGTGAAATGAAGCCCGCGACCGGCCCAGTACCCACTCCACTAAGCGTGAACGTATCGACAACGCTGGAGCCGTCAGTAATCGAAAGAGGCTCGGTACGCTGTCCCACATACTTCGGCTTGAACGTCACCGGCACGGTGCAGATGAGTCCCATAGCGTTCGAGGTGCTGCCGTTGATCGTGCAGCCGGTCTGCGTCCCAAGCGTAAAGTCCCCCGAAGGACTCGTCACGGTCAGCGCATTCAAGGTCGTTGCCTTGGTCGTCTCCAAATACAAAGTCGCCGTCGAGCTCGAACCTACCGCCACGGAACCCGCGCCAGCGAGATTCGGGAACGAAGGAGTCAGCTTGCGAATCCTGTTATGGGTGGCATCGGCGATGTACAGATTCCCCGAGGCATCGATGCTCACGGCCTCGTCTACGTCGAGATTCGTGTTAAGCGCTTCCACTCCATCCGCATAGGTGGAACCTCCCCCAGCAATGGTGATGATAGTGCCCGAGGACGCAAGCACCTCGCGCACCCGGTTGTTGACCGCATCGGCGATATAGACATTCCCGGCTGCATCCGCAATCGCCGACTCAGGTTTAAGCTCCGCTGCTGTCGCCGGCCCGCCATCGCCGGTAAACCCGGGCGTGCCGTTGATGCCGGCAATGACCGTGATAATCGCATTGGAGCCAAGCCCCGCCACGTTCGTGAGCTTCAGGACCATCTCGCCGCTATTGTTCGGAATGGTCACATAGAGATTGCCTAACTTATCCGCAAACACTCCATCGATGCTGCACGTGTTGACGCTACCGATGGTGAGTCCCGTAGCAGCGTTCACATTCGTACAGTTGTAGGCGCTCACCATCAGGCTCAGGGCTCCCGGCGTAAAGATCAACGGGTTTCCCGAGGTATTCGCAATCTTCGTCAGTCCCTGGCAAACGGAGCCATTCATTCCCATATACAGATTGCCCGCTGTATCGAAGGCAATCTCCGTCATCTCAATCACCGGTGCGCTGCTGCCGTTCGCCAGATTGGCCGCGGTAGCACTGGTAGCGCAGGATCCGGGACCCGTTCCGATTCTGCCTGCCAAATTGGTAATCACGCCCGTTCCAGTAGACGGATTGGTGACCTTGCGCACGGCATAATCCGCGCGGTCTGCAATGTACAGGTTGCCCTGCCCATCGAATGCCATACCCTCCGGTTTGGCCAAAACTGCCGCTGTCGGAATGCATCCATCCCCGAAGGCGTCCGTCGCGGTGCCTGGGCCGGTGGGACATGCAGTCCCCGCGGTCGTCGTCGCGCCTCCACCCGCAACGATAGAGATATTGCCCGTCGACGCGCTCACCATGCGTATTACATTGTTGCCGGTATCGGCGATATACATGTTGCCGGCGGCGTCGAAGGCAGTCCGCAGCGGATTGCTCAGTTCAGCGCTCGTCGCCAGGCTGCCATTGCCGCTGCTGCCGGCGGTGCCATTACCGGCCACGGTGGTGATCGTGTAGCCGCCAATCACCGACTGCGCCACAACCTTCGTCACTGGCAAGATGATTGCTAGGCCAACCAGCAGGATCGAGACCGGCGCATTGCACCTTGCCTGAGGCATGGTCTTCCTAAGTGCGCTGCTGCCCGCGCCGGCTATCGAGTTGTTACCGCGTAAGATGTCCATATTCACCTTCTGCTGCCTGCATGCGCTTAGCATTTCAAAGCCTTGCGGTCCGCTGCATTCTTGCTGTCCGTGCCTAAAACCTTCCACTCAAATCGAACTGAATGATGCGGCCGTTACGAAAAAAAACCGTGTTCTGTCCATTGACCCCGCCACCGCTATTGGCGGTGAAGAACCCTGGATTTATGTTCCCGCCAACCGGAACCATTCCGCCGTTGAGGTAGTTGTATTGCAGAACGGTATTCAGAGTGCTGACCAACGTGCTGTTCGGCACGTTGTAGGCCTCCGTCCGGAACGTAAGAAGAAACTTCTCCGTGGGATGGAACGTTCGATAGAGCGTCACATCGAACTGTTCCCAGTGCGGCAGGTTGAACTCGGCATAACCCGTATTTCCCCATGAGCCGAGTGCCGGTCCCGTAAACTTATTGTCGCTGTCGCCAGGCTTGAATTTGGCACTGGCACTTAGCAGCACCGGGCGCGCCCCGTCCGTCGACCCCGTAATCGCACTGGCAACATTGGCGGAGATACCGGCGCCTCCGGCATGGGCAATGCTCTCTAAATCCAGCGACGGAGTGAACGGAGCCCCGGTCGAAAAGCGATAAATCCCTGACGCCGACCAACTGCGTCCCAAAATACTCAGGAAACGCGAATCCAATAGCCTCCCCGGATCGGGAAATTCGACGATGTACCAGAAGTTGATCAAGTCGCGGCGGTCATACTGCAACGGCCCATAGAAGCTCAGCGGCTCAGGTTGTGATGCCACTCTGGTGTTGTCCTGGCTGGCATCGCCAAGCGTATGTCCGAGCGTGTAGTTTCCCCGCAATTGCACATGGCGATGGAAGAGCCTTTGCGCATAAGAGACCTGCATGGAGTTGTAGTTGGCACTGGCACCCAGATACTGATTTTGGACGAAATCGAAACCCTTATACGGACTCAGAAACTCCACACTCAGCATGGTGGGGGTGCAGGTCTTGGCGGTGATCGAGGCTGGCGCGCACGACGAAGGGTCTATATTCTGAGGATTCAGCTCATAGAGCTGCGAGTAAAGAGGCGCGTTATTAACGCTTTGCGCCGCCACAATATGCTGAGAGACATTCCCCACGTACGCAACTCCCAGAGTCCCATCTCGTGAGATCTGGCGCTGCATCTCCAGGCTGTAGGAATGATTGGTGGGCAGTGGGTGCTGTCCGAGCGCGAAATTATCCATATTGGGAGGTGCAATCTGGCCGCTGCTTCCCAAACCGGCCAGCTGCGAGTATCCGCTTATGTCATTCACTGCTTCCTGTGTGACTGTCGGCGGATTGCTCATCAGGTTCAACTGGTCTTGAAGAGGAAACCGGTCGTAGTAGATACCCATGCCACCCTTCAGGATTGTCTTGCCATCCCCGGTCATAGCCCAATTGAATCCAAAACGCGGTCCGTAAGACAAAAATGGCGTCGTAAAGATCGATCGTGGAATACCGTTTGTCCCGGCCCGCACCATCCCGTTCATCAGAGGGTTAGGCAACGGGCTGCTTCCCTGGACGATGAACCCTCTGCATCCGGATGGCCCGGAAGAGCCAGTCTGCGCATCGACAGCATAAGCGCCCGTTGGAATGGTTTTACCATTGAGCGCCGCGATGCAGCTGTTGGTATACGTCCCACAAGTCGAGACACAATAGGCCGGATACCACAGCCTCGGAGCCATGGACGCTTGATACAGCGATGGCACAAAATCATAAATCTGGTTCAGTGCATCGAAGGCCGGCGGGTCATGGTAAAACCGCATTCCCATGGACAGCGTCAACCGCGGCTTGGCCCTCCACTCATCCTGCACATAGAGTTCCATGTTATGGAACCGGCCATACATCTCCGGCCGCGCACTCGCCTGGCTGTAGCTGTCGATGCAGCCCACCAGAATATTGGCGAACGGGTCTCCGGTGTCGCAAGGATTTGTGGGGTCCTGCTCAAAACTGTAATTGCCCCGGTTGTTCAGCCCCTCGTTGATGATGCCCGTCGCCAGCGAATTCACATGGGACTCTTCAAAGTAAAGCCCTCCCACCAGCGAATGCGTGCCAAGCACCTTCGTCGCGTTATCCGTAATGGAAAATGAATGCACATGGGTATGGCTGGGAAACGAGGGATCCAGAGCATAGGAAGGCAGATCGTTGTACTGCCAGGTCGGGGTGCACGAGGTTATTTCCCCGGTGACAGGGCAACCAAAACCGATGTTGGGTAAATAACCCAGCGTATTCGTGCCCGGGAACAGAGAAGGAAGTGGAGCCGACAGCGCGCCATTTAGGACCCCGCCTGGGTTTTCGGCATACCCATGTGCTTCCCTCGTGGAAACGCCGAGGCCCACGGTATTGACCAGGGAGGAGCTAAACGTATTGGTAAAGCTGACCAGCAGCCCTGTCCCGATGCTTCTCTGGGTGAAATTACCTATATTCCACCCCATATTGCTGTAGCCCCCGCTGGTGTTCGTGCCTGGGTCCCAGCCGGACTCATCGGTCTCAGGCGTATACATCGCACGCACATACATACTGAAACGGGTCGAAGGCTGCCAATCAATACGTGCCAGGTTGGTATTGCGGTGCGTGATTAGCAAACTACTGGATTCATAGTTATAAGAACTTTGATCGATAACCGTGCCAGTGGCCAGCGTAGTACCTGCGTTCAAGGAAAAAGGGGTATTGGGCTGCGGGAAAAGATTCAGAATGGCAAGTCCCTGGGCAGTCTGATATTTGGTGGGTATTTGCGACCCTGTGCACCCACTTGTAAGGCCCGCAATATTACACCAGCTGATAGTGGGAGTCGAAAACGTATCCGCTATGCTGCCATGCCCATTTGCTTCAAAGCTTTGCGAGAAATTGCCCTGCCGCTCCAAGGCCGTCGGCATGCTCGCATACTTGACGGTCGGCTGGGGATCCGAACTCTGAATCTGCAACTGCTGCGAGATCGTGAAGAAAAGATGGCTCTGCCGCGAGATCAGGTGCGGGATAAGGATCGGCCCCGTCACGGTATAACTCGGAAGCAACAGTCTGTACGGCGCCCGGGGCTGCCCCAGCCGCTTCGCATCCGGCGTGTTGGCATTGAAAAACTCATTGCGGAACGGAAAATCGAAGCTGCCATGCACGACCTGCGAGCCGGGCTTCGTGATGATAATCACGCTGGGACCCGCATTGCGGCCGCTGTCCGCCCGATAGTTCGTCGCCATGATCTTCAACTCCTGCACCATGTCGATCGAAGGCAGCGTGTTGACGAACGCACCCGACATGGGGTCCATCGTGGCCACGCCGTCGATCATGATGTTCTTGCTGTTGCTCCGCACGCCGTTCGTGTAGATATTGGCTACGCTGTTGGCGTTGGGAGCGTCGCGGGTCCCCGAAGCGGTGTCGGTATTGCCGGGAAGCAGCGTCAGCGCTTCCATGATGTCGTCGCTGCGTACCCGTATCTTCTCCAACTCCTCCGTGCTGAGGCTGGCCTCGTTATTCGGCGATTCCGTGTCGACCCCGTTGGTCACGCTCGTCACCGTCACCACCTCCTGCACCTCACCGGGCTTCAACACGAACTCACCTAGAGAGACATCTTTGGCAGCCGTGACGATGACATTGGCTTCAGTCACCTCGCCAAAGCCCTTCGACTCCACCGTGACCGAGTACGTTCCGGGCTGTAGGTCTGTGATTTGAAAGAAACCGTCCGCATTGGACTTGATGCTCCGAACCAGATCGCCCTGGGAACCGCGTACGGAAACCGCCGCTCCCGGAATCACGGCCTTCTCGGAGTCGACCACAGTCCCGGAGACCGAAGACGTAATGACCTGCGCCAGCGCTGGCGGCAAACACAATAGCGCCAGAACAATGAACGTTATCATTTTCCCGGATAGCAAAAAAGCCCGAGTTTCCTTAGTTTTCATGCGAAAGCTATTAATGCAGTCTCAGGATGGCTTTGTCAAGAGACTCTATGAAGAGGCTCGTTCTCATAGACAGATTCTACCCATTTGCGGCGGGAGCCAACCAGTGGCTGGAGTTGCCGATCACTTCCCGAGATACAGCACAAGCGCCGTTGCGGGGCCTACCGTGAGATCGCCCGCAAAGGCGACCGTCTTGCCCGATACCAGATCTTTCGCATCCTTAAAACCTTCCGGCGCCGGAAGCTTGTACGTGTGGTCCGCGGTCGTGTTGATCGCAAAAAGATAATCCCCATAACGCAGCCAGTAGAACGCTGCTTTTCCCACGAATGGCCCCCAACTGCCATATGCTGGCTCGCGGGCATCCTCCGGACGCTTCGACATCGGAAGCTTCTCACCGGCGAAAGCCTGGTGGATCTTCGGCCCCGGCGGAGTGAAGCCGCCGCTACGCTCGAAGTCGATCACATCCGGCCGCTTCCATTCCTGGCCGGACGCCACCACTTCGAACTGAGACTGTACTGTCGCGACACGCAGCACGTCAGGCATAACCTCCAGAATTCGCGTGGCGCCGCTTACCCCATACTCCTGGCGAAAGTAGAAGTTCACGAAAAGCCGCTGCTCCCCATGCTTGAGCGCAATGACAGCATCCTCCGGATCGGCAAAGATGGTGTCCGGCTGACCTTCGCTCATGGGCAAACGGAAGCTGCTCTCGGGCAGCGCCTTCACCATCGCATAATTGCTTATGTTCCGCATCATGCCTAACGTGTCGCTATCTTTGGCTCTTTGCGCCAGACGATAAAAGTACTGGCCGTCTTCCAGACTCTGTTGCGCCGCCCCCACCGAGACGCGATCCTTGGTGAATGCCGGCACCTCCATCCACCAAAGTTCGCGCACATCTGCACCTGCATAGGCTCCATTGGCGACCGGAAAGTGCGCGGTGCGATTGTCGATTTCGCCGGTCACCTTCATCGCCTCAAAACCATCCGGGTCCACACTGGGATATCGGAAGTTCATTCGCGCTGTTTCAATCTTGATGAGCTGTTCACGAACTTTCTCATCGCCCGAGAGTTCAGCGATATCCCGGCTGAATTTCAGGATCGTCTCCCCATAAGTCCCCACAAAGCCGAGTTCGCGGGAGAGCCCCTTCTTTGTAATCAAGTAATAGTCTGACCCATACGGTCTCTCGCTTTTACCATCCGCCGTGTCATTGCCCAGCCAGGGCAATAGACCAATGGCTTCATACACATAGCGCATCGCCTGCTTTTCAGGAAGAGCTTGTGCGGGATCCAAAATCATGAGCCCACGGTTGGCGGCATAGATGTTGAAATCTACCAGCATCGACTGGTTTGTATAGAACCGCCGACCCATGAAGCGATGAACATCGATACTCGCGCGCAAGACTTTTGCCCAGGCCTCGCGTCTCGTCATCTTCACAGTCGCGCCGGGCGTACCGGTATTGGGAACCTGCTCATGCGGATCGTGAATCAGATTGTTGGGTAGGTCCGACGGCACATCGATCTTCTTCTCGAGGGCCTTCATCAGCGCCGGGTTTTGCCCAAGGCGTGCGATCGCTTCGCCGAACGGCCCCGCGCCAACCCAGTTGCCGGTCTCGAGCTTGCCGCTCTGCAAAAAGGCGTCTCCCTGCTCGACCAGTGCGGCCACGGCGCTGTCCTTCTTATAGGCTACGGCCCAGGGGGTGTCGTAGGCGACAGCAAGCAAAAGCATCGCATCCTCCGCTGACGCCACTTTACTGCTCCCCGACATAAGAGAGTTCAAACGGTTGTTCACCGTTCCGCCCATGCGCGACAGCAGTTCCTCACCACCCCCGTTTCCCCTCAGTTTTAGGGACGGACAAGAGCCTTCCGTTTCCGAAGGGTCAGGCAAGAACCGCGTCGCAGTGTGCGTATAAGCGCGATATATCCCTCGAGTGGGCTCGGTGAGGTTCTTCTGCATCTGGCTAAAGCTCGTTCCATAAGGCCACATCGGTCCGAGCCCGGCGATGGTGAACTCCACCTCTGACTTCCCATGGGTATGACTGAGCGGCAACACCATCGTCTGATACAAAAAGCGTCCCTGGTAGATTGGGTCCTCGTCGGTCTGATTCAGAACGTCATAATCTCCTTCATGACGATAGCCAACCTGTAGGCCATCGATATAAAGAATGAGGCGGCCTCGCGCTGCATCCTTATCCGCCCCCCAGAGCTTCACGGTAAAGTAGTTCTGCTGCTCCGGATCGACCTTAAGCCGGAACGTAACCGAACCGCCATTGAACGAAACGGGGGCCAACGGCAGCAATCGGCGTGCTGACTCGCCCAGCCCACCCCGAAACACTTCGCTACGCACTTCTGTCAGTACATGCCCCTGTTCGGAAGCCTTGTCTCCAAACGTGATCGCGTCCACGTTCTGGGCCCCCGCTGCGCAGGAGGCGAAGCTGAGCGCCAACGCGAAAAGAAAAAGGTATCGCCTGAACATCTTCGGTTATTCCCGTAAGCCTTCATCAAGAGCTGTGATTCAAGGGCACGCCCAACCCGGGCGCTCTAGGGAAACGGCCTTTGCAGGACGTGTTCTCTTCGCGATATAAGAATATGTGTTTGGATGCAATTCTGTAAATAACGTTATTCGCAATGGCTGTGCCACCTTGACGAGCAAAACAGGTCCACATCTCTAAACTGCTCCACCAATATCGCCAATCTGTAGCATTGAGCGTATGGCGATAAGGTTATCTATACGTCCGGATTTTTGCCCCACCTATCAATGGCCCCCTAAGCAGTAGGCGGACACTAAGAATAGGAAAAGCCAGCATTTGCGCTGGCTTTAGGACTTCATTGAACTGTTTTGAATGTGTCATTGGTGGAGCTGAGCGGGATCGAACCGCTGACCTCCTCGTTGCGAACGAGGCGCTCTCCCAGCTGAGCTACAGCCCCACACCAAATTCCAGCAGTCTCCCTCGTACCGGACGGCACGCCGTACCTCTGCCTCGTAGGTCAGTCTAGCAGGATACGGCGGCAGTTCCAACCGCCACGCGTACCATCAATCCTGGAGCACTCTCACGCATGTCTGAATTCACAGCCTTGAGCCAAAACTTCACCGTCGTGGGCCCCGCCGAAGTCCGCTTCACCCGCTCCCTCGCCAGCACCCGCGAGATCGCCTGGCCTATGCTCGCCAAGGGTAAAAAGCTCGCCAAGTGGTTCCTTCCCGTCACCGTACTCGAGCCCCGCAGCGGCGGACGTTACACCATCCACACGGAAAACGGCGGCCTCGACGGCACACTCACCGCCTTCGACCCCCTGCACTCAATTGCCTTCGACGACAAAATGCGCTTCGAGCTATTCGACGGCCCAACCCCCGAAACCTGCACTCTCACCCTGACCCTCGCGCGCGACGCCAACGGCTGGGTCCCCAGCAACCTCGCCGGCTTCCAGACCATGCTCGACAACCTGCAACGGCTGCTCGCCGGCCTCCCCGTCTTCGAACGCGCCGCTTACATGCAGGCCTGGCGCCTCCACTGTCCCCTCTGCGAGCAAGCCATCTCGACCGCACTCGCTGGCGGCGCAAAGGTCGTCTATCGCGTCCACTTCCCGCTCGACGAAGACCGGCCCTCCGGCGACACTGCTGGCCAAATCGAACTGCAACAGTTCTTGCAGCAACTGACCCACCAGCCCACCCTGCACGTCGCCATCGACGGCTTTGCCGACGAGCCGCTCGACCGCGCCAAAGCCTTCCGTCTCTCCCAGCGCCGCGCCGAATGCATGAAAGCCTATCTCATCCAGAACGGCATCGCAGCGCAACGCATCACCACCCGCGCCTTCGGCAACTACTACCGCCTGCATCCCTCACGCGACGAAAACGCCACACGCTTGAACCGCCGCGTCGAACTCATCCTCTTGTTTTAATTTGTATGGATGGTCCAGACGTCGTTGCTTGTTTTCGCCGTGATGCCGTTGCTTGTTTTTCGCCTTCATCCTCGAGCGCAGCGAAGGACCCCCGCATTCTGCTCACTCAGCCACCTCTCTACTTTCTACTCTCTACTCTCTGTCTTTCGGCTTCAACCCCATCTCGGCCATCACCATCTGCAAGTCCTTCCACGCCTCGCCCTTCATCCGCGGATCGCGCAGCAGAAACGCCGGATGATACGTCACCGCCAGCTTCGCGCCCCGCGTACTATGCCAGCGCCCACGCAGCGAACCCAGCGACTGCCGCACGCCCAGCAAATAAGTCGCCGCCGTCGCTCCCAGCGCCACGATCACCTGCGGCCTCACAATGTCGATCTGCCGCAGCAAAAACTGCGAGCACGTATTGGCCTCCGCAGGCTCCGGCGTGCGGTTCGCCGGCGGCCTGCACTTCACGATGTTCGCTATATAAACCTGCTCCCGCTTCAGTCCCATCGCTCCAATCATGTTGTTCAGCAACTGTCCTGCCTTGCCCACGAACGGCAACCCACTGGCATCCTCATCGGCCCCAGGCCCTTCGCCCACGAACATCAGCCGCGCATTCGCATCGCCATCCGCAAACACAATCTTGTGCCGCCCCGCGTAGGCCAGGGGACAACGCGTGCAGTCGCCAATATCGGCGCGCACCGCCTCTAATGCAGCCACGCGATCGCCAGGCGCAACAAGCTGCATCGGCAGCGGCGCAAGTTCGTCGAAAGAAATCGGCTTCGGCATAGGGACGGCAAGCTCCGGCGTCAAGGGTGCCGCACTCGGCTCAAGATCGAAGTCTACTGGAGGTACCGCGACGGCCACGGGCTTCACCTGCACTCGCTGCGCCGCAACCGCAGGCCGCGCCGCTGCCACAGGAGCACGCTTTGCGCTCTCCGCAACCGCCGCCCGCAACGACTCCGGCAGCATCGTCTGCGGATCGTCCCGCCGGTAAAGATCGTAGATCCCGAGGTCGCGCAGGTAGTCCACATAAGCGCGCAGGTTCTGCTGTGGCGTAAGGCCCATACCCAATTATGCGTCAGGCCGGCCGCGCAGGCTTCAGCGCCATCACATTGAAGGTGACCTTGCCGCTCAGCACCTCATCCTGTGCCACGCGGCAGGCCTTCAGCGACTTTGAAACGCCCAGCGGCGGCGCTCCCGATTGCAGTTGGCGAGCGCGTCGTGCCGCGCCCTTCACCAGGCTGTACCTGTTCTGAAGACCATCGTTGGGACCCATGCAGCAGACCTCCGGGATTGGGCTCATTCTAGCTCCAAATCGGACTCTTGTTTAGGCCTCACCGTACAGAGCATGGTGGAAAACCTGTCCAGCTCTTACCTGGTCGCCGGCGTCACTTGAAAGCTCGCCAGCGCCGCATCCAGCCGCACCGAACGCGCAGAGGTCAAACATCGCGCGGCAGTCGTGACGATCTTCCCTGCCTCCCCACGCTCGCTCAGCACAATCGCGCGCATCTCGCTCGCCGCAAGGTCGAGTTGATCGTTCACCAGCGCATACTTGTAGTCGCCGATCTTCAACAGCTCATTCCGCGCCTGCGACAAGCGCCGCTCGATCACATCCTCCTGCGTCACGCCCTCCGCCTGGCTGCGATTCCGCAGCCGCATCTCCAGCACCTGCGGGCTCGGCGGCAATATAAAGATCGACACCGCCTCCGGCACTTTCTTCATCACCTGTAGCGCGCCCTGCACATCGATGTCCAGCAGCAGATCGTGCCCATGCTCGCGCGCCTGCTCCAGCGCGGAGATCGCAGTCCCATAGTAGTTGTCGCCGAAGACGGTCGCATACTCCAGAAACTCATCCGCGGCGATCATGCGCTCAAAGTTTTCTTTCGTCGTAAAGTGATACTCCCGCCCGTCCTCCTCCGAACCCCGCGGCGCACGCGTGGTATACGACACCGAAAATTCCAGCCCCGGCACTAGCCGCCGCACCTCGTTCACCAAGGTAGACTTACCCGACCCACTGGGCGCCGAAATAATAAAAAGAATACCCGCCATCACCTACCCTATCTCTTACCCACTAATCACTAACCACTAACCACTGCTCCTAAGCCGTCCCCTCAACCCCGCTCGTCACAATATCTTCCGCCTCAACCTGCGAAGCATAATCCTCGCCAAACTGCATGTTATGCAGACGGCTATACATCCCACCCAGGGTCAGCAACTCATCGTGCGATCCCAACTC
>Ga0302314_10017936_pt1 | contig 11835 bp, 12 predicted proteins | sample III_Palsa_N2_3_FD_200533 | JGI IMG/M metagenome (GOLD analysis project Ga0302314, IMG submission 200533) | Peat permafrost microbial communities from Stordalen Mire near Abisko, Sweden - III_Palsa_N2_3 | ecosystem: Environmental > Terrestrial > Soil > Palsa > Peat permafrost | place: Sweden...
CTGCGCCCGAGGACATGGCTCCAGGCTCGCCGTTCGGGCCGGGCATCGTCGCCCTGGTTCTGCATCTGCACATCACCCAGGCGATCGGTTTCGAGCGCCTGGTCAAGCTGATGGACGAGGTGTTCGGCGTCACTCTGAGCGAGGGCGCGATCGCCAACATGCTGGCCCGGGCCGAGGCGCCCATGATCGTGGCCGCCGAGAGGATCGCCGAGGAGGTCCGCTCGGCCAAGGTGGTGGCTTCCGACGAAACCTCGGCGCGGGTGAGGGGCAAGACATGGTGGCAATGGGTCATGCACTGCTCCACCGCCATCTACCACGTGATCACCGACAGCCGCGGCGCCAGGGTCGTCGCCGACTTCCTCCAGGGCTCGACACCCGAGGTCTGGGTCGCTGACCGCTACGGGGCCCAGAACGGCCACGGCAGGGAGCGCCAGCTGTGCCTGGCCCACCTGCTGCGCGACGCGCAATACGCCATCGACGAAGGCGACACCGTCTTCGCTCCGGCCTTCAAGACCTTGCTGCTGCGCGCCGTCGCCATCGGACGAAGACGCGAGGATCTCAGGGACACCACCTTGACCCACTACCGCAAGGATCTCGACCGTCGCCTCGACAAGATCCTCCAACCACCGCCTACGACGGCCGCCGGACGAAAGCTGGCCAAGGGCGTCAAGAAATGCCGCAACGATCTGTTCCTGTTCGTCGTCAGGCGCGATGTTCCATACACCAACAACGGCTCCGAACGCGCCCTGCGACCTTCGGTCATCTTCCGAAAGGTGACCGGATGCTTCCGATCACACTGGGGAGCCAGACTCTACGCCGCCGCCGTCTCCGTCATCGCCACCGGCAGACTGCGCGGACTCTCCGCCCTACAGGCGATCAGCAACGTCGTCTGCCCCAACGCCGCCCATGTCGTCCCGCTGACGGGGTGAGCAGTTACCTAGCTTCTAATGGCGTAGCCTTTCTGTACGAGGATACTGTCAGCGGATCCATCGTTGGCGCCTGCCGAAGTCCTGTCGGCGGTCTCATCGGGAGCCTAGATGGAGGCTTGATGCAGAACTGCTCGTCAAATGTGACGATTTCGAGCGGCCGTTTATCTGCTGTCGGTGGCCTGATTGGCAGTAGCATAGGCGCGGTGTCGAATTCCTACGCGATGGGCTCGGTCACCCTCAAAAACGCCAACGCCGCTAGCTACGCTGGGGGCTTGGTGGGAGCGACAGGGTGTTTTGACGGCTGGTGCGGCACGATTGCATCCTCATACTCCACGGCCGCGGTTACGGCCCCCGGCGGCGGTACGATCGGCGGCCTGGTGGGGAGCGACACCACTTCAGGCGGCATCAGCAACGCCTATTGGGACACCACGACCAGCGGCGTCACCAATCCCGGCCAGGGCGCGGGCACTCCGGCCAACGATCCTGGGATAACCGGCCTGACCACGGCCCAGCTTCAGGCCAATCTGCCGCCGGGATTCGATCCGGCCGTCTGGGGCGAGGACCCCGGCGTCAACGGCGGCCTGCCGTACCTGCTGGCGAACCCGCCTCAGTGATCGGCCGGCGGCGCGGCAATGCATCGCCAGGGCCAACAGGGCAACCGGGTGAACGGAACATTCGTTGCGTCATCCCGGCCGGAGCGCTCTTGCGCGGAGAGCCGGGATCCAGTGGGTTGCCGGGCGACGTCGTGGTGACGGCGACAGGACGAGCGATCTAGCCGTGGCGGCGGCTCCTGGGTCCCGGATATGTCGGCTGCGCCGCCATTCCGGGATGACGCAAGTTCGTGGAAGTCACCATCGTGGCCCTTTAGCGTCCTTCGTTGCGTCCATCGATCCCGGGATTCTATCTTTTCCATCTCGTCAACGATGATGTCGGGACAAAGATGCCGGCTGGGAGCCGGCGCTCCGACGGATAGAGCGAGCGTTGAACTCAACCTGGCGCGGATGGGCGTCCTCGCCGCCGCCACCGGACGGGAAACCCATCATCGCTTCGCGAGGCCTCACCGCCACCGGGCCGGGGGCGGCCGTCGTTTTATCTTATCTTTTTCTTCGTGTTATTCGTGCCTTCGTGGTGCGGCTTGTTTGTTTTTCTAAAGCCGCTCCCCTACACCCGCTCGAGCAACGCGACCGTCCCCTGTCCGCCGTCGGCGCAGATCGAGACGATTCCGCGCGACCCGGTCGGCAGCCCGGCCAGCTCCTTGGTCGCCTGGCTGAGGATGCGGGCTCCGGTGGCGGCGAACGGATGGCCGATCGCCAGGGAGCCGCCGTGCGGATTGACCCGGTCCCACGGGAAGGCGCCCAGCTCCTTGTCCACGCCCGCGCGCTCACGGCGATAGGCGGGATCGGAGGCGGCCTTGATGTTGGCCAGCACCTGGGCCGCGAAGGCTTCGTGGATCTCCCACAGGGCGATGTCGCCGAAGACCAGCCCGTGCCGGGCGAGCAGGCGGGGGATGGCGCGGCCCGGCGCCATCAGCATGCCTTCGTCCAGCCGGAAGTCGATCGCCGCGATCTCCCAGTCCACCAGCCTCACCGCCGCCGCCGCGCCAAGCCGCGCCAGCCCCTCCGCGTCGGCGACCCAGATCGACGCCGCGCCATCGGTGACCGGGGAGGCGTTGCCGGCGGTGATCGTGCCGGCCGGGTCGTAGACCGGCCGCAGGGTGGCGAGCCTCTCCAGCGAGGTGTCGCGGCGCGCCAAGGTGTCATGATCGACGCCGCCGACGGGAATCACCAGGTCGTCGAAGAATCCGGCGTCCTGGCCGGCGACCACCGCCTGATGGCTTCGCAGCGCCCAGCGATCCTGTTCCTCGCGCGTGACGGCGAACCGTTTGGCGGTGTCCTCCGTGTGCTCGCCCTGCGAGCGGCCGCTCACCCGGTTGGCCCAGGCCTTGATCGGCAGATCGAAGTCGCCGGCGGAAAGCTTGGCCAGCATCGCCGCCGCGGCGGCCGGATCGCGCCCGAACTGGGCCACGAGGCCATCGGCGATCTCGCGCCGCAGGGCGATGGGCACGTGGCTCATGGTCTCGACGCCGCCGGCCAGGGCAAGATGGGTTCCGCCACGCCCGACCATGCCGGCCGCCTCGGCGACGCCGATGAAGCTCGTCGAGCAGGCGAGCACCGTGGAAAACGCCGGCAGGGTTGGATCGAGCCCGGCCTCGAACACCAGCTCGCGCGCGATATTGGAGACGGTCGGACTGGGGATGACCTCGCCCCAGACGATGAAGTCGGGCGCCGCCCGCGCCGCCATCGCCTTGGCCACCGGGACCGAAAGGGCCAGAGCGTCATAGCCGGCGAAAGCGCCGCCGCCCTTGACGAACGGCGTGCGCACTCCGGGCGATAGATAAATGTCCGGCATGGAGTTGATCCTTGTCGTCGTAATTTGGCGGCGCCCAAGTAAGAAAGATTCACCACGAAGGACACGAAGAAAGATTGGAACTCCGCGCCGAAGGCGCAATCATTCGCCATTCGGATTTAGACGGCTTCGCCGTCGTTTTTCTCTTATCTTTTTCTTCGTGTCCTTCGTGTCCTTCGTGGTGAATTCTTGTTTGTTTTTCTACGCCTCCTCCGGCCACACCTCGTTCAGCACCTGCACCGCCGACGCCGCGCACGGCCAGCCGGCGTAATGGGCGACGTGGGTCAGCATCGCCTCAATCTTCGCGCGGGGAACGCCGACGTTCCTGGCCCCGATGAAATGCAGCCTCTGCTCCGCCGTCCGGTTCAGCGCCACCAGCGTCACGCAGGTGATCAGCGAGCGTTCCTCCAGCGCCAGGTCGTCTCCCTGCCAGACGTCGCCGAACAGATGGCCCATGGTGTAGTCGCGCAGTTTGTCCGGCATCACCGCGGTGGGCCGCCGCTCGACGCCGGCGAACAGCTTCGCCGCCAGCGCCTTGCCCTTTTCGATGCGCTCGCTCGTTTCGCTCATGATCCCTGGTCCTTCCGTTTGACGGTGATCGGCAGTTTGCGGATGCCCAGCAGGCGGTTGGAGGGCATCCAGTCCTCCTCGCCGGCCAGGGTGAAATCGTCGACGCGCGCCAGCAGGGCCTCGAAGCCCACGCGCATTTCCAGCCGCGCCAGCATCGAGCCCAGGCAGACGTGCACGCCGTAGCCGAACCCCAGGTGCGGGTTGGGCGAGCGGGTGATGTCGAACTCGAACGGCCGCTCGAACGCCCGCTCGTCGCGATTGGCCGACATCTCCCAGAACGTCACCTTGTCGCCGATGCGGATCGCCTGGCCCGCCATGTGCGTGTCCACCGTCGCCGTGCGCCGCTTGTAGATCGAAGGCGTGGTCCAGCGGACGAACTCCTCTATCGCGGGCTTCAGCCGCGCGGGCTCGGCGCGCAGCATGGCCAACTGCTGCGGCCGCTCGATCAGCGCCTTCAGGCCCCCGGCCATGGCGCTGCGGGTGGTCTCGGCCCCGGCGGCGAACAGCAGGGTGAAGAAGTTGCGCAGCTCCGCGTCGGACAGCGGCCGCCCGCCGGGTTCGTGGTCGGGCCGGGCGTGGACGATGGCCGAGAGGATGTCGTCCTTCGGCGCCGAGCGCTTGCGCGCGATCAGAGCCATGCCGTAGTCGGCGATCTTGTAGACGAACTCCGGGGCCATGATCTCCGGTGACAGCGCCGAGAGGCCCTCGTCCACCCATTGGCACAGCTGCGCGCGGTCCTCCTGCGGCACGCCCAGCACCATGCAGATCGCCTGCAGGGGGACCTCGCGGGCGAAGGCGGCGACGAAGTCGAACGCCTCGCCGTCCGGGAAGTCGTCGATCAGGGCGTCGACGCGCCGGCGGATCTCGCGTTCCAGGGCGTTCACCGCCTGCAGGGTGAAGCCCTTCATGACCACGCCGCGCAGCATCTGGTGCCTCGGATTGTCCGTGGTGTTGAGCGCCTTGCCGGCCGTGCCGCTGTCGTTGATGGCGGTGCCGCCGCCCCGGCGGATCCCGCCCTTGTCGGAGGAAAAGATCTCCGGATGCGTCTGCACGGCCAGCACATCGTCGTAGCGGCTCACCACCCAGAACCCCTCGCCGTCCGGCGTCGCTTCTGTCGGCGCGTGCCAGAACACCGGCGCCTGCTCGCGCAGCCAGGTGAAATAAGGGTGGGGGAATCCACGGGCGAAGGTGCGGCTGTCGGAGAGGTCGAGCGGCTCCATGCTCAGGGCGCCTTGGCCGGGCGCGCCACCTCGGTCTCCGCGTCCAGCTCCAGCGCGCGCAGGGTAGTGTGAAACACCTTGTCGGAAAGCCCGCGCGCGATCGCTTCGCGATAGACCCGCGCCGCACCCTGGCTCGTCGGCATCGCCACGCCCAGGTCGGCGGCCGATTCCAGCGCCAGATTGAGGTCCTTGGCCGCCAGGCCCAGCCGGAAGATCACCGTCTCGAACGCCCGGCCGAGGATCAGCGGCGCCAGGCCGACGTAGCCGCCCGCCGAACTGCTGCGCAGGATATCGAGCAGCACCGTGGAGTCGAGGCCGGCCTTGGCCGCCAGCACGAAGCCTTCCTGCACCGCCGTCGTCGCGGTCAGGAAGATCTGATTGTTCACCAGCTTGGCGATCGTCCCCATGCCCGCCGGACCGGCGTGGAAGACGCGCGCGGAGAAGGCGGCCATCAGCGGCGCCAGGCGCTCGATCGCCGCCGGGTCGCCTCCCGCCATCACCGCCAGCGTACCCTTCTGCGCCCCGGCGACGCCGCCTGAAACCGGCGCGTCGACGAACGCCACGCCGGCCTCCGCCAGCCTCGCCGCCAGCGCCGTCACCACGGCGTGGGAATTGGTCGACAGGTCGACGACGACATCGCCCGCCCGCGCCGCCGACAGGACGGCGCCGGCGCCCAGCACCACCTGCTCGACTTCCTTGGGTCCGGGCAGAGACAGGAACACCACCCGCGCCGCGCCCGCCACCGCCGCAGCGTTATCCAGGAACCGCGCCCCGCGCGTCTCCCAATCCGCCGCCTCGGCGCGCGCGACATCGGTGACCGCAAGCGCGTGGCCGGCATCCAGCAGCCGCCGCGCGATCGGCCGGCCCATCGTCCCCAACCCGATGAACCCGACCGTTCCCGCGCTCTCGCCGCCGCCGCTCACGCCTGCCTCCATCCACGCCGGATCTGCGCCCACACGCTCCTGAAGCAAACTGACCCCGCCGGCATGGCGTGGCAAGTGGGATTGAGATGGCCGAGGCCTGAGACAACGCCGCGTCCGGAGTGCGGCGGGCGAAACATCTTCTCGTTGGCGTGGGAGAGGTACCGGCGAAGCCGGGGATGCGGGTGTCGATGCAGGGCGCGGTGCGTGCTCAGCGGAACTTGATCTGCATCGGCGCCCTGATCTGTCGCTTCGCGACATCTTCTCCCGCAGGAACAAGAAAGGCCAAGTGCAGATCCTAAGAGCAGCACGAAATTATCAGTTTTTTGAGTGCCATAAATTTTGGTTTGAGGGTGGCCAAAGCGCAAATAAGGTGGTGTACTTGACCAAACTCAGACTTTCTGCGGCAGGTCATTTGGCCTGCGTCGCGCCTTCAGGCCGACAAAGAGTCTATTTGTTGCAGTAGGGGGGGTAGCGAGTGGTGTGAGCCACACACCGCCTTCCGCTCGCGGCAGGAAGGCGCGGGAAAGCGACCGGGATCATGGTCACAAGGCGCACAACTCCTACTCACCCATGCGGCGGCCCAAACCCTCGGCGAGCAAGGTGGTCGCCAGCATGTTGAGGGATACCCCTTCCCGCTCGGCGCGTCGGGCCAGGGCGGCGTGAAGCGATTTGGGGACGCGCTGGCGCCATTGGCCACCGTAGGCTTCGCCGGTGGTTGGCACTGGGCGGCCCAGTTCCACCAGCGTCGCCAGGTAGGACTTCAATGCGTCGCGGCCTTCCTCTATCGCGGCCTCGGGTGTCTCGGCATCGGCGATGCAGCCGGGGTAGTCGGGGAATTCAACCAGATAGCCGCCGCCTTCCGCTTCGGTGAGGGGGCGGATCTCAAATCGTGGAAGTGTATCTCTTTCAGTCGTCATGGCTGGTTCCAAGACTGTCGATCAGGGCTACAAAGCGGATCACGTAGATCGGCTTGATGGGTTTATGGGCCGGGACGGTCAGCGGCGCGTGCGCCACGACGCTGAACGTGACATGACTCGTGCCGGGCTGTCGCCAATCGACGCCATGCCGCCTCGCCAAGACCTTCAAATCCTCGATCGACCAATCACGGGGATTGTTTCGCATCCGGCCAAGGAGTTTGTCGGCCTTTGTCACATGAAGATGGTATCGCGGGTGATACCATTGTCAAGTGGCGTGCTTGCATTTGCATGTAGCATATGCCCGTCACATCGCCGGCTGGGCCTGCGGCGGAACGCGGCGCCAGAGCAGGGCGGCCGCCAGCGGCGCCGCTAGCAAGGCGGTGGCGATGGCGTAGTAGAGCATGCTGGCCGTCGTCCCTCCGCTGGCTTCCGCCAGCCATCGGGCGAGCAGGGGTCCGCCGAATTGCGCGAGAAAGAAGGTGGTCTGAAACAGGCCGACGACCCGGCCGCGCAGCCGCAGGGGCGTGCGGTCGAGCAGCCACGACGCCAGGATCGGGCTGGTCATCCCCTCGCCGATACCGATGGCGAACGCGCCCGCCATGATCGGCCCAAGGCTGGTGGCGATCCAGATGACGGCGATCCCCGCTCCGGACACCGCGATCGCGACCGCCTGTTTGCCCGGCGCCGGCAAGCGCCGCACCAGGCCCAGCCCCATGGCCCCGGCCACCGCGCCTACCCCCAGCACGGCGGTCAGCAGGCCGGTCAGCATCGTCGAACCGCTGCCCTTCTCCTCGAGCAGCAGGCCGAATTCATAGACCGGCGGCCAGATGGTGAAGCTCGCCAGGACACCCAGGGCGAAGATCGCCGTCAGTGATGACCAGGGCACGGAGGTGATCGGCTGCGCCGCCGTGTCCTGCGCCTCCGGACCGGAGGCGGCGACCTTGGGCCCGCGGAAGACCAGGAGAGCGGCGAACAGAACAAAGCCGGAGGCCATCAGCAGGAAAGGCAGGCGCCAGCTGATCTCGCCCAGGGCGCCGCTGATCGCCGAGCCGATGACGGCGGAGCCGGCCCCGGCGGCGCCCTGGATCGCCAGCCATTTCTGGCGCGCGGCGCCCTGGAAATAGTCTCCCGTCAAGGCGACGGCGGTGGTCGCCATGGCGCCCAGGCCAATTCCGGTGACGGCTCGCGAGACGAGGATCCAGGTGAACGACGTCAGCCAGAAAGGCGCCACCGCGGCCACCGCGAATAGCAGCGTGCTGATGTCGAGCAGGCGGCGGCGGCCGATCCGGTCGCCGAGCGCGCCCGCCGCGAGTGCGGAGAAGGCGATGGCCAGCATCGGCAGCACCACCGCCATCGACGCCAGGACACCGATGTTCGGCGTCGTCGAGAACGCCTTCAGCATGGCCGGTATGACCGGAAGCGGGGCGACCATGGTGATCACCACCATGCACGGCGGCATGGCGAGCAGCACCCCCTGCACCCAGCCCGCATTGACCTCGCCGCAAGAATCCACCGTGGGCCCGACCATGTCTCTCTCCCTGGCTCGCCGGTGGATTGGTCCGCCTGACGGGTTTTGAGGGATGATACTCCGGCTGGGCCTCGTGTCGACGCAATTAGTACGCGACCTATCCGCCGGACCGCCGGCTGGAAGCGAGGAAACCGCGAGCCTTTACTCTCCTTACGGGCCGATCAGCGCCCGGATCTTACTCTGGACCTCGGCCAACACGGCGGGCGGGGCCTTTTCCTTGAATTGAGCGTTGCGCGCGCGCCAGTCGAGACTTTTGACCTGATCCGCCAGCACCGCGCTTGGCGGATCCTGGCTCACCACGACCTCGAAAGGATAGCCCTTGATCCGCGAGGTCATCGGGCAGCAGAGCATCATGCCCCTGGCCCGGTTGTAGCGGGCCGGCGACAGCACCAGCGCCGGACGACGGCCAGACTGCTCATGTCCAGCCTGCGGATCGAAATGAAGCCAGACGACGTCCCCGCTTTCGGGAACGTAAGGGTTCACCACGCCTCGCGCCCGACCGGCGGGCCGAAATCGATATCCTCCGGAAAGGTGTCGGGCGTCATCCGCGCGAGCAGGTCGTCGAGATCATGGTGCGGCGCGGTGATCGGCTCGACGACGACAAGTCCGCCTTCCTCACGCACATCCACCACCTGATCGATTCGCAGAGACGCCGCCGCCATCACCGAGGCCGGGATGCGGACGGACGCGCTATTGCCCCATTTCTTCACCTGGACGCGCACGGCGGCTCCTCGTGTATCGACATTCGTGATACATAGACCGCCATCGTCGTCCCGTAAACCGTTTAGGAAGCAGCCGGTCCTGTGGCGAGGTGCGTGGCCTTTGTTTTCTCCGCCTTCGGGGTGGGTTGACAATATGCATATATATTGCAATATGTCTTCAGAACGGCCCGGCCGCCGGAAAGGCCGCGTCGGTTCGAATTTCGAATGGTGGCCCAATTGGTGAAAATATCTAATAAAAACAATAGTTTTAACTGCGTTTCGGCCACCTTTCGGCGGCCAGATGTTGCCAGGATGCGGCCATCCGGCGGCCATCCAATGGCCATCCAATGGCCATCCAATGGCCATCCGGCGGCCAGCCGGCTGCCCGGCGGCGGCCGCTCGGTAGCCTGCAAGTTGCCAATACGTTGCCTTCTTGGAGCCACCCGTCACAGGGTGTCCCGCAACCAGGCCACCAGCGGCGCGTCGGCGGGCGGCATGGGATAGTCATCCATCTTCGCCGGCTTCACCCAGGCGAGGGCAGCGTGCTCCCTGGCCGTCACGAATCCCTCCCAGCGCCGGCAAAGATAGAGCGGCATCAGCAGGTGGAACGTCTCATAGGTGTGGCTGGCGAACACGAACGGGGCCAGGCAGGCATGGGCGACGGTGATGCCCAGTTCCTCGTCCAGTTCGCGGATCAGGCAGGCTTCCGGCGTCTCGCCCGGCTCGACCTTGCCGCCGGGAAACTCCCACAGACCGGCCAGCTGCTTGCCCTCCGGGCGCTTGGCGATCAGCACGCGGCCGTCGATGTCGACCAGGGCGCAGGCGGCGACGAGCAATGTCTTCATCGGCTGAATTCTCGCGGGCTTGGGTGCAAGATCAGCGCGAATACAGGGGCTGCGTGGACAAGAAAAGGCGCGGCGCTTGACATTGTGCGCCGCAACAGCGATATGCCCGGCACGCGTCTGACTTGGATGCGTTCTCGGCGCTCCAGTCGCGTGAGGAACACACATTCCACGTGTTCCAGCCTGTCGAGCGCCATAGAGCCGATCACCGATCGCCCGGCCACGCGGGGCGCTCCCCATGAAAAGTTTCGCTCAAGGCGAGGCCCCATGACGCGGGCGCTCGCCCTTGGCGTATGTGAAAGAACCAATACGTGACGACTTTCAACGAACTCGGCCTCGCCAAGCCCCTGCTCAAGGCGCTGGCCGAAGAGGGCTATAGCGAGCCCACTCCTATCCAGGCCCAGGCCATCCCCATGCTTCTCACCGGCCGCGACATGCTGGGCATCGCTCAGACCGGCACCGGCAAGACCGCGGCCTTCGCCCTGCCGATCCTGCAGCGCCTCGCCGCCGATCCCAGGCCCGCGCCGCGCCGCGGCTGCCGCGTCCTGGTGCTCAGCCCGACCCGCGAACTGGCCAGCCAGATCGCCGAAAGCTTCCGCGTCTACGGCCGCCACATGGGCTTCACCGTCGCCGTGGTGTTCGGCGGCGTCAAGTACGGCCCGCAGGTCAAGGCGCTCGCCGCCGGCGTCGACATCCTCGTGGCCACCCCCGGCCGCCTGATCGACCATATCAACGAGAAGGTCGCCAACCTGTCGGGCGTCGAGGTGTTCGTGCTCGACGAGGCCGACCAGATGCTCGACCTCGGCTTCCTGCCGCCGATCCGCAAGGTCGTCGCCACCTTGCCCAAGCAGCGTCAGAACCTGTTCTTCTCCGCCACCATGCCTGGTGAGATCGGCAAGCTGGCCGACGAACTGCTGAAGAATCCGGCCCGGGTGTCGATCACTCCGGCGGCGACCACCGTCTCGCGCGTCGATCAGCGCCTCCTGTTCATCGAGGCTGATCGCAAGCGCCAGCTGCTGGCCGAACTCTTCGTCGACGCGCAGATGGACCGCGCCCTGGTGTTCACGCGCACCAAGCGCGGCGCCGACCGGGTCGCCAAGTATCTCGAGGTCGCCGGCATCACCGCCGCCTCGATCCACGGCGACAAGTCGCAAGGCCAGCGCGAGCGCGCCCTCGCGGCGTTCAAGAAGGGCGAGGTCAAGGCCCTGGTCGCCACCGACATCGCCGCGCGCGGCATCGACATCGACGCGGTCAGCCACGTGGTCAACTACGAGCTGCCGAACGTGCCGGAGGCCTACGTCCACCGCATCGGCCGCACGGCCCGCGCCGGCGCCGCCGGGGTGGCCATCAGCTTCTGTTCCAATGATGAGCGCGCGCTTCTCAAGGACATCCAGAAGGTCACCCGCCAGACCATCCCCTCGTTCGACCGCCGCAACGACCGCACGCTAGGCGCCCTGGCGGCCGTCGAAGAAAAGATCGTCACCCCCGAACGGGCGCCTCGCCAGGCGCAGGGCGCTCGCAACGACGGCGGCCCGGCTCGCAACCGTCACCGCGGTCGTCCCGCCGGCGGCGGCGCCCCGCGCGGCCGAGGCCCGGGCGGCCCCAAGCCCGCCGCCAAGTCCAACTCGGGCGGCGCAAAATGGTCACCGGTCGACTGACGTTGACACCGCCGACGCCCCCTCCGTCGGCTTCGCCGCCACCTCCCCCGTTTCACGGGAGAGGATAAGTCTTTGAATTCATTATCATCTATCCTCCCCCGCAAAGCGGGGGAGGTGGCGCGGCGCTCTTCCTTGCGCCGT
>Ga0302314_10017938_pt1 | contig 11834 bp, 9 predicted proteins | sample III_Palsa_N2_3_FD_200533 | JGI IMG/M metagenome (GOLD analysis project Ga0302314, IMG submission 200533) | Peat permafrost microbial communities from Stordalen Mire near Abisko, Sweden - III_Palsa_N2_3 | ecosystem: Environmental > Terrestrial > Soil > Palsa > Peat permafrost | place: Sweden...
GGACGGGCCCTTGACGAAAGACAGGATCACATGGGCCGGTTTGAGCACCATGCCGGGCAGAGCGATCTGCTCGAAATCAGCGGTCAGGTCAGCACGGGGCGCGGCCCAATCGCCGGTAAGGTCGCCACCGCCCTTGGCCTTGCCGGCAACTTCCAGCGGCCCGATGGCGAAGGGGCCGTCTGCATTCCAGGCCAACGCGAGCCTGAGCGTCCCGCCCCGGCCGACCACGCCGGTCGCGCCGAGCCGGGCCGCCGAACCGGCGAGATCGGCCTTGCTCACGGCGATCACGCCGCGGTCATAAGTTGCGGCGACGCTTAATTTAGGTTTGGGCCCAAGCAGCCGGTCCACCTCCGCATAGCCGCTGGCCAGCTTGTCGCCGACAGCATCCGCCGTGAACCGCCAAGGCTGGCCCGCGCCGCTCTGACTGGCTGACCACCGCGCCGCCAGGCCGCCGTGCGCGCCGACCCGCGCCGCCGCCAGATTGTCGACCTTGAGATCGCCACTGAAATTGAGCGCGCCGAGCAGCGTCCGCTGGCCTTGGGCCTGCAGATTCAGGCCATCGCCCTTGGCTTTCAAAGACCGGATCAGCAGACGCCCGTCCGCCAGCCTGGCCGCCTCGAGGGTCGCGTGCGGGCTCGCCCCGGCGGCCACGGCCAGCAGACCCGCGCCCTTCCCCGCGGAGCCCTGCAGATCGGCTCTCACATCGATTTCGCCGCCCGACTGGGACAGGTCCACCGGCCCGGCGACACGGCCCATGCCGTAGTCGAAGGCCGATAGGCGGTCCAGGCTCGCCCGTCCGGCCCAACGCCAGCCCTTCGGCTTTGCGGTCCACACGCCGTCGGCGGCAAGCGGTCCCATGCCCGGAAAATTGATCAACCGGTTGGGCGTGGCGACCTTGGCCTGCACACGCAGGCCGTTTGGCGCGGTCGACTTCTTCGGGTCGATCAAGCCTGAGACCTGGATCATGGCGTTGTCGGCCCGGACCTGGGCGTTGACCTGCTCCAAGCCAGCCCCGCCAGGCGCACCGCGCGCGGCCAGCCGAAGCTCGGGTCCGAGTTCATGAGCGTATTTGTCGGTGAGGCTGGAGGCCGTCAGGGACGCCCAGGCGCCGATGGTTCCGCCACCCTGGGTCCAGACACCATCCGCCTGGGCGATCGACTTGGCCCCGGACTGGGCGCGCACCTTCAGATGCCCGTCGCTGACGGCGCCCTCGGCGTGGGCGGTGAGGCTGAAGGGCTGTTTCGCCGGCAGCCCCGCCGCGCCGGCCAACGCCCCGCCCTTGCCCTCGCCGGCCTCGAGATCGATCCGGATTCGCCTGTGCAGGCCGATGTCGAAACGGGCGTCCAGGCCATCGCCCTGGCGCAACAAACTCTGGGCGCGGATCGCGCCACCGAACGCGAGATTTCGCGTCAAGATCAGGCGCGCGCCGATGTCGAACAGCCCCTGCTGCACGCTGAACGCCGGATCGGTCGCCAGCTTCAGCTGCAACCGATCGACTTTGAGAGACACCGGCAACTTTCCCATCTCGCCAGGGGCGCCGCCCTGAATGAGTGGCCGTCGCAAAATCTCGACCCGCCCCGCGGACAGGCTCTCGATATGAACGCGCCGTTGCAGCAGTTCCACGGATCGCCAGCGCACGCCGACATCGTGAGCGTCGAGCCAGACCCCCCGTGCGTCGACAATCGCCAGCCGCCGCACGCGGAAATCGCGCCAGACGTCGCCAGTCAGACCCTCGACGTGCAGCTTGCCCAAGGGGCCGATCTGCAAGCCTTCCAACGGCCCGGTGATCAGGTTGCGGCCGGTCTCAGTCAGCACCCCGTAACGAACCGCCAAGCCCAGAGCGAGAATCAACACCAGCAGGACCGCCGCCGCCGCGCCGAGCCAGCGCATCAGCCTCTCGCGCGCGCTGAGCTTCCAGGGTGTATGACCCGCGTCCGGCTCTTCCGGAGCGCCAGGACCGGCATGGGGTTCGGGCGTGTCGGTCAAAAGCTCTGGCCGATGCTGAGATAGACCTGGATCGCCGCATCGCCATCGCGACGCACCAACGGTGTGGCGATGTCGAAACGGATCGGACCAAAGCCCAGGTTATAGCGAACACCGATGCCCGCGCCGACCTCCGGATGACTGAAGTCAGGCGTGGTCTGGTTGCCCACGTAGCCGGTGTCGATGAAGGCGGCGAGACCCCAGGTGTCTGTCAGGCGCTGGCGTACCTCCACCGAGCTTTCCACCTGCGATAAGCCGCCTTCGGGGGTGTTGTCCGGATAGCGAGGACCGACCTCCTGGTAGCCGTAGCCGCGGACCGATCCGCCGCCACCGGAATAGAAGCGGTCCTGCGGCGGCACGCCAGGAATATTGCCGCCGGCGATCACCCCCATCTTCAGGCGCAGGGCCAACACCGTGGCGGCGTCCGCCTGCAGCGGCAGATAGATCGACGCCTGGGCGGACCCCTTCACATAGCCGATAGAGCCGTCGCCTACGCTCCAGGTCGGCTCCAGACGCGCGCCCAGCCGGAACCCCTTGGTAGGATCGAGCGGATCGTTAGAATTGTCTGCGGTGAAGGCGAACAGGGTCCCGACGGTGGTGAGGTGACGACCTCTGGCCCCCGCGATGAAATTGGCGGCTTCGTTCTGGATCGTGCTCGTCTCGTCCAGGGACAGGCCATAGGTGATGAAGGAAATCTGGCCAAACTTGTGAGTCAGGTCGGCGGACAGGCCTGCGCCCCGCAAGTCGTAGGCCGGGGTGTTGTCGCGATAGAGGGCGGCAGTGAGTTTCAGGGTCTCATTGATCTTGCGCCAGTCTGGCAAGGCCAGTTCGGTCTGCAGCCGGCTGTCGATCTGAGCAAGCTGAGCCAGGGTGGTGATGGTGTCGCCGAGACCAAGCCGATTGTAGACCAGCCAGCGGCTGTCGATACCCGCGCCTTCCGTCGTCGAATAGCTTGCGCCTAACTCGATCGTGCCTTTCGGCCGAGGCGTCAGGGTGATGATCACCGGCCGCTCGCCGTTCATGGCGTCGCTTTCCGGCGCCAGGGCGACGTTCACCTGGTTGAAGGCGCCGGTGTCCAGCAACAGCTTCTCGAGCGTGGCGACGGAGGCCGGCTTGTAGACATCGCCCCGTCGCCACGGCGCCAGCCGGGTGACCCAGGCTTCACTGCTGTGGCTCTTGCCCTTGACCTCGACCAAGCCCAGCCGAACCAAGGCGCCGGATCGGACGCGGAATTCCGGCTTCAGGGTGTGGTCCGCATGGTCCACCACCACACTGCGCGGGTCTGCCGCGGCGTCGGCATAACCGTGCGCCTGTAAGGCGGCGACGATCCGACCTTCGGCGGCGATTACATCAGCAGCCTTGCCCGGCGCGCCGGGGGACAGCGCCATAGCCTGGACGGCGGCCTTGTCCGAGGCTGCGTCCGGCGCCGCCCCGAGCCAGGTGATTGCGGGCTCGGCGATGTGAGATCGCGGTCCCGCGGCCACGGTCACGAAGGGGTGTGGCGAATCACCATCGCCGATGTCCGGCTCGACCTGAGCGTCGTAATAGCCTTCGGACCGCAGCACCGCGGTGATCTGGTCTGCCGCGTCGTTGGCGCGACGGCGCGCCTCAAGCCGACTGGTTGGCGCCGCGCCCTGCCCGATAACCTGTTGAATTTCCGCGCGTAGCGCCTTGTCTTCGACACCGCGCACTTCAGCTTTTGGTGATGAAGCCGCGACCGCCGGGGCGCCAAACCCCAGGAGGAGGATAGCGCCTGAAAGCGAAGCGGCGACCAGGAGCCCCTGTCGATGCAAGCCGTCAGTCCTCATTGCGCCCCTGCGCGGGTGTAGCCGCGCTCGCCGTCGCTGTCACGGCCAAGACCAACCCCCGACGTCGAGACGTCTCGCCGCGCCATTTGGGCGCCAGGCGCCCAAATCGCAGGCGCCGGGCGCGAGCTTGGCTTTTGGGCGCAGGCGCGGGGTGAAAACAGGCTCCAGGGCCTTAAGGCTTGCGCGGGGGCGACATCCGTCCCAAGGAAAAGCCTAGTGGTGTCAATGCGGAGCGGCGATCGGGTGACGCATGAGAGGGACGGCTCAATAGAGGTCGAAGACAGCGCACCGGCGCCCTTCTACCTGCCCGGCCGCTCCTACGATGAAATGTTCGAGGCGGATGGCGGTGTACGCGCCCACTACGCGGCCATGCACACCCGCATGACGACGCTTGAACCGACCGAACTGGCCAACCGCCAGCGGACGCTGGAACAATCCTTCCTGCTCCAGGGCATCACCTTCACCGTCTATGGCCGAGAGGCGACGACCGAACGGATCATTCCCACGGACCTCTTCCCGCGCATCATCCCGGCCAGCGAATGGGCCAAGATCGAGGCTGGCCTGATCCAGCGGGTCAAGGCGCTCAACCTCTTCCTCGCCGACATCTACGGCGACCGGAAAATTCTCGCCGACGGGATCGTCCCTCGCGACCTGATCCTCGGCGCACCCTCCTATCGGCGCGAGATGATCGGCCTCTATGTGCCGCACAACTCCTATGTGAACGTCTGCGGCTCCGATCTCATCCGGGGCGAAGACGGCGTCTTCTCCGTCCTTGAGGACAATCTCCGCGTCCCGTCCGGCGTCTCTTACATGCTGGCCAACCGCGACGCCGCCAAGCGCACCTTTCCAGGCACCTACCGCACCGCCGGCGTGCGGTCGGTGGAACGCTACCCCGACCTTCTGCTGTCGACGCTGAAGAGCATGGCCGCCGACTGGCGCCCTGATCCGCAGGTCGTGGTGATGACCCCCGGCGTCTATAACTCCGCCTACTATGAGCACGCCTATCTGGCGCGGCTGATGGGCGCGCCCCTGGTCGAAGGCCGCGACCTCGTGGTCCATGACAACATGGTCTACATGCGCACGACCGTGGGCCTGCGCCGGGTGGATGTGATCTACCGCCGCGTCGACGACGACTTCATCGATCCCCTGAGCTTCCGCCGCGATTCCGGCCTCGGCGTCGCGGGCCTGTTCAACGCCTATCGCGCCGGCAATGTGGTGATCGCCAACGCCCCGGGCACCGGGGTCGCGGACGACAAGGCCGTCTATGCCTATGTGCCGGAGATCATCCGATACTATCTGGGCGAAGACGCGATCCTGCCCAATATCGAAACCTTCCTCTGCCGCGAGCCCGCCCAGCTCAGCTATGTGCTGGCCAATCTGGACAAGCTTGTGGTCAAGGCCGTCGGCGCGTCCGGCGGCTACGGCATGCTGATCGGACCCCACGCCAGCCAGGCAGAGCGGGACGAATTCGCCCAACAGCTAAAAGCCGACCCAGCCAACTATATCGCCCAACCCACCATCCAGCTCTCCACCGCCCCCTGCCTGGTCGATGGCGCCATTGAACCTCGGCACGTGGACCTGCGTCCCTTCATCCTCGCCGGCCAGAAGATGGTGGTGACGCCGGGCGCCCTGACTCGCGTTGCGTTGAAGCGCGGCTCGCTGGTGGTCAACTCCAGCCAGGGCGGCGGCTCCAAGGACACCTGGGTCCTGACCGGCGACGGGAACTGACGCCATGATGCTCGCCCGGGTCGCCGACAGCCTCTATTGGATCGGCCGTTATATCGAACGCGCCGAGCATATGAGCCGGCTGTCGGACGTGATGCTCAACGCCACTCTCGATCAGAATGACGCCGCGGTTCAGGTCGCCCGGGTGGCCCTGGCCGCCGTCGGCGATCCCGAGAACCACCTGGCCGACAAGGCGCATCTGGAAGCGGTTCAGGCGATGATCTTCGACCGCGACGACGGCGGCTCGGTGGTCACCGCCCTCGCCCGCGCCCGCGAAAACGCCCGCCAGGTCCGTGATCAGATCACCACGGAGACCTGGGAGCGGCTGAACATGCTCTACCTGCGGGTCACCGACAGCTACGCCGAGATCGAATTCTCCCAAGCCTCTTCGTCCTTCCTGCATAACATCGTCGCCGACCTGCACCTGTTCAAAGGCGCCGCCGACGCCACCATGAGCCATGGCGAGGGCTGGGGCTTTCTGATGCTCGGCGTCTATCTGGAACGGGCCCAATTGATCGCCCGGCTGCTGGACGCCTGCTTTGGCGACAAGGTCGACCGCGATCATCTGAGCGACCACCTCGCCCAGATGGCCGTCCTGCGCATGGCCTGCGCGCTGGAGCCCTACCTGCGCGCCTATACCGCCGACATCCAGCCGCGCTACCTGCTGGAATTCCTGTTGTTCGACCAGGAGTTCCCCCGATCCATCCGCTTCGCCACCGCGCGGATCGAGGAGCATTTGACCAAGCTGGCGCGCCACGCCGAAGCCACCGGCCGCGCGGGACCGGAGCGGCTCGCCGGCCGGCTTAGCGCTCGTCTGGAATTCGCGGACATGGACGAAGCTCAAGGCCCCAGCGCCATCCTGGGCGCCGTCGCGGCGGAATGCTCGCGCATCCACCTGGCCATCTATGAGACCTTCGTCGCCTACCCCCTCGAACAGAGGCTGCCGGCCTGATGCTGCTCGAAATTCGCCATCTGACCCAATACGCCTACTCCGAGCCGGTGCATGAGAGCGTCATGGAGCTGTGGGCCCAGCCGCAGAAGAGTTCGCGCCAGCGGCTGATCAGCTTCACCCTGGAGGTCGAGCCGGCCACCCAGCTGTTTTCCTACGTCGACGCCTACGGCAACGCCGTCTACCACTGCGACATTCCCCACCCGCACGAGCGGCTGGTGATCGAAGCCAAGTCGGCGGTCGAAACCAACGAACCGCCGCCGCTGCCAGACGCTCTGGACCTGCACGAATGGGACCGGCTGAACGGCGAGTTCGTCAAGGGCGACTGTTTCGACTTCCTGCATCCGCACGGGTTCGCCGTGCCCACGCCGGCGTTACAGGCCTTCATGAAAACCTACGCGCTGGATGAACTGGCCCGCGTCGATCCGCTGACGGCGGTGCGCACCCTGAACCAGACCCTCTACGACGCCTTCGCCTATGAGCCCGGCGTCACCGACGCCAATAGTCCGATCGATCACGCCCTGGAGGCCGGGCGCGGCGTCTGCCAGGACTTCGCCCACATCATGATCGCCATCTGCCGGTCCTGGGGCGTCCCAGCGCGCTATGTTTCGGGCTATGTTTTCTCCGATCGCACCGCAGGCGGCGACCGGTCCAACCCTGGCGCCACCCACGCCTGGGTCGAGGTCTTCCTGCCCTCCCTTCGGTGGGTCGGATTTGATCCCACCAACAACGTCCTGACCGGCGAGCGGCATGTAGTGGTCGCGACAGGCCGCGACTACAACGACGTACCGCCCTCGCGCGGCGTGTTCAAAGGCGACGCGGACTCCGAGCTGTCCGTCGCCGTCCAGGTCGGCAAGGCCCGCGCCGCCCAGGTCGAACCGGAATTCATGCGGGCGCTCAAGCCTACGTCTGGAAATGGGGGCCGGCGTCCCTCCATCGCCGCCGCCTTCGACCATCAGCTGCTGCAACAGCAACAGCAGCAGCAATAACGGCGTTGCGCACGTCATTCGCCGCCCGTTTGTGAAATCGCCGACTGCGGCCGGAACCTTGGCCGTGCGAGCCTGTTCTCGACAGAGCTAACGTGCGTTCATGCGCCGTTCAGCGGCCAGGATGAGGCTGAGGGTCTGTCCGGACAGCCACTGGCGCAAACCGGCAGTTCAGGAGGACTCGTCCATGAAAAAATTCCACATTGCAGCGATCGCGGCGGGGGCCGCGGCGCTCTCCGCGGGCGCTGCGTCGGCGCAACCCGCGCCCAACCTGTTTGAACAGACGTCCACCTCGGCGGTCTATTATCCCGCCGCTCCGCCCAAGCTTGAGCTGTCTCAGTACTACTGGGGCGGCCGCCACTACTGCTGGTACCCCGGCGGCTGGCAAGGTCCCGGCTGGTACTGGTGCGGCTACGCTTGGCGCTCCGGCTTTGGCTGGGGCGGCGGCTACGGCTTCCGCGGCTGGGGCGGCGGTCATGGCGGTGGCGGCTATCACGGGGGCGGCGGATACCACGGTGGCGGCGGCGGCTATCATGGCGGCGGCGGTGGCGGTCACGGCGGCGGTGGCGGTCACGGCGGCGGTGGTGGTGGTCACGGCGGTGGCGGTCACGGCGGCGGTGGTGGTGGTCACGGCGGTGGCGGCCATGGCGGCGGCGGTCACCACTAAGCCTTCAGGCTCGGTTTTCCTTCCCCACTCAGGTGGGGAAGGAGATCTGATTCAACGAACTAGCCCGCTTTTCGGAGAGCCTCTTCATCGATCAAAAGGTCTTCGTAGAAAGCGCCGAACGGTCGGGTCGGATGGGCAAGCTGGATTTCCAGAATCCACAACCCGGTCGTCGGGCAGCTATCCAGTTCACCCAGATCCCCCGCCTTGTAGATGCCATGAGGGAAATCGCTGACGCGGTGGCCCTTGACCTCCCAGTTCAGCCGCCAGCCCATCGCTTCCGCACGAGTAAGCGCGAATTGGTAAAGCGCCTCGCCGGTCATGCCATCCTTGCGCCAGCGATCCGCCACCTCATGCCACAGGTCCCTCGCCGCCTGAGCGCAGGCCTTCATTTCGGCGTCCTCGCCCACCACAAAGGTGTCGCCAGCATCGCCTTCATGACCATCCCAGACCACGCCCAGATCGACAAAAAAAATGTCGTCGGCGCCCAGCACCCGATCCGGCTCCATCAGCGCCGCGAAGGTCTCCGTCGTGCCTTCGCCGAAGCGCAGGATGTTCTTATGCCAGAGCCTGTCCATGCCCATGGCTTCCAGCTCCGTCTGCGCCAGGGCGTTGGCCTCGCCCTCGGTCATGCCGGCGCGAACCTGAGGCGCGATACGGCCGATGGCCTCGAAGGTCAGGTCACGCGCCTTGAGCATCTTGGTCAGCGAAAAGACCTCGCCGACGCCTTCGCGCGGGGGATGGACGCCCTCGGTCATGCTCAACTCCTAAGGTGAGAGGCTCCAAAAAGCCTCAGCGCCAGCAAATGTCCACCCGGCTTGTGCGTAGGTCTGCCCTCATCGATGATCCGCGCCTTCGCGCGATCAGGAGGCGGCCATGCGAGCATTCGCGGACATCTATGCACAAGCCGCCGCGCGCAAGGGCGGCGAAACTGCCCTCGAGGCCTTGCTAGCCTCCCACAGGTCCAAGACCCCCGCTGAACTCGCCGCCATACCCGACGACCGTTGGCTATCGCAGATGAGTAAAAGCGTCTTCCGGGCGGGCTTCAATTGGCAGGTGATCGAGAACAAGTGGCCTGGATTCGAAGCTGCCTTTCACGCCTTCGAGCCGCGCCTGAACGCAGCCATGTCGGACGAAGATTTCGACGCCCACCTGAAGAATGCCGCCATCGTTCGCAACGCGCAGAAAATCCTGTCAGTGCGCGACAACGCCCGCTTTCTGCTGGATCTCGCCACCGAGCACGGCAGCGGCGCGGCCTTGTTCGCTGCCTGGCCGGACGAGGACTTTATCGGCCTGCTGGACCTAATGAAGAAACGCGCCTCGCGGCTCTCGGGCGAAACCGCCGCCCGCTTACTCCGCGACATGGGCAAATCCAGCTTCATCACCACCCGAGACGTGACCGCGGCGCTGGTCGCGGCGGGCGTGGTCGCTGGTCCGCCGAAGGGCAAGCGCGATCTGGCGGCTGTTCAAGAAGCCTTCAACACCTGGGCCCAGGACAGCGGCCGCGACCTTACGGCGATGAGCCGGGTTCTCGCCATGAGCACCGGACCGGAGGGATATACACGCTGAACCCTCTCCCCGAAGGGAGAGGGCAGAGATGGCCTAGATCGGCGCGCGGTAGCGGCGTTGCCAGACGGCGGCGGCGAACAGGATCGCGGCGACCAGCAGGCCAAGCCACAGACCGGGCGTGAACATGAACTTGAGCGGATCCATCTGTGCGAGGTCGAGGTGGTTCATGTTTGCGCTCGCGTCGCCGGCGGTGAAGGCCTCGGTAAGCGCGCCTGTCAGCCGATAGTGCAGCAGGGCCGGAAGATAGCTGGTGCCGAACGCGAGCCGCTCGAACACACAGGCCACCACCGGCGGGCCAAAGGCCCACAGAAAGGTCGCCCGGCGCGCCCAGCCGGACACCAACATCAGCCAGCCCCAGATCGGCGCATGCCACAGGGTGAACACCACCAGCACATAGGCCAGTTCGACAGTCGTTCTGCCCAACGGAAAGGCCGACAGCAAAAGGTTGGCCGGTGCGCCATTCATCGGCAGGACCACCGCCGTCACCGCCAGCATGAACAGCAGGGTGACCAGCATGATGGCGAAAGAGACAGCCGGCAGCACCACCAGCGGGATCACCGCCTTGGACATCACCGTCGTCAAATCCGACACGGGCAGCGACTTCCAGAACAGAATACTGCGGTCGCGGCGCTCGGACTGTAGTGCGCCGAGACTATAGAAGATGGCGACGACGAAGGCCGTGGCCATGATGGCCGTCGCGGCGATGGCGTAAGGGATCGCCACGATCTGGGACTGCCGCGACGGGTCCAGGGTGGAGACCATGTGGGCCCATTTCGTCGGCAGATGGAGCGCGCCGATGATCAGGCCCACCAGCACGACCCCCGCGGCGGCCAGCGGCGCGATATAGATCGACCGGTTTTCCCATAGCTCTCGCCGCACGGACCAATAGAAGGGCCGGGTTTTCGTCGTCGGCCTTGGGGCCGCTGGCGGCGGCAGGGCGCTATCAAGAAGGGTATTTGAGGGGCTCATGCCGCCACTCCTTGGGTCGGGGCCGTGTCCGCGCCGATAACGGCGACGAACAGATCGGCGATGTTGGGGGTCCGGACCTCGCCAAGTGCGGCGAGGGTTTTGCGGTCGGCGCCGTCGAACAACAGGATGCTGCGGCCGAAAACCTGGCGCTCATGCAATGGACCAAGCGCCCTCGCCGCGGCGAGCTGTTCAGGAGCGACCATGACCTCGGCGTAGCGCTGCTCGAACGCTTCCATGCTGCAGTCGAGGACGACGCGGCCTCGGTTGATGAACATCAGGTCGGTCAGGATGTGCTGGACTTCTTCGACCTGGTGGGTGGTCACCACGATGGTGCGGCTGTGGTCGAAGTAGTCGTTCAGCAGGGTGTCGTAGAATTCCTTGCGGTAGAGGATGTCCAGGCCAAGGGTCGGCTCGTCGAGCACCAAAAGCTTGGCGTCGATGGCCATGATCAGCGCCAGATGCAGCTGGGTGACCATGCCTTTGGACAGGCTCCGCACCAGGCTGGACCGCTGAATTGAGGTCTTGGCGAGAAAGGCTTCGGCCTTGGCGCGATCGAAACGCGGATGCACCCCGCCGACGTAGTCGAGCGCTTGCGAAACCCGCATCCAGCGCGGCAGCACCGCGACGTCGGCGATAAAACAGACATCGCGCATCAGCTCATCCCGGTCTCGCCAGGGATCGCGCCCGAGCACCTTCAGGTCGCCCTCATAGGAAGCGAGCCCGAGGATGGCGTTCAGCGCGGTGGTCTTGCCGGCGCCGTTGGGCCCAATCAGGCCAAGGATGCGGCCGGTCTCGACCCGCAAGTCGACGCTGTCCAACGCAACGGTATTGCCAAAAGCTTTGCGTAGCCCGTGGGCTTCAATGCAGGACATGGGTTCAGCTCTCCTTGGCGGGCGTAGTCATGAGCGTTTCGACGCTCAGGCCGAGCCGCTGGATGGTCAATCGGATCTGCGGCCATTGTTCAGCGAGGAATTTCAGCCGCTCTGTTTCCAGCAGCCGTGTTCCAGCGCCAGTGGTCACGAACATGCCCAATCCCCTTCGCTTTTCCACCAGATCGGAATCGACCAGTTCCTGATAAGCCTTCAACACGGTCAGCGGATTGACCCGGTATTCGGCCGCCACGTTGCGCACCGAGGGCAACGGATCGCCCTCCTTCAGCAGACCGTCGAGAATCATCGCGA
>Ga0302314_10017939_pt1 | contig 11834 bp, 11 predicted proteins | sample III_Palsa_N2_3_FD_200533 | JGI IMG/M metagenome (GOLD analysis project Ga0302314, IMG submission 200533) | Peat permafrost microbial communities from Stordalen Mire near Abisko, Sweden - III_Palsa_N2_3 | ecosystem: Environmental > Terrestrial > Soil > Palsa > Peat permafrost | place: Sweden...
GCTGTCAGCAGGATCAAGGCCAGGATCAGGGCCGCACCGGACCTCAGGGACGACATGGGGAGGTACTACTCTGGTTCCGCCGCCCTCGTTGAAAAGCCATGTCTGCCAGCAGCTTAGCGCCACGGCACGGACAGGCCGCCGGCCGCTCAGAAGACGACGCGACGCCGCCAGGCGCGCAGTCCGACCTAACTGTGGCGACCGACCGGCGGGATGTCGGCCGGATCGGAACTGGTCGAATCGGAGCCGCCGCCGCTGCTGCCACCGGTGATCGGCACCTGGCTCTCCTCCGGGAACAGCCGGCCGAGGTAGCGCTGCAGCTTCTCATTGGTGGGACCATAGCCACCGTCGTACATGTAATGCTCGAGGTCCTGCACCAGCTCGCGGGCGGTCTGATAGCGGTTGGTCGGCTTGACCTCGAGGCAGCGCAGGATGATCGCCTCGAGCTTCTCCGGGATGTGCGGGTTCAGGCGGCGCGGCGGCTTGATGGAGTAGTTGTCCATCTTGTCGACCAGGTCGTCGATGTCGTTGACGTTGTAGACCACGGTATTGGTCAACAGCTCGTACATGACCAAGCCCACCGAGAAGAGGTCGGACTGGCGGGTGGTGCCGACGAACTTGGCCTGCTCCGGGCTCATGTAGGGCAGCTTGCCCATGATTACCTCGGCCTCGTCGGGGGTGTTCATGATCACGGCCTTGGCGATACCGAAGTCGGTGAGCTTGACCTGGCCGCCGTAGGTGATGATGACATTCGACGGCGTGACATCGCGATGCACGATGTTCAGCGGCTTTCCGGCCATGTTGCGCGCCTCATGCGCGTAATGCAGGGCGCGGCAGACGCGCGAGATGATGAAGGCGCCGATGTCGACGTTGGTGACCTTGTGGCGCTCCTTGTGCGCCTTGATGAAATCCGCCAGGTTCTTGCCGTGGGCGTATTCCATGACGATGTAGTAGATGCCCTTGGTCTGGCCGAGCTGATAGACCTGCAGCACGTTCTCATGGATCAGGTCGGCCACGAGCTTGGCCTCGCCGACGAACAGGTCGACGTTCTCCTTGTTCTTGAGATATTCCTTCTTGATGGTCTTGATAGCGACCACCTTGCGGAAACCCTCGGCACCCATCTGCTCCGCGAGGTAGACCGAGCCCATGCCGCCGGTCGCCAGCTTGCGGACGATCTGATACGACGTGTTATATGAGATCTCTTGCATGGGCAGCGGGACCGATCTCCCGCATGGTCACATTCCACACCATAAGTCAACGCAGGGTCGCGCTGAATGTCGGCCGCCTAGCTCTTGGCTAACCTGCGCAAACGGTTGAAACGTTCCAGATATTGCGCACGGTCGGCGCCCAGAAGGCGTTTCACGCCGCCTTGGACCTGGAACCCGGCGACCACGCCGGCCGTGGTACAGCCACGCATCAGCGCCGTATAGTTGGCCCCGGCGCCTTCGCACCAGCCGGCCAGGGCGCCGGCGAAGGCCGCGAACGCGCCCCGTTGACCGAGGGTCTCGGGGATCGCCTGCACCGGAAAGGAGACCGCCCGGTCCCCGAAAACCAAGAGTCCGCCGAGCATGCCGGTGGTCAGGACCACCGCCTTGGCGCCCGCCGCCTGCAGGGCCTTGGCCGCCGCCAGGGCGTCGCTGGTGCCGGTCAGCCGCAGCGCAGAAGCGAGGGTCTCGATGCGCACATCGATCCCGTCCTCCTCAGCGTGAGCACCCTCATCGCCGTCGTTGGCGTCATCGCCGTCATCCGTCGTGGCAATCGCTGATGCCACGCGACGCGACGGCTGGCCAGAGCGCACCACGACCCCCTTCAGGGGATCGAGCTGGGTGCTGCTGGCCACGATCAGGATCGGCGCCTTGAGGGCGCGCGCGGCGCGCAGTGCCTGGACCTCCTCGGCAGGGGCCAGACCAACCACCAATACCGCGCGCAGGCCGTCGGCGGACGTCGGCTCGCAGCTCCCCAGGCTGGTACCGACCGGAGTGGACTCCCGCCCATCAGCGCCGAATACCGGCACCGCGCCATCCCAGGTCACGCCGCTGAGATCGATCTGGCGGCGTGAGAGGATCTCCCGGGGATGCTCCGCCAGAGCCCCACCACGCGACCAGAGCTGCACGGACGCCAATGGCGCTGCCGCAATCGAGGCCAGGCCACCGGCACCAGCGATCAGGCCCTCGGCATCGATGCCCAGGGCGCCAGCAATCAATAAGGTCATAAGCTCGGAGGATCCAGTCGGACAGGGGGGCAGAACACGGAAAAAAGGCGGGCGTGGAGCGGGCGCGGTGCGAGGCTCAGCCCAGCCAGCGCACCCGCTCCTCGAGCGGGCGTCTGGGCGGAGCCGGGGGCTGGGCCACGGCGTGGCCGATCCAGATGCAGCCAAGCGCGCCCTGGGTATCGGGATCGAGACCGAACCAGCGCAGGGTCGCCGCGTCCATGAACACCCCGGAGGTGCTCCAGTAGCTGCTCAGCCCCTGGGCATGCAGCGCGAGCAGCAGGTTCTGCACCGCCGCGGCCGCCGCCGAATGGTCCTCGCTGTCGATCGCGGGATCCTCCTGGCGCTGCCAGGAGACCGCGATCATCGCGCCCACGCCGAGCATGCGCGTCAGCATCTGCTCGAGCTTCGCGGCGCTCTTGCCGCCGCCGTCGCGTAGCGGCGCGAAGGCCGGATCGATGCGGAAGAAGGCGGAGAGCCGGGCCACACCCGGCTGCTCGACAACCGAGAAGTGCCAGGGCTCGCGCAGCCCATGGGTCGGCGCCCAGCGCGCCAGGTCCAGGGCCTCGACCAGGGCGGCGCGGCTCACCGGCGCACCGGTGAAGGCCTTCACGGTGCGGCGGGTGCGGATGGCCTGGGCGAGCGACGGAGCGTCCATATGCGCAGCCTATGGCTGTGGTGCGCGGGCAAAGCCTGAGCCGCGCTCCGGTCGACAACCGGCGCGGGCGGGCCAACCGATGGGATGCGTCGCTGCTGCGTTTACGGCGCCGGAGCGGTCGGGCCGGTGGATTGCGGGGTCAGGGTCGCGGGATTGTGGCTCGGATCGACCGGATGGGAGGTGGCTGGCGACGGCGGCAGGGTGGTGGAGGAGCTGCCGTTGACGGTCTCCTGGGCGCTGGGCGCCGACTGGATGCTCGATGCCGAACCATCCGACCGGTCATCGGTCGCACCGCAGCCGGCGAGCAGCGCCAGCTGCCAGGCCAGCAGCAGGCCGCTGACGACCGTCCAGATGCTGGGACGACGACTTCGGGTGAGAACGGGGGATGATGCCGATGCGGCCATGCAGGGACTCCGCCTCGATCCTAGCCGACGAGCAGCACCACGGCAGGCGCCTTCACCACGCCTTGTACAGGCCGTGCCCCGGGTTGCACGGCGCGCCAGGGTGGGCAACCTCCCGGGCCCGGCCGCTGCCGGGTCGAGGAGTCGTTATGCGCGCCAGCCGTATGAACATCGTCACCCTGCGCGAGGATCCCGCCGACGCCGAGATCAGTAGCCACCGCCTGCTGCTGCGCGCCGGCTTCCTGCACAAGTCAGGCAGCGGCCTGTACCTGTATGCGCCGCTTTTGAAGCGCACGCTCGACAAGATCACCGCGATCATCAGCGAGGAGATCAGTGGCACCGGGGCGCTTGAAGTCGTCATGCCGATCCTGCAGGAGCAGGGGCTGTGGCAGGCGAGCGGACGCTGGGACCTGTACCTCAAGAGCCGCACTATGCTCACCACCACCGACCGCTCGGGGGCGACCTTCGGGCTGGCGCCGACCGCCGAGGAGGTGGTCACCGACTACGCCGCGCACGTGCTGCGCAGCTACAAGCAGCTGCCGGTGACCTTCTTCCAGCAGCACACCAAGTTCCGCGATGAGATCCGTCCGCGCTTCGGCTTGATGCGCGTGAAGGAGTTCGTGATGATGGACGCCTACAGCTTCCACAGCACCGACGCCTCGCTGGACGAGACCTACCAGGCGATGCGCGCCGCCTACCAGCGCGCCTTCATCCGCCTAGGGCTCGAGGCCTTCGCGGTCGAGGCCGACAGCGGCGCCATCGGCGGCAGCGGCAGCCATGAGTTCATGGTCGCCGCCTCGGTCGGCGAGGACCTGGTGATGATCTGCCCGGATGGCGGCTATGCGGCCAATGTCGAGCGCGCCACGCGCCAGAGCGTCCCGGCACCGGCCTGGGAGGCGCCGGAGGATGCGCAGATCATCCCGACCCCGGGTGCCGGGACGATTACGGAGGTCGTCGCCTACCTCAATGCGCATGGCTATCCCGCGCTGAATGCCCAGCACCTGCTCAAGACGGTGCTCTACATCGGCGTGACCGCGACCAATGTCCAGCATGGCATCGCCGCCGGCGTGCGCGGCGACCGCGAGGTCAACGAGGTCAAGCTGATCAATGCGGCGAACCGCCACCTGGGAAAAGACGATCCGGTCGTGCTGCTGCGGCCGATGACCGCCGATGAGGTCCGCGATGCGACCTCCAGCGAACCCGGCTTTGCCGGTCCGGCCAAGGGCCTGAAGGTGGGCGTGTGCCTGCTCGACAGCCACCTGCAGAACGCCGGTCCCCTGGTCACGGGTGCGAACCTCACCGACCACCATCTGATCGGCTTCCTGCCCAGCCGCGACGCCGGCATCCCCTTCCACTGGGAGGATCTCGCCACCACGGTCGCGGGCGATGCCTGTCCGCACTGCGGCAAGCCGCTGCAGGCCAAGCGCGGCATCGAGGTCGGGCACGTCTTCAAGCTCGGCACCAAGTACTCCGGCGCGATGCAGGCGACCTACCTCGGACAGGACCAGAAGCTGCATCCGTTCATCATGGGCTGCTATGGCATCGGCTCCTCGCGCGTGGTCGCCGCCGCGGTCGAGCAGCACCACGACCAGGACGGCATCTGCTGGCCATTGGCGATCGCGCCCTACCACTGCGTGGTGGTGCCGGCCAAGGCCGGCGACGCCGCCGTCGACGCCGCCGCGCTGGGCATCTATCAGCAGCTGCGCGACCAGGGCATCGAGACCCTGCTCGATGACCGCGACCTCAAGCCCGGGGTCAAGTTCAAGGACTGGGACCTGATCGGCATCCCATACCGCATCGTCTGCGGCCGCGGGGTCGCGACCGGCATGGTCGAACTCAAGCCGCGCCGCGGGCCGGTCGAGGAGATCACCATCAGTGCCGCGGCCGCGAGTGTCGCCAGCCGGGTGCGCGCCGGATTGCAGGGCACCGTGGCCCTGAGCCTGCCGCAGTGAGCGTGCGCATGGGCGCCGGACACGCCTGCCCTGGCAGGGGGCGGGCCAGCCGTCATACTGCGCCCATGCGTAAGCCGCTGGTGGTGGTGGGTTCGCTCAACGCCGATCTCTATGTCGAAGTAAGCGTCCTGCCCCGACCCGGCGAGACGATCAGCGGTACCAACGCTACGATGCGCCCTGGCGGCAAGGGCGCCAACCAGGCCGCGGCCGCGGCGCGGCTCGGCTATCCCACCCAGCTCATCGGCCAGCTCGGCAGCGATGCCTATGCCCCGGTCCTGACCCAGGCCCTGGTCGCCGCGGGTGTGGACTGCCAGCACGTCGCCCGCTCCCCGGGCGACAGCGGCCAGGCGATGATCCTGCTGCAGCAGGGGGGCGAGAACTCGATCATCATCGTCGACGGCGCCAACCAGCGCTGGAGCGGTCTGAGCGCGGCCGCCCAGACCGCCATCCGCCAGGCCGGGGCGCTGCTCCTGCAGCGCGAGATCCCCGACCTGGTGACCCTGGCCGCCGCACGGATCGCGCGCGCCGCGGGCATCCCGGTGGTGCTCGATGCCGGTGGCATCGATGCGCCGCTGTCGCCCGAGCTGCTGGCCCTGGTCACCTGCCTGAGCCCGAATGAGACCGAGCTTGCACGTCTGACCGGACTGCCGACCGACAGCGAGGCGCAGGTGCTCACGGCCGCGCAGGCGCTGACGCGCGGCGGCGTCACGCAGGTCCTGGTCAAGCTCGGGGCGCGCGGCGCGCTGCTGCTCAGCGCAGATGGCGCGGTCACGCGCCAGGCCGCCCTGCCGGTTCAGGTCATCGACACCACCGGGGCCGGCGACTGCTTCACCGCCGCCTACAGTGTGGCGACTCTGGAAGGGCTCACGCCGGCGGCGCGGCTGGCCTTCGCCTGCGCCGCGGCGGCGTGCTGCGTGCAGGTCATGGGCGCGCTGCCGAGCATGCCCAGCCGCGCCCAGGTCGCGCTGCTGCTGCAGGCCAGCGCGACGACGCCGGTCCAGGACCGCGCCGCCGGGCGGCTGGCATGATCCTGCCCGGACTGCGCATCGGTCTGCAGGAATGGTCGGTCTGCATCCAGGCCCTCGCCCTGGGCCGCAGCTGCGTGCTGATCCGCAAGGGCGGCATCCATGAGCCGCGCGGCGGGCTGTTCATGCCCGAGCACGAGCGCTTCGCCCTGCTGCCGTCCTACCTGCATCAGGCCGCGGAGCGCCTGCATCCGCAGTATGGCGGGGAGTTCCTCGCCCACTCCGTGGCCAGCGCGCAGCCCGGCGTGATCCCGGTCACCATCTGGGCGGAAGTCGCGCGCGTCTGGAAGTGCACCGAGCTGAGTACCGCCCAGGCCCTCGGCGAGGAGGTGCCGTGGTCGGCAGCCGAGATCGCGACGCGCTTTAACTACCGGCAGCAGCCGTTCCTCTTCGTCCTGGCGCTGCGCGTGCAGCGCCTGCCGGCCCTGGTGGCGCTGCCGGATCGGCCGAGCTATGGCGGCTGCCGCAGCTGGATCAGCCTCGAGGATCCGGTCCCGACCGAGGGCTCGACCCCGGTCATCAGTGACGCGCCATGGGCCGCACGCCTGGCGCAGCTCGATGGGCTGCTCGGCGCGAAGGCGCAGGGCGCATGAGCCCGGCTTCCGGCACCACCGCCACGCTGCTCGTCTCGTGCCGCGACCGCACCGGGCTAGTCGCCGCCCTCTCGGACTTCGTCTTCCGCCATGGTGGCGACATCCGCGACGCCGATCAGCATGCCGAGACCGAGAGCGGCCAGTTCTTCATGCGACTGGTCTGGGATCTGCGCTCCTTCACGCTGCCTCGCCCCGGCCTCGAGGCGGCCCTGACGGAGCTCGCGGGTCGCTTCGAGCTGACCTGGCAGATCCACTACTCCGACGCCGTACCCCGTGTTGCGCTGTTCGCCAGCCAGTCGCCGCACTGCGTCTACGACCTGCTGCTGACCCATGGCCTGGGGGAGCTCGGCGGGAGGATCGTGCAGGTCATCGCCAATCACGCCGCGGTCGGCGAGGTCGCGCAGCATTTCCACATCCCTTTCACGCTGATTCCGGTGACCGCCGACACCCGCGCCCAGGCCGAGGCCCAGCAGCTGGCGCTGTTGTCAGCACTCGGGGTCGAGCTGGTGGTGCTAGCGCGCTACATGCAGATCCTCTCGCCGGGGTTCGTGGCGCGCTATCCGCGCAGCATCATCAACATCCACCACTCCTTCCTGCCCGCCTTCGTCGGCGCCAAGCCCTACCACCAGGCAAAGCAGCGCGGGGTGAAGATCATCGGCGCCACCGCGCACTACGTCACCGAGGAGCTCGACCAGGGACCGATCATCGAGCAGGACGTGTGCCGGGTCTCGCACCGCGACGAGGTCGACGACCTGGTGCGCAAGGGCCGCGAGCTCGAGCGCCAGGTCCTGACCCGCGCGGTGCGGCTGCACCTGCAGCGCCGCGTGCTGCTCTCCGGCAACCGCACCATCGTCTTCGGGTGAGCGCGTCCGTGCGCATGCTGTCCAGCGCTCCTGCCCGGCATGCCCAGGCGCGGGATGCCGCGAGGCGGCGTGGCGCCAGGGCTCGGGAGGGCGCATGTCGCTGATGCGCCGCGCCATGACGGTCAGTGCCTGGACCCTGGCCAGCCGCGTCCTGGGCCTGGTGCGCGACCGTTTGTGGGCCGGCTCGATGGGTGGCTCGCTGGCGCTGGACGCCTTCCTCAACGCCTTCGCGCTGCCGAATCTCTTGCGCAACCTCTTCGGCGAGGGCGCCCTGACCTCGGCCTTCATCCCGCGCTACGTGCAGATGAAGGCCTCCGACCCGAGCGCGGCCGAGCGTTTCGCCGGCACGGTGCTTAGCCGGCTGGCCATGGGCTTGGTGGTGCTGAGCGTCATCGCGCTGAGCGCCGCGGTGGTGGTCGTGGCCGCCGCGCGTGGCCACCTGATGACGGTCGGGCAGATGAAGATCGTCATGGTCATGGCGATGGCCATCCCGCAGATTCCGTACTGCATCTTCATCTGCTGCTGCGCGGTGCTCTCCGGGGTGCTCAATGGCCGGCGGCACTTCTGGGCCCCGGCCGCGGCACCGGTGGTCTTGAACCTGGTGATGATCTCCACGGTGTGGATGACGACCGACAACGAGGCCTGGATCATGCCGCTGGCGGTGCTGGTGGCCGGGATCCTGCAGCTGGTGCTCCTGATCTGGGCGGTGCGCCGCTGCGGCGGCATGCCGCCGCTGGCCTGGCGCATGACCCCGGCGATCAAGGACCTCGGGTTGGCCATCCTGCCCTCACTGGTCGCCACCGGCATCTACCAGCTCAATGCCTGTGTCGATCAGTTCATCGCCCAGCTGCTGATCAGCGGCACGGGTGCGGTGTCCTACCTGTACTTCGGCAACCGCCTGCTGCAGTTCCCGCTCGCCCTGATCGGCTATGGCGTGACCACGGTCGCCTATCCGGAGATTTCACGGCGCGCATCCGAAGGCTGGGGCGCGACCGGTGAAGGCATCCGCGCCGCGGCGCGCCTGCAGGCCTACTGGCTGCTGCCGGCCGCGGTCGGACTGCTGGCGACCGCCGAGCCGGTGGTGCGGGCCATCTACCAGACCGGCTCCTTCTCCGCCGAGGGGGTCGAGCGCACGGTGCGCGTGGTGCAGTTCCTGGCCCTGTCCCTGGTGCCGATCTCGCTGTCGAAACTCTTCGTGCGCGCCTTCCACGCGCATCGCGACCAGCGCACCCCGATGCGCGTCTCGGTGGCGATGGTGGTGCTCAACCTCGGCTTGAACCTGGTGCTGGTGACCTTGCCCGCGACCAAGCCGCTGAAGGAGTCGGCCCTCGCCCTGGCCACCGCGCTCTCCAGCCTGGTCGGCTGCATCGCCTACCTGTGGCTGCTGCGGCGGCGCGGGGCTGGATCGGTGCTGCCGCTGCTGGGCCTGGTGCGGCCGTTTATGGCTTCCGTGGTGATGGGCATGGGGGTGGTCACGCTGCTGCACCTCTGGCCGCAGGCGGCGGGTCAAGCGCATGCCCGGGGACTGCACCACCACCCGTCGGTGGTCGCGGGATTGCGCCTCGCGGCGGCGGTGGCGGTGGGCATGGCCCTGTACGTGCCGATCGCCGGGCTGTCGTGGCTGCGTGCTCAGCCGAGCGCGGGGGCGATCCCGACCGGTCCCGACAGCCCCGGTCCGAGCGGTACCGGCGACAGCCTGACGATGTAGGAGCGGCCGAAGAAGCGCCGCTCCTCGAGTTTCAGCCCACGTGGCAATACCGGCAGGTCGTGCCCGCGCTCCCCGCGGATGAACAGCCGGCCTGAGGGCGCGAGTGCGCCACGCGCCAGGGACAAAAGCGCACTGAGCACCTCGGGCTGCTCGCTAAACCACGGGAAGGGCGGATCGCAGAAGATCAGGTCGAGATCGCGCAGCCCCGGCAGCACGTCCTGGAAGGGTCGCGTGACCAGGCGCAAGCTCGCGGGACGGCCGAGGGCGGTGATATTGGCGCGCAGGATGTCCTGGGCCTGGCGCCCGGACTCGATCAGGTGCACGAGGGTTGCGCCGCGCGACGCCGCCTCGCAGCCGAAGGCGCCGGAGCCGGCGCAGACGTCGGCCACGGTCAGGCCGTCGAGGCTCTGCCCGAGCCAGTCGAAGAGCGACTGCTTGATGCGGTCCGGCAGCGGGCGCGTCTCCAGCCCCGGCGGGGCGAGCAGGGTGCGGCCGCGCCAGGCGCCGCCGATGATGCGCAGGCTCATACGCAGGCTCCGGGTCTGGTCTGACGGAGCATGGAGGGCGCATCGGGCGCGCCTACCACGGCGCCGCCGGATAGAGGCTGCCCAGGTCGTCCCAGAAGCCGGGGTAGGTCTTGGCGGTGCAGCTGGGATCCTCGATGGTGACGCCGCCATGGATGGCGCCGAGCACACTGAAGCTCATCGCCATGCGGTGGTCGTGGTAGCAGTGCACGGTGGCTGGCCTGGGCGTGCCCGGCTCGATGCGCAGCCAGTCCTCGCCGCAGCTCACCGTGCAGCCGAGGCGGTCCAGCTCGGTGACCGTCGCCAGGAGCCGGTCGGTCTCCTTGATGCGGATGTTGCCGATCCCGGTGAGCATGACCGGCGTGGTGCACAAGGGCGCGATCGCCGCCACGGTCATGACCGTGTCGCTGATGTCGCCGAAGTCGGCCTCGATGCCGCGCAGGCGGCCCACGCCCGGGCCGCTGACCGCGGTGAAGGTCGCCTCGCGCTCGACCACCGCGCCCATGCGCTCGAGCATGTCGACCAGATGATAATCGCCCTGCAGGCTGCTGGCGTCCAGACGCGGCACCACCAGGCGGTGCCCGCCAGCCGCGGCCAGGGCGAAGGGGTAGCTGGCCGAGGAGGCGTCCGGCTCGACCCAGTAGGAGCGCGCCCGGTAGGCGGTGGCGCGGTGCGCAGCGAAGCCGCTGGCGCTGGTGTCGATGCTCCCGCCGAAATCACGCACCATGCGTGCGGTCATCTCGACATAGGGCCGGCTGACCAGGCTGCCGACCACCTCGATGTGCAGATCAGCCTGCGCATGCGCCGCGACCAGGAGCAGGGCCGAGAAGTACTGGCTGGAGCGGTCCCCGCGCATTGCGATGCGGCCACCGGCAAGCTGACCACCATGCACGGTCAGGGGCGGAGCCCCGGTCGCGCAGTCGATCGCCACGCCGAGGCTGCGCAGGCCATCGACCAGGTCGGCCAAGGGCCGCTTGGCCATGGCCGCGTCCCCGATCAGGGTGGTTGAGCCCGGCACCAGGGTCGCCAGCGCGGTCAGGAAGCGCACGGTCGTGCCGCTATTGCCGACGTAGAGCGGGCTGGGGCTTGGCCGCAGGCGCGAGCGGCCGCCCTGGACGATGACCTGGCCGGGCGCGCCGTCGCTGATCGGGATGCCGAGCTGGCCCAGGCAGGTGCGCATGTGCTCGGTGTCATCGCTGGTCAGCACGTTCTCGAGCACGCTCGTGCCCTCGGCGAGGGCCGCCAGCAGCAGGGCGCGGTTGGTGATGCTCTTCGAGCCGGGAACCTTCCACTGCCGATCGACCCGCGTCGTCAGGCGCGGGATGGGCAGGGGTTCGACACGCGGCATGGCGACAGGATCGAAAGGCGGTGCGCAGCGCAAGATCCGCCTCATCCATGGGTTATGACGCGGCCTGGCGTCGCCGCAGCGGCGACGCAGCGTGGCACGGTATTGTTCAGCGACCTTGTGGGCTGTCTCGCCATGGTATCCTCCCGCCATGGCCGAACGCACGCTCCTGAACCGCTCGGCCCTGCATGCCGAGCTGGCCGCGACCCACGCCATGCCACGCGCCGAGGCGGTGGCCGCGGTCAAGACGGCGCGCAACCGCGAGTTGGCGCAGCTCGGCGAGCGCTACCAGGCCGATCCACGCGCCACCGACGGCCTGGCGGTGTGCGCGGCGATCACCGCGGTCACCGACGAGGTGGTGCTGACCATGGTCGAGCGCGCCTTCGCCAAGGTGGCCGCGCCGCGCGACTGGCAGAACCAGGTCGGGATCTTCGCAACCGGCGGCTATGGCCGCGAGGAGATGAACCCCTATTCGGACGTCGACCTCCTGGTGCTGTGCGCGGAGACGAAGGAGCCGGCCTGGCTGACCGCCGGCTGGCCCGAGCTGCAGGCGCTGCTG
>Ga0302314_10017945_pt1 | contig 11831 bp, 9 predicted proteins | sample III_Palsa_N2_3_FD_200533 | JGI IMG/M metagenome (GOLD analysis project Ga0302314, IMG submission 200533) | Peat permafrost microbial communities from Stordalen Mire near Abisko, Sweden - III_Palsa_N2_3 | ecosystem: Environmental > Terrestrial > Soil > Palsa > Peat permafrost | place: Sweden...
CGCGCCTGCGGCGGCTGGCCGAGCGGCGTCTGGATCGACGGCGACCGGCAGGCCGTGCCGGACGGCTCGTCGTTCGCCTGGCAGCACTGGTCGCACACGTTCAGCTACGCCCTCGCCTCGTCGGGCGCGGCGGGGGGCTGGCGCGAGGCCGGCTTCAACGCGGCCGCCGAGGAGTACAACCACGACCTGGCGGCGGTGGTGACCGGGCCGACGGCGCTGCCGGACCAAGCCGACCCAGCGGGGCCGTTCTCGGTCGAGGGGGCGCCAAACGTCACCCTCAGCGCGCTCAAGCCCTTCGGTAATCCGCTCGCGGCCGGGCGGCCGGGGACGCCGTCGGCCGACGGCGAAGGCGGCCGTCTGGTGACGGTGCGGCTGCGGGAGACCGACGGCCGATCGGCGCTGGCCCGGCTGCGGATGGCGGACGGCATCGAGGCCGCCTGGCGGACCGACCTGCTGGAAGAGCTGGCCGAGAGCGACGGCCCGCAGCTGGCCGCGCAGGACGGCGTCGTCTCCGTCCTGCTGACGCCGTTCGAGACCGTCACCGTGGCCGTCCGGCCGTCCGCCGCCGCGTCGCGTCCATCCGCCGCCGCGGCCGCGCCCGTCGCGGCGATGGCGACGCCGGAGCCGGTGCAGCCGGTCTACGCGCGCTACTGGCTGCACGGGAAGGGACCCGCCCCGGCCGGCAACGTCCCGGTCGCGGTGCACTTCGCGCCGACCAGGATCACGCTCAACGCCGATTTGCCGCAGGGCCGGGCGACGCTGACGGTGGCGTGCGGGCCCGAGCCCGCCAGCGGGACGGTTGAACTGGTGGTGCCGGGCGAGCTGACGGCGGAGATCGACGGCGCCCCGGCCGTCGGATCGGCCGACGGCGGAGCGCTGCGCTACGACCTCCCGGCCAACGGGTTCGCCAGCTGGGACGTCACGGCCCAGGCGGCGGCGGGCACGACGGGCGGGCGGTACTTCATCACCGCGCGCATTACCGACGGGCTCGGGCAGGTGCTCGAGGACACCGCGCTGGTCACGGTGGGCGAGGCGGGCGGTCCCGACGCCAGCCTCGAGCCCGAGGAGCTGTTCTTCCGGCTCCAGTCCGACGTGATGGCCCTGGCCGGCGAGGCGGACCTGGAACTGCTGACGCCCGAGCTGCGGCTGACGCCGGGCGCGGTCGGCCAGCTGACGGTCCGGGTCGCCAGCCATCTCGGGTCGCCGCTGCGGGGCGAGGTCCAGCTGGTCTCCCCGGTCGGCACCTGGCCGACGACCGGGCCGTGGACGCAGGCGGTCGAGGCAGGCCCGGGCGGCGAGGCCACCGCCACCTTCACCGTGACCGTCCCGGCGACGGCCGAACCCGGCTGGGAGTCCTGGCTGCTGGTGAAGCTGATGTACTTCGGCCGCGTCCGCTACTCCCCCGCGGCGAGGCTCATCGTCGCCTGATACAGCGGAGACCGTTACCGGGGCCGTGCCCGGTTCCCCGCCGGGGCGTCGTCGTTGGCGCTCGCCGAGGGCTGACTGGTGATTCGGCCGTCGCGCATGCGGATGACGTGGTGGCAACGTTCGGCGATGGCCGGGTCGTGGGTCGCGATGACCAGGGTGGTCCCGTGCTCGGCGTTGAGGGCGAGCAGCAGGTCGACGATCTCGGCGCCGGTGGCCGAGTCGAGGTTTCCGGTGGGCTCGTCGGCCAGGAGCAGGCCTGGTTGCATGATGAGGGCGCGGGCGATCGCGACGCGCTGCTGCTGGCCGCCGGACAGCTGGGAGGGCAGGGTCGAAGGGGAGCCGCCGCCGTCGGGGCAGCGCGGGGGCGATGACGTTATCCCGGGCCGACAGCGCCGGGAGCAGGTGGAACCGCTGGAACACGAACCCGATGGTGGCGCGGTAGGCGGCCAGTCGCCCACGGCTGAGGTTGGTGATGGCGGTGCCGCCCACCGCGATGGCGCCGCTGTCGGGCGCGTCGATCGCGCCGAGCAGGTGCAGCAGAGTGGACTTGCCCGATCCGCTTGGACCGGTGAGCGCCGCGGTGTCGCCCGCCGCCAGGTCGAGGCTCGCGTCGTCCACCGCGGTGATGAGCTCCGCGTTACCGGGGCGGTAGGTCTTGCTCACCCCGGCCAGGTGGAGGGCGAATCCGGTCGCGGTCACGTTTTCTCCGTTCCTGCGGGTTGCGTCGCTGGTCATGCCTCGGCCAGGTGGCGGGCGGGCGGGGTGCGCATGATCCGGCGGGCGGGGGCGAGGGAGGCGAGCATGGTCAGCGCGATGGCGACGGCGCCGATGCCGGCGGCGGCGGCGATGGCGCCCGCGGGTGCGGCGCCGGTGGCGAGCCAGACGCCCAGGACGGGCAGCGCGCACCCGGTGACGGCGCCGGCGAGCGCGGTGATCGCGGTCTCGGCCGCGCCGAGCCGGGTCAGGTCGCCGTTGGTCCATCCGGTGGCCCGCAGCAACGCGTGCTCGCCCGCGCGGTCCCGGGTCGCGGTGTAGTAAATGTCTCCCGCCAGCGCGAGCCCCAGGGCCGCGCACGTCCCGGCGGCGGCGTAGTCGGCGGCGTGGACCTGCACGATGATGGCCTGGCCGAGGGTCGATCGCACTGGAGATCACCTCGGCGGCGCCCGTGCGCGACCACACCTCGGTCAGCTCCAGCCGGGGGCGGCCGTACCGGCCGGCCGGGTCGGCGACGGTCACCGGCGAGGGCGAGGATCCCTCGGTGATGTCGACGTGCAGGCCGGTGCGCTGGTAGATCTCCAGCGCGACCAGCCGCAGCCGCGCCTGCGACGCCGCGTCCAGGCCGAGGTGACCGGTCAGCTTGACCCGGATCACGCTGATCGGCGCGGCCTTGTTCACCCCGCTTGCGGCATCCATGTTGCTGAAGCTGTCGGCGCTTTCCAGCTCCGGCAGCGAGGAAATGGTCGTCAGCAGGCTGGGGGACACCGACAGCAGCCCGGCGGTGTTGCCGTTGGGCCGCAGCGGCTCGCCGCCCAGCGCCCCGGCCGAGGCGGCGTCAGCGCCGGTGGCGGTGTCGGGGAAGTAGGTTTGCATCGGCACCGCCGACAACGCCGAGGACCCGTCAACGTAAGCTTTGCGCAAGGCCCTATCGAACCGGCGGAGGTTCCGCTGTGGCCATGATCCTCGCGGACCCGCTGGACCCGTCGGCGTACGCCGATCACGCCCGCCGGCGGCCTCAACGCGGGCACCCAGTTCCTCTGCGAGTGCGGCCCGAGCGCCTGACGTGGGTACTTGACGCGGGCGATTGACGGTGCTTCGCGGCGATATCCACCGCTACCTCCTCATTCGGCAGGCGCGCGGAATGTCGGGACTCTTGTGTCTCGTCAGTCGCATATGTACCTTCAATCTCACACGTCACAGGTTGGTGGCGCGCCCGGGTCGACCGTGACCGCCCGACACGCGCGAGTGATCATGGGCCGGTGAACGCTGAAAGCCCGATGAAATCGGGATAACTGGCGCAGGTTGGCATGCCTTGATTCTGGTGTGAGCCGCTATGCGGCAATTAGGCTGTGCGGCGTGGAGGCTTCCGAGGTGCCGTCTGGTCTCATGCCGCAGCTGCGGCTCGATGAGCTGCTCGCGGAGGTGCAGGTCCGGTTGCAGGCGGTCGTGGAGACCAGGGACCGGATGCACGGGCTGCTCGAGGCGGTGGTCGCGATCGGCGAGGGGCTGGAGCTCGGCGCGATGCTGCGGCGGATCGTCGAGGCGGCGGTGGAGCTGGCGGACGCGGAGTACGGGGCGCTGGGCGTGATCGGCGCCGACAAGCAGCTGACCGAGTTCATCCCCGTTGGCCTGACCGGATCCGAGATCCGGGGAATCCACCACTGGCCGGAGGGGCTCGGCCTGCTCGGCCTGCTGATCAAGGAGCCGCGACCGCTGCGGCTGGCCGACATCGGGATGCACCCGGAGTCGTCGGGCTTTCCGGACGGGCACCCGGGCATGCGAAGCTTCCTCGGCGTGCCGGTGCGGGTCCGCGACCGGGTGTTCGGCAACCTGTACCTAACTCAGAAGCGCGGCGGCGGGGAGTTCACCGAGGACGACGAGGCGGTCGTCACCGCGCTCGGCGCCGCGGCCGGGGTCGCGGTGGAGAACGCCCGGCTCTACGACGAGGCGCGGCGGCAGCAGCGCTGGCAGCTGGCCACCGCCGAGATCGCCACCCAGCTGCTGTCCGGTGCCTCGTCCGGCACCGCGCTGGCCGCCCTGACCAGGCAGGCGCTTGAGCTGTCAGATGCGGACCTGGTCACGGTCGCGCTGCCGGACGAGCAGCGGCGGCGGCTGACGATCGAGTACGCGGAGGGCGACGGCGCGGCCGAGGCCCGCGGCCTGGTGCTCCCGGTCGCCGACTCGCTGTCCGGTCTGGTCCTGGCGACCGGGGAGCCGCTGGTGACCGATAATTTCTCGGAGGACGCGCGCGCCTTCTTCGTCGCCCGCCAGGCCGGGGGGCACCTCGAGCATGCGATCGTCTTCCCGCTCGGCGCGCCGGGTGACGTGCGGGGCACCCTGGCCATCGCGCGCAGGCGGGGCGCGCCGCCGTTCCCGCCGGGCGCCAGCCATGTCGTCGCGTCGTTCGCCGCCCAGGCCGGCGTGGCGATCGAGCTGGCCGACCGCCGCGCGGCGGCCGAGCGGCTGTCGGTCTACGAGGACCGAGACCGAATCGCCCGGGATCTGCACGACCTGGTCATCCAGCGGCTTTACGCCACCGGCATGTCCCTCGAGGGCACGATGCCGATGATCACCAGGCCGGAGGTGGCCGACCGGATCACGAACGCGGTCGACGCGATGGACGAGACCATCAAGGTCATTCGCACCACGATCTTCGCGCTTCAGTCGCGCGGCGGGAGCACCGGCCCGAAGCTGCGGACGGAGATTGTCGAGCTGGCGGAGGAGGCGGCCGGGGCGCTCGGCTTCGCACCCGCGCTCCGCCTCGGCAGCGGCCTCGATTCGCACGTCACCCCGGAGGTCGCCGAGCAGGCGCTGGCCGTGCTCCGCGAGGCGCTGTCCAACGCCGCCCGGCACGCCGCCGCGACCCGAGTCGACGTGACCGCCGATGTCGACGGCACCGGCATGCTGACCCTGCGGGTGGTCGACAACGGGGTCGGGATCGGGCTCCAGACCCGTCGCAGCGGGTTGCTCAACCTCGCCAACCGGGCCGAGGAACTCGGCGGCGAGATGCAGGTCATCTCGGCCGAGGGCGGCGGAACCGAGCTGGAATGGCGGGTGCCGCTCGTGTCCGGGTCGGTCGTCCGCCCGGGCTGGTTCAGCGGTCGGTTCCCTCGAAGACCCTGACCGCGTACGCAGCCGCCTGAGTCCTGCGTTCCATCCCCAGCTTGGTGAAGATCGAGGACACATAGTTCTTCACGGTCTTCTCGGCCAGGAACAACCGCTCACCGATCTGCCGGTTGGTCAGGCCCTTCCCGATTAGCTCGAGAATCTTCGTTTCTGGAATGGTCAGAGCCGCCAGCGGATCGACTCCCCGGGCCCGATCGCGCATTCGGTCCATTACCCGGCAGGCGGCTTTCGGGTCGATCAGCGACTGCCCCGACGCCACCGCGCGGATCGCGCCGATCAGGTCGGTGCCGCGTATCTGCTTCAGCACGTAGCCCGCGGCGCCCGCCATGATCGCGTCGAACAGCGCCTCGTCGTCCCCGAAGGACGTCAGCATCAGGCAGCCGACCTCCGGCGCCTGCGAGCGGATCTCCCGGCAGACGCTCACCCCGTCGCCGTCGGGCAGCCGGACGTCGAGCACGGCGACGTCCGGGCGGAGCGCGGGGATGTCGGCCAGCGCCGCTTCCGCCGTCCCGGCCTCTCCCACCACGACGATGTCCGGTTGGGATTCCAGCAGGTCACGCACCCCGCGGCGGACGATCTCGTGATCGTCGACGAGGAATACGCCGATCCGCCGGTCACTGGGCTGCTGGTCGTCCACGCGCGTGATCCTGTCTGGAGGGAAACGGGGCAGCCGGGTGCGGCCGACCTGGCACGCCACCCATGCGCCGTCTCGGCCGACTGAGCAGGGACCTGCGATCTTCAATGGGGAGCAGGCGGGGTCCGGGCCGGCTAGGGAACATTGTGCCGTGACACTACCCGCGGCTAAAGCCGAAAACCGAATTACGTAAGACAATCGCATCATCGGATGAGTTCAGACCTGGTCACGGTCGGTTAAAAGGCGCGCCCATCCGATCCCTCGACATGGAAATGCGCCACCGGGTTTCGCTTGTGCGAACCCGATGGCGCATTCGAATCCGCCGAGACGGCGGACCTGGACCTGCGACGCCCGGTCGGGCGGCTACTCGATAAGCGCCTGCTCCTCCGCGAACTCGGCCCCCTCGAGCGAGTCCGGCACCGCCACCTTGCGCGGACGGCCGCGGATCACGGTGATGAAGAGCACCAAGGTCACCACGTCGAAGATGGCGGCCAGCGCGAAGGCGGCCGACATGCCGTGCGACAGCACGTGGTGCTGCTGGGCGACCGCGGACAGGCCGGCGATCGGGTGCGCGGCGGCGCCGCGGCTCGCGGTGCCGTAGACCGCGACCAGCACCGCCAGGCCGAGCGCGCCGCCGACCTGCTGCATGACGTTGACCATGCTGGAGGCGGCGCCGGACTCCTCCGGCCTGACCCCGGCCAGCGAGACCGTGGTCAGCGGCACGAACACCACGCCCATGCCCAGGCCGAACAGCATCATCGCCGGGAACACGCCGCTCCAGTAGCTGGTGCCCGGCGAGACCCGGGACAGCATCGCCATCCCGGCGATGACCGGCAGCATGCCCGCGATCATCAGCGGCTTCGGCCCGAACCTCGGGATCAGCCGGGGAGCGGCCCGGGAGACCGCGAACAGGGTGACGGTCATCGGCAGGAACGCGACGCCCGCCATGATCGGGCTGAACCCGAGCACCTCCTGGATGAACTGGGTGAGGAAGAAGAACATCCCCATCATCCCCGCCACCAGCAGCAGCCGGGCCACGAACGAGCCGGACCGGCTCTTGTCGGCGAACAGCCGCAGCGGCGTGATCGGCTGCGCGGCGCGGGTCTCGTTGAACAGGAAGAGCGCGAGCAGCGCGGCCGCGACCACGAACGAGCCGATGGCGACGGTGTCGCCCCAGCCGTTCGAGGCGGCCCGGATGAACCCGTAGACGAGGGCGCCGATGCCCGCGGTCGAGGTGATCGCGCCGGCCAGGTCGAACTTGCCGGGCTGACGCTTGGTCTCGCTGACGAACAGCGGGGTGATCGCGATGACGGCGATGCCGATCGGCACGTTGATGAACAGCACCCAGCGCCAGGAGAGCCACTCGGTGATAAAGCCGCCGAGCACCAGCCCGAGCGAGCTGCCGCCGGTCACCACGGCCGAGTAGATGGCGAGGGCCTTGACCCGCTCCCTGCCCTCGGGGAAGGAGCTGACCACCAGCGCCAGCACGGCGGGCGAGGCGAGCGCGCCGCCGACGCCCTGGATGGCGCGGGCCGCCAGCAGCATCCCGGCCGTGGTGGCCAGGCCGCCCGCCAGCGAGGCGAGCGTGAAGATGGTCAGGCCGGCGATGAACATCCGGCGGCGGCCGAGGATGTCGCCCGCCCGGCCGCCCAGCAGCAGCAGCCCGCCGAAGGTCAGCGTGTAGCCGTTCATCACCCAGGACAGGTTGGTCGAGGAGAAGTGCAGGCCGTTCTGGATGTGCGGCAGGGCGATGTTCACCACGGTCGCGTCGAGGATGATCATCAGCTGGGCGCCGAGCATGATGGTCAGCGCCAGGCCCCGGCGCCCCTGCCCGCGGCGCGGAGCGGAAATGTCTGCGTTCATGTCGGTACTCACTGGTAGGTCACCGAGGTACGATGAGAAAAGATTCGGAGGTCCACTCCGGTTACTATACGGAGGGATCCTCCGCTTAGCAAATGGATTACGTGTGAGCTGATGGGCACTACGCCAGAGACATCCGTGGCGGACGACGAGGTCGCCCGGAACGAAGTCACGCCGGCCGCCTGCTGGGACGAGCCGGGCGCGAAGATGCGCGCGGACGCGCGCCGCAGCCGGGCCAAGCTGCTCGAGGCGGCGACCGCCGCGTTCGCCGAGCACGGCGCCGACGCGCCGCTCGACGACATCGCCCGCCGGGCCGGGGTCGGGATCGGCACGCTCTACCGGCACTTCCCGACCAGGACCGACCTGCAGGCGGCGGTCTACCGCAGCCAAGTGTTCGCCGTCTGCGAGGCGGCCGACGAGCTGGTCGCGACCGTCCCGCCCGAGCAGGCGTTCTTCGGCTGGGTGCGGGCGATGGCGGGCTACCTGGCCACCAAGCGCGGGCTGTCGCGGGCGCTGATCGAGGCGGTCGGCAAGGACTCAGAGCTGATTTCCGGCTGCTGGGTCGCGATGCGGGACTCGACCGACCGGCTGCTCGCCCACGCGCAGCAGGCAGGCGTGCTCCGGACCGACATCTCCGCCCACGACGTGCTCCGCCTCGTGCACGGGATCACGATCGCCACTGAGACGTCGCCGGCCGACGCCGACCGCCTGCTGGCGCTGGTGCTCGACGGGCTCCGCCCGCAGGAAAGAAGTCAAGACCAGGATCATTCCGAACGGACCGGTGCGCTGCCCGATTCGAACGCCTAGACCGCCGCCGGTGGCGACGGTCTCAGCCTGGCCGCCCCGCCGACCGGGGAATCAGCGGCTGAGGCGGAGCAACGGTCCGTTCGATATGAGCCGCAGTTGACTTTCTGCTTGTCAGATCGTGGGGGGACGGTTCTCGTACGGCGTGGACAGCACGATCGTGGTCCGGGTGGACACGTTCGCGAACGTGCGAATCTGCTGGAGCAGCTCCTCCAGCGCAACCGGCGACGCGGCGCGGACCTTGAGAATGTAGTTCTCGTCTCCGGCCACGCTGTGGCACGCCTCGATCGCCGTCAGCTGCTCGAGGCGCTGCGGCACGTCGTCGGGCGCCGACGGGTCGAATGGCTTGATCGACACGAACGCCGTCAGCGGCAGACCGATCACCTGCGGGTCACACAGCGCAACGTAACCGGTAATGACGCCGTCGGTCTCAAGGCGGCGCACCCGCTGGTGCACGGCCGACACCGAAAGGCCAGCCTGCCTGGCAAGTTCGGTGAAGCTCATGCGCCCATTCCTGGACAGCAGGGACACGATGCGCCGGTCGATCTCTTCCACTACGACAACTTAACGTGAATTGTCCCCGTCTGCTGACCGCACTGGGTAACAGCTAAATCTCAGGGCCTCCCGGGGGAGAAAACCGGTCGCACGGCCAAAGCTAGGCGACCGAAGTGGGAGACTGGGAGTATGCAGCCGGAAGATCTCTACGAACTGGACGCAGAGGAGACGTCGGACCTCGACGGCGCAGCCCTGCTCGTGTACCTGGAAGGGTTCATGGACGCGGGCGCGGCGGGACGCCTGCTCACCGAGCACCTGCTTGACGCGTTCGAGCACACGACGGTGGCCAGGTTCGACACCGACCGGCTCCTCGACTACCGATCGCGGCGGCCGCTGATGACCTTCGACGAGGGCAAGTGGGAGAGCTACGACGCCCCCGAGCTGAACGTCTACCGGCTCGCCGACGCCACGGGCAAGCCGTTCCTGCTGCTCACCGGGCCGGAGCCGGACCACGAGTGGGAGTCGTTCGCGGCCGCCACGCAGCAGCTGGCGGAGCGCCTCGGCGCCGGGCCGCTGATCACCTACTTCGGCGTGCCGATGGGCATACCCCACACCCGCCCGCTCGGCATGATCACCCACTCGTCGCGGCCGGGGCTGGTGACCAGCAAGATCCCGCTGCCGTCCAAACTGCAGGTCCCCGGGTCGGCGTCGTCGCTGCTCGAGTTCCGGTTCGGCCAGGCCGGCCGGGACGCGATCGGCCTGGTCGTCCAGGTCCCGCACTACCTGTCGCAGGCCGCCTATCCGACCGCCGCGCTGACCCTGATCGACGCGCTGACCGAGGTCAGCGGCCTTGACCTGCCCGCGCTCGAGCTTCGCGAGGCCGCCGACCGCACCAACGCGCTGATCGACCGCCAGGTCGAGGAGTCGACCGAGGTCGCGGAGCTCGTGCAGGGACTCGAGGCGCAGTACGACGCCGCCATCGCCCACGACGGCGAGAACCTGCTCGCCGACGGCGAGGAAATGCCGACCGCCGACGAGCTGGCCGAGGCGTTCGAGCAGTTCCTCGCCGAGCAGCAGCGCGGCACCGAGGACTAAGCGGGCACCGCGCCCGAGGCGGGCGGGCACCCGCGGGCTAGACGATCACCAGCTCGCGGGGGCCGTTGTTCAGCCGCTCGACGCCGGTCTCGGTGCAGACCACGATGTCCTCGATCCGCGCCCCGTGCGGGCCGGGGTAGATGCCGGGCTCGATGGAGAACGCCATGCCGTTCTCGAGCCGGGTGGCGTTGCCCTCGACGATGTACGGCTCCTCGTGGGTCTCCAGGCCGATGCCGTGGCCGGTGCGGTGGATGAACCACTCGCCGTACCCGGCGTCGTCGATGATGCCCCTGGCCGCCCCGTCCACGCTCTCGGCGGTGACGCCCGGCCGGACGCTGACGGTGGCCGCCTCCTGGGCGCGCTTGAGCACCTCGTAGTACGCGGTGAACTCGTCCGGCGCGCTGCCGACAGCGTAGGTGCGGGTGCAGTCGGAGCAGTAGCCCGACGGCATCGTGCCGCCGATGTCGACCACGACGACGTCGCCGGTGCGGATGACCCGGTCGGAGACCTCATGGTGCGGTGAGGCCGCGTTCGGCCCGGAGCCCACGATCACGAAGTCGGCGCTGACGTGGCCCTCGGCGAAGATGGCCTCGGCGATCTTCACGCCCACCTGGCGTTCCGTCTGACCGGCCCTGAGCCAGTTCGGGACGTTGGCGTGTACCCGGTCGATCGCCTCGCCCGCCGCCCTGAGCGCGGCGACCTCGGCCGGCGTCTTGCGCATCCGCAGCGGCGACACCACCTCGGACGCCAGCCGCAGGCCGGCGGCCGGCAGCGCCTTGGCGAACTGGAGGACGTGCAGCGCCCACATCCGGTCGCTCAGCGCGACCAGCTCCGGGCGGCCGACCTTGCCGGCGATGATGGCGAACGGGTCCGTGAGCTCGCCCCACGGGATCATGTCCACGTTCAGCTGGCCGGCCGGCGACGCCTGGGCCGCCTTCAGCTCGAGCCCGGGCACGACCAGGAACGGGTCGTCGTCGGCGGGCACCGCCAGGCAGGTGAGCCGCTCCAGCTGCTTCGCGTCGTACCCGGTCACGTAGCGCAGGTCGGGCCCGGGGGTGAGCAGCAGGACGTCGATGCCCGCCTTACGGACGGCCTCCTGCACCCGGGTGAGGCGCTCGGTCGGGTAGAGGGCGGGGTCGGTGGTCACGAGATCTCCTTGTTCACCGTGTGACAGCTCACTGTGTGACAACAGCCCGGAAGCGGCTGAGCGAGGAGCCAAGCCCGAGGGCGGCCCCCATCTCGGTCAGCAGCTCCGGTGCGGGCGGGATGGCGGGCAGGGCGCCGTCGATGTCGTCCGGCAGCGGGACGTCGGTGGCGGTCTTGACGACCGGCGGGGCGATGTCCAGGTAGGACCTGGCCGCCTCGAGCTTCTTGCGGGTGCCGGCCGGGAAGCCGCCGTGGCCCTTGTCGAGCGCCTGCTTGAGGCTCTCCAGGTCGCCGAACGTGCTGATCAGGGTGGCGGCGGTCTTCTCGCCGATGCCGGGGACGCCGGGCAGGCCGTCGCTCGGGTCGCCCCGCAGCACGGCGAAGTCGGCGTACCGATCCCCCGGAATATTGTATTTTTTCGCGATATCTGGCTCGGTGACCGCTTCGAGGTGGCCGAGACCACGGATCGTGTACAGGACGCGGACGCCGCGCGCGTCGTTGACGAGCTGGAACAGGTCGCGGTCGC
>Ga0302314_10017946_pt1 | contig 11831 bp, 8 predicted proteins | sample III_Palsa_N2_3_FD_200533 | JGI IMG/M metagenome (GOLD analysis project Ga0302314, IMG submission 200533) | Peat permafrost microbial communities from Stordalen Mire near Abisko, Sweden - III_Palsa_N2_3 | ecosystem: Environmental > Terrestrial > Soil > Palsa > Peat permafrost | place: Sweden...
CCGTGGAGCAGCGCTCCCCGGTCATCGTCCAGACCTCGGTCAAGACGGTCAAGTCGGTCGGCCTGGACCTGCTGTACGCCATGTGGCGGGAGCTGACCGCGGGCATCGAGGTCCCGGTCAGCCTGCATCTGGACCACTGCCCGGACCGCGAGGTCATCACCAGCTGCCTGCGCAAGGGCTGGAACTCGGTGCTGTTCGACGCCTCCCGGCTGCCGGTGGAGGAGAACCAGCGGCAGACGATCGAGGTCGTGGCCGAGGCCAGGTCCTACGGGGCGAACGTCGAGGGTGAGATCGAGTCCATCACCGGCGTCGAGGACGACATCGGCTCGGACGAGGAGGCCGAGCGGCAGTCGCTGCCGGTGGCGCTGGAGTTCATCCGGGCCACGGGCATCGACGTGTTCGCGCCCGCCATCGGCAACGCGCACGGCGTCTACCACTCCGAGCCCAAGCTGGACGCACAGCGGGTGTCCGACATCGTGGCCGCCCAGCCGATCCCCATCGCCCTGCACGGCGGCACCGGGATGACCGACGCCCAGTTCACCGACCTGATCGCGCGCGGCTGCGCCAAGGTGAACATCTCCACCGCGCTCAAGGTCATCTACATGCAGGCCAACCTGGCCTTCCTGCGCGGCGCGGAGGAACGCGGCAGCTGGGACCCGCCATCGCTGTTCACCGCGGTCGAGGCCGCGGTCAAGGACATGGCCGCCGACCACATGCGCCGCTTCGGCAGCGTCGGGCGGGCTTGGTGACCGCGTGAGCGGTCCGGCGGACCCGGCGCTCATCTTCGACTGCGACGGGGTGCTGGCCGACACCGAGCGCTACGGCCACCTGCCCGCGTTCAACCAGACCTTCGAGGAGTTCGGCCTGCCGGTCCGCTGGAGCGTGGCGGACTACAAGGAAAAGCTCCGCATCGGCGGCGGTAAGGAGCGGCTGGCCAGCCTGCTCACCCCCGAGTTCGTGGCGGCAGCCGGCCTGCCCGCCGACGCCGAGGGCCGCCAAGGCGCCGTGGCGGACTGGCACCGGCGCAAGAGCGCCATCTACGCCGAACTGGTCGCCTCCGGCGCGGTCCCGCCCCGGCCCGGTATCGACCGCGTGGTGGCCGAGGCGCTGGCCGCGGGCTGGCTGGTGGCGGTGGCCTCGACGTCGGCCGAGCCGTCGGTCCGGGCCACCCTGGAACGGGCCGTGGGCGCGGAACACGCCCGCCAGGTCGCCGTGTTCGCCGGCGACGTCGTCCCGCGCAAGAAGCCCGCGCCCGACATCTACCTGCTGGCCCTGGACTCCCTCGGCGTGTCCGCGGACCACGCGGTCGTGGTCGAGGACTCGCGCAACGGCCTGCTGGCCGCCACCGGCGCCGGCCTGACCACCATGATCACCGTCAACGGCTACACCGTCGACGAGGACTTCAGCGAAGCCGCCCTGGTCGTCTCCTCGCTGGGCGATCCCGGCGGCGAGCCGACGACCGTCCTGGCTAACCGCAGCCGGGCCACCCCGGGGGCCTGGATCACCCTGGCCGACTTCACCCGCCTGCTTCCCCAAGGAGCACCCATGTCCACAGCAGACCTGTCCGACGTCGAGGCGGTCGTCCACACCATCGCGACGGTCGCGGTCGACAACGAGAAGTACTTCGGCGACCTGGACGCCGTGGTCGGCGACGGCGACTTCGGCTACTCGATGGCGCGCGGCTTCGAGCTCGTGCTGTCCGGCTGGGACGACTTCGACCGGACCGACATCGGGACCTTCCTGAAGAAGGTCGCCGTCGTCATCACCAGCCGCATCGGCGGCACCTCCGGCCCGATCTGGGGTACCGCGTTCCTGCGCGCCGGGACGACCGCCGGAGCCGTGGACCACCTGGAGCAGGCCCAGGTCATCGCGATGCTGCGGGCCTCGATCGAGGGCATCAAGGCCCGCGGGAAGTCAGACGTGGGGGACAAGACCCTGCTGGACGCGCTGGTGCCCGCGGTGGACACCCTGCAGGAGCGCATCGCCGCGGGAGACGACGCGGCCGCGGCCCTGCGGGCGGCGGCCACCGTCGCGCGCGAGCGGGCCGAGGCGACCCGGTCGATGCAGGCCATGCGCGGCCGGGCCAGCTACACCGGCGAGCGCAGCATCGGCACCCTGGACGCGGGTGCCATGGCGGTGGCCGTCATGTTCGAGGCGCTCGCCGACCAGTGGGGCAAGCGCCCGGTTGAATCCTGAGTTCTTAATCCTTGGAGGTCAGCGCCATGAAGAAGTTCGTCAACGACCCTCGCCAGTTCGTGCCCGAGATGCTCAAGGGCATCGCACTGGCCAACCCGGACACGCTGAAGTACGTGCCCGAGTTCAACCTCATCATGCGGGTCGACGCGCCCCGCGACGACAAGGTCTCGATCATCCAGGGCTCTGGGTCCGGGCACGAGCCCGCCCACGTGATGATCGTCGGCAAGGGCATGCTCGACGCCGCCTGCCCGGGCGACGTGTTCGCCGCGCCGCCGATGGACTACGTGCTGGAGACCAGCAAGCTCCTCGCCTCGCCCAAGGGCGTCCTGCACATCATCAACAACTACACCGGTGACCGGATGGCCTTCGAGATGGGCCAGGAGATGGCCGAGGCGGACGGGATCACGATCGGCACGCTGATCGTGGACGACGACGTGGCGGTGAAGGACTCCACCTACACCGTCGGCCGGCGCGGCGTGGCCGGGAACTTCTTCGTCATCAAGGCGACCGGGGCCGCCTCCGAGCAGGGCGCCGACCTGGACGAGCTGATCCGCATCGGCAACAAGGTCAACTCCGTGACCCGGACCATGGGCATGGCCCTGACCTCGTGCACCCCGCCGGCCAAGGGCTCCCCGCTGTTCGAGCTGGGCGACGATGAGATGGAGATGGGCGTCGGCATCCACGGCGAGCCGGGCCGCCGCCGGGAGAAGCTGGCCAGCGCCAACGAGATCGTCGACGAGCTGCTCGAGGCGGTCGTGACCGACCTGCCCTTCCACTCCGGGGACAACGTGGCGCTCATGATCAACGGGCTGGGCGGCACCCCGATCAGCGAACTGTACCTGCTCTACGGGTACGCCCACGAGCTGCTGGCCCAGCGCGGCATTAACGTGCGGCGGAACTACGTCGGCGAATACTGCACGTCCCTGGACATGGCGGGCGTGTCGATCACGCTCAGCCGCCTGGACGACGAGATCACCAACCTGCTCGCCGCGCCCGCCGAGATCGCCATCCGCACCTTCTAAAGATCGCTGGCTTCCCGGGCCAACGACGGCGTTGGCCCGGGTCAGCGGAACAGCTTGTCAACGTAGTCGGCGCCGATCCCGACCTTCTCGTAGTGCTCGCGGCACAGCTTGATGTAGTCGAACACGTCGAAGTGGCCGTTGGGCTCGCCGTTCTCGTCCAGCCAGATCAGCGGGCCGGTGACGTTGAACGTCACCCGCATCGGCTCGTCGCTCTCGTACGCCACCAGCGTGTGCGCCTCGCCGGGCGCCTCGTAGATCCAGTCCCCGGCGGTCGCCACCCAGTCGTGCTCCAGGTACCCCCACTTGCCGGAGATCGTGTACGCGAACACCTGCTGCGGGTGGTAGTGCCGGTTGACCAGCCCGGCCCCGCGGCACAGCAGTACGTCGCACCACCGGTTCTGGCCCGGGGAGATGAACAGCGGCCGGGTGCCGACCGTCTCCGACAGCGGAGCGTAGTACCGGTCGTCGTCGATGGCCGCGTTCGCGATGTACGCCTCCGGCATCGCGCCAGGCCGGAACACCTGCTCGATCGGCTTGAACGCCCGCCAGAACTCGCCGTGCTCCCCGCTCTGCGCCGCCTCCGCCATCGTGTCCTCCCTCTGTTCATCGCGCCCGTGTCCCGATCAGCGTCCCCCGCCCGCGGGCCACCCGGCAAGCGGGCCCCGGCGCCGATCCGCGGCCCCGTGACCAGAGCACAATGCGCCACAGCCAGGAATGTCGCCCGGGACAAGGCGAGCCGCGGGCGTGGCGTAGCCTGCGGTCAGAACCAGGACATGAGGAGCTTTCTTGCAGCTGACGATTATCGGTGTCGGTGCCATCGGCGGCACCATCGGTGCTCACCTGATCCGTGCCGGTCATGACGTTCTTCTCTGCGACGCCGATCCGGCCCATGTCGAGGCCATCAACCGGCGGGGCCTGTCCATCTGCGGGCCGGTCGAGAACTTCACGGTGCCGGCCAGGGCGGTGTTGCCGGACGACCTGCCCGCCACCGTGGCGCGGGCGGCGGTGGCCACCAAGAGCCACCACACCGCCGCCGCGGCCGAGCTGCTGCGCGGGCGCCTGGCGCCGGACGGTTACGTGGTCAGTTTCCAGAACGGCCTGACCACGGGAACCCTGTCCGCGGCGGTCGGGCCCGAGCGCGTGCTGGCCAGCTTCGTGAATTTCGGCGCAGACTGGCTGGAACCCGGGCTGATCATGCAGGGCAACATCGGGACCTTCCGGGTCGGCGAACCCGCGGGCGGCCTCAGCGAACGGGTGCGCGAACTGGCCGCCGCCCTGCCCTACGCGGAGCCGACCGATAACATCCTGGGCTTCTTGTGGGGCAAGGAGGCCTACGGGGCCATGCTCTACGCGGGGGCGGTGTCGGATCTGTCGATCGCCGACTCCCTGGAGGACCCGAAGTGGCGGCCGCTGATGCTCGCGACCGCCCGGGAGGTGCTGGCCCAGGCGCCGGTCCGTCCGGAGGCCTTCGACGGCTTCGATCCCGGTGACCTGGAGGGCTCCCTGGCCCGTCTGGTCGCGTTCAACCGCGGGAGCGCGAAGTCGCACAGCGGCATCTACCGCGACCTGATGGTCCGCAAGCGGAAGACCGAGGTCGACGACCTGCTCCGCGACCTGAACGGCCCGCTGACCAGCTACGCCGGAGAGCTGATCCGCGCGATCGAGCGGGGCGAGCGGACCTGCGAGGTCGCCAACCTCGAGCTGCTGGCCGCACAGGAGCGAGCGCTCCGTCTCGGCGGCCCGCTGAACGCGGTGGTCACCATCTTTCCCGCCCCCGCCCGCCAGCCGGACGGTCCGCTGCACGGCGTCCCGGTCGCGGTCAAGGACATGATCGACGTGGCCGGGCACCCGCGCGGCAACGGGAACCCCCACGACATGGCCGGGGCCCCCGCGGTCCTCGACGCTCCGGTGGTCACGGCGCTGCGCGCGGCGGGCGCCGACGTCTTCGCGGCCACGTCCCTGCTGGAGTACGCGGCCGGGGCGGTCCACCCCGACGTGCCCGAGGCCCGCAACCCCTTTGACCCAGAGCGCACCGCGGGCGGCTCGAGCGGCGGCTCGGCGGCGCTGGTCGGCGCGGGCGTATGCCCGGCGGCACTGGGCAGCGACACCGGCGGTTCGATCCGGATCCCGGCTCACTACTGCGGGGTCGTCGGCTTCAAGCCGTCGTTCGGCGCCATCGACGTGGCAGGCACCCAGCCGCTCTCGCCGTCCCTGGACCATATCGGCATCCTCGGCGCCGACGTCGCGATCACCGCGACCGTCTTCGCCGCCCTCACCGGCCAGGAGCCGGCCAGCGGGTCGGCGAGCGCACCGGCGAGCGGCCCTGCGAACGCCACGCTGCGGCTGGGCGTGGCCAGGCCGCAGCTTGATCACCCGGACATCCGGCCGGGAGTCGCCGCCGCGCTGCGGGCCGCGCTGGCCCGGCTGGCCGGGGCGTTCCCCGTGGTAGACGTGGACGGCTCCGTCTTGAGCGAGATCGCCGGGTCGTTCGGCGACATTATTCTGTTCGAGGCCTGGCAGGTGCACCGCGCTCAGGTCGACAGCCACCCCGAGCGCTACGGGCCGGAAACGCTCCGGCTGCTCCGGACGGCATCACACGTAACAGAGGATGCCTACCACGGCGCCGGCCGGCGCCGCGACGACCTGCTGCCGCGGGCGGCGGAGGTGTACCGCGGCGTCGACGTACTGGTCACGCCCGCCGCCCCGTTCGCCGCCCCGGTGACGACCCCGCCGGTGGACACCCCGGAGGGCGAACTGGAGGGCCTGTTCACCGGCGTGTTCAACCTCACCGGGGACCCGGCGCTGGTGCTGCCCTGCGGATGGGATGACGGGCTCCCGGTCGGGATCCAGCTGTCCGCGCCACGCGGCGCCGACATGGCGTTGCTCGCCGCGGCGAGCCTGATCGAACCAGTCCTAGCCGTCGACCGGAGACAAACCAGGTAACAGCCAGATCGACTGCAGCGTCCGGTAGATGTTGCCGCCGAGGACGGCGCGGATGTCCGCGTCGTCGTACCCGTGCTGGACCAGCCAGCCGCAGATGTTGCCGAAGTTCTCGGTGGGGTTCTCCAGGCCGTCGACGTAGGCGACCGGGTCGAAGGACGGACCCCGGGCCGCGCGCATGCTGAGCAGGTGAGCGAAGATCCGGTGCAGGGCCACATGGTCGCCGTACAGCGTGTCCGGCCCGAACGCCACGTGGTCGATGCCCACCAGATCGGCGCAGTACTGGAAGTGGTCCATGACCGAGTCGATGCTATGCCGCGGGTGGTCGGCGGACAGCGTCGTGTGCGGGGCGGCCGACATCCCGATCACGCCCCCGGTCGCGGCGACCGCGCGCAGCACGTCGTCGGGCTTCATCCGCGGGATATCCCAGACCGCCCGGGCGCCGGCGTGGGTGATGAACACCGGGCGTTCGCTCTGCTCGCAGGTATCCAGCGCGGTGCGGTCGCCCGCGTGGGACAGGTCGATGGCCAGGCCCAGCTTGTTCATCCGCGTCACCGCCCGGTGGCCGAAGGCGGTCAGCCCGGAGTCCTGAGGCTCGGCCAGGCCGCCGCCGAGGGAGTTGGCGTCGGAGTAGGCGATGCCGATCTGCCGCAGGCCCAGGCCGTACAGCACGTCGAGCCGGTCCAGTTCGTTCTCGATCGGCGTGGCCGACTCCAGCCCGAACACCAGCCCGACCCGCCCGGAGCGGTACGCCTCGTCGATGTCGGCCAGGGTGCGGACCACCATGACGTGGTCCTGGTGGGCCAGGTCGGCTAGGCGCATGCCGAGGTCGGTGATGATGTCGGCCCACCGCCACGGGGCGTTCCCGGTGACGCACGCCGTGCCGTCCATCATGTTGTCGAACACCACGGTCATGCCCGACGCCGCCAGGCCCGCGTAGGCGGCGTGCTGGCGCCCGGTGCGGTTGTACTCCGGGGTTTCCTCCATCCGCAGCGGGAATCTGACCGGATGGTCGTGCAGGCTGATCACCAGGCTCTCGTGCAGCAGCCGTTGCGCTCGCTCCTGCTGCTCGGCGGTCAGGCCCGCCAGGCCGGACCAGGGCGGCACCCGGCCGAACTCGGGGGCCAGCTCGAAGCCGCGAAAGTCCTCACCGGCGCTCAGGTAGGAGTAAGCCGTGTAGCCAGCAGGCGCCACAGGTATTCCCATGCGCGCATTCCCTCCTTCAGCCTGCGGATGCGCAGGTACTCGTTGGGCGCGTGGAGCTTCTCGTCGGCCGTGGAGAACGAGAAGAACAGCGTCTTGATCCCCAGCAGCCGCTCGAACAGGGCGGTGGCCGGCAGCGTCCCGGGTATGCAGGTGAGCAGGACCGGCTGGTCCCGGTAGACCGCTTCGAGGGCCGCGGTGGCGGCCTGGATCGCCGGATGACCGGCCGGGATGGTGTACGCGGGCACCCGGACGTCGTCGGGCCGCACCTCGACGCGGACGCCCGGGGCCGGCCGGGCCGCCACGTGAGCGGTAATGGCCTCGATCACGGCCCCCGGATCCTGCCCGGGCACCAGGCGGCAGGACAGGTTGGCCACCGCGACGTGCGGGATCACGGTGTACTTCCCGCCGCCCGCCGCGCCGTTGACCTCCAGCGTGGGCCGTTCCCAGAGCCGCTCCAAGGTGGTGAACCCCGGCTCGCCAAACGGTTCGCTCAGTCCCAGGTCAGCCAGGTAGCGCGGCTCAGAGAACGAAACCCCGGCCAGCTCGGCCCGGCGCTCCGGGCTCAATGCGGCGACGCCGTCGTAGAAGCCGTCGACGGCGACCTTGCCGTCCGGACGGTGCAGGCTGGCCAGGATGTCGGCCAGCGCGTGCAGGGGATTGGCGACGGTGCCGCCGTACCGTCCCGAATGCAGATCCGTGCTGGCGCCCTCGACGACGATATCCATCGCGACCAGGCCCTTCGACATCACCGCGACCGAGGGCTCGTCCGGCCGCCACATCGCCCCGTCGGCGGAGATGACGAGGTCGGCGGCCAGTTCCTCGGCGTGCGCGGCGACAAATCCCGCCAGGTGCGGGCTGCCGATCTCCTCTTCGCCCTCGAACAGGAACTTCACGTTGAGCGGCAGCCGGCCCTCCTGCGCCATGAACGCCTGCGCGGTCTTGAGCACGATGTACACGGGCCCCTTGTCGTCGCTGGTGCCTCTCCCGCGCACGACGCTGCCGTCCCGGGTCAGCTCGAACGGCGGCGACTCCCATTCGGCGCGGGAACCCGTCGGCTGCACGTCGTAGTGCCCGTAGACCAAGACCGTAGGCGCTCCAGGCGCTCCGAGCCACGCTCCGTAGACGACGGGATGGCCGTCGGCGGCCACCACCCGGCCGCCCGCGAACGAGAGCTGGTCGGCCAGCCACTCCGCCGCGGCCCGCATCGTGGCGTGGGACGCGTCCCGGCTGATGCTGGGCACGGCGACGAACTCGGCGAGCTCGGCCAGGTAGGCATCGTCGTCGGGATCAAAGGAGAGCATGACCACCGTCAATCGAGATCGTCTGCCCGGTCACCCACGATGATCGTTCCGCGACGAAGAAAACCACTCCGTTAGCGATGTCCGCCGGTGTCCCCAGCCGCCGCATGGCAATGCCCTGCACCAGCGCCTCCTGCCGCGCCTCGCCGTAGCTCTCCCACTGCCGCTGCGTGGTCGGGTTGGACAGAATGAACCCGGGCGCGATGCAGTTCACCGTGATCCCGAACGCCCCGAGTTCGTGCGCCATCTGCCGGGTGAACCCGATCTGGGCCGCCTTGGCGCTGGCGTAGGCCTGGATCCCGGTCAGGCTGACGGTCCGGCCGGCGCCCGAGGAGATGTTGACGATCCGGCCCCAGCGGCGTTCCTTCATGGCCGGCACCACCGCCCGGGTGCACAAGAAGGTGCTGGTCAGGTTGGCGTCGACCACCTGCCGCCAGTCGTCGTCGGTCACCTCCTCCAGCGGGCGGCCGACCTGGCCGGCGACGCCGCCCGCGTTGTTGACCAGGATGTCCACCGGGCCGACCGCCGCGAAGAACTCCCGGACCGCGTCCGGGCTGGTCAGGTCCGCGACGTCCTTGTCGACGCCGCGGACCGTCGCGCCTTCGTCGGCCAGGGCCTGCGCGATCCCGGCCCCGATCCCGTGCGCGGTCCCGGTCACGACCGCGGTCCGGCCCGCAAGGCTGGTCAGACTGGTCACTTAACGAAGTACCAGTTCTCCGGGTTGATGCTCAGCGTCGGGCTCTGCGGCAGGGCTCCCTTGAGGTTGTTCGCGACCTCGGTGAGGGTGTAGGCCGCGTTGGGCTGGTACTCCACCGGTAGCTGCGGCGCCAGGTAGTTCTGCCACTGGTAGAAGAGCTGCAGGTTGGAACTGGTCAGCGTCTGGGCGATCAGCGAGTCGTCGGCGCTGCTGCAGTAGCCGCCGGAGTTCGAGACCGCGCCGCACTGGAACAGCTCCTCGCCGGTCGGCAGGTAGTCGGGCGAGAACGACCAGCCGAATCCCCAGTTCGCCAGGTCCCAGTTGCACGGCGCCTTGATGACCACGCAGTTGCCGCCGGACTGGGCGATGACCTGCGCGAACGGCTTGGGATCCAGGTTCAGCTTGATCCCGATCGCCGCCGCGTTGGACTGCAGCTCGACCATTTCCTGCTGGACCCAGGTGACGCCGCTCTCGTACGCGAAGGTGAAGCTCAGGCCGGTTCCCTGGGTGATGCCCGGGCCGCAGGCGGACGCGTTGGTGCAGGTGGTGACCCCGCCCGGGTTCACGGTCCAGCCGTTACTGGCCAGCAGGCTCTTGGCCTTGGCCGGGTTGTACGGGAACGGGTCGCCCGCCCGGCCCTGAGACGACAGCCACGAGGTGGCCGGCGTCGCGGCCACCGGGCCCACGGTGACCGTCCCGTACCCGCGCAGCGGGCCCTTGATGATCGCGGCCTGGTTCATCAGGTAGGCCATCGCCTGCCGGAAGTACAGCTGCTTGAAGATGGCCGCGTGGTCGGAGATGGTCGACTGGAAGTTCATCGCGTAGTAGTCGATGCCCCACGGGTAGATCGGCGCCAGCGTGTAGCCCGGTAGCGGGTTGGTGCCCACGGTCTGGCCGGACTGGACCGGCGGCGCATCCTCGTTGGGCAGGTAGCCGAAGTCGATCTTGCTGCCCGAGGGCGAGCGAAGCACGTTGTACTCCGCGGCGTCGGTGGTGAACGGCAACTCCTCGAACACGGACAGCTTCGGCTTGACCGGTCCGGAGTAGGACTTGTTCGGGACGAAGGCCACGAACCCGGCGGCGGTGAACTGGCTCAGCTTCCACGGCCCGTCCACGATGCCCCACAGCGGCGAGCTCGCGTAGCCGGACAGGTTCTTGGCCTGGCCGGTCAGGTAGGTCCACACCGCCGCGCAGTCCTTGACGTTGGTGTCGCAGTCGCTCGGCCCGGAGGCGGTCTCGTCCCACGCCGCGGGCATCGGGGTGATCTGGCTCAGCTCGTTGTACAGGAACCAGTTCGAGTTGTAGGCCTTGTCCATCGTCATGGTCAGCTCGGTCGGGCTGACCGCCTTGATGTTCGAGACGTTCGACGGGAACCCGGTGTAGCCGAAGTAGTTGTCCGGCTCGGCCAGCTCCATGTTCAGCCAGAACACCACGTCCTGCGCGGTCACCGGGGTGCCGTTGGACCACATGTAGGGCTTCAGCGTGATCGTCACGTTCTTGCCGCTGACCACCGGCAGGTCGGCCAGGCTCAGCGAGGTGTTCACCGACGGCTGGTCGCCGGTGCCGAACCAGTACAGCGGCCGGTACAACAGGTACTGGAAGTCGAACAGGTTGACGTTGCTGACCACGGCGCTGGCCATGTACGGGAAGATGTAGCTCGGCGCGTTCTCCGGCGCCTCCGCCATGATCGCGGTGCCGCCCGCGATCGGGGTACCTGCCGACGACGCCGCCCCCGAACTGCCGCTGCTGCTGCTCGTGCTGCTGCAGCCGGCCGCCGCCAGCGCCAGCGCGGCCACGCCCGCCAGCAGCATCCGACGGCGGAATCGAGACCGCGACCCACCTGATAGCGAGGAAACTGACCTCATGACCTGACTTCCTTCCGGCCACCTAGATCTGAATGGTGAACGCCAGTCGCGTCCCGAGCCGGCATCGTCGCCAGATCCCCCAGAGCCGGCAGAGTCCGGCGGGGAATGCGCCCTCTACCACTATGGTGCGACCTGCGTGGTCAGCGCGGCAGGAGGGAAATCCCAGATGGGACGCTACTGTGACGCTCGCGTGATGTGTTACCGGCCCTGACCGACACCCGGTGATCACGTGACTACCTGGCGCCCAGGCCGAGCAGCAGCCCGCCCGCCGCCACCGCGGGCGAACTGGTGATGAAGATCAGCACGCCGTCCGCCGGCGCGGTGATGGTCTCCAGGGTCTGGGTTCCGTCGATGCTGCTGACCGTCCCGATAACCTGCCCCTCGGCGACCGCCTCCCCGACCTGCACGGCCGGCTCCCACCATCCCTCGTCCCGGCCGTGCAGCCACAGGAACCGCTGCAGGTAGGTGGGCGGCGGCCCTTCGTCGGGCATGGGTCCCTCGGACATCCCGAGCAACGCCAGCACCCGGTTCAGGCCGCGCACGTGCGCCTCGACGGCCGCCCGCTCGACCAGGCCGCATCCGCCCGCCTCGGCGATGATGGCCGGGA
>Ga0302314_10017947_pt1 | contig 11831 bp, 9 predicted proteins | sample III_Palsa_N2_3_FD_200533 | JGI IMG/M metagenome (GOLD analysis project Ga0302314, IMG submission 200533) | Peat permafrost microbial communities from Stordalen Mire near Abisko, Sweden - III_Palsa_N2_3 | ecosystem: Environmental > Terrestrial > Soil > Palsa > Peat permafrost | place: Sweden...
TCCGGATACGTTCCGCCGCGTGCCTGGCCCGGTTTGCCGGATAACCCCCGTGCGATGGCCGGAATCTCCGGCAGCTCCATCGTCCCTTCGACCTGGGAATGGCTGGCGAGGATCTGCTCGATGAGCGTCGCGCCCGCACGCGGCATTCCCAGGATGAAGATCGGATCGGACGCAGCGCAGCCGCTGTCGCAGTGCCGGGCGAAGAACTCGGGTGTGTACAGCGCTTTCGCGCGGCGCACGAAGCCGGTGGTCGCTTCGGCGTGATAGGGACGCAGTTCAAGCCGCTGCGCACTGCCGGCGCTGTAATGCCGGAAGGCCGGCTCGTACTGCTGGTCCTCCTCGAGCGCCTTGCCCAGGGCGAAAGCAAAATGCAACCGGTCCGAGGGGGACAGATCCAGGCGCGCAAGGCGCGTGCGCATGGTTTCGATGTCCTCGCCCGTGAAGCGGAAGGTCTCGAGATTGGCGAGACTCCAGTAGGCCTCGCCCAGCGTGGGTTCCAGCGCAATCGCCTGCCGGTATGCGGCCACGCTGTCCGCGCTGCGGCCCGCGGTTTTCAGCGCCTGTCCGTAGGTCATCCAGATGCGCGGCTGCCGCGCATTGACGCGCAATGCCGCCTCGAGCACTGCGATCGACCGGACGTAGTCGCCGAGGCTTGCGAGCACCGCGGCGTGTAGAGTGCGGTAGGTGAGATTGGCCGGTTCGCGGCGCAGGAGCCGCTCCACCTCGGGCAGCGCCGCGGCGGCCTTGGCCTGACGCAGCAGCACGATGGCGTAGTTGTGACGGGCGGCATCGAAGCCGGGCGCCAACTCAAGGCAGCGCTCCAGGGTTCTCTGGGCGTCGCCATAGCGACGCAGGCGGCCGGCGACTTCCGCCAGCATCCGCAGCGCCGCCACGTCGGTGGGATGGCCTTCGAGGTGCGCGCGCAACGCCGTTTCGGCCTGCGGCAGGTCGTTGGCCACCAGACAGGCCGCGGCGGTCGCCAGCGCCGGATCATTGTTCGCAGCGCGCAGGAAGTGCGCGCGGGCGGCGTCGCCGCCTTCCTCATCGCCCAGCAGGTCCAGGCAATCAGCCAGTTTGCGCCACGCTTCGGGCCATGACGGCTTGAGTGCCGCGGCCTTGCGCAGCGCGATAGCCGCGTGCGGGCCATCGCCGGTATTGGCGAGCGCAATGCCGAGTTCGAAATGGACTACGGCGGAGCGTGGTTGCTCGCGGGCCAGTGCCGCAAGGGTCGCCACGGCTGCGGTGCCCTGGCCGAGCAGGCCCTGGGCGCTGCCGAGAATGAGCCGGGCGCCCGGATGAGTCGGAACCACCTTGAGGACTTCCGAGGCCTGCGCGGCTGCGGCCTGGGGGCTGCCCGGCAGCAGGCGCTGGGCATGGGCTAGCGCGACATCCACCTCCATGACTGCTCCCCCTGCAGCTGAACGGACTGCGCAAGCCTGCTTGGAGCGCACTGCGGGCGTCAACGCCCGGCCCCGTATTGGAGCAGGGCGCCGCGAACCCGCCCGGTTATGGGGCGGCGCCGCAACCAGCCTCAGCTTGTACGTGGCCAGCACTGGATTTGACGCAAAGCGGGGTTTCGCAGTCAGATGCCTGCTCGGTTCCAGGACGGGTCCTCACGCGGAGAGTTAAGCGATGCAGGTGAAGAAGCGCTCGAGTGCCGTTGCCATGCCCTTTCAGCTGTCGCTGCATGTGCGACACCCGTCAGTGGATCCGGAGGAGATCTCGCGGGAACTGAGCCTGGAGGCAATCGAGTGTTTTCGTGCCGGCGAGCCCCGGCATTCGCGCAGCGGCCTCGCCGCGACGGCGGTGCACGGGGAAACGTACTGGGCCGCGGTGGTGGACCCGATGGGATGGTCTGCGCCCACGACCCTTGCCCGCCGTATGCCCGCCGGGGAGCTGATGGGCGCATTGCTGCCTCAGGAAGCCAAGGTGCTGCGCGCGCGCTTCGGGTTGGACGAAGCCGAGACGATGCCCGGAAGCCTCGGCTGGGGCATCGTGCTGATCTGTCATTGCCTGACCGTGCGGCATCACCGGTTCCTCGCGCGGCTTCGCGGGCAGGGGGGTTCGCTGACGCTGTTGGCTGCGATCCAGGCGGAGGCGCTGGTGGGCTTGCGCATCACGCCGGAGATGGGTCGCCAGCTGCACGATCTGGGGCTGACGGTCAAAATCGAACTGGCGGGCAGCCGCGATGCGGCTTCCGATCTCAACTGATCACAGCGGATGCAGCAGCGCCGCGATCAGCGGCGCGGCCAGCACGTTGAGGACACCGGTGAAGACCATCACGAGGCCAGCGATGGCACCTTCCTCCGGGCCGATCTGATGGGCGCGCGCGGTGCCGACACCGTGAGCGCCCATGCCCAGCAGCGCGCCCCGGGCCACACCGCTGCGCAGCGACAGGCGTGCCAGCAGCGCCTCACCCAGCGCCGCGCCCAGCACTCCGGTGACGACGACGAATACGGCAGTCATTTCCGGTGAGCCGCCGAGGTCGCGCGAAACGGCCATGGCAAAGGGGGTGCTCATGGAACGTGGCAGCAGGCTCAGGCGTACCGCGCCATCCAGCCCCATCATCCCCGCCAGCAGCCAGCTGCTGAGCATCGCGACGGTGCTGCCGACGAGCACGCCCAGGCCCAGCACCGGCCAGTACTGCCGGATCAGCTCACGCCGCTCGTAGATCGGCACGGCGAAGGCGACGGTGGCGGGTCCCAGCAGGGTGATCAACCAGCCGGTGCCATGAATGTACTGGGCGTAACTGGTTTGCAGGCTCAGCGCGGCGAGAATGAGCAGAGCCGGGGCGATCGCCAACGGGGACAGCCACCATTTGGGCCACCGCCGCTGAATACGACGCGCGAGCAGATAGCTGGCGACCGTTGCCACGGACCAGAACAGCGCCCGCGCGAGGCCGCTATTCCAAAGCTGCGGCAGGCCGTGCATGGCGTGACATCCAGCGCATACCCCACTCGACGGTCAGGGCCGTCGCGAGCATCACCATGACGGTACTGCCGAGAATCACCAGCAGCACCTTCAGGCCCGTGAGGCCCAGAAATTCCGGGTGCGCCAGCAGCGCCACGACCGCCGGCACGAAAAACAGCAGCATCTCGGCCAGCAGCCAGCCGGCACCGCGCTCAACCAAACGCGGGTCGAGCGTCCCCGAGCCCAGCACCGCCAGCAACGCGACCATGCCGATGAGACCGCCCGGGACCGGTACGCCCGCCAGCTGTGCGAGACCGCTGCCGGCCGCCCAGAACGCGCCCACCACGGCAATCTGCGCCAGGCGGCTGCCGGCCAGGTGGGTCACTGCGCGTTCTTTCCGGGACTGTGTCATAGAACCAGTGTAACGGTACCCACGTCATGCATATAATGAATTATTGGACTCAAGTCCATTCGAAAAGAGAATGCTGATGGAACTGAGGAATCTGCGGGCGTTCGTCGAGGTGGTGCGCCAGGGCGGCTTCTCACAGGCGGCCAAAGCGGTGTTCGCGACCCAGTCGACCGTCAGCAAGGCGGTGCGCCATTTGGAGAATGAGGTCGGGGCACCGCTGCTGAACCGCATCGGCCACCGAAGCACGTTGACTGCCGTCGGCGAGGTGGTGTATCGCCGGGCGCTTCGCATGCTGGCCGAACGCGACGATCTCATCACAGAGCTGGATGATCTGCGCGGTCTCAAGCGCGGCACCTTGCGCCTGGGTCTGCCGCCGGTGGGCAGCAGCACGCTGTTCGCGCCGCTGTTCGCGATCTACCGGCAACGCTATCCGGGTGTGGAGATCCGTCTCATCGAGCACGGCGCAGATCGCCTCGAAGAGATTCTGCGCGCCGGCGACATCGAGCTGGCGGCCTCGCTGTTGCCCGCATCCCCGGATTTTCACTCGCAGCCGGTGCGCAGTGAGCCGATGACGGTGCTGATACCGCGTGGGCAGATGCGCCCGCTGCGCCGTTCCACCGATCTCGTCTCGCTGCGGGATCTGCCCTTCGTGCTGTTTGAAGAGGGCTTTGCCATCAATCGCATGATCCTGGACCTGTGTCGCAGCCAGGGCTTTGAGCCCAAGGTGATCGCGCGCAGCAGCCAGATCGACTTCATCGTCGAGCTGGTCAGCGCCGGCCTGGGAGTGGCGTTTCTGCCGCGCATGATCGCGGTTCAGCAGGCGCGGCCATCCATTCACCAGGCGCAGCTGCGCGAACCGCAGACCCAGTGGCAGCTCGCCATGATGTGGCGGCGTGAGGCCTACCTGTCGCATGCCGCGCGTGCGTGGCTGCAGATCCTGGCGGACCACCGACCGGCGTAAGCTTTGCTGGGAACCTTGCGGCAGTGCGGTGGCTCTAAGCCCTTTTGCCCGTAGAATGCTCCGGATGAAGAACGGTCTCCTCATTGCCGCGCTGGCGGTCCTGCTGCTGGGTGCGATTCACATGGTGTACGCCGCGGACAACGCGCCCTTCGATCTCTCCGGGCCGCAGCTCGTGGTGAGCATCACGCGTGGCACCCGCACCTTGCCGGTGGCCGAGGTGCCCAACCTGATGGTGGGCGATCGTGTGTCAATCAAGGCGGATCTGCCGACGACGCAGACGGCGCGCTATGTCCTGGTCGTGGCGTTCCTGCGCGGCGCCACCAATCCGCCGCCGGAGAACTGGTTCTATCGCTGCGAAACCTGGTCGCGCAAATGCGCGAATGGCATCAACGTCACCGTGCCGGAGGAAGCCCAGCAGGTGCTGGTGTTCCTGGCGCCAAGCACCGGCGGTGACTTCAGCACGCTGATGGATGCGGTGCGTGGACGTCCCGGCGCCTTTGTGCGCGCGTCGCAGGATCTGAATCAGGCCAGCCTCGATCGTTCGCGGCTGGAGAGCTACCTGCTGGCGGTGCGCGCCTTGAACGAAGCGGATCCTTCGAAGCTGCGCGCGGCAGCACCGCTGCTGGCCCGCAGTCTCGCGATCAAGGTCGACGACAAGTGCCTGCAGAAGATTCCGGAGCTGCAGGCCCCATGTCTGCTCGAGAACCAGGACTCCCTGGTCCTCAACGACGGTCACAGCACCTCGATCGTGGAGGCACTGACCAATGGTCCGGCCAGCGACCTGGCCATGGAGGCGAGCTATACGCCGCAACTGCGCTATGGCTATTACAGCCCGTACATCGCCTCGATCATTGACATCGGCCGTATTCTTGGCTCGTTTCATACTGCGCAGTACCAATATCTGCCGGCGCTGCCCAGCGCGCTGGATGACCATCTGGCGCTGACGCTCAACGCACCGCCGTCGTTTCATGATCCGAAGTCGGTACTGGTGACCGCACTGCCTGCCATCGAGCAGCCGCAGTTGCCACCGCTGCATGCGGTGGATCCGCAGGAAATCTACTGCGCACGCAAGTCCGGCCTGGTGCTGCCGGTGGAGGGCGCGCCGCTGGTGTTCTCGACGCACTACGTGCATGACGTGGTGCTGAGCCTCACCGGCAGCGATGGTCGTACACTGGAACTGCCCGCTACGGCGGATGCGGGGCAGGGTGGCTACGTGGTCGATACGACCGCGCTCGGCACGGCGAGCCTCGGAGATTCCGTCGTCGGCACCCTGCGCGGTTACTGGGGATTCGATCTCTATCAGGCACCAACCTTCCATCTGGTCAATACGCGGCGGCAGCCCTGGGCACTGCCGCCTGGTGATCAGAGCGCGCTGGTGATTGGGCGCGAAGGCACCATCCACCTGACGGCGGACAGCGTGGGCTGCGTGGATCACATCATGCTCAAGGACGCCGGCGGCAAGGAACTCAAGGTGGACTGGAAACCGGTCAAGCCCGACGCGGTTGAAGTCAAACTGCCGCTCGAGGATGCCGCGCCCGGCCCCGTGACACTGCTCGTTTCCCAGTTCGGCGCTGCGGACACCCAGCAGGTGGCATTGAACACGTTCAGCGAAGCTGCGCACCTGGGCGGCTTCGTCATTCATTCAGGCGATGTCGTGGGCACCCTTACGGGGACGCGACTGGATGAGGTCGCCGCACTCACCCTCAATGGCGTCCCGTTTACGCCGGGGACGCTCAGCGGCCCCCCGACCGCGGAGGAGCTGCCGATGATGGCCCCCGACGTGCAGGCGGTTGCCGCCCTGAAGGCGGGCGACGCGGCCTCCGTCAAGGTCACTTTGAAGGATGGGCGCGCGTTCCCGCTCGCCGGGCGGATCGATGAGCCGCGGCCGAGCGTGACGCTGGTGGCGAAGAATATTCAGCCGTCGCGGTCGGGCGTGGCCAGTCACATCGCGCTCAGTGACTCTGACCAACTGCCGCAGGATTCGGCGCTGGTATTTTCGATTCGCACCGTGCTGCCCGAGGTGTTCTCCCGATCCGAGCAGATCGAGGTCGGGACCGCGGACAACTCCTTTGCGACGCTGCTGTCCATCGGCGCCGGAACGCTGACACTGGCGGATACGCACGTCGCCGTCGCGACTCTGAACCCCGGTAAGGCATTCGGTCCTTCCGCATTCGGTCCGCTGCGGTTTCGCGTGGTGGCCGATGGTGTGCCGGGCAGCTGGGCGCCGTTGGCCACTCTGGTACGCCTGCCACGCCTCGCGTCGCTGGAATGTCCGAGCACGGCGGAAGTGGCCTGCAAACTGTCGGGTACGGATCTGTTCCTGCTCGATTCGGTGTCGGCAGACCCGCAGTTCCACAATGCAGTTCAGGTACCTGACGGTTTCCCGGGCACGACTTTGCCGGTGCCCCATCCGCAGTCCGGCGACCTGTATGTGCGGTTGCGCGACGATCCGGCCATCGTCAACGCCGCGAACCTGGAGACCCAGGTACTGCCCCCACCGCCGGCCGCGACACCTGCTGTGCCCACGGCGGAGTCATCGCGTGCCGCCGCGTCCGAAGGCGCCCCGGTCGTCGCCGCGGCCAGTGCGTCTGCACACTGAACGGTTGCTGCACAGCGGTCGCATGAATTTGCGTTGCCCACAGGAAATTCACAGGTCATCCACAGGTCGAAGGCGGTAACATGATCGACATGGGACTACTCAAGGCATCCGGTGGGCGCCTGCAGCGCCACCAGTCCTCCACTGCGCTGTCCACTTACCAGGTGGGCCAGCGGACCGTGCAGCTCTTTGAGCTGGGCGACGGCCATATCCAGTGGGTATGCAATTGCGATGACTATGCCGCCTCGGCAGGATCCGCGCAGGGCGCATGGTGCAAGCATGTGGCGAAGGCTTCGGCCATCCGCTCCATCGAGCGACTGACGGGCGCGCGCGTCGTGGCTCGTAATCGCGTTGCACCGCCGCCGGTGGAGGTCAACAAGCCGGCAAACGACGGCGCACAGCCGGAACTCCAGCCCTTCTAAGGCAATGGCCGAAACGATCTTCGGCAGGATCATTGCCGGCAGCATTCCCTGTCACAAGGTTTACGAGGATGCGCAGGTGCTCGCTTTCCTCGACATCGCACCGCTGAGCCGCGGTCACACCCTGGTGATTCCCAAGGAGGCGGCCGCGACCCTGGACCAGCTGTCCGATGAATCGGCCGCGGCCCTGGGTAGGGTGCTGCCGCGGATCTGCCGGGCGGTCATGGCCGTCACGGGCGTCACCGAATACAACGTGCTCGAGAACAACGGCGCGGGCGCCCACCAGGTGGTTGCCCACGTTCATTTTCATATCATCCCCAAGCCCGACAGCGGCGCGGGCCTGGGCATCAAGTGGCCCGCGGGGCAGCTGGGCGCGGACGCTGCGCAACTGGCAAGCGAACTTACGCGGCAGGTCAGGACTTCTGCGGCCTGACCGCAGGCGCAGGGCGGCGTGCGGCGCTGCCGTAGTAGTTGGGATAGTCCGCTGTCAGGCCCTTGAACCGCCGATGTATCCACCAGTACTGGGCCGGATTGCGCCGTACTTCGGCTTCGACGAAGCGATGGAACTGCTCCGCATCATTCACCGCTGAGTCACTGGGATACCCGGTAGGGGCACAGTTGATGGTGACGCAATAGCCGGCGTTGCCCGGCAAGCGTTCGTGACCGATGAACAGGACCGCGGCCCCGGTCATCTGCGCCAGGCGGGACGTAAACACATTGGTTGCCGCCGGGATGCCGAAGAAGTGGATCATCGCCGCGCCTTTCTTGCGATAGCTCTGATCCGGCGCATACCAGACACATTCGTTGTCGCGCAGCGCGCGCACCATGCCGCGGACATTGTCGCGGCTGAAGATTCGCAGGGCATGTCGACCGCGATGATGCTCGAAGAAATGTGCGAGCAGGTCGTTCTTCGGGCGCTTGTGCATGGCATTCAGGGGTACCTGCGTGTTCAGCACCCGGGCGCCGATCTCGAGCGTCGTGAAATGCGCGGTCAGCAAGATGGCGCCGCGTCCGCGTTCCAGAGCCTGGCGCAGATGCTCGATGCCGGTGACGCGCGCGAGCCGTGCGAAATCCGCATCGCTGCCCCACCAGGTCATCGCCGATTCGCAAAGGCCCATGCCGAGGGCCTCGAAGTGCTCGTTGAGCACCCGTTCGCGCTGCTCAAGGGTCAGCTCCGGGAGGCACAGGCCAAGGTTGCACCTCGCCACCTGTGTGTAGTGCAGCGGCAGCCGCCGTACCAGCCGGCCGATGAGTCTGCCGCCCAGCAGCAGCAGCGCGTGCGGGAGCAGCTGGATCAGACGCATCAGCCCCAGACCCAGCCAGGTGGGCCAGTAACGCGGCGACAGGAACTTCAGCGGTATCCCGGATGGACGGGCTGACGTCACGGCGGCGTCGGTCCCTGGCTCACGCGGACGAAGTCAGCGGGTCTGATCCACTTCTTGAATACGGCCTGTACATCCTGCGGCGTCAGCTGGATGTAGCGGCGCGCCGCAATCGTCGGCTCATCCAGCGGCAGTCCCAGATCGTCGCGGGTGATGATGCCGCGGGCAATTTCATCAATGCTCGCCTCGGACAGCGGGATCTGCCGCAGCATCAGCGCCTTGGTGCGCTGCAGTTCGTCGGCGCCGGGCGGCTGATCCTGCAGGCCCTTCACATCCTGGATCGCCATCGCCGCCGCCTTGGTGACATTCTGCGGATCGCTGGCAAAGTCGATCATATAGATACCCCGCGTGCGCCCGATCTGCAGGTTCGAGCCCACCGAGTACACGAGGCCCGCCTCCTTGCGCAGATGTATCGACAGGCGCGAGGAATAGAATCCGCCGCCGAGGACTGCGCTGCCGAGCTGCATGGCGTAGTAGTCGGGATTGTTCCGTGTGAGCGCGATGCTTTGGGCCAGCACCACCGCGTCCTGCACACGCGAGCCATCGGGTACCGCAATGGTTGCCGGGGCGTTGGCCGGTACTGCCGGCAGGTCGGTATCGGGTTTCGGGCCGGTGGCCGTCCACGCGCCGAAGTATTTCTCGATGGTGGCGCGGGCCTTGTCCGGCGTGACGCGGCCGATCACGACGATCGTGGTCAGATCGGGTCGGAAGGTCGCGGCTTGGAACGCACGGATCTGATCGATCGTGATGCCCTGGATGCTCGCGGGCGTCGTCTCCCGCAGGCTCGGGTCCGTCGGCGGAAACAGCGCGCCGCGCAGCGAACGCTGCATCAGATAGCCGGGACTGCGATTTCTCGAGGCCACGAGCTGCGCGAACTGGGGCCGCATGATGGTCAGCGCCTGGGCCGGCAGTGCCGGGTGCAGCTCATTGTCGGCGAGTAGCGCGACGGCGCGCTCGAAGCCGCCGGTCAACGTCATGGCGGAAAAGTCGGTTCCGGCTCGCGACTCGGCCCCGATGGCATCCAGCGCGCGCTGATAGGCGAGGCGATCCAGAGTCTGCGACCCATAGGACAGCAGTTCACCCAGCAGGTTCGAGATGCCTTCCTGTCCGGGCGGCGCCTGCACTTCCGGTCTGCTGCGAATGTGGCCGAAGACACTCACCGTGTCGCTGACATCCTCCGGCTGCACGACCAGCGTGATGCCGTTGGGCAGGTGACTGACCACCGGATGTGACGTTACGGCGGGTACGGTCAGCCGGTTCACGGCCGCCTGCGCCCAATCCGGCAGCGGGGTGGGCTTGGCCTCGCCCAGCGAAATGTTTTCCTGGCCGCCGAAACCGCCGCTGCCACTGTTCACCGGTTTACCCGAACCCTTCGGCAGCATCACCGCGGAGACGGCTTCATCCAGCTTCAGATACTGACGCGCAACGCGGTTCACATCCGCGACCGTGACCTTCTCGATGCGTTCCAGGTCCTGTTCGGGTGACTCGAGCCCGTACAGCGCCAGCGCGTCGGCCCAGGCCGAAGCCAACCCTTCGATCGAGTTTTTCTGAAATTCAGTCTGCCGGCGCTCCTGCAACTTGGCTGCAGCGACCAGTTCGGCCGGCACCCCGTCGCGGGCCACTCGTGCCAGGATGGCGCGCACTTCCTGTTCCAGCGCCTTGGGATCCGTGCCGCCCGGAAACGCCACCGTCGCATACGCAAGGCCGGCCTTGGGCAAGGGGTCTACCGAGAATTCCGCGCCGACGGCCTTGCCCTGCGGGACCAGACCGTACAGCTCGAAGCGACGGCTCGAGAGCACGTCCGCGAGCACTTCCAGTGCCGGGGTATCCGGACTGTCGAGTCCGGGGACCCGAAAGGCGATCATCTGCGTGCCCTCGGGACGATCGGTATCCACCGTGAACGAGGTTGCCTTCAGGGGCTGCAGCGTCACGGGGTTGCGCGCCGGCAGGGTCCGGCGCGGGATGGCGCCGAACAGTTCCTTGACCTGCGCCAGGGTGGCCGCCGGGTCGACGTTGCCAACGATCACCAGCAGCGCATTGTTCGGTGCGTACCACTGGTCGTGAAACTGCTTGAGCATCACGGCGGTTGTTTTCTCAAATGACGGCCGCGTGCCCAGCGCGTCATACGCGTACGGGGTGTCCTTGAAGGCGATGCCGCGCAGCTTCGAATACAGCACATAGCCCGGATCCGACAGGTCCTGGGCCACCTCCTGCTCGATGGCGCCGCGCTCGTGGTCCCATTCGGACTGCGCGTCCGAAACGCCCGTCATGCGCAGTGCTTCGATATGCAGTGCGACGTCCAGGTCTTCCGACGGCACGGTGTAGAGGTACTGCGTGAGACTTTCGCGGGTGTTGGCGTTGAAGTCCCCGCCCATGATGCTGCCGATGTTCGCCAGCTGATCGGCGGAAAGACCCGGACTGCCACGGAACATCATGTGCTCCTGCGCATGCGCCGTGCCGGGGAACCCCGCCGGTGTTTCCTCGGAGCCCACCATGTAGTTGACGGAGGTCGCCACGACGGGTGCGAGGGTGTTGCGCACGATGACGACGCGCAGTCCATTCGCAAGCGTGGCGCGCAGCACCGCGCCGTCACTCGCACCTGCAGTGTGGGGTACGGTCTGCGCCTGACAGGTCAGCGCGAGCGCCGAACCTAAGATCACCGCGACCAGCGCCCGAGGCAGAATCAGCAACAATGACATGAGAAACCTCAGATTAAACAACAAGGATACTCGCCAGCCGACGGACAAACCATGACACGTCGATTATCCTAGGCGGATGAATAAATGGGTAATCGTGCGTCTGGTGGTGACGGCCTTGGCGGCTGCTCAGGGTGCTTTGAGCGGCGACAACTGGTTGCCGGCGCGGCCCGTGACCGTGCAGCTGCTGCTCGGCATGCTGGCCTACGGCGTGGTGGCCGTGCCGGTGGTGGTCTGGGCCCAGAAACTCAATCCGCGCAACAAGCCGGTCTGGCATTTCCCTTCGTGGCGGCGCAACCCGTTGACACTGCGGGACCCCATGCAGTTTTTCCATATGGTCGGGTTTGTGTTCACGGCGGCGGGTCTTGGGGTCGCCGGACGCGACCTGTGGAATGGCCACCCGCTGACCCTGCCCCATGGGGTGCTGCCGGCATTCGGCATCGGGATGATCATCGGCT
>Ga0302314_10017952_pt1 | contig 11828 bp, 13 predicted proteins | sample III_Palsa_N2_3_FD_200533 | JGI IMG/M metagenome (GOLD analysis project Ga0302314, IMG submission 200533) | Peat permafrost microbial communities from Stordalen Mire near Abisko, Sweden - III_Palsa_N2_3 | ecosystem: Environmental > Terrestrial > Soil > Palsa > Peat permafrost | place: Sweden...
TCGATGCCGATAATCTTGCTCATATGAGGCTCAAAAGCTCCTTGTTGGCGGACGGGGTTTACGACCTCATCGAGCGCCGCTTCTATCCCGCCCCCGTGGGTTCCGGTCTCCGATAGGCCATCCAAGACGGCCCGGCTGAATGGCGCCGGTATCGAAGAGACGATCACGACGCGTTGACGCCGATATGGGCGCCCTGAAGCCCGCCGCAAGGGGTATCGAGACGCGCAGTGCTCCCCCGAGGTCGGGCGTCCTTAAGCGCGTCGGCCTATATAGGAAAATGATGGAGATCAACGGCTTTCAGCTTTTCCCCACAGCGCTCGACGCGGACGCCCAGGCCAGCCTTGTCGCGTTGGTGATGGCTGCGGCGGATACGGCGCCGTTTTATCGGCCCGCAACCCCCGGCGGGAAGGCCATGTCGGTGCTTCAGACCAGCTTCGGACCGCTGGGTTGGATCACCGATCCGGCCGGCTATCGTTATGGGCCAGCGCATCCGCAAACCGGCGCGCCGTGGGCGCCTATGCCACGGGTTTTGTTGGACATCTGGCGCCAATACGCCGGCGATGCGCCCGCGCCGGACTCCTGCCTGATCAACCTCTATCGCGGCGAGGCGAAGATGGGCCTGCACCGGGACGCCGATGAGGCGGACTTCTCGGTTCCCGTGCTGTCGATCTCCCTGGGCGACATCGCCGTCTTCCGGCTGGGCGGCGAGACCAGGGCCGACCCTAGCCGCACCCTGCGCCTGTCCTCCGGCGACATCTGCCTGCTGAGCGGCGCCTCACGCCGGTTCTATCACGGCGTCGACCGCATCCTGGCCGGCTCCTCCCGTCTGATCCCCGGCGGCGGGCGGCTCAATCTGACGATGCGGCGGGCGCGCGGTTAGGCAGGTAAGGGATTCAACCACGGAGCACACGGAGGGCACGGAGGGAATTAATGGCTGAGATGGTGATCAAATTGATCGCGGGCGAAGCCCGCATTCGCTCACCTGCACCGGCCTGTGAGACCGCCCTGAACTCCGTGCCCTCCGTGTGCTCCGTGGTTGAATCCTTCTTCTGGCGAAAAATCGCATGACACCGGGACCAACAACGCCGCGCCTTTGACTCCCCCGGCTCCGCAGCGTCAACATGACGCAAACGCCTGGAGGAGACGCGGCCATGTTCAATCTCAAACGCCCTGACGGTCCCGAGCCCGAAGATTTCCACCTGTCGCGGCGCGGCGCGCTGGCGGGGGCCTTCTTCGCCGGCTATGCGGTCGCGGCCTTCTCCGCCGACGCCGACCCGATCCACACCGACGAGGTCGGGCTGATTACCGAGAAGGTCGATCTGTCCTCCGGCATTCCGGCCTATGTCGCCCGGCCCGCCGCGCCCGGCAAATACCCCGCCATCCTGGTGGTGTCGGAGATTTTCGGCGTCCACGAATATATCCGCGACGTCTGCCGTAGATTCGCCAAGCTGGGCTATGTGGCCATCGCCCCGGCCTTCTTCGTGCGGGTGGGCGATCCCGCGCCCATGCCGATGAGCCAGATCGCCGACATCATGAAGATCGTCGGCGCCGCCTCGGATCCGCAGATCATCGGCGACATCACCGCCGCCCTGGACTGGCTGAAGTCCAAACCCTTCGTGGCCAAGAAACATATGGCCGTGACCGGCTTCTGCTGGGGCGGCCGGGTGACCTGGCTGGCCTGCGAGAAATTCCCCGAGTTCAAGGCGGGCGTCGCCTGGTACGGCCAGCTGGAGCCCGCCGCCGGCAACGCCGACCCCGCGCGACTCTATCCGGTCAACCTCGCCGCCCAGCTGAACGCGCCGGTGCTCGGCCTCTACGCTGGCAAGGACCCGCTCTCCGGCGGCATTCCCGACATGAAGGCGGCGCTCGCGGCGGCAGGCAAGACCGGCAGCGACTTCATCGTCTATCCGGACGCCAGCCACGGTTTCCACGCCGACTACCGCCCCAGCTACAACGAGGCCGACGCCAAGGACGGCTGGACACACCTGCTCGCGTTTTTCGCGGCGCATGATGTGGCGCCGGGGGCCAGGGGGTAACCCATCTATTAGTCCGTCATGGCTGGCCTTGTGCCGGCCACCCATCGTTCGGCCCGGTGCGGATTCCAACCGCTTGCGGCACGGAGGAATGGGTCACCGGGACAAGCCCGGTGATGACGACCGAAGGATGCGTGAACCCTACCCCGGCGCTGGCCCCACGTACCTTGCCCTGGGCCTGATCAACTGGCCCGTGCGCATCTGCTCCAACGCATGGGCCAGCCAGCCGGCGCAGCGGCCCATGGCGAACATCAGGAAGGCGGCGTCGTCTGACAGGTCCAGCCTCCCGACCAGGGCGGTCAGGGCGAAGTCGACATTGGCGCTGGCCCCGGTCAGCCGCTCGGCCGCCTCATGCACCTCCAGGAAGATCGGCCCGGGCGTGAAGGCTTCGAGCAGGGCCTCCGACCTTGGATCGCCGCGCGGATAGAGGGGATGGCCGAAGCCGGGCACGGGCAGGCCCTGGGCGAGCCTGGCGCGCACCGCCGCCTCGGCGCCCACTCGCTCCGCCTCGGCGATGAAGGCCTGAACCCGGGGCGCGATGCCGCCGTGCAGAGGCCCTGACAGCGCCGCCAGACCCGCCAGGGCCGCCGCCGCCAGCGAGGCGCCCGTCGAGGCCGCCACCCGCGCCGCGAAGGTCGAGGCGTTCAGCTCGTGGTCGGCCAGCAGCACCAGCACCCGCCGGATCAGCTCGCCGCCCTCCTCGTCGCAATGCCAGGCCTTGGCCAGGCGGGCGTGGATGGGACCTTCCAGCGGCCCTCCAGCAAAAGTGGGGCCCGCCAGGGCGTCGGCGAAGGCGTCGAGCAGGCCGGCCGCCTCGGCCGCCAAGGCCAGGCTGGCGCGACCCCGCGCGGGCGCATCGATCGCCGCGCGGCTGGCCAGGAGGGCAAAGGCGCGGGCGCGGGCGGTGGGCGCTTCAGGAATGACGCTCGGCGTTCGATCCTTGAACGCCACCCCGTCCCCGCCGCGCAGCAGCCGCGCCACCTGTTCCAGGGTCTCGGTTCGGGCCAGTTCGACGGCGTCACGGCCGCGATAATAGAGCCGCCCATCAGCCACCGTGGTGATGGCCGAGGCCAGCACCGGCTCGCCCCAGGCGATGGCGTCCTGGGCCACCAACTCGGCCTTGCGGCTGCGGGCCTTGCGGGTCTGCAGGCGGGCGACGTCGTCGGCCAGATAGAGGCTCTTGCGCGGATCGTCCCCATCCGATCGCGCCTCGATCCGGCCCCGGCTGACATAGGCGTAGAGGGTCTGCGCCCGGACGCCGAGCTGGGCCTGGGCTTCCGCCGCCGTTAGCCACTGGGTCATTTGCTTATAGGGGTCATGTTGATTCAATTGATCAAGATTGACGATACACCTATTCAATATCAAATCGCCGGCCACGACAAGATGTCGGGATGAGGAGAGATGGCCATGATCGATGGTCTGGATGGTTTGGAAGGGATTGTGGCCGCCGAGACGGTGCTGTCCGAGGTGGATGGTGCGGCCGGGCGGCTGGTGATCCGCGGCTGCTCGCTGGATCAGCTGTCGGGCCGGGTGTCCTATGAGGACGTCGTGCACCTGCTGTTCGACGGCTTCTTCGATGAACTGCGCGAGGCCGGCGATCTGGCCGCCGCCCTGGGCCGCGCCCGCGCCGAGGTGTTCGCCGAGGTCCAGGCCCTGGACAGCCGGCTGCTGGGCCTGGGAACCACCGAGGCCGTGCGGGCCCTGATGGCGCGGCTACCGGATGGCGACGATCTGCACACCGCGCTCAAGCTGGTCGCCGCCCCGGCGGTGTTCACGCCGGCCGTCAGCCGCGCGCGCCAGGGCCTGACGCCCATCGCGCCCGACGCCGCTTCGGGCCACGCCCGCGACATGCTGCGGATGATCAAGGGCCGCGCGCCCACCGAGGCGGAGGCCGCCGGCCTGGACGCCTATCTGGTCACGGTCTGCGACCACGGCCTCAACGCCTCGACCTTCGCCGCCCGGGTGGTCGCCTCGACGCGCGCGGGCCTGACCTCGGCGGCGCTGGCGGGGATCAGCGCCTTGAAAGGTCCGCTGCATGGCGGCGCGCCAGGGCCGATCATCGAAATGCTGGACGAGATCGGAACCCCGGAAAACGCCCAGGCGTGGCTGGAGGCGGCGCTGGACCGCGGCGACCGGCTGATGGGGTTCGGCCACAGAATCTACCGCGTCCGCGACCCCCGGGCCGATGCGCTGAAACGGGCGGTCAGCCGCCTGGTCAACGATGGCGCGAGCAGCACCCCTGGCCGGCTGGAGTTCGCCGAGGCCGTGGAGCAGGCGGCGTTGGCGGTGCTGAAGGCGCGCAAGCCCAACCGCTCGCTGCAGACCAATGTCGAGCTCTACACCGCGCTACTGCTGGAGGCCCTCGCCTTCCCGCCCGATGCCTTCACCTGCGTCTTCGCCACCGGCCGCATCAGCGGATGGATGGCGCACGCCCGCGAACAACAAGCCGGCGGGCGACTGATCCGACCGCAGTCACGCTATGTCGGGCCGGAGCCGAGGGTGGCGGCTTAGAGGGCCTGCGTTCTTCGACACGCTGCTGCGCGACGGCTCAGGATGACGTGCTTTTTGGCGCTATAATTCGACGTCATGCTGAGCCGCGCCCCCGTCAACGCGTTCCCCTCAACGCGCTGTCGGATCGAGCAGCCTCGGGTCGAAACGGAAGGGCTCGTCGATGACGATCGCGACGCGATCCATCGCCGGGTGGCGGACGTTGAGGATGGCGTTGTGTTCCTGCGGAACAACAATGCTTGGAACGAGCAGGACCAACGCCTCCCCGCGCGCGAGAAAGCTGTCGCCGATGGCGGGACAGGCGTCGGCGTCAGGTGGCGCGTGGTTCAACCGCTCGACCGGCGAATCGTCTGGAATCTCGAGGCCGAGCAAACGATAGTCGTCGGGCATCAGTTCGCCGGGCAGGTCGAGGTGAACGAGGACCTCCAACACGGCGAGACTAGGGCTGGCGGCGGCATAGACCGCGGGGCGACCTGACGAGTTCCATCGGCCGCCGAACCGACGGGCGCCCTCGCCGTCAAGCGCGGTGAAGGCGGCCTTGGCCAGCCGATGGACGATCACGCGGCGATGCCGTGACCGATCCGCCCCAGCAGGGTCTCTACGCTTCGCGCCCCGTAGTCGGTGTCGGTTAGAGAGAGCGGGGTCATGCCATCCAGGACGCGGTTCTCACGCCGCAGCCAGGTCAGCGCCTTAGCGGAGTCGCCGAACGTCTCCTCCGCGGCCGCTACGATCCGAACCAGCCTGAGCAGACGGTCTGATTCCTCCGGCTCCAACGGCTGTTCCGCGTCCTGGCGCCGCTTGAACGTGCGGCGCGGCAGGACGTGCCCCTCGATCACGTTGAACGTCAGGTGCGAGGCGCGCAGGAAATGATCCACCGCCTTCGTCGGGACGCCCCGCCGCACCAGACGCACGAGGTCGAAGTCGGTGCGCATGGGGCCGGTAATGGCTTCTCCGCCCAGCATCTCTTGGATTTTGGCGATGGGACTCATGAGGCGACCCTACAAAATGCCGGGCAGCGATCCGGCGTTTTGTAAGAAATAGGCCCCCTCGCCTTCCCGTGCAACCGGGCGCGCTTCGACAGCCCTCACATCGGCTCGCGTTGAAGCCGGCGCCTATCCCGCGCTCACGGCCTCCGCCTCGTCGCGGCTGGAGAAGACGTTGTCGACCAGGCCCCAGGCCTTGGCCTCTTCGGCGGTCATGAAGTAGTCGCGGTCGAGGGTGTGTTCGACCTCATCGAGGGTGCGGCCACAGTGTTTGGCGTAGAGGCTGATCATCCGCCGCTTGGTTTTGACGATGTCCTCGGCGTGGCGCTCGATGTCCGAGGCCTGGCCCTGGAAGCCGCCCGATGGCTGATGCAGCAGGATCGACGCATTGGTAAGGCAGCTGCGCAGGCCCGGCTCGCCGGCCATCAGCAGGAAGGATCCCATCGAGGCGGCCATGCCCATGCACAGGGTCGAGACCGGGCTCTTGATATACTGCATCGTGTCGTAGATGGCGAAGCCGGCCGACACCACGCCGCCCGGTGAGTTGATGTACATGTCGATCTGCTTCTTGGGGTTCTCCGCCTCCAGGAACAGCAGCTGGGCGCAGATCAGCGCCGAGACGCCGTCGTCGATCGGCCCATTCAGGAACACCACCCGCTCTCGCAGCAGACGCGAGAAGATGTCGAAGGACCGTTCGCCCCGGCTGGACTGCTCCACCACCATGGGCACAAGGTTCATCAGGCCGCCCATTTGAGGCTCCGTTGCATAAGGGTGTTGTCGTTGACGGCGCCGAGCATGGAGCCCGCACCGGCCGCTCTGAAGCCGGAATGGACCAGCCGCAGATGCGAACCCCCGAGCGGGGTCGGGGTAACCTCGAAGGTGACGGTAGAATCGACCAGCTCGCCCTGTTCGTCGGCCTCGCGCCAACGGGTAGGACAGCCGCCGTTCAGGGTCGGCTTCGAGGATTTCGCAATCGGCAGCCTTGTCGGGCGCGGGCTCGATCGTGAACCGACGCCCAACCTCGGGGGCGATATCGTTGGGGCCAAGCCAGGCAGCGACCAGATGCGGCTGGGTCAGGGCGCGCCAGACCTTTTCGGGCGCCTCGTCCAGATCATAATCGAGGACGAGATCCTCTGTCGTTTCGACGACGTCGCTCATTGATCCATGCCTTTCAGAACGTCCTTCAGCCGCTCGATCCGATCGGGCCAGAAGGCGCGGTATTTGTCGACCCAGTCCACCAGCGGCGCCAGGGCGGCGGGCTCGGCGCGATAATAGGCGAACCTGCCCGCCCGCCGCTCCGACACCAGGCCGACGCCGCGCAGGGCGGCCAGGTGCTGGGAGATGGCCGGCTGCGACACCGCAAAGCCGGTGGTCAGGTCCGAGACCGTCATTTCGGCCCCCATCAACCGTTCGAACACCGCTCGCCGGGTAGGGTCGGCGAGGGCGCGAAAGACGCCGGTATGGTCGAAGGACTCGGGGGCCATGCGGATCATATAAGTACGAACTTATGTGATGCGCAAGGGCAAGACGATCCGCCGGCGCTCGCCCCCTCCACCACCCTTCGGGCGGTCCCCCTCCCCCGCTGCGCTTCGCTTGCAGGGGAGGAGAAAAGAACTGCACTCTTCTCCTCCCTTGTGAGCGTAGCGAAACGGGGGAGGTGGCGCGGCGTGTAGCGAAGCGGAACGACGTGACGGAGGGGGCGAGCGCCGGCCCCGGCCTCAGTATTCCACCGCACACCCGTACGGCATGGTCTCGGGCGTCTCGACCGGCTTGCCCGCGCGCACGTCCGCGATCGCCGCGCCGACATAGCTGGGGCCGCCGGGCAGTTCCGCGGCGGGGTTGTCGTCGACGGCGCCTTCATAGGCCAGCCGGCCATCGCGGCCGATCACATAGATTTCCGGCGTGGTCTTGGCCCCGTATTCGCGGCCGATGCGGCCGTCGGGGTCGGACAGGAAGGCGGCCACATGCATGCCGGTCCTGGCCATACGCGCCCGCATCGCCGCCGGCGTCAGATAGCCGGGACGGTCGGGGGCGGCAGTGTCGATGGCGATCCAGACCACGCCCTGGGCCGAAGCCCTCTTCTGCAGCGCCTGCATGGCGCCGTCCTGGTACTTCATGCCGGTGTAGGGACAGACCGGACTGGTCCATTCCAACACCACGATCTTGCCGGCGAAATCACTGAGAGCGTGGGGATGGCCGTCGGCGCCCGGGGCGCGAAACGCGGGCGCGGGCGCGCCGATCTCGACGTGGCCGAGCGGTTCGTCCGCCATGGCGCCGGACGCGCCTAGCCAGATGATAGGCAAGCAAAAGGCGGCCAGGCTGCGTCCGAAACGGGTGCGCATCCTGGCCGCCTTCCTTGAGCTTAGTGGGTCGCGGTCGTGTTCGCCGACGCGACCTTTTCAGGCTTGGCCGGCGCCACCGAGGCGGTCGGAGCCGGTTTGGCCGGGGCCGCCGCCGTGGACGTCGGTGCGTTGGGATCCTCCGGCGCGGCGGCCCCGGACGCATGGTGGTGGTGGCGCATGAAGGACTGGGCCATCGCCAATTCCTGGGCGTCGATATAGCCCTGCTTCTTCATGTCGATCTGCTCGAAGTGCGGCAGCAGACCTGATCCGACCGGACCGGTCAGCTCATCCTTGGTGAGCTTGCCATCCATGCGCTGGTCGAGCATGCCGAACAGCCGGCTGTTATTGAGCGCCTCGTCATAGTTGTTCGGCGCGGCCGAGGTCTCGCCCACCCAGCGGTAACGCAGGGCTGTGTAGAGCATCTCGTCCATCGACTGGTCGCCCCACGGCACGGTCCGGTTCGGATTCGGGTTGGCCGGATTCCGGATCGAGTTGTCGTAGGTGTAGATGGCGACCAGCTTGGAGCCGGCCGGAATCTTGATCGGTTCGGCGAAGTTGTAGTCGCGCTGCCAGTTGAAATCGTAGTTGGGCAGCACGAGCAGCAGCTTCTTGGCGCCGTCCGGCGTCTCCAGCCACAGCTGGGACGAGGCCCCGCGGTAGTGGGCATGCGGGAAGGCCGAATAGAGCAGGGCGTCCTTCGGGAAGGTGATGTAGGCCTTCTGCTCCCAGGCGCCCTGGTTGGCCGGGATGGAGATGTTCGGGTTGGCGATCACCGACCCGTGCATGATCAGGTCCGGCTTCTTGTCATAGAAGTAGAGCGCGATCTTGGAGTGTTCGGTCACCTGCTTGCCGAATGGGGTGTAGTGGTTCTGGAAGCCGATCGCGCCGCCGGGCGGCACATAGGAGCCCGTGTCCGAGGGCATGACTTCCGATTCCGCGCCGACGGCGTAGCCGCCAACCGATCCGGCCCACTTGTCCTCGAACGCCGGCTGTCCCGGCGCCGGGACGTCGGCCATGTAGCCGGTCAGGATGTGGTGGACCACCTGGCGGTTCTCGACCTTGATGGTCGAGGCGCGCAGCCACTCGCCTTGGGTCAGCGGGTTTTTCACCCACGGATGCTGATAGTCGACAATGCCGGTGGCCTGAACCGTATAGGCCGGGATGTCGAGAATGAGGTCGGGCTTGCCCAGGGGCCATTCCGAGGCGACGAAGGTCTTGGCGGCCAGGGGATCGGCCCCCTCGCCGCGCGGCGCGCCGGCTTCGACCCAGTGGACCAGGGTCTTGATCTGGTCGCCCGACAGGCTCTTATCGTCAAGGAAGTGGCCGACGGTGGGGTCGGCGCGCCACGGCGGCATGCGCTGGGTGCGCAGCACTTCGCGGATCATCGGCGAGAAGGCCTTGATCTTCTCATAGCTGGTCAACGGCATCGGGCCGATGCCGTTCGGCTCGTGGCAGGCGACGCACTTGTCCTCGATGATCGGCGCCACGTCCTTGACGTAGGATATCTTCGAATAGGCCAGCTTGTTGCGGTTGGGGAAGTCGATCAGGCAGCCGGCCGCCTCCTCGCGGGCGTCCGCCACCGGCTTGCCGGCCAGCACAGAATCCAGGGCGTCCTTGGCCCAGGTATGGTCGGCCTTAGCCTTCTGGCGCTCATAGGTGACCCGGTCGTCGATCGGGCCGCGATAGACGATCTTCCAGGTCTTGGGATCGATCACGATCGCCTCGGCCGTGCGGGTCACGCCCAGTTGCTCGCCAACCAGCTGGTTGGAGTCCATTAGGATCGGCAGGTTATAGCCGAAGCTCTTGGCCTCGGCCTGGATGTCGGCGTGGCTGTCGCTGGGCGTGGAGTTCAGCATCATGAACTCGACATGTTTGCCGGCGTAGGCCGCCTGCAGGTCCTTGATCGAGGCCGCGGTGTTACGGACGATCGGGCAGCCGTTCTGCTGGGTGATCAGCACGATGGCCGCCGCGTCCTTCATCCGGCGCAGCTCGATCGAGTGATAGTCGGCCGTGGTGAGGCGGAAATCATCAATCTTGATCGGCGCGGCGACCTGCGCGTCGTCCGCGTGGGCCGGTGTCGGGGTCGCCAGTTTGACGCCCGCAAATCCAAGCCCCAGGGCCGCCGCGCAAACCGCCGCGACCGCCAAAGTCCGTGTCGTCTTCATCGCCAACCCTCCCCAGGGTTTTGTCAGTATTTTCAGCACGCGACGCGCGCAATGTTCACATAACACCATGACGCTACCGTCATGTTTCAGCAAGTGAACACTGCTTAATTTTTGCACCGCGCAGGCTGACCAAAGCCTTAAGCGACGCCATGAAATGGCGCTAGCCGTGTCGATAATCCCAGCTGGATCGACACGGCTTTTCCGAGGAGACGGAAGGCTTCGGCCGCTTTACCCGGGCTGTTTTACCGTGCGCAGATAGGGTTTGTGTTCGGTCCAGCCCGCCGGGAAAAGTTCCTTGGCGGCTTCATTGGTCACCGACGGGACAATGATCACATCCTCGCCGTGCTTCCAGTTCACCGGCGTGGCGACCTTGAACTTGTCGGTCAGCTGCAGGCTGTCGACGGTGCGCAGGATCTCATCGAAGTTGCGGCCCGTGGACGCCGGATAGGTCAGGGTCAGGCGCAGCTTCTTATTGGGATCGATCACGAACACCGAGCGGACGGTCATGGTGTCCGAGGCGTTGGGGTGGATCATGCCGTAGAGGTTGGCCACGGTCTTGTCGTGGTCGGCGATCAGCGGGAAGTTCAGCCGCGCGCCTTGGGTTTCCTCAATATCGTCGGCCCAGCGGCCATGGCTGTCGGTGGCGTCGACCGACAGGCCCAGCGGCTTGACCCCTCGCTTGTCGAACTCCGGCTTCAGCTTGGCCACGGCGCCCAGCTCGGTGGTGCACACCGGGGTGAAGTCCTTGGGGTGGGAGAACAGAATGACCCAGGACGAGCCCGCCCAATCATAGAAATGCAGCGGTCCTTCGGTAGAGTCCTGGGTGAAGTCGGGAACGACATCGCCGAGCTGTAAAGCCATGGTCCTGCTCCTCGCGAGCGCGTGTTGGGCGAAAGTGTGGGCGATTTCGCCGTTGGAATTGATCTTATCGGCCCGGCCAAGAAGGTAGTATGTCGGCCGGGACCTTCACACCCCCGTCATTCTCCGCCGCTTTAGAGAAAACCTTCATGCTGCTGCACCTCTCCACCTGGGCCGAGATCGAAGAGCGGCTGAAGACCAACCGCGGCATCGTCATTCCCATCGGCTCCAACGAACAGCATGGCCCCACCGGCCTGCTCGGCACCGACTGGCTCTGCCCCGAGATCATCGCCCACGAGGCGCACAAACAGGGCAAGGACATATTGGTCGGGCCAACCTTCAACATCGGCATGGCGCAGCACCACCTGGGTTTCCCCGGCACGATTTCATTGCGCCCATCGACCTTCATCGCCGCCATCGGCGACTGGGTGCATTCGCTGGCCCTGCATGGCTTCGACCGGATCTTCTTCCTCAACGGCCACGGCGGCAATGTCGCCAGCATCGAGGCGGCGTTTTCGGAAATCTACGCCGAGGCCAGCTTCGCCAGGCGGCCGGCCGGCTTTGCGCTGAAGCTGAAGAACTGGTGGGACCTGCCGGGCGTGAACAAGCTGGCCTACAGCCAGTTCCCCTCCGGCCATGGCAGCCACGCCACCCCGTCCGAGATCGCCATCACCCAGTGGGCCTATCCGGACGCGATCAAGACCGCCAACTATGCGCCGCAGATCGCCTCCTCCGGTCCGATCCGCGAGGCGCTGGATTTCCGCGCCCGCCACCCCGACGGCCGCATGGGTTCCGACCCGCTTCTGGCGACCCCGGAAAAGGGCGGCGAACTGGTTTCGCTTTCGGTCAGAGGGCTGGTGGACGAGCTCGCGAGCTTCACCGCCGAACCCCGGCTGGGCTAGGGTTTGCGGGGCTTAAGAAAAAGAATTTCACGCGGGC
>Ga0302314_10017953_pt1 | contig 11828 bp, 10 predicted proteins | sample III_Palsa_N2_3_FD_200533 | JGI IMG/M metagenome (GOLD analysis project Ga0302314, IMG submission 200533) | Peat permafrost microbial communities from Stordalen Mire near Abisko, Sweden - III_Palsa_N2_3 | ecosystem: Environmental > Terrestrial > Soil > Palsa > Peat permafrost | place: Sweden...
GTGGCCGCGACGGTCGGAATCACCGAGGTCGTGGCCGGCGCGCTACCCGCGGACAAGGTTGCGCTCATCCGACGCCTGCAGACGGAGGGCCGAAGCGTGGCGATGGTGGGCGACGGAGCGAACGACGCCCCGGCGTTGGCGGCCGCCGATCTTGGCCTGGCAGTGGGTTCGGGTACCGACGTCGCGATCAATGCCGCGGATCTGGTCATCGTGCGCGACGATCTCTGCGTCGCCGCGTCGGCGATCGGATTGGCACGCCGAACGCTGAAGACGATACGCGGCAATCTCGCCTGGGCCTTTCTCTATAACCTGGCGGCGATCCCCGTCGCTGCCTGCGGCCTGCTCGATCCCCTGGTCGCCGGCGCGGCGATGGCGCTGTCTTCGAGCTTCGTTGTTTGGAACAGCTCCCGCCTGCGCCATACGGCGCCCGTGGTGGCCGGCTGACCGCGGGCGGCGGGCCTCCGTCAGGCGGAGGCCCGCCCCACGATCCTTCTGCTGTTACCAGCCGCCGCCCGAGGACGTCGACTTTGTGCCCTTCGTGCTCTTCGTGATCGCCGCGCCGCTGCGGCTCACGGCGTAAAACCCGCCGACTGCCTCGCCCGTGGTTTGACCGGCCGCGGTGTCGCCGATGTACTCATAGAGCGGGTGGCCGTCATAGGTGACCTGCTTGACGCCACCGGAGCGGCTGATCGTGCCCAACTCGCTCGACTTGGCTGAGCCCTTGGCCTTGGGCGAGCCTTTGGTCGTCAGCGGCGGCCAGGTCACTGCGCATCCGCCCGAGCAGTTGGACTTGTTTTTCTTGTCCGCGTTGTACAGGTACAGCGTGCGACCGTTACCGGCGACGAGCACCGTGCCGAGCGAGGTGCTGCGCGTGCTGACGATGGCGCCCGCTCCGGCTGCGTGTGCGCCGGAGGCGGCGGCGAGCGCCGCGGTCGCCGCCAGCGCGAGGCTCGCGACGGCGAGCAGCGTGGTGATTCTCTTCATTGGTAGCTCCCGAGATTGGAGGTTTCGTTCGCATACCAAGACTCCGCCCGCAGCGGATCCTTCCCGGCGGCTGCAGCTAGCGCGGCTTGCGCTCGGCGAAGCGCTCCAGATCGTCGTCGGGGATCGGCTCCCACACGGCGGCGTAGTCGACGAAGGCGCGAAAGCTCGGGCGCACGCCCGGATCGCCGTCAAACGCGGCCAACCGGATGCTCATCTGTGCCGCATCGTCCGGGTTGCGGCTGAACAGGTGCGAGCCGCATACGCGACAGAAGCACTTCTCGAAGCCGCCGTCCGGGTGCCGCCAAGCCGTCACAAGGTCCTCACCGGCAAGCAGCCGGAAGGTGGTGCTGTCGATCCGCGCCTGCGCCGAGGCTGCTGTTCCCGTGCGTCGCTGGCAGCGGGTGCAGTGGCAGTAGCCGGCCTCGTGTGCGGGTTCCGTCAACTCGAAGCGCACACCGCCGCAGCCGCAACGACCGGTCGTCGATGGCTCGCGCATTGCGCCATTCTGGCACGGCAGCTCGGAGCGCCAGGTCTTTCCTACGCCGGCACGCCGCGGGGCGGCGCTAGCGGACCAACGCAGCGCTGAGCGCAGTCCACTCCTCGCGGGGCACGCCGCTCACGCCGATCGGCTGCAGACATACGTGGTTCGCACCTGCATTCAGGTGTTGGCGGACTACGGCCGCGATCTCCTCGCCGGTGCCGTGAGGGATGACCGCGTCAATCAGTCGGTCTGAGCCGCCGTCGGCGATGTCCTCGTCGGTGAAGCCGAACGTGCGCAAGTTGCTCGTGTAGTTACTCAAGCCGAGGTAGGAGCTCGCGTAACTGCGCGCCTTCGCCCGGGCACGATCGGCGTCCGCATCGACCACGCACGCGAGCTCTGTTGCGATCAGCGCGTCCGCGCCAACGGACTCGCGCGCAAACCCCGTGTGCTCGACGGGCACAAAGTAGGTCAGGGTGCCAAGCGACCGCTGCGCACTGAGCTCGAGCATCTTCAGTCCGAGCGCCGCCATGCAGCGCTCCTCGCGCGGTACAGGAGCGGCGGCGCCGTCAAGACCATCGAAGAAATCGCGCATCTTCGACAGGGGCCCGACATATTCGCGCGTTCTTTCCGGGTGACCGATGCCGATCCCCAGCAGCAGACGAGCAGGAAACGCGGGTGCAAGTTGCTCGCGCTCAGCCGCGAGTACCGACGGCTCGTATTGCCAGACATTCACGATACCTGTCGCGACCACCAGGCGCTGCGTCGCTTCCAACAGCGGTCGTACTGTCGGCAGCCGCGGCGAGCCGCCAAGCCAGAACGTCCCATACCCCAGATCCTCGACGAGCTTGGCCGCCTCACCAGCGTTGTCCTCGCCGATCGCACGGTAAGTCGTCCAAACTCCGAACTCGCCGAGTTGCATACCGCGACAGCGTTGCAGACGCGAGCTGCGGGCCGGAACCCGGCGCCACCCGGTGTCCATGGCGCAAGAGACCACACCGCGATAGCCGCGTGGCGGTGTCTTCCACAGATGCTAGATGTGTGACCACCCCCGTCAGCGCTCGCCGCGCGTGACGGCGGGTGTCGCGCGTAGAATCTTCCGATCGCCGCTGCTACGCGTGTGCCAGCTCGAGCTTGAACTCCATAGTCGCGGTGCTCTCGACGCTGACGAAGCCGCCGACGCTGGGCGCCTGCATGTTGAACAGGCCCCAGGGGAATGTGTAGGAGCCAACGGCCTGGATCTTCGAGCTCGAAAGGGTCATCTCGACCGGGATCGTCAGCAGCTTGGTGGTGCCGTGCATCGTGACGTCGCCGGTGACTTTGACGTCGGTAACACCGCCGGTCAGCGCGCTCTTGGTGAGCATCACGGGGCTGGTCAGCTTGAACGACGCCTTCGGGTAGGTCGCGCTTTGAATGCCGATCGTGTGGATGTGCTCGTCGCGCAGGTACTCGTTGCTCTTGAGCGAGTAGACATTAATCACGAACGACGCCGCGGTGATCGTCACGTGGCCGCCAGAATCGGCGAAGGTCGCGCCGCCGCTGATCTGCGAGGTGCGCCCCACGGCGTCGTCGAGCGCCGGCAGGAACGCGAGCTTCTCGCGGACGCGGTATCCGGCCTGCGAGCCCGACGCGATGGTCCACTGGCCAGCGAGCGACGATCCCGAACCCAGTGCGACCGGATGCTCGGCTGCGAGGCGGAACGGCATCGGCGCGGAGGTCGGGAACAGAACGAAGTAGATGAAGGCCGAGCCGCCGACGGCGACGACGAGCACCCCAGAGGCGATCGTGCAGAGCACGCCCCGCCTTGTCTTGGGAACCCCGATCCGCAAAGCCATCGTCAGCACTCCTCCCGCCCGAGTTGCACAGCGCACCACATCATGCGCGCGCACGCTAAATGCGCGATGTGTTTTGACTGAGCTCCTGGCTGAGCGCTGTGATGTCGGTCTTTATAGTGCGGCTCGTGATGCGCGCGGGACCCGGTGACGGGACATGACTAGCCGACGTCGAGTGGCGGTGGTCGCTGCGATCACGCTGCCGATTGTGGTTGCTGCAGCGCAGGCGGAGGGGCGTCCAGGCCCACTCACGCAGGCTGGTCAGGCACGGTGCCGATCCGCACAGCTGGTGGTGCGAGTCGGACGCCTCGGCGTGGCGTTAGGCCACGTCGGCGTGACGATCGACTTCAAGAACGTCTCCACGGCAACGTGCACGCTCTACGGCTATCCGGGTCTGCAGATGCAGAGCGCGGCGGGGCAGGCGATCCCGACTGACGTCCTCCGCGGAACTGCCTACACGGTCCCGTCGATGCCCGAGCGCACCGTCACCCTCGTGGCACACGCGGAGGCGGCGTTTGACCTCGGCTTCGCCGACTCCACGGGATACGGCCTGGACAAGTGCCCGACATCGGCACGGGTCGAGATCACCCCGCCCAACGCGTACAGGCCAATCACCATCTCGTGGCGCATACAACCCTACGGCGGCGGCACGATCAACCACCTGCGCTGCGGGCAGATCACCGTCTCACCAGTCTTCGCAGAACGCTAGCCGCCGTCAACTCACGCACCCGCTCATTTGCAGGGCCGTGCGAAGGTGGAGCTAGGGGGACTCGAACCCCCGACCTCCTGGGTGCGATCCAGGCGCTCTCCCAACTGAGCTATAGCCCCCGGGCACGCCGCGTGCGGCGCGAGGTGGCTGCAGTCTAGATCAGTCCCGCTGCGGTGAGGCCGCTCGAGCTGGCGCCGCTCTCCAGCTGCCATCGGACCGGCTCTGAGTGCTGGCAGAGCAGTCCGGTGGTCTGGGCGTTACGCTGTGTGCGATGAGTGACCTCGACGACGCGATTCGCGATCACCTCGAGCTGAAGCGCCTGCGCGGCGCCGATCCGCGCGAGGTCGCGAGGATCGAGCGGGAGGCGCTGGGGACCGTGACACAGCGCGTGGCGGAGCCGTTCGCGCCCGAGCAGGAGGTGCAGGTGCACAGGCTCTCCGAGCCAGCGCCGTCGCGCGAAGCACCCCCCGCGAGGCCCGGAGCTTCGCGCGCCGGGGGATCGGTCGGCGGCGGCACAGCGTGGCGCGCCCACGTCGATGGTGGCGAGGAGACGCAGGAGCTTTCGATCGCACACGTACCGCGCTGGTCTGGTGGCTCGGCCAATCACGCTACCGGCTCACAGCGCGCGTCCTAGACGTCATTGCGCCCGCGTGGCGCTCCCAGTGCAGGCCTCGATAGTCCGCCTCTGACTGTGCCGAACGGCCGCGTTCACGGCCGCAGGCAGTGCTGTATCAGCGGCTAACATCCGTTCCCGAGGGGCCATAGCTCAGCTGGGAGAGCGCCTGCTTTGCAAGCAGGAGGTCGGCGGTTCGATCCCGCCTGGCTCCACTGGCGATTGGCCTGCAAACAAGGCATTTCTTGAGCTAGGCGGCCTGCGCCTCGGCGGCCGAATCCGCCGGCAAATCGCCCCAAATGCCAATAACTGCCATTTCGCGGCCCTCGACGAGCGCGCGGAGCTGCTCTTTCTCGTCGTCGGTCGCGGCGCTCGTTGAGAAGTTGAGCGCGATCGCTTCGCCGGAGGATTTCGGCGCTGGCGGCAGGGCCGATCAGCCCGCAAAGGCGATGACCGATGCGCAGGCGATCGCGAAGAGCGAGAGCGCTTCGGCAGGCGTGCGCGAGCGCGCCTCGAGCGCACGTATCGAGATCGAAAAGGCCTACTTGCAGGTGCACAGCCCGACCGGCTCGGCGGCGTGGGAGCCGGCAGCGGAAGCGGCGGGGCACGCCAGGTGAACCAATCGTCGAGCGGCGTTTTCTCCTATGCGGCGCCGCTCGGCGTGCCCTCGCTGGGGCATGAGCGTGGGTGTCGGTGCTGGTCCTCCCCTCCTTGGCGGGACTGGTGCCGGCGTCCCGCTCACTCTCTCGATCCGAACAGGTCGATGCAAAAGGTCGTCAGGTTGGTCGCTGAGCCGCTCTCCCGTCCGGGCATCCCATTGGTCGGCCAGTGCCGCTAGCGCCGGCAGAGCCGCGCAGAGGCGCCCACGCGCGGCAGCCCGGCGGTAGTGGTGGCGTGCCGCTAGGCGACGGGCGGCCGGTTCGGCAAAACCCAGTTTCTATGCGCGTCGGTCGCTACGCCCAGCGCCAGCGTGACGGCCCAGAGGCCGCGTGCCGCGTCGCGCCAGCCGGCGGCGGCCCGTTCGGAGCGCAGGCCGATCAGCGCGCCGATCACCGCCGGGATCGCGGCGAGCAGCCCGATCGCGATGGTGGCCAGCGCGAGGAACAGCCATACCATGGCGCGAAAGCAAACGACCAAGAACACGAACAGCCAGATCACGCCTCTAGCTTCGCAGAAGACACCGTAACTGTGGCGCACAGGTCGGCCTCCGCATACTCTCGTTTCCAACAATGGCCATTAGATCAGCCGACGACGTTGCGGTCCGTAAGCGCGGAGCGCGCCGCCTGGCGAAACGGTGAGCAGCGGGCGTGACTGACGGTTTAGCGCTCGCTGCGGCGCTGGTGGTGTTGGCGGCGACGCTCGCCGTTGCGGTGACCCGCCCGCCTCACGTGTCGGAGGCGGTCGCCGCCGCCACGGGCGCTGTGCTGCTCGTGGTCGTGGGTGCGATCGGATTGTCGGGGGCGGATCACGCGCTGCGGACTCTGGGGCCGACGGTCGGGTTTCTGGCGGCGATGCTGTTGATCGCCGACGGCTGCCGGCGAGAGGGTCTGTTTGACGCAATGGGGGCCGTGATGGCCCGGGGGTCGGGGGGAAGCCCGCAGCGGCTGTTGGCGTTCGTGTTTGTGATCGCCGCAGCGATCACGGCAGTGCTCAGCCTCGACGCCACGATCGTGCTGCTCACCCCAGTGGTGTTCGCGACGGCGGCGCGGATGCGCACCAGCGCCAGGCCGCAGGTTTACGCCTGCGCGCACCTGGCCAACTCGGCGTCGCTGTTGTTGCCGGTGTCCAATCTCACAAATCTGCTGGCGTTCCACGCGAGCCACTTGTCGTTCCTGCGCTTCGCCGCGTTGATGGTGTTGCCGACGATCGCGGCGGTAGCCGTGGAGTGGGTGGTGTTCAAGCGGTTTTTCGCGGCCGATCTCACCCGTCCGCGCCACGCGGGCGCGAGGCCGGCACGCCCCGACCTGCCGCGATTCGCGGTAGCGGTGCTGGCGTTTACGCTTGCGGGGTTTGCGCTTAGCTCGGTGGTGGGGATCGAGCCGGTGTGGTTTGCCGCTGTGGGCGCGGCAGCGATCACCGGTCCCGCGCTCGCCCGCAGGACCGCGACCCCGGTTGCGCTGGCGCGTGCCGCCGAGCCTGGGTTTCTGATCTTTGTCCTCGCGCTGGGGGTGATCGTCCAAGCCGCGAGCGTGAACGGGCTGGACAGCGCGGTCCGCGCGGTGCTCCCGACCGGCGGCTCGCTGCCAGACCTGCTCGCGATCGCCGCGCTGAGCGCCGTGTTTGCGAACCTCGTCAACAACCTGCCCGCGACGCTGATGCTGATCCCCGTGGCGGCGGCGACCGGCGGCGCTGGGCCGGTGCTGGCGGTGTTGATCGGCGTCAACGTCGGCCCTAATCTCACCTATGTCGGATCGCTGGCCACGCTGCTGTGGCGGCGCGTCCTGCGAGCCGAGGACACGGACGTTGAGCTGGGCGAGTTCCTGCGCCTCGGCGCGCTCACTGTGCCGGCGGCGCTGGTCGCGGCGACCGTGCTGCTGTGGTTAGCTCTCAAGGCCTGACACCGTTATGCGCGCGCTCGTTTGGATCATCGAGGACACCTGGCAGGCCACGATCGACGAGGCCGCGCAATTTTTGCCCGGCGACGCGGAAATCACGCTGCTGCACGTCGCCAGCACCGAACCCGAAGCGGTCGCCCGGGCGGCGCGCCATGGCCTGCTCGGCCGACACCCACCCAGACCCGCAGCGCCAAAGGAGCTGCAGGCGATCTCCGAACAGGCCGCTCACGAACTGCTCACCGACGCCCAAGAGCGGCTGGGGCGCCCAGCCAACCTCCAAGCCCGACGCGGGCGAGTCGAGCGCGAGGTCGTCGCAGCCGCTGACGGCATCGACATTCTCATCCTGGCGCGAGATGGCGACCGCGACTGCCTCGGCCCGCGCAGCCTCGGTCCCGTAACCCGGTTTGTCATCGACCACGCGCCCTGCGGGGTGCTGCTCATCTGGCCTGACAGCGCGCCCGGGCTGAGCACCATCCCACCGCCACCACCAGCCGGGACCCCTCCGCCCCACCCCCCGCCGCACAGTTGATGGCAATTGGCGGGGCTGCCGTTATCGCCACAAATCGCCCGAAATCCGCGCACGAAACCGCCGCAACCGCGGCACGACTGAGAGGCGCGAAACGCCCGTAAACATTGACGTTTCGCGCCTCCGCGTCCTCACCAATTGGACGCTTTGCAAGCAGCAGGTCGGCGGTTCGATCCCGCCTGGCTCCACTAGCGAATAGCTGCAAACACTGGTCGGCAGCGAGATCGGTTCGGCGACGATTCCGCTCCTCGAGGTCGACTTCTGGCGCAGCGTCGCTGGACAAGTCACGCCCGCGCGAACGCGCGAACGCGCTGGGGCGCGAACGCGGGAGCGGAAGGCGGCGGGCGGCGGGCCGCGCGGTCACGACCGGCAGATTTTACCCTGCTATCGTCGGCTTTTTCCCCTGTCTCGCCGGCCTCGGCTGCTTACCCTGGCTTGACCATGAGCCAACGCTGGCGGGACCTGACTGTCCTGATTGGTTGCCGCGGGAGCCGCGCAGCCATGCGCTCTCGATCCCGGCCCGCTCGACTGTTCATCGTGCTCGTCGCCGTGCTCGTCGTCTCGAGTAGCGCGGCGGCGGCGGTGAGCTGGGGATCCGCCCTGGCACACTCGGGAGCGATGATGGGAAGCTCGGGAGCCACCGGGAGCTCCGGGTCCACCGGGAGCTCGATGATGCACATGGAGATGCCGACGGCAGCGGCATTCATTCCTTACGAGGCCAAGCTCAAGCCGCACGGATGGACGGCGAGCGCGTCGAGCACGGCGGCGGGGCACGCCGCCAGCGCCGTGCTGGGCTCGCGCCAGTCGTCGTTCTGGCAGAGCGCCCGCCTCGGCGGCCGCGTCCATCTGCCCCAATCCGTGACCGTGACCTTCGCGAAGCGCACGATCGTCTCGGGCCTCACCTACCTTCCGCACGGCATGCGCGGCGTGATCGGACGCTTTGTCGTCCGGCTGTCGAGCGACGGGACCCATTTCGACCCGCCGGTCGCTCTCGGCAGGTGGCAGGCGAACCTGAACCTGAAGCGGGTCGGCTGGGTTCCACAGGACGTTCGAGCCGTGCGGCTCACGGTGCTGTCGTTGTCCTCGCCCCGGGATCGCGCGGTCGCCATCTCAGGGCTGGTCCTGACCGGCGCCCCGCGCGGCCAGTCTCTACCAGCAGGCAAAGGCAAGAGCGCTCACATCGCGGACGCCTCGACCGACCCATCCGTCGTCGGCCAATGGGGACCCACGATCGGCTTCCCGCTGATCCCCGTGGCGGTCGCACTGCTCCCGGGAGACAAGCTTCTCATGTGGTCGGCCGACTCTGAGCTCAACTTCGACTCCACCGACGACGAGCAGTACACGCAGACGGCGATCCTCAACCTCGCGACGGGAGACGTGAGCACCGACACCGTGAGCAACACGGCGCACGACATGTTCTGTCCGGGCGCTTCGATCCTCCCCGACGGAGAGGTCATTGTCACCGGCGGGATCGGAGACACCGATACGAGCATCTACAACCCGGCTACGAACACCTGGCGAGCTGGCCCGCAGATGAACATCGGTCGCGGGTATCAGGGACAGACGACGCTGCCGGACGGCCAGGTGTTCGTTCTCGGTGGCTCCTGGTCGGGTGCCGTCGGGGGCAAGCTCGGCGAGATCTGGTCGCCGACCGCGAACTGGCGCGAGCTGCCCAACGTGCCAGCCACCCCGATCTACACGGCCGACGTCCAGGGCGCCTACCGCGCCGACAACCACGGCTGGTTCATCGCCACCTCCGGCGGCCGGATCTTCCAAGCCGGCCCGTCCGAGGAGATGCACTGGATCACGACCAGCGGTGCCGGGTCGATCACGGACGCGGGGCCGCGGGGGTCCAGCGGCGACGAGATGAATGGCAACGCAGTCATGTACGACATCGACAAGATCTTCACCGTCGGTGGCGCGCCTGACTACCAGGACTCGAACGCCACCAACGTGGCCAACGTCATCGACATCAGCGGCTCCACCCCGACGGTGACGCCGACCGCGTCGATGACCTACGCCCGTGCGTTCGCCAACAGCGTCGTTCTCCCCACGGGACAGATCTTCACCGTCGGCGGCGAGACGTACCCCGTCCCGTTCTCCGACGAAACTGCCGACCTCTACCCGGAGATGTGGGACCCCACTACCGGCGCGTGGACGGTGATGGCAGAGGAGGCCGAGCCCCGCGTATATCACTCGACGGCGGTGCTCCTCCCCGACGGCACGGTCTTCTCCGGAGGCGGCGGTCTGTGCGGCGCTTGTTCAACCAACCACCCCGACGGACAGATCTTCTATCCGCCATACCTCTTCAACGCCGACGGGTCACTGCGCACCCGGCCGACGATCTCCTCTGCGCCGGCCTCGGCGCAGACCGGCCAGACGATCTCGGTGACCACGGGTGCAGCCGTCTCGAGCTTCGTGCTCGTGCGCTACGGCGAGGCCACCCATGCCGTCGACAACGACCAGCGACGGATCCCGCTCTCTATCGTGTCCTCGACGGGCAACACCTACCAGCTCGCCATTCCATCGGACCCCGGCATCGCGCTTCCCGGCCCCTACATGCTGTTCGCGATCGACGCGAACGGCACGCCGAGCGTGTCGGCGACGATCGACATCACGACGCCGCCGGTGTCAACCCCGGCGTCGGCGTATGGGCAGCGGATTGATGCCGATGGCGCAGCGCTGTATTGGCCGTTGTCGGATGAGACGGGGTCGGCGAGCGCTGCGGACCTCTCGGGGAACGGTGATACGGGTACGTTCTCGCCGTGGGGGATCTCGTATCAGACTCCGAGTCCTGTTGAGGATTCGACGCAGCCGCAGGAGGCTCCGACGACGTACTCCGAGGAGTTGTGGTTCAACACGACGTCGACCAGCGGCGGCGTTCTCGCAACGTACGCCGGCACGAACGGTGAACTCGACCGAGTCGTCTACATGACGAGCGGTGGGCACCTCGATTTCGGCGTCGATACAGGGACGACGAGCACGATTCAGAGTCCGGGCCCCTATAACGATGGCACGTGGCATTTCGTGGTCGCAACACAGGGCAGTGACGGAATGAGCCTGTACGTCGATGGTCAGCTTGTTGCGTCTGGCTCCACGGCGATGGCAGCGTCCTATCTAGGCAACTGGCAGCTCGGTGGGTACCTGAACGGCGGCTGGCCGAACCAGCCGACGAGCGCGTTCTCGGGCAGCATGAGCGACGCGGCGCTGTTCATGAGTGAGCTGACGGCGTCGCAGGTCCAAGCCGAATACAGCGTTGGCGTTACCCACACGCTGTCGGTCGCGGCGTCGACGCCGGCGGCCACACCGACGCCGACGCCCACACCGTCGAGCGAGTTCTCGACGCTATTGCCTAAGGTGGGCAATGGCGGGGCGGTGACGCTGCAGCTGCGGACGACGGATGCCGGCAGCTTCAGCGCGTCCGCGACGTTCGTCGAGACGCTCGAGGTCACGAGCGGGCATGGCAAGCACCGTCACAAGCATGTGGTCAACCGGACAGTGATCTACGCCGCTGCCCGCGGCGACGTGACCGGAGCGGGCACGATCTCGGTGACGCTCTCGCCGACGGGGAAGCCGCTCGCGCTGTTGGAGGCGCTGCACAAACTGCATCTGAAGATCGTGGTGACATTCTCGCCGACCGGCGGCAGCGCGAACGAGACAACCGAGCACGCGACCGTCACCGCGCCGACCGGGGCTCGCCCCGCCACGCGCAGCTGACGACGCCGCAAATCGCCGGAAATCCCGCATAAAACGGCGGTGTGATTCGGGGGCGCGAAACGCCTGTAAGCATTGACGTTTAGCGCCTCCGCGTCCTCAGCGGTTGGAAGCTTTGCAAGCAGGAGGTCGGCGGTTCGATCCCGCCTGGCTCCACTAGGGATTGGCCGACCGGTCGTTATTGGGAACGCGAGCGAATCCGTCTGCGCCGGCCGGCGAGCGGACCAGGACCGTGGCATCGGTTCGTCTCTCGATGTTCGTCTACGATCTCGCGATGGCCGACATCGCCGAGGTGCTTGCGTCCGTTCCGCTGTTCAGTGCGGTGTCGAAGAAGGACCTGGGGAAGCTTGCCAAGGACGTCCACGAGCGAACGTTCCCAGCGGGCACCGCGCTCACCGACGCGGGGGAGTTCGGCTC
>Ga0302314_10017955_pt1 | contig 11826 bp, 5 predicted proteins | sample III_Palsa_N2_3_FD_200533 | JGI IMG/M metagenome (GOLD analysis project Ga0302314, IMG submission 200533) | Peat permafrost microbial communities from Stordalen Mire near Abisko, Sweden - III_Palsa_N2_3 | ecosystem: Environmental > Terrestrial > Soil > Palsa > Peat permafrost | place: Sweden...
CCCAACGCCACCCGATCCACCACACCCTCAACCCGAAACCCCACCGGAATGTTGTACACACCCCGCCCCGGCACCAACCGCTCAAAAAACCACAACCGCTCCTGAGCAAACGACAACACCGCGTCGCTCCGCGAGACGTGCTTCAACTCAGCGTTCATTCCGCCCGTCAACCCTTCAACTCAGAAATTCCCGTGGTTCCCCGCCTGGCGCCTCGTGAGCGCCTGAGCGTGCGTGCCTTGGATCCCACCCGGCCCCGCCCGGTCCAGTACGACCGGGCGGGGCCCACTGCTACCGGACGTCGTCCACAAGACGGCCGAGCTCATCGATCAGCGCCTCGACAAGGCGCGTCGCCTCGTCCGGCGTCACCACCCCGCCGAAGTTGCACAGCCGCACCGACGTCGTCGTCCCGGGTTCGACATCGAGACGCAGCGGCCACTGGGTCTGGACCAGCCCGTAGTCACGCTCTGCCAGCGGGTGGCCGGACTCCGCGAGACCGTACTCGAACGCGACGTCGTCGCCCGGATAGTTGGCGATCACGACGACGCTGTCGAACAGCTGCCGGTTCGCGTCCCCGGTGAGGATGTCCGCCACCGTGCCGAGCGGCGTGAGCCCGTACCCGGAGAGCAGTTCGGACTGGTCGGACTGCAGTCGCGCCAGCTGTGCGGCGACGTCCGCGTCGCTGCCGCACGCCACCTGTACCGGGACGATGTTCATCAGCTGGCCCACGACGGACTCCACGCCGGGCAGCGGTACGCCCCGGCCGGACAGGCTCAGTCCGAAGGTGACCAGGTCCCTTCCGGTGACCGTACGCAACGCGTTGGCCCACGCCCATTCGACCAGGACGCTCGCCGTGATGCCCGCCGCGCGCGCCCGGCGCCGGAGGCCCTGCCACAGCTCCGGCGGCAGGCTCCGGTGCAGTCGCTCCACCGCCGGCGGCGCGCCGAGCGCGACCAGCGGCGCCCAGGCGGGCTCGGGGGCGGCGGGCACGACGCGGCGCCAGAACTCGGCCGCCCGGTCCGCGTCCAGCGCGGGGACGGCCTCGACGTACTGGTCCCAGGTGGGCTTCGACTCCGTCGGCAGGCCCACCCCGCCGCACAGCGCGTAGTACCGCTTGAACAGTTCGGTACGGACCAGGGCGCTGGACCAGCCGTCCAGCAGCGCATAGTGGTCGATGCTGGCGAACAGCCATTCCTCCTCCGCGAGTTGGAAGAGGTGGAGGCGCATCAGCGGCGGCCGGCCGACCGGGATTCCGCGCTCCCGCTCCTCGTCGATGACCGCGCGGACCGCCTCGCCCTGCTCGTCCGGCGGCAGGTGCGTCAGGTCATGCAGGCCCCACGGGATCAGTGCCTCGTCCTGGGTGAAGCGCTTCCAGGCGTCCCCGTCGGCGGTGAAGCCGGTACGGAAGATGGCATGGGTCGCCACGATCTCCTGCCACGCGGCCTTGAACAGCTCCAGGTCGAGCGTGCCGCCGAGGCAGAAGGTCATCACATTGAGGAACAGACCGGGGGCCGGCTCACGCTGCTGAGTCCGCATCAGGAACTCCTGCACCGGCGAGAGGGCCTCGGCGTGGTTGCCGCTCCGAAGGGTGCCCGGCGCACCGGCGGCGTCGGTGTCCAGCCGCGTCATCAGCGAGACGAGCCGGCTGAGCACCGGGTGGTCGAACACGTCCCTGGGGCGCAGGCTCCATCCCTCGGCCCGCAGCCGGGACACCAGTTGGATGACCCGGATGGAGTCACCGCCGATGTCGAAGAAGTTGGCGGTGGAGCGCACCCGCCTGGCCCCGACGACCTCCCTGACCGTGTCGACCAGCACCGCGAGCGGGCCCTCGACGGGCTGGTCGTCGGCGGGTCCGGGCTCGTCCGCCGGGGCCGCGGTCCCGGTGTCCGCCGCGAGCTGACCCAGCGAACGGCGGTCGATCTTGCCGTTGGGGGTGAGCGGAATCGCCTCCAGGACGACGATCTCCCTGGGCACCATGCCGCTCGGCACGGCCGCCGTCAGCGCGCTCCGCAACCCGGCCGGGTCGAGCGGCGGGCGCACCGTGTCGTCCTTGTCCGGGACGACGAAGGCCACCAGGTGGCTGACCGTGTTCCCGTCCCGGCGCACCGGCACCGCAACCGCGTCGCCCGCTCCGGGCTGGGCCCGCAACGCGGCTTCGATCTCGCCCAGCTCGATCCGCAGACCGCCGACCTGGACCTGGTTGTCGCGTCGGCCGAGGAGTTCCAGCTCCAGCATGTCGGAGCGCACCCGGGCGAGGTCTCCGGTCCGGTAGAGGCGCTCGCCGGTTCCGAACGGACTCGGGATGAACTTGTCCGCGGTCACCCGCGGCCGGCCGAGGTACCCGTTGGCCAGGCCCATGCCACCCAGGCAGAGCTCTCCCACGGCGCCCCGGGGCACCGGGTTGCCGTCGGCGTCCAGGATGTAGACGGTCTGGTTCCGCAGCGGCCGCCCGTAGGGGATGCTCCGCCAGCCGTCGGACACCTCCCCCACCTCGAAGTAGGTGGAGTCCATCGACGCCTCGGTGGCGCCGCCGAGGCAGATGATCCGCAGCTCGCTGCCGGTGGGCGAGCGCAGGGCCCGCAGCCGGTCGGAGAGCGTGAGCGGCAGCCAGTCCCCGCCCAGCAGCACCAGCCGCAGCGACTCCGGCAGCGCCTCGCCGGTCGACTCCAGATAGGTGACCAGCATCTCCAGGAGGGCCGGCACGCTGTGCCACACGCTGACCCCGTGCGCGCGCATGACGCGCAGCCACTCCTGCGGGTCCTTGCGCGCCCCGACCTCGGGCAGGACCAGGCCCGCACCACCGAGCGGCCCGCTGAACACGTCGAAGGCCGACATGTCGAAGGCCGGGCTGGACACGCTCAGGGTGCGGTCGCGCGCGTCGAGACCGTAGCGCTCGTTGAAGTCGGTGAAGTTGTTCAGGCGGCCGTCGTAGTTGAGGACGACGCCCTTGGGGTCGCCGGTGGAGCCCGAGGTGTAGATCACGTAGAAGAGGTCTTCGGGCGTCAGGTCCGCGGCGCCGTCGAGCGCCCCGGTCGGCCGGGCCAGAGCCTCCTTGACGTCGATGACCGCGGCGCCGGTCCCCCGGGCCGTCTCGGCGCCCTCGGGGCCGGCCACCAGGACGACCTTCGCCCCGCTGTCGCGCAGGATGTACTCCCGGCGGCTCGCCGGGTACGACGGGTCGATCGGCACATAGGCGGCGCCGCTGCGCACGATCCCCAGCAGCGACTGCACCCACCACTCGTCCGGGGGCAGGCAGATGCCGACGAGGGAGCCACGGGTGACGCCGTGGGACCGCAGCACCATCGCGATGCGGTCCGCCACCTCCAGGACCTCTCCGTACGACCACTCCCGTCCGGAGGGGTCGACCAGGTAGGGGCTGCCGCCGTCCACCTCGGAGCGGCTGCCGGTCAGCCGGGACAGCAGCGGCACCGAGGCGATGGGCTCGGGGCTGCCGTTGAGGCCGTGCCGCAGCGCGGTGTACTCCTGCGCCGGGAGCCGCCGCAGTCGGCCGAGCGGCAGCGCCGGGTCCTCGACGGCGGCGTCGAGCAGGGACAGGTAGCCCTGGAGCAGAGCCCGTGCCTCCTGCTCCGTCATCAGGTCGCTGCGGTACTCCATCTCGACATGGAATCCGTCGCGCACCTGGGAGACGACAAAGGTCAGGTCGAACTTCGCGGTGCCGCTCTGCACATCGAGAACCTCGACGTCGAGGCCGGGCCAGTCGAGGAAGTCCTGCGCGGACTCCAGCTGGTTGAAGACGAAGACCACCTGCACCAGCGGCGAACGCTGGAAGTCCCGGCCCGGGTTGACGTCGCGCACGATGCTGCTGAAGGGGACCGCGGCATGGTCGAGCGCCCCATGGAGCCGGCCACGCGTGGCCGCGACGATGTCGGCGAAGGCGTGGTCCGTCCCCGCCCGCACTGAGACCGGAAGGATGTTGGAGAAGTAGCCGACGACGTTCTCGAACTCCGCCCCCTGGCGGCCGTCGTTGGCGACCCCGATGCAGAACCGGGCGTCCCCGGTGCGCTCGGCCAGGAGCGCATGCAGCCCGGCCAGGAAGACGACCGACGGAGTGACCTTCGACGCCTTGCAGAACCGGTCGACCTTCGGCGCGATGTGCGCGGGCAGGGGCGTGTCCAGCTGGCCTCCCCGATGGGACAGTTCGGCCTGGGTACGCAGGTCGGAGGGCAGGCCGACCTGGGTGACGTCGGCCAGTGCCTCCCGCCAGTAGGCGAAACCCGAGTTCCAGGCACCGGCGACCCGTGCCTTGTGCTGCCTCGACGCGAACGACGCGGCGTCCTCGCGGTTCGGGCCGAGGCCCGACGCCGGGTCACCCTCGGCGTGGTAGAGCTCGTACAGTTCACGGCACAGGATCTGGGTGGAGCGCGCGTCCGAGACGATGTGGTGGCGGGAGACGACCAGGACGGTGTCCTGGTCACCGCAGCCGACCAGGGTGAACACGGCCAGCGGGCCGGTACCCAGGTCGAAGCGCCGCTCCGCCTCCGATCGCAGGAGGGCGCTGAGCCCGTCCGGGGTCAGCGTCCGCCGCGCGATCGGCGCGAGCATGCCGTCGGACACCAGGCGCTTGGGCTTGCCGTCCACCAGCGGGAAGCTCGTGCGCAGCACATCATGGCGCTCGATCAGTTTCGCGACGCATGCTTCCAGGCGGTCCGCGTCCAACGCCCCCCGGAACCGCAGGGCCAGCACCGGGTCGTTGTAGTACGGGTTGCCCGGCTCCATCTGGTCCAGCGCCCACAGCGCCTCCTCGCCGACGGAGAGCGCCCCTTCGGCCGCCTCCGCCGCTTCCGCCGCTTCCGCACCGGGAGCCTGGGCCGCGGTGCCGCCGGCGCCGCTCATCCGCAGGCGCAGGGCTTCGCGTTGCTGCGGAGTCAGCCCGGCCAGGCGCTTGGCGATGTCCTGACTCACTGTGCGGCGCCTTCCGGATGACCGGCGAGCGCGTTGCGCAGGCTCAGCGGGCGCATGTCGGTCCAGATCCCGGCGATGTGGTCGAGGCACGCGTCCTCGTCGCCGGACGTACCGACCGCCCGCCAGCCGCCCGGCAGTTGCTTGCCCGACGGCCAGATCGAGTACTGCTCCTCGACGTTGACGACGACGTCGTACTGGGGACGGCTGTCAGCCATGGTGGGGCTCCTGAAAGGGTTCGAAGGCGGGTTCTCAGATGGCCAGCGGGTAGCGGGCGCAGATCTTCGCGACGGACTCACGGGCCGAGTTGACGACGGCATCGGGAAGGGTGGCGTCAGCGGCCCCGCCCACGTCGGCGAGGGCCCTGAGGACCGAGACCATGACCTCGGCGACCTGCTCCACACCCGCCCGGTCGAACATGCGGGAGGCGATCGCGTTGGTGCCCAGGCGCAGACCGCTGGTGACCGACGGCTTGTGCTTGTCCCCGGGGATCAGATTCTTGTTGGTGATGATGCCGCACCTTTCGAGCGCCGCCTCGGCGGCCGCTCCGGTGGTGCCCGCCGCGGCGACGTCCACCAGCACGATGTGGTTGTCCGAACCGCCGGAGACGATGGGGAAGCCCGCGTCGCCCAGGACCTCCACCAGCACGCCCGACAGCGCCACGATGCGCTCGCACAGGGCACGGAACTCGGGTGTCGCGGCCGCGCCGAACGCCCGCGCCTTGCCGGCGATGGCGGACGGGTGCGGCGCGCCCTGGAAGAAGGGGAATATCGTCCGCTGCAGGACGCGGGCCAGGCTCTCGTCGCCTCCGTCGGGCGAGAGTTCGGCTCGCTTGCCGGACATGATGAGACCACCGCGCGGACCGAAGAGCTGCTTGTGGGTGCAGGCCGTGGTGATGTCGGCGTACTCGATCGGCGACTGGTGCAGACCGGTCGCCACAAGGCCCGCGATATGCGATATGTCGGCCAGCAGCAGCGCCCCCGCCTCGTCGGCGATCTCCCGGAACTTCGCGAAGTCGATGGAGCGTGAGTAGGCGGTCGCGCCGCAGATGATGATCCGCGGCCGCAGCTCCAGGGCCAGCTCGCGGACCTGGTCGTAGTCGATGAGCCCGGAGCTGCCGAGCCCGTAGCTGTGGGGCTCGAAGTTCCGGCCGGAGAAGGAGGCGGAGGCGCCGTGCGTGAGGTGGCCGCCCTCCCGCAGCCGCATGCCGAGGATCCGCTCCCCGGGCTTGAGCAGGCTGGCCAGTACGGCGAGGTTGGCGCTGCTCGCCGAGTGGGCCTGGACGTTCACATAGGCGGCACCGAACAGCGTCTTGGCGCGCTCGATGGCCAGCGACTCGATCTCGTCGATGACCTCGCAGCCCGCGTGATAGCGGCGGCCCGGGTACCCCTCGGCCGTGACGTTGTCACAGGGCATCGCGCTCAGGATCGCGGTCGCGCCCGGGATCGGAACGCCGGAGGCCACCAGGCTCAACGTGGACTGCTGACGGGCGAGCTCACGGTCCATCAGCTCGGAGAGAGCCGCGTCGGACGCGTTCAGCGAGGTGTAGCCGCGCCCCAGATGACGCGCGACATCGCCCTCGAGCACGTGGGAGATGCCCTCGAAAGTCTCTGTGATCGTCATGCCAGTCATCCTTTGTCTTCGGTAAGTTCACTCAGGAAGGCTTCGATGCCGCTGTTGCTGAGGCCGTCCCGGACGGTCGAGACCAGCCACGACACCGTGGGGTTGTTGAAGAACTCGCTCAGCAGGAGCTCCACCAGCCACGCGTCCTTCAGGCGGCCGAGCATCTGCACCGCGAGGAGCGAGTGGCCGCCCGCGTCGAAGAAGTCCTCCAGGTCGTCGGAGGCCGGCCGGCCGAGGACTTCCGCCCAGACCGCGCGCACCGACGCGACGACGGGGTCGTCGTCCTCGTCGGCCGCTGCGGCGGGCTGGGCAGGGGCGCTCGCCGCGACCGGCCCGCCCGTCCGCGGCGGACGTGCCTCCGGCTGGGCCTGCTGCTCCGATTCCACCGAGCCGACCAGCGCCTTGCGGTCGACCTTGCCACTGGGCAGCAGCGGGAACCGGGCCTCGATCCGGATGTCCCCGGGCACCATGTACGCGGGCAGGGTGTCGGCCAGCTGCTCGCGGATCCGAGCCACGTCGGTCGGAGCCGGGTGGTGGGCAAGCTCCACGAACGCGGTCAGACGGCGGTTCGCTGTGCCGACCACGGCCACGACGGCGGCCGACACCTCCGGTATCGCGCGCACGGCGTTCTCGATCTCGCCGAGCTCGATGCGGTGACCGTTCAGCTTCACCTGGTGGTCGCGGCGGCCGATGAACTCGATGCCGCCCCCGGGCAGTCGGCGCCCGAAGTCCCCGGTGCGGTACATCCGGGCACCCGCGCGCGGGGAGAACGGGTCCGGTACGAAGGCCCGCGCGGTCTCCGCCGGGCGTCCGGTGTACCCGTCGGCCACGGCACCGCCGCCGACGCAGATCTCGCCGACGACCCCGTTGTCGGCCAACTGGCCGTCCGCACGCAGGATGTAGACCTGGTAGTTCGGCAGGGCGTCGCCGATGCTCGGGGTCACCCCCGGCGTCTCGCGGATGGACGCCGTCGCCCAGACAGTGGCCTCGGTCGGCCCGTACACCACGGCCACACGCTCGCCGCCAGCCTTGAGCACCCGGTCCACAAGTTCCTCGGGGACCTTCTCACCGCCGAGGATCCAGGTCTTGATGCCCCGGATCACCTGTTCCTTCTCGGCGCCCAGCAGGAGTGCGGCCACGGTCGGGGTCATCTGCGCCAGGACCACGCCCTGCGGGATGAACTCCCCTTCCGTGGAAGCCGGTTCCACTGTGCGCCCGGCCCGCCCGCGGGCGGCGGCCAGCCGTTCCACCATCGAGGCGTCGCGCAGGTGCGACGGCAGGAAGTCGACCAGGCAGGCCACTTCGTCGACTCCGGCGGCGGCCGCCCGGTCCAGCGCACGCGCACACGCGTCCACGTCACCGATGAGGCTCCGGGAGTCCAGCAGCCGCGCCACGGCGCGGTCGATCACCACCTCGCGGTCCCGGCTCGCAAGCTCGCCGGTGGAGCCGCCGGAGACGGCGAGGTTGATCGAGGATTCCAGGTAGGTGCGCAGGTGCGGCATGACCGCCGACAGGTCCTCGCCCGGACGCGGCACGAAGGAGTGCATCATCAGGACGACCCGTGGCAGCCCCGGGTTGCCCCGCGCGAACCACTCCCGCCGGTACACCTCGATCTTCTGCGCCAGCTCGTCGTAGTCCTGGCCCAGCAGATGGGTGAGCAGGCCCACGCCGAGTTCGGCGGCGAGCGAGAAGGTCTCCACGGACCCCGCGGCCGTCAGCCACAGCGGCACGTCGTCCTGGACGGGCGTCGGGAACAGCGGCAGCCCGTCGGACGGTTCGCCCCCGGCGAGTCGGCCCCGCGCCGCCCGCCACAGCTCGCGCAGTTCGCGAATGCCCTGTTCGAGCAGGGCACGGCGCTTTTCGAACCGCTCCGGCACCAGGGTGAAATCCCGGGGACTCCAGCCCGACGCCAGGGAGAGACCGACCCGGCCGCCGGAGATCCCGTCCACCATCGACCACTCCTCCGCCACGGAGATCGGGTCACGCAGCGGAAGCACGACGCTTCCGGAACGGATCGCGATGCGCTCGCTGGACGCGGCCACCGCGGCGGCCGCGACCGCCGGGGACGGGAAGAGGCCGCCGAACTGCGAGTAGTGGCGCTCGGGGAGCCAGACCGCCGAGAACCCTGCCCGGTCGGCTGCCGAGGTCTCCTCCAGGAGTTCCCGGTAGGCCCCCGCGTTGCCCGCGCCCTCGTCGTTGCCGAAGAACATCAGGCCGAGGTCCGGGACCTTGCGCCGGAGCCTGCCGCCCGCGGACGGCCTCCTGCCGAGCATGAGGTGCGCACCCTGGGCGAGGGCCCACACGAGTTCGAGCATGGCGATGTCGAAGCTCGGGTTGGTGATGCCGAGGACCTTGTCGCCGGGCTCGACCTCGATGACGCGCGCGAAACCCTCCCCGAAGGTCGCCAGCGCCCGCTGGCTGACCACGACGCCCTTGGGCTTACCGGTCGAGCCGGAGGTGTAGAGGATGTACGCGGGCGCGGCACCGGTGAGCGGGCGGCTCGGGCCGGGGACACCCTCCGCCGCCGGCCGCCCGCTGCCGAGGTCCACGTCCAGAACGGCCAGGTCGCCGAGGTCCCGCTTGGCGGGGCTGGCTGCCTGACGGTCCGTCACCACATAGGCGCGGGCCTTCGCGTCCGCCAGGATCGATTCGCGCCGGGCGGCGGGGTCCCGCTCCACCGGGACCGCGGTCCCCCCGGCCCAGAAGACACCGAGGAGCGCTACCGGAAAACTCGCCCGCTCGGAGATCTCGATGGCGACCGGTGTTCCGTAGCGGACACCGAGGCCGGTCAGTTCCGCGGCCAGGCCCGCCGCGGCCCGTCCCAGCTCGGCGTAGGTGAGCGAGGTGGCGAAGCGGTCCTCCACGGCGACCGCGTCCGGCGTCCGGCGGACCCACTCCTCGATGAGCGCGGGCAGCAGCGGGTGCTCCACCTCGTCCGCGTCGATCCCGGCGGGCTCACCGAGGAGCCCGCGCAGGTCCTCCTCGTAGGCCTCGGCCAGCGTCCCGTTCCCGGACGTCAGATTGCGGCAGGCCAGGTCCACGGCACGGCAGAGGGCGTCGAAAGTGACCTCGTCGACCGCGGTGGCGTCCGCCTCCACCTCCAGCAGGAAGCGGTCCCCGTCCTGCCGCACCCGCACGGCGGCCGGGGACTGCGCGCCCAGGTGCGGCGCGTCGGTCTCCTCCACCGCCAGGCCCGGCCCGGGAGCCTCGCCGTCACCGTCCTCGCCGGCGAAGGCGTACTGAGTGTCGAACAGCGGGACCCCGCGGCGCCCGACGGCCGCCAGCCGCTCCCGGGCCACCGCGCTCAGCGGTACCGACCCGTGCTCCAGCGCACCGGCCATCGCCTTGAACGCCTGGACGAGCAGGGCACCACCGCTGAGCTCATGGCCGGGCCGCAGACGCACCAGGACCACGTTGAAGAAGCAGCCGACCGCGGACCCCAGTTCCGGATCGCGCCGGTTGGCGACGGGGACACCCAGCACGACATCGGCCCGGTCCTGCACCCGGGACACGGCCAGCCCGGTCGCCGCCAGGAAGAAACCGGCCGCGCTGATGCCCGCCGACGAGGCGGATCGCCTTACCGCCGCGGCCAGTTCACCATCGACGGTGACCACCCGCCGCCAGGGGGCGGCGGAGCGGTTCGGACGCGGTTCCCAGACCGCGTCCGGGCTCTCCGCCAACGCCTCACGCCAGTAGGAGAGTTCGTCCCTGTAGGTACCGGATGAGGCGAACTCCGCTTCCCACAGCGCGAATTCGGCGCTCCCGACGGGCCGCTCCGCGACGGCCGGGCCGCCGGTCCGGTAGAGCTGCCACAGTCGCTCCAGGACAAGCTTCAGCGACTCACCGTCCAGCAGCACATGGTGGACACCGAGGCGCAGGACGTGTTCCTCCGCGGTGGTGCTCACCAGCTCGGCCTTGACGAGCCATTCGTCGTCGATTCGCATCTCGGCGAAGAAGTCCTCAGCCGGTTCAGGGGCGGATACCCGCCCGAGCACGGGTGCGGGACGGCCGGGAGCGTGGACGATCTGGGCCGGGACCCCGTCGCGCACGACGACGCGGGTGCGCAGCGCATCGGTCTCGGTGACCACCTGGTCGAAGGCCCGGGCGAGCCGGTCGCCGTCGAGCGGGCCCCTGATCCGGTAGGAGGCGAACACCGTGTAGGCCCCGCCGGACCGGCTGTACTGCTCCTCGAACCAGATGCGTGCCTGGGCGTAGGTCAGCGGATATGCCCGGTCCGCTGCGATCTCACGGCGTGGAACGGCGAACCTGCCGACCACGCGCTTGCGCTCGCGCTGCGCGACCAGTGCTCGGTAGGCCGCGAGCTGGGTCCCGGTCAGACGCTTCTCGGTGGCGCTCAGAGGGCTCTCGTCACTCACTTGCCGTGTCCCCGCTCTCCTTGATGATGCGTCCCAGTTCCTCCTCCGGGAGCGCCTCGATGCTCGCCAACAGCTCGAGCAGCTCTGCCTCCTCCTGCTTCCGGTGCTGGTCCAGACGGATGGCGATGTCCTTGATCGTCGGCTCGACGAACAGGATTTCGAGGCTCAGGTCGAAGTCGAGCTCACGCGACATCTGGGCGAGCAGCCGCAGCGCCGAGAGCGAGTTCCCGCCGACCTCGAAGAACGAGCGGCGCACGGGAAGGGACTCGGCCGGGACGCCCAGGAGGTCGGCCCAGACCGCCCGGATCGCCCGCTCGGAAGCGGTGAGTTCGACAACCGCCGTCTCCGCGGCACGAAGTGGCGCGTCCTTCAGCTGACGCAGCAGCGCGTTGCGGTCGACCTTGCCGGCCGGACTGAGCGGGAGCCGCTCCAGGAGCTGGATCCTGGCGGGAAGCATGTACGAGGGGACGCGCAGCCGGAGCCGCCTCAGCAGGCTGCCGCTGAACTCCTCCTCGTCGGCGTCGGCACCCTCACCGGGCACGACGAAGGCAACAATCTCCTGGTCCCCGTCCCGGCCCGCCTTCGTGGTGGTGACGAAGGTGTCGGCGACATCGGGCTCGGCCGCGAAGTGGCTCTGCAGCTCACCGAGTTCGATGCGGTTGCCGCGGATCTTGACCTGGGAGTCGTCACGCCCCTCGAAGGTCAGGGTGCCGTCCTCGACCCACCGGACCACATCACCGGTGCGGTACATGCGCGCGCCGGGCACCTCGGCGAAGGGGTCGGGGATGAAAGCCTTAGCCTCGGGCTTTCATGAATGTCGGACGAGGCGTGAGGACCGGGCACCAGCCCCGGTTGCTGACCTGCTTCGATGTCCTTCTGGTTCCTGGCGGCTGTGGCTTGCTGCCCTGCA
>Ga0302314_10017957_pt1 | contig 11826 bp, 14 predicted proteins | sample III_Palsa_N2_3_FD_200533 | JGI IMG/M metagenome (GOLD analysis project Ga0302314, IMG submission 200533) | Peat permafrost microbial communities from Stordalen Mire near Abisko, Sweden - III_Palsa_N2_3 | ecosystem: Environmental > Terrestrial > Soil > Palsa > Peat permafrost | place: Sweden...
AGTGAGGGATCCGTGAGGACGGCCGTCGCCGCCCACCGCATCCAAAATCCCCTGAGGGCTTGTTCCCCCGCCTCCCGGGTTCGACTGTTGGCTGCAGTGGGCGGCGGTGACGACTTCCGAGCACGAGGTGACGATTCGTGCCTTCGAGCGGCCCGTGACCCCTCCATTCGATGCAGTGACCACCTTCGAGGGCCGGGGCGCCATCGTCTCTTTGCGAGGGAGGGTCGACGATATCGCGGCGTTCGAACTTGCCGCAGTCCTCAATGCCGCCATCGATCGCCAGCCGGTGTCGATGGTCCTCGAACTGGCAGACCTGGTCTTCATGGGCGCCGCGGGACTGGTTGTCATCGCCAACGCGGAGCGGAGGCCCGCCTGGAACGGGTGCCGCCGGGGGGCGGCCATCTCGGGCCCGAGCAACTCGACGGGGTGGAAGTGGTGTCGCAGCGGTTCGGTTCGAGCTTGTCGACACGGGATCTGAGGCGGGTCGCCGGCATGCCGACGGATCCCGACGTGGTGGACGGCGCCCTCGGCCTCGTGGTCGAGCTGGCCCTCACGAGCATTGGAGATGCCGACGGCGTCAGTGTCTCGCTCCTGCGCCACGGGCTGCTGTCGACGGTGGCGGCCAGCGACCAGACGATCACGGCCATGGACGCGGACCAGTACGCCACGAGTGAGGGCCCGTGCGTGGATGCATCCGTAAAAGGGCACTGGTTCCACGCCGAATCACTCGATACCGAGACGCGCTGGCCGGCATTTACGCCGCGGGCCCGCGCCTTGGGGATCAAGGCGATCCTGTCCTCGCCACTCCGCGCCTTCGACCAGCCGGTCGGCGCGCTCAACATCTACTCGCGCACTGCGTCGACGTTCAAGGTCAAAGACCAGCAGGCGGCTGCGACCTTCGCCGAAAAGGCGTCGGTCATCCTCAGCGATGCCCATATCGACGTGGGCGATCGTCAAATGGCCGTCCGCTTCCAGGAGGCGTTGCGGAGCCGTGAGGTGCTCTCCCTGGCCAAGGGCATCATCATGGAACGGGAAGGAACCGGGGAGAAGGACGCGTTCAACTCGCTCCTGCACAACTCGCTACGCCAGGGGACGACGTTGCGAGCCCGGGCCGAGGCGGTCGTGCTCTCGGTCCGGCGATCGCCACGGAGGCCCGGCGGGGACCCGACATGATCGATCCGGCCCCATTCTCCAGCGACGTGCTCGACTCCTACCGGCAGGAGGCCGGGCTCTCCCACAGCGAACTGTGGCTGCGCTACTTCGAGATCGGCGGTATGAGTACGGGATTCGAACTGGAGGCGTACCTCTCGGGCGCGCTCGTTCCCTCCCCGTATGACCGTGATGTGATTGCGCACGCTCTCAACGAGCGCTTCTCCGAACTGGGCGCGAACCGACCGGTCAGGTACATCAGCGAGGTAGCCGGCTAGACGGGCGAACCAGCCGGCCGGTCACGCTGCTCCGGGTGCCTGCCAAATGAGCTCCTCATAGTGGCTTGGTCTCGCACTCCTCATGGCGGCGGGTTGGGCGGATGTGATCTCGGCGGTCTTGCGCACGACGATCCTTCAGAGCTCGATCCCCGAGGCGCTCTGGAGCCGAATCTCCTCTCTCCAGATCGCCGCGGTCGAAGGCGGGCCCCGTCTGGGCGACATCGAGTCCGGGGCCGTGGCCGGTCTGGTGTCAACCGGGTTCTCCGTCGTGTCGGGCGGGCTGGCGTGTGTGGCCGGGGCGATACTTCTGGCCGCCGCACTCCCGCGGTTCCGCACCTTCGTGCGCCACCCCTGAGCTCCGTCCCGCACCACACCGGCGATCGACAAGGTCGGCGCTCCACCGGCGAGCCGGCGACGGAGTTCGCCTAGCGTCGAGGGACCGTGATCTCGCCCGCCGACGACGTCCTGCTCGTGGCCGCCGGAGCCCTGGCCGGCGCTGCGGGGTCCGCCGGTGGCATCACGTCACTGATTTCGTATCCGGCTCTGCTGGCAGTCGGCATCCCGCCCCTGCCGGCAAATGTGACGCAGGCCATTGCCTTCGTGGCGTGCATGCCCGGATCGGCGTTGGCATCCCAGCCCGAGTTGCGCGGACAGTGGCCATGGATCAGGCGGTGGGCCGTTGTGGCCGCGGCAGGCGGCGCCGCCGGTGCGGCGCTGTTGCTGTGCACCCCCGGTCACGTCTTTGGGCGGATCGTCCCGTTTCTGCTCGCCTTCGCCTCCGTAGCCCTGCTTCTGCAGCCACGAATCTCCACCTGGCGGGAGGGCCGGCTGGGTGACAGCGACCGTTATTTGCTTCCCTGCGGGCTGTTCGCCGTCTCCGTCTACGACGGCTACTTCGGCGCCGGAGCCGGCATCATGGTCCTCGCCCTGCTTCTCCTTTTGGTCGATCAGGACCTCCTGCGGGCCAATGCGCTCAAGAACGTGTTCCTCGGCGTGTCCGACACCGTCGCCGCCGTCGGCCTTGCCCTGTTCGGACCGGTGCACTGGACGGCAGCGCTTCCGTTGGCCGTGGGGTTGCTCGGCGGCAGCCTCGTCGGACCCTCTGCGACGAGGCGAATACCGCCAAATCTCCTCCGGGTTTTGGTTGCCTGCGCCGGGATGGGCCTGGCCATCCGACTGTGGATCGTGCCGGGTTGACAGTGACCCGGCCAACCCGTCCCGCGACGTGTTGCGCCCCCGGCGTCGGCACGTCAATGATCGGGAGCGATCGAGACGCATGGAGAGAGGAGGTCACGGTGGCACTTGCGCACCTGTCCCGCACGGACCCGGCCGAAGCGGTGGCCGAAGCGGTGGCGGCGGAGGGCGCCGTCATCGTCGACCGCCTGGCCCCGCCCGAACTCATGGATCGGGTCGAGGAGGAACTCCGTCCATGGCTGGCGGAGACCCCTGCGGGACCGGACGAATTCAGCGGACGCCTGACGCGCCGCACTGGCGCGCTCATCGCCCGCTCGCCCGCGAGCCGGGAGCTGGTCATGCACCCGCTGGCCCTGGACACGACGGCTCTCGTCTTGGCCCACGCCACGAATTTCCAGCTCCACCTCACGCAGGCCATCGCCATCGGCCCCGGGCAGGGCGCGCAGCCGCTCCACCGGGACCGGTGGGCCTTCGATTTCTTTCCCTTTCCCAACGCCTACGAGGTGCAGTGCAACACCATCTGGGCCCTGACTGATTTCACCGAACAGAACGGCGCGACCCGCGTGGTGCCGAGAAGCAACCAGGCCGAGGACGGTGTGGCCTTCGAGGCTTCTGACACCGTCCCGGCGGAGATGGAGCGCGGATCTGCCCTCTTCTACTCTGGGAGCGTCTATCACGGTGGCGGGGCAAACCAGTCGGACACGACGCGCATCGGAGTGAACATCACCTACAACGTGGCCTGGTTGCGCCAGGAGGAGAACCAGTACATCTCTGTGCCCAAAGAGGTGGCCGAGACGCTCCCGGTCGACCTCCTCAGGGTCATGGGGTATGCCCGGGGCGCCTACGCATTGGGCTACATCGACGATCTCCGTGATCCGATCGAGGCCGTTCGACCCGGAATCGGCTCCATGGGCTTCGGCAGGTGACGAGCGCAGAGGAAGTGGTCGTCTCGCCGGCCGAGCTCAGCCCGGCTGTGGCCGGAGACCACGACGACCTCTTCGCGGCCTATACCCAGATCGTCGACTCCGGCGCCGGCTTTCCTCACGAGCCCCCGCTGTCCCGGGAGGCGTTCGACGAGTACTGGATCGCCCACTCTTCGGCGGTGTGGATCGCCCGGGACGGCGGGCAGCTGGTCGGTGCCTACTACGTCAAGCCGAACTTCGTGGGCAAGGCGGCACACATTGCGAACGCGGGCTACTTCGTGCTCTCGTCGCATCGCGGCAGGGGATTGGGCCGCCGGCTGGTGCAGCATTCTCTGCACCAGGCGCGACAGCTCGGGTTCGACGCCATGCAGTTCAATTTGGTCTTTGCCTCCAACCCGGCCCGCCAGATGTACCGCCAGATGGGCTTTCAAGAGGTCGGGCGGATTCCGGCCGCCGTGAACGGGGAGGACGCCATCGTCTACTGGCGCAGCCTGGAGGACGGCCGGTGAGCGACGTCTCCACTGACGTGGTCGGGGAGCACGTGGCGCAGGTCTGTCTGCATCGGCCTCCCCACAACTTCTTCGACACGGCCCTCCTCGGCGCCGTGGCCGACGCCTACGAGGAGCTGGCGCAGAGCAGGTGCCGCGCCATCGTCCTGCAGTCCGAGGGCAAGAACTTCTGCGCCGGTCTCGACTTTGCCAACAACAAAGAACAGGACATCGCTGCGCTGTACCGCAATGCCCTGCGTATCTTCGCCGCGCCACTTCCTGTCGTCGCCGCCATCCAGGGCGCGGCGATCGGCGGCGGCCTCGGTCTGGCCCTGTCGGCCGACTTTCGTTACGCCACACCGGGCAGCCGCTTCAGCGCCAATTTCTCGCGACTGGGTTTCCATCACGGCTTTGGCCTGACGGTCACCCTGCCTCGGGTGGTGGGCGAACAGCACGCGGCAGACCTCCTCTATTCCGGCCGCCGGGTGGACGGAGAGGAGGCGCGCCTCATCGGTCTCTGTGACGAACTCGTCGCTGATGCGGATCTGATCCCCGCCGCCACGGCCTACGCGAGCACCCTGGCCGCGGCCGGGCCCTTGGCCGTTCGGTCGATCCGCGCCACGCTGCGACAGGGTCTGGTCGAGCGGCTCCGCCTCGCCATGGATCATGAGTGTGCCGAGCAGGAGCGGCTGCGCGACTCGGCGGACTTTGCCGAGGGCATCGCGGCGAGCGGGGAGCGGCGCGAGCCGCGCTTCACGGGAACCTGAGTGCCGCGCCTCGACCGGGCGCGAACCGATCGGGTCGGGACGGGGTCAATTGGGACGAAGGGGGCACGACCCGCCTCCCAGCCCACCCGAGGAGAGTTCCCATGCCCGACGAACGTGACGCGCCCGACCTTTTGGAGCCGGCCACGGCAGGGAGGGGCCGGCATCGGTCCGGGAGAGTTCTGCTCGCGGTGGCGGTGGGGCTTGCGGTCGTCATCGCCGGGGTCGCTCTGGGCCTGACGGTAAGCCGCTCCGATCCGGTCAGTTCCAGACAGGCCTCATGCGGCCCGACGGCCCCGAAGCTGTCGGTGGTGGGAACCGGGCAGGCGACCGTCACGCCGGACACCCTCACTGTGGTCGTGCAGGTGGATGCGGGGGGATCGAGCGCGAGCGTGGCGCTGGCGACCGACAACACCGAGGCCGCCGGCGCGCTGACGACCTTCGAGGCGGGGGGAGTGCAGGCCAAGGACATCACGACGTCGGGTCTCTCGCTCCAGCCCCAGTACGCGTACCCCAAGGGGATCCCGACTGTGACGGGCTACGAGGTGAATAACACCGTCACGGCAACCCTGCGGGACATCTCGAAGTCAGGCGCCATCATCGATGCGGTGGTGGGGTCCGCCGGCAACGCCCTCCAGATCGAATCGATCGGGTTCTCCTCGGCCGATCCCAGCATCGCCCAGAACCAGGCCCGGGCCCGGGCCGCCGCCCAGGCCGTGACCCATGCCCGTGCGTTGGCTCGGGCCGCCGGTCGGTCACTCGGACCGGTGTGCTCGTTGACCGACCAGTCGCAGGCCGTGGAGCCCGGCTTCGACCAGTTGGCAGCACCTTCGGCCGGAAACGCCAGCGAGGCTTCGGTTCCGATCTCTTCGGGTCAGCAGACCCAGACGGCCCAGGTGTCGCTGGTCTATTCCCTCGAGCGGGCGGGGTAAAATGTGGCGCAGGAAGCCGGCGCATCAATGATGTCGGCCCGATTGGGGGACTCCGATGGCACGAACCGCGCCGGTCAGCGACTGGGCCCGTGACTTCGACGTCCTTGATCAGCGCTACGTCGCAGATCCCTTCAGCATCTGGGACGACCTGCGCACCACCTGCCCGATCGCCCACACGGATCGGCGGGGGAGCAACTGGCTCCCCACCCGTTACGAGGACGTCACGGCTATTGCGCACGACATAGAGCATTTCAGCTCGCTCAAGGTGGCCGTCATCCCGATGGGTCCCGACGGGGATGGTGAACGGGACCTGGAGTACGGGCTTCCCCCCATTTCGTCTGATCCCCCGCTCCACACCTGGACGCGCCGACTTCTGTTGCCGTGGTTCTCGCATCAACGCGTGGAGAGCTATGTGCCGCTGACCCGCGAGCTCTGCCGGGGGCTGCTCGACGGCTTCGTCGACACCGGGGGTGCGGATGCGGCGGTCGACTACGCGCAGCAGATCCCTGTCCGGGTGATCGCTCGCATTCTCGGTGTGTCCAGCGACATGGCCGACTCGTTCACCGGATGGGTACGTGATGTGCTCGAGTTCGCCGACGACGACGAGCGGCGCTCGCAGGGCGCCGACCAACTCCTGGAGTATTTCGAATCACAGCTGGCGCAACGCCGACGGGTCCCCGGGGATGATCTGCTGAGTGAGCTTCTCTTGACCGAGGTCGATGGCGCCCCGCTCGACGAGGCCATCATCCTCGGGATGGCCGCACTCATCCTCATTGCCGGGGTCGACACGACCTGGAGCGCCATCGGGTCCTCCCTGTGGCACCTGGCCACGAATCCCGACGACCAGAAGCGCCTGGTCGCTGAGCCCGACCTCATGCCGACGGCCATGGAGGAGCTCCTGCGGGCCTTCGCACCGGTGACCATGGCCCGTGTGGTCACCGGTGACGTCGAGTTCGGCGGCTGCCCCATGAAGGAAGGCGACAAGGTCCTCATGAACTTCCCCGCGGCCAATCGTGACCCCGAGGTGTTCGACCGCGCCGATGACGTGGTTCTCGACCGCGCCCACAACCGCCATGTGGCTTTCGGGTCGGGTATCCACCGCTGCGCCGGTTCCAACCTGGCCCGTATGGAAATGCGGGTCGCCCTCGAGGAATGGCTCCGCGTCATCCCGAGTTTCGCTCTCGAGGAGGGGAAAGAGGTCCTGTGGGCCGGCGGCCAGGTCAGGGGTCCACGCCTCTTGCCGGTGGTTTTCCCGTGAAGATCCGCATCGATCCTGAGAAGTGCCAGGGGCATGCTCGCTGTTACGCCCTGGCTCGGGAGCTCTTTGCGGTCGATGACTACGGCCAGGCATCGGTCATCGTCGACGAGGTGCCCACCGAGCTCGAGGGCAAGGCTGACCTCGCCATCGCCAACTGCCCCGAATACGCCATCGAGCGAGTCGGCGACTAGGCCTTGACAGCCTCCGCTCTATGAGCGAAGAGCCTGTGGTGATCGGTGCCGCCCCGGCATGGTTCTGGCGCGCCGTCGCCGTCCCGCTCTCCGAGGAGCGGGTCGAGGTGGAGGGGGCCTCCATCCACTACCTGGCCTGGGGTGAGCCGGGCCGCCGCGGCCTGGTCTTCGTGCATGGGGGTGGGGCTCACGCCCACTGGTGGAGCCCGGTGGCCGCCACGTTCGCCGGCCAGTTCCGGGTGGCGGCGCTCGATCTCTCCGGGCACGGTGACAGCGATCACCGCGACGCCTACGAGCTCGACCAGTGGACGGACGAAGTGGTCGCAGTGGCCGCCGATGCCGGGATGAGCGGGCCGCCGGTCGTCATCGGCCACAGCATGGGCGGCTTTGTGACCATCGCAACCGCCGCCCGCCACGGCGACGAGGTACAGGCGGCCATCGTGTGTGATTCCCCGGTGGCCCATGTCGATCCGGAGATCAACGCCTACCGTTTGCGCGAGGCATTCGGGATGCCGCGGACGTATGCCGACTTCGACGACGCGGTGCGCCACTTCCGCACGGTGCCGGCGCAGGACAACTACTGCGACTACATGATGGACTTCGTGGCACGCCACTCGCTCAAGCCGGTGGACGGCGGCTGGCAATGGAAGTTCGACCGGCGGGTGTTCGAGCAGTTCGGTGCCGGCCTGGGTTCTCTGGCCGAGGCCTATCTGGCCGATGTCGGGTGTCGTCTTGCGCTACTCCGTTCGGAGTTCGGGTTGGTCACGCCCGACATCGGTGCCTCCATGTTCGAGAAGCTGGGCCGTGTCACCCCGGTGATCGAGATTCCCGAGGCTGGCCACCATGCCATGCTCGACCAGCCTCTCCTTCTTCTGACCGCGCTGCGCACGCTCCTGGCCGATTGGGACCATTCAGAGCCGCACCACCGCTGAACACCGCGTCACGCCTCGGTATTCAGCGGGGATCAGATGACGGGAACGGCCAGCAACTCCGCCTCTTCGTCGACGGCGACCTTGGGGGCCCTGATGAGGGCGAAGGCCGACACTGCGGCCACGGCCAGGACGATGGCGCTGAACAAGAACGCCGTGGTGTAGCCGTGAATGGATCCGGCCACCTGGGCCGTGGCGGAGTGTCCGTGCACGGCCAGGTACGACGCCGTGGCGCCGACGGCGATGGTGTTGATGAGCGCGGCACCCATGGTGCTGCCCGCCTGCTGCGTCGTGTTGACCAGCGCGCTGGCCACCCCGGCGTCGGCCGGCGTAACGCCAATCAACGACGTGCTGCTCAAGGCGACAAAGGACAGGCCCATGCCGGCGCTCACGATGACCTCAGCCGGGAGGACCAGGCTGGCGTAACTGGTGTGCACGCCGAGAAAGGTGAACCAGGCGAGACCGATGGCACCGAGGACCAGCCCGAGCAGGATCACGAAGCGGGGCCCGAAGCGAGGGAGTAGCTGACTGGCGACGGTCGCACCGCAGATGACACCCAGCGAGAACGGTACGAAGGCCAGGCCACTCTTCATGGCCGAGTAGTGCAGCGTCCCCTGGAAGTAGTACGTGAGCGAGAGGAAGGTTCCCAGCATCGCCGTGCCGACCAGAAGGGAGGCTAGGAACGATCCGCCCCGGTTTCGCTCGAGAATGATGCGCAGCGGCAGGAGTGGGTGCGCCACCCGCTGCTCCACCAGGATGAACGCCGTGAGCAGCACGGCCGCTGCGGCGAACAGCGAGAGGGTGGGCGTGGAGCTCCAACCGTCCACGCCGGCCTCGGTGAAGGCGTACACCAAAGCCAAGAGCCCGCCGGTCACGGTGACCGCGCCGGGAATGTCGTAGCCGTGGCGGGTCGGGTTCCGGCTCTCGGTGACGAAGCGGAAGGCGGCGATGGCGGCGACGATGGCGATGGGGACATTGATCAGCAGCGTCCAGCGCCACGAGGCGTACTGCGTCAGGGCGCCACCCAGAATGAGGCCGATTGCCGCGCCACCGCCGGAGATCGCGCCGTAGACGCCGAAGGCCCGGGCCCGCTCCTTGGGCTCGGTGAAGGCCACGGTGAGCAGCGAGAGTGCCGCCGGCGCCATCACCGCCGCGAAGGCCCCTTGCAGGGCACGGGCGCCGAACAGCATGGCCGAGTCTTGAGCCAGACCGCCAAGTGCCGACGCCGCCGCAAAGCCGATCAGGCTGATGATGAACATGCGCTTGCGCCCCATGTAGTCGGCGATGCGCCCACCGAGGAGGAGGAGCCCGGCGAAGGCCAGGGTGTACGCGGTCAGCATCCACTGCCGGTTGGCCGTCGAAATGTGCAGCGAGCGCTGGGCCGAGGGCAGGGCGATGATCACCACGGCGGCGTCGAGCACCACCATCAACTGGGCCACGGCGATGACCGCCAGGGCACGGAACCTTTTGGGGTCGAGGGTGGGATCCTGCGCTGCTTCCGTCGTGCGTTCGAGGTCGAGTGTGGTCGTCATGTGGCTCTCCTGGCGTATCGGCGTATCCGGTGAGCGCTCCGGTGGCGAGGAGATCAAGAAAGCTCTCGCTTTGATCACCCTTTTGCCATACAATCGGAATGCTGGTTCCAGTTAGACTATACGGAACGTCAGCTCCGTTTGTCAATGGGGGAGGAAGATTTCTATGCGACCGAAGCCCGCAACTGATGTGCCATGCGGAATCGACATGGGTGGGGATGAGTCGCGCCCCTTGCGCGCCGACGCCCAGCGCAACAGGGCCCGGCTCCTCGAGGCGGCCGAAGCGGTCTTCGCCGCCGAGGGCATCTCGGTGCCGGTCGATCTCATCGCCGAGAAGGCGGGGGTCGGGGTGGGGACGCTGTACCGCCACTTCCCGACCAAGGAGAAGCTGTTCGAGGCCATCCTCATCGGCCGTATCGAGGAGATCGTGGACGACGCCCGGGCCCGTGTCGACTCCGACGACCCCGGAGCAGCCTTTTTTGCCTTCCTCACCCATCTGGTCGAGGAGAGCACCTTGAAGCGTGATCTGATCCAGGCCCTCCTCGGTGCGGGCGTGGAGATCGAACTGGCGGTGGCCGGGTCGAAGGCGAACCTCGAAGAGGCGGTGGGTCGGCTCCTGGAGGTGGCCCAACAGGCCGGAGCGGTCCGGAGCGACATCTCCTCCGCCGTGGTGCTCTCCCTGGTGGGGGCCACCTGCATTGCCGCCGACCAGCATCCGCACACGGCAGATCTCCCCGAGGGCATCCTCGCCATCATCTGCGACGGCCTCCGGCCCCAGCCCGAAGGCCCCGCCGGCGAGCCCACGTGAAGGCCGCGGTCTACCGCCGCACGGGGAGCCCCGACGTCTTCAGCTACGAGGAGGTGCCCGATCCGTCGATTCGGGCCAACGAAATCCTCGTCAAGGTCGAGGCCATCAGTATTGAAGGCGGGGACACGCTCAACCGCCTGGGCGGGGAGCTGCGCACGGTGCCGCACGTGGTCGGCTACCAGTGCGCCGGGACGGTGCTCGCCGTCGGCGAGCTGGTGCAGAACTTCGTGGTGGGCCAGCGGGCGGTCACGGTCGGCATCGACGGATCCCACGCCGAGCTGCGGGCCGTCCCCGAAAGCTTTGCCTGGGGGATTCCGGCTGGCCTCTCCACCGACGAAGCCGCCGCTGTGCCTGTCCCCTGGGGGACCGCTGACGACTGTCTCTTCGAGTTCGGCCACCTCTCGGCCGGAGAGACGGTTCTCGTGCATGCCGGCGCCGGTGGTGTCGGCATCGCGGCCATCCAGCTGGCCAAGCGGGCCGGGGCCCGCGTCCTCGCCACCGCGTCCAGCGACGACAAGTTGGCCCGGCTGAAGGAGCTCGGGCTCGACGAGGGGATCAACTACGTCCGGGACGACTTCGTGGCCGAATCCCGCCGCCTGACCGACGGTCGGGGGGTCGATGTCATTGTCGATTCGGTCGGGGGGGCCACCCTTCAGGGCAGTATCCGTGCTCTGGCCTACCGGGGTCGCTGCGTGACGGTCGGGGATGCCGGGCGGTCGCCGGCCGAGCACCTCGACATCTCCACCATGCGGCCCAACAATCAGACCCTCTCGGGGTACTTTCTGGGCATGGAGCTCCTCGTCTCACCGCGCCCGCACGCCATGATCGCCGGACTGCTCGACGCCATAGCCCGCCAGGAGCTCCGCGTGGTGATCGACCAGGTATTCCCCCTGTCCGACGCGGCAGCCGCACATGCCTACATAGAGAGCCGCCAGTCGTTCGGGCGGGTCCTGCTCGCCCCCTGAGGCGCCCGCCCACCTGCAACTTGGCGCTGCGGCGACTTCCTGCAAGTGTATAGGCCATGACGTGCTCCGAGAGGTTGGTGCGGTGACGTCGACTGCCGGTTCCCTCCTGACGCCGGAGAGGGCGGAGGTGTCCCTCGTCATCGGTGGGATGACCTGCGGCGCCTGTGCGGCGCGCATTGAGAAGCGACTCAATCTGCTCGACGGCGTCGAGGCCCGGGTCAATTACGCCTCCGAGCGCGCCACTGCGCTGTTCCCGGCCGACGTTCCCGTGGCGAGGCTCATCGCCGAGGTGGAGGCTGCGGGCTATCGAGCCGAGCTGCCGCCCCAGAGCACTGATGATCCCGACGGTTCGACCGAGGACATCGACGGGCGGGTCCGTTCGCTGCGCCGGCGCCTGTTCGTGGCGGCATTGCTGTTC
>Ga0302314_10017962_pt1 | contig 11823 bp, 10 predicted proteins | sample III_Palsa_N2_3_FD_200533 | JGI IMG/M metagenome (GOLD analysis project Ga0302314, IMG submission 200533) | Peat permafrost microbial communities from Stordalen Mire near Abisko, Sweden - III_Palsa_N2_3 | ecosystem: Environmental > Terrestrial > Soil > Palsa > Peat permafrost | place: Sweden...
ATCGACCTGGTCGGCTCGCGGGCCGACGGCGGGGAGGGACTGTCGTGGCTCGGCTCCTCGTCCAGCTGAAACTGCGCCTGCTGCGCAACGCGCTGCGCTCGTCCTCGCAGGCCAAGGCCGGCTTCATTATCAGCGTGATCGCCGCGGTCCTGGTCGCGGCGGGCACCTTCGCCGGGCTGGCCGCGCTGCGGGGCAACAGCGCCTCGGTGGACCTGACCACGGTCATCTTCACGTTGTTCGCGTTCGGCTGGCTGATCCTGCCGCTCATGGCCTTCGGCCTCGACGGCACCCTGGACCCCGCCACGCTGGCCCTCTACCCGCTGCGGATGCGCCCGCTCGCGGTGGGGCTGCTGGCCGCCTCGGCCGCCGGGGCCTGGCCGCTGGCCAACCTGGTCGGCCTGCTCGGGGTGACCGTCGGGCTGGCCCGCGGCGCGCTCGGCTTGCTCATCGCCCTGCTCGCGGTGGTGCTTGAGGTGCTGTTCAGCATCACGCTGGCCCGGTTCGTGACCGCGAGCCTGGCCGGGCTGCTGCGCTCACGGCGCGGCAAGGACTTCGCCGCCCTGCTGATCATCCCGATCTTCGCCCTGTACGAGCTTTTCGCCCAGCTGGTGCCGAAGCTGACCGAGGAGGGCAAGCTGACCCCGGCCAGGTTCGCCGGGGTCGACGTGTGGATGCGCTGGATCCCACCGGGCCTGGCCGCGCACGCGATCCAGGACGCCTCCACCGGGCACCCAGGCACCGCGCTGCTGCGGCTGGCACTGCTCGCCGCCGTCGTCGTCGTTCTGGGCGCACTGTGGATCAGGTCGCTTGGCCGCGGCCTGGTGACGACCGATACCAGCACGCAGTCATCGGCGGTGCGCGGGGTGGCGCTGCCGTTCGGCCGGTACGGGCTGCGCGGCACGGTGGCCGCCCGGTTCTGGATCTATCAGCGCCGCGAACCCAGCTCGCTCATCTACTGGGGCATCACCGCGGTCGTCATGATCGCCGTGTCCATCCGCACCATCTTGACCTCGGGATATCTCGTCGGTTTGGTCACCAGCGCCGTCCTTGGGTCCGCCTTCCTGGGCGTGCTGCACTCCAACTCGATCGGGCTGAGCGGACCGGGCTTCGGCCTGGAGGCGATGACACTGACCGGACGCCGCGCGCTGCGCGCCTATGTCTCCGGCCAGAACATCGCGCTCGGCATGGTCGCGGTGCCGCTGCTCACGGTGATCTCCTTCGGCCTCGCGGCGCTGGCCAAGCATCCGGTGGACGGGTTCCTCGGCATGGCGGTGGCTCTCGCCGGGATCGGCGCGGGCCTGGGGCTGGGCGACATCTTCAGCGTCACCTTGCCCTACCCGATGGAGAAGCGGGCCGGCAGTCCCGTGCCCAGGCCCGCCGACGGATTCATAGGTGACAGGCTCGCGGGCTCCCTCGGCAGTCTCGTCGGCACGGTGGTGGCGGTCATCCCGGTCGTGCTCGGTGTCGTGTTCACCCGCTCGGATCCGGCGACGGTCCGGATGCCGGTGCTCGTGGTCTGCGCCGCCGGATATGGCCTCGTGCTGGCCTGGATCGGCGGGCGCCTCGCCGCCCGCGCGGCCGAGCGGCGGCTGCCCGAGCTTTACCAGATCGCCGTCCGCAGCAAGCTTTAGCCGATCCGGACGCGGGATGAGAGCGCCGTTCCGTGGGTAATTACGCAAGTAACTTGTGCAATTTAATTGATCAGCCTAGACTGACGATATGGGCACGAGCGGAGATCGCCAGGACACGGCCGAGACGGCAGTCAGGCTGGCGGTGGCGGTCAAGCGGCTTCAGGCGCGGATCCGGGAGGAGGCCGGCGTGACGTCAACCGGCCTGTCGGTCGCGCAGGTGTCGATCTTCAGCCGGCTGCTGCACGAGGGACCGGTCACAGCCGCGTCCCTGGCCGTGGCCGAGCATGTCAGCCAGCAGGCCATCGCGCAGAGCCTGGCCGGGCTGAAGGCCGGCGGCCTGGTCAGCGTGAAGCCGGACCCGGCGGACGGCCGCAAGAGCCTGCTCGAGGTGACCGCAGCCGGCCGCGCGCTGTACGAGACGATCCTGGCCTCACGCGACGACTGGCTGATCCGGGCGATCGAGTCAGCCGTAAACCCGGACGAACGGGCCAGCCTGGACCAGGCGATCAAGCTGCTGGAGCGGCTCGGCCAGGTCGACCTTCGGGTCGACCGGCGAAGCCGGTGACGTCGGCTCCGGCGGTCAGTACCACAGAGCCGGGCACCCCGGCCGACGGTGGGAACGCTTTCTCGTGGCGGTTCACTACGCCGTTGTTCATGGGGTCCGCGCTCAATCCGGTCAACAGCTCGCTGATCGCGACCGCACTGGTGCCGATCGCGGCGGCGATGCACGTGTCGATCGGCCGGATCGCGGTGCTGGTCTCGGCGCTTTACCTGGCGAGCTCGATCGCCCAGCCGACGGCCGGGAAGCTGTCCGAGGAGTTCGGGCCGCGCCGGGTGTTCCTGGCCGGGATCACCACCGTGCTCATCGGCGGGGTGGTGGGCGGGGTGAGCCAGAACCTGACGACGCTGATCGTGGCCCGGGTCCTGATCGGTGTCGGCACCTCGGCCGGGTACCCGTCGGCGATGCTGCTGATCCGCCGCCGCGCCGGGCAGGCCGGGCTGGACAAGCCGCCGGGCGGGGTGCTGGGCGGGCTGCAGATCGCCGGAGCGGCGACGGCCGCCCTCGGGCTGCCTCTCGGCGGCGTGCTGGTGGGTGCGTGGGGGTGGCGGGCGACGTTCCTCGTCAACGTCCCCGTCGCACTGGCCACACTGGTGATGGCCCTGCTAGGGATCCCCCGGGACGCTCCGGTCACCGGATCACGGCGAGCCAGGGACGTAGCGGCCCGCATCGACGTGGCCGGCATCGCCGGATTCGGCGGGACGATGACGGCTCTGCTGATATTCCTGATGTCGGTGCCGCGACCGGACTGGGTCGCCCTGGGCCTGGCTGTCGTGCTGGCCGCCGGCCTCCTGTGGTGGGAACTGCGGGCCGGCCACCCGTTCATCGACGTGCGGCTGCTCGCCTCGAACCTGGCGCTCACGCGCACCTACCTGCGGTGGGCACTGATGTCGGTGTGCATCTACACCGTGCTCTACGGCATCACCCAGTGGATCCAGGCCGGCCGGGGCCTGTCCGCCAGCGAAGCCGGGCTGCTCCTGCTGCCCATGACCGCCGTTTCGGCGATCATGATGGGGCCGATCTCCAAGCGCAACCTGATCCGCGGCCCGCTGATCGCAGGGGCCGTGGCCTGCCTGGCCGGGGCGGCCGGGGTCCTGTTCCTGACCACGAGCACGCCGATCGGCTGGATCCTGGTCGTCACGCTGGCGTTCGGGGTGGCCCTGGGCGCCGCCGCCAGCGGGAACCAGACCGCGCTGTACACGCAGGTGGCTGCCGGTCAGCTCGGCACCGCCTCGGGCCTGTTCCGGACCTTCGGCTACGTCGGCTCCATCGCGTCATCGGCCATCATCAGCATCGTCTTCCACAAGAACGTCGGCGATCATGGCCTGCACGTCATCGCCGTGATCATGATCGCCGCCAGCGCCGTGACGCTCCTCGTCACCGTGGCAGACCGCCGGCTCCGGACCAAGGCCCCGGCCGCCGCGGCGGTCAGCAGCCAGCCGGCCGAGATGAACAGCCACCCGACCACAGGGCACCCGACCACAGGGCACCCGACCACAGGCCACCCGACCACAGGCCACCCGACGACAGAGGAGAACCCATGACCCCGACGCTCCCGGCCATCGATCCCCGGCGTACCGCGCTGCTCGTGATGGACTATCAGGCCGGTATCCTCGGCCGTCTCGACGAAGCCGAGCCGCTGCTTTCGTGCGCGGCGGACGCCATCGCCGTCGTCCGCGGCCGCGGCGGGCAGATCGGCTATGTCCGGGTCGCCTTCGATGACGCGGACTACGACGCGGTTCCCCCGCACAGCAGGTTCGCGTCGTTGCTGGCGACAGGCCGCGAGGCGATGCACAATGACTCCCCCGCGACCGCCGTCCACGACGCGGTGGCACCCGAGCCGGGCGATATTACCGTGCGCAAGACGCGCGTCGGCGCCTTCTCCACCACCGACCTCGACCAGCAGCTGCGCGATCGCGGCATCACCACCCTCATCCTCGCCGGGATCAGCACCAGCGGCGTGGTCTTGTCCACCGTCCGCGACGCCGCCGACCGCGACTACGAGGTCCTCGTCCTCGCCGACGCCTGCGCCGACCCCGTGCCCGGCGTGCACGAATTCCTCACCGAGAAAATCTTCCCCCGGCAGGCACACGTGATCACCAGCGCCGAGCTCAAGGACGTGCTGTCCGGCCGTGGTGAAACCTTCCGGCCATCACCTATCGTTAACGTTATAAGCAGCAGAAACTTGGAATAACACCAGACAGGGAATGAGGGCGGGGAGGGCTCTTCTGCGCTGACGGGGACAGTGAGGGGAACACCGTGATCGGAGCCAGCTGGGCCGGACGCCGGAAGGTCACCCGGCTGATCCGCCTCTGGCTGCTCGGTACCACCCTGCTGCTAGCCCTGGCGGCCACGATTGCCGTCTTCGCGGGCTCCCGCCCGGCCGCCGCGGCCGGGCGCAAGCCCGACGCGGTCAGCTGGGTGACGAGCTGGGGCGCCAGCCCGCAGGCCGCCGGGCGCGATACGCTCGCCGCCGTCGGCTTCGACGACCAGACGGTCCGCGACGTCATCTTCACCAGCGTCGGCGGTGATCCCATCCAGCTGGAGCTGACGAACGCCTACGGGGCCTCGCCGCTCCAGATCGGCCGGGTGACGGTCGCGGTGGCGGGCCCGGACGGCGCGGTGGCGCCGGGCACGATCCACCCGGTGACCTATGGCGGCCGCGCATCGTTCCAGATCCCGGCGGGCGCGCAGGTCCTCAGCGACCCGGTGGCCATGCGGGTGTGGCCGCTGGAGGAGCTCGCGGTGAGCGTGTACCTGCCGGACCAGACGGGCCCGGCGACGTACCATTTGGACGCCTACCAGGTCAACTGGGTGTCGGTGCCCGGTGACCACACCGCTGACTCCGGTACGAGCGCGTTCATCGTCCCGACCACGTCGTGGTACTTCCTCAGCGGCCTCATCGTGCGTTCCGCCGAGGCGGACGGGACCGTGGTGGCGATCGGCGACTCGATCACCGACGGCGTGGGTTCGGACGTCGGTGCCAACGCCCGCTGGCCCAACGACCTGGCCCGCCGGCTGGACGCGGTGAGCGGTCCCACGCTGGCGGTAGCCGACGAGGGGATCGGCGGGAACCGGGTGCTGAATGACTCGCCGTTGTATGGCGCCAGCGCCGAGGCTCGGTTCGAGCGGGACGTCCTGGACCAGCCTGGGGTCCGTGACGTCATCGTGCTTGAGGGAATCAACGACATCGGGTTCAGCGCGGGCCCGCGCGCAGTTACCTTGGGCCTTGCGGGACCGGGCACCGGGGTCAGCGCGGCTCAGATCATCGCTGGGTACCGGCAGCTGATCGCGGCGGCGCACGCCCGGGGGCTGAGGATTTTCGGTGCGACCTTGCTGCCGTTCCAAGGAGCGGGGTACTACAGCGCGGCGGGCGAAGCCACCCGCGAGGCGGTGAACACCTGGATCCGCACCAGCGGCGCCTTTGACGGCGTCATCGACTTCGACAAGGTGATGAGCGATCCGACCGATCCGCTGAGGCTGAACCCTAGCTATGACTCCGGCGATCACCTGCACCCCAATGACGCCGGCTACCAGGCCATGGCCAACGCCATCAACCTGGCCATGCTGCTGCCGGGGTAGCGGATAGGAGCGGGCCGCGCGGGCCGCGCGGGGCGCGCGGGCTGCAGCGGGCTGGTGGGGCTGGTGGGGCCCGTGCGGCGCTGGCGCGGAAGGGCCGGACGCTTTAGGTACTTCGGCTTTAGGTACTTCGGCTTGGAGGTGGTACCGGGACGGTCGGCAGGTGGCCGGCCTGGGCCAGCAGGGCGAGCAGGGTCACCGCGTCGGTCCAGGCCAGCGGGGCGACCGAGGCCGGCTGGCCGGCGGAGTTAACCTGCTCGGGGAGCGAGCCCACCTTCGTCCGGTGCGCGGCGAGCCAGGCCAGGAGGGCTGCGGCCCGGCCGGGCTGCCCGGTCGAGGCATCGAACAGCGCAAAGAATGCGGTCTCCGGGGTCCAGGCGACGTCGGGCGTGCCTGGCCAGCTTGTGCCGGGCCGTAGGCCGCCGTTAGAGACAGTGAGCGCTCGCTGGGCTGACAGGGCCGCCCGCAGCACCGCAGGGCCTGGCACTGCGAAAGGCGGACCGAGGAACGCGACGGCCGCATCGGCACCCGACCCGGGAGACGGCGTGCGCTGATAGCCGGACCGGCCGAACGTCGCCGCGATCGCACCCGCCAACCGGGCCGCGGCAGCCGCCCAGCGGCGGCCATCGCTCGCGGCGGTCGCGCTGCCGACGTCGGTGGCCAGGTCAGCGGCGGCGCGCAGGCCGGCCAGCAGCGGGGCGGCGGTACCCAGCGTGACCTGGACCGAGTCCTCCCAGTAGTCCATGGCCGGGCGGGGCAGGCCGTCACGAGTCAGCGAGCGGGCCGCGGCGTCGGCGGCCCGGGCGACCATCGGCCACAGCAGCGTGAGTTCGCGGTGCGGTTGGCTGGCGGGTATCAGCGGCTGGGTGACGGCCCAGGACCAGACGGCCCACGGGACCCAGCCGTCCGCGTCAAGCTCTGCGGGCCGGCCGTCGCGCACCGGACCCGAGCCATCGGGCAAGTACCTGGCGGCCCAGATCCCGTTACGGCCCTGCATGCGCTGCAGGAACCGGAGGATCCGGTAGGCCATCGCCGGATGCCCGGTGTCGGTGAGGGCCACCGCGACCCAGCTTGAGTCACGCGGCCACGCATACTCATACTCCTGGCCGCCCCGCCAGCCGGCCAGCACGGCGCCATCCGGCCGGACGGCCAGTCTCAGCTCGAGCAATGCCCTGGTGGCCATCGACCGCTGCGTCGCGGTGGCACCGGGGACACGCCCAGTGTCCAGCCAGTTGCGGTCGGCCCGTTCCGTGGCCGCGACGCAGGCCGACTCGGCCGCGGTCAGCGGGGCCGCCCGTCCCGGCGCCGCGTAGACTCCCCCGGCCGTGCGCAGGATGGTGGAGTCCGGCTCGAACTGGCCGCTTCGCCGAGCCGGAACCGGCAGCGCCCGCTGCGGCTGACATGGGTCCTGAGCAATGCCGGCGATGGTAAGCCCAGGCTGGTCAAACTGCCTGGTTGCCGCGGCCGTCGTGAAGGCCAGCGCCAGGGCGGCGCCGACCGCGACGATCCGTCGCATGGCCACCCTCCGGTCTTGCCGTTCATGGGCGGCCACCTTGACATGGGCGGCCACCTTGATCGGCCCGCTAGCGGCCATCAAGCGGGAGCTCACTCCGTGACGCAGGGCCACCGGCGCCTTCTGGCGCCGAAGCCGCCAGCAGTTCGCTGACCGTCACGAACGTGTATCCGGCGTCCGTCATGGACCCAGTCAGCCGGTCAAGCTGCTTCATGAGGGTGGCGTTCGGCTCCGACCCGCCGTCATGAAGGAGCAAGATGCTGCCGGGCGAGGCCTGCTCCAAGGCCTCGTCGACGTCGACCCGCGCGTTGACGCCGGTGATGGAGTGCGACCACAACGTCACGCCGTAGTGCAGGCCGGCGCAGACCGCCAATCCGACACTGTCGATGCGGCCGTAGGGCGGTCGGCACAACGTCGGCGCCTGGCCGGTCAGTCTCGCCAGGAGTTCCTGGGTGCGTTCCAGGGAGTCGCGGTCAAACGTCTCGTCATGCCGGGTCAGATCGTCGTGCGCCCAGGTGTGATTACCCTGTTCGTGCCCCGCGTCCGCGGTCTGCATCACCAAGTCAGGAGCGGCCTGGGCCCGCTTGCCGACCCTGAAGAACGTGGCCTTCGTGTCGCGCCGGCGCAGGATCTTCAGCACCTGCGGCGTCCACTCCCGGGTCGGGCCGTCATCGATAGTGAGCGCGATGAGCTTGGCGGACAGTTCGGTCCGGAACGTCGCCGTGGCCTCGTACCGCGCTGCCCCGGCCGGGCGCGCGGTCCGCGCGGTCGGTCCCTCCTGCGTCAGAAGCTGCTCGGCCGCCAGCCCGGCCCCGACCCCAGCCGCGCCGCCGGCGGTGAGCAGACCGGCCCGGGCGAGGAATCTGCGGCGATCCATAGCGCCAGTCTCACCTGTTTGACGGCCCGTGTCGACGGCATTCAGGACACGGGGGCAATGCGGACGGTGACACCACGGCCCGTTCGGAAAATTAAGACTTAATCCCTGCCGAACGGACGGTGGTCCGTGTGCTGACACCGCTGCGCCTGGACCGACGGGTCACAGCTCCAGGGTGGTGCCGGGTTCCAGCCGGGTGACGGGCGCGCCGCTTGGGGCGGCGGCCACGGACATCATCCTGGTCATCAGGGCCAGCCCGGCGTCGTTCAGGATCGCGTCGTGGATGGCGTAGCCGCGGACGGGTGCGACGGCGCGGAAGTAGTCGATCATCTCGCCGGCTTTGAGCCAGGGGGCGCTGATCGGGACGAGGAGGGTCTCGACGGGGTCTTCCGGGACGGTGAACGAGTCACCGGGGTGGAACAGGCTGCCATCGACCATGAAGCCGGTGTTCTCCACCAGCGGGATGTCCTGGTGGATCAGCGCGTGCTTCTCGCCGTAGACGTGGACATCGAAACCGGCGATGGCCAGGGCGTCGCCGTGGCGGACCTGGTGCACCCGGTCGCCGAAGTCCTTGAACTGATCGGCGACCGCTGGGGTAGCCCAGAGCGTCAGGTCGGGACCGGCGGACAGGGCCTCGCGTACCGCGTCGGCGTCGAGGTGATCCGGATGTTCGTGGGTGACCAGGACGGCGGTGGCGAAGTTCAGGGCGGCGGGCGCGTCGGTGAAGGTGCCGGGGTCGATGACCAGGGCGGCGCCGTCTTTCTCCAGCCTGACGCACGAGTGGCCGAGCTTGGTGAACTGCACGAGCCCCACGATACAGCCGGGCGGCCCGGGTCAGCGCAGCCCATCGAGGAGTCCCTCGCGTCCGAGGTCGAGCAGCAGCGCTGCTCCGGTATCGACGGCCTCGACCACGGGCCGGAGGGCTTCGAGCCCGGCGATCAGGGCTTGCGGCGGCACACCGCGTTGGACCAGCAGGTTCCGCAGCCAGTCGAGGAAGTCGCCGAAGATCGCCTGGTCGGCGGCGAGCAGCGTCGCGGCCAGGAATCGGACGATGAACACAAGATCCTCCCGGGTGCGGGTGATCTGGCGCTCGTCGTAATCGGCCATCGGCGGAAAGCGGGCGGTGAGGCCGTCGAACGCGGCACCGCCCAGCGCATCGGCCTGTGCGGTGAGGCGAAGTGCTACCGGATCGACCGGCGTCGGACCGCGGCTGACCGAAGGCGGCTCGGATTTCCAGCCCAACAGGATCGCCGCGGCGTCGGCCACCGTGAGCGCCCACGCGTCGGCGCCGAGACGCTCGGCTCGGCGCGGATCGATGCCGAACGCCGGGCCACCCGCGATAACGGGGATCCCCAGGCGGTGCGCGGCGTCGATGAGGCGCAGCGCGCCCGGGAAGAAGATGGGAACGCTGCACGAGACCGCCAGCGAGTCGGCACCAGAGCGGACGAGATACTCCGCCACCACGTCGGTGGGCGTCGAGGCGCCGAGCACCGCGACGCCCAGGCCGTGCTCGCGCAGCAACTCGCCGAACATCTGCGCGGCCAGCGCATGGAAGTCACCCTCCGCGCAGGTGACCACGGTCAGGCTACCGTCCGCCGACGGGCTCGTCTCGCCCATGAGCATGTCCAGCGCGGCCGCGGTTACCCCGGAGGCGAGGTGCTCGTCGGCCGACGTGAGCTCGTTGCAGTACCAGCGCTGGCCGACTTCGCGCTGAGCGGCGGCCAGCAGGTCCAGGACGATCCGCTCCCGGGATACCCGCCGGTCAAGCAGGTCAAGTGTGAGCCGGACCGCCGCCCCCCGGTTGCCGAGGACGGCATCGCGGAGGTAGGCCGGGAGGTAGTCTCGCGGCGGCCGGTAACCGGCAGGCCGACGGGCCAGGGCCCAGATCCACTGGTCGCGCCCGGCCTTCTTGGCCTGGTAGAGAGCCTGGTCGGCCAGGCTCAACGTCTCGTCGGGATCGCCTGCCGACGCGGCGATACCCGCCGAGAAAGTGACAGGAAACGGCCGTTTGGTCAGCCACTCGGCGCGCAGCCGGCTGAGGAAGGCGTCCGCGCCCTGCACAGAAGGCAGGACGACAAGGAACTCCTCACCGCCGAATCGCCCGACGATGTCGCGACCCCTGACGGTTCCGCCCAGCACGTGGCCGAATACGCGCAGCACCGCATCGCCCGCCGCGTGCCCGAAAGTGTCGTTAACCTGCTTGAAGTGGTCGAGGTCCAGCATGATCACGGTGTCGTCGGCCGAGAGCCTGCCGAGGGCGCGTTCGAGCATGCGGCGGTTGGGGAGGCCGGTCAGCAAGTCGGTCGACGCGGACTCGACTAGCCGCTCGTTCCGCCCGCTGAGCTGCAGGACAAGCCGGGCATCGAGCAGGAAGGTGGCCAGGTGCCGTTCGAGGAGGACACGCGCGGCGCTGTCGGGCGCAGCCGTGGGCAGCAGCGGCTCACCGTCGCCAAACGAGACGTCGACCGGGATCACGTCAGGGCCGTCCGTTCCGGCCGGGACCAGCTGGCCGCCAAGCTCGCGGACTAGGTGCTCGGCGACGCGGCGGGCGTCGTCGGCGGTGCGCAGCCGGAACAGGGACCTCGTCGCCTCGAGCAAGGCGCCCGGCACTTGGTCATGCGGCTCCGCTTCCACCCGCTGGCTCATTCAGCTATCTGGAAGCAGCACATAACGGCGGACTCCTGTGCCGCGCGGCCGGTCCGGCGCCGTAGGAATCCGTGCGTGCGAAATCCGGTGTTCCTCGGACCGCATATAACGGCGGAAACTTTCGGCGTCGTCCCACCACGACACCAGCTGGAAGACGCCTGGCCGCGTGACATCCCGCCAGGTCTCCAGCCGCTGGAAACCGGGGGCCTTTTCGACGAGGTGCAAACGCTCGCCGAACGCGCGCTCGAGCGTCCCCGCGCTCTCAGGCGAGATAGTAACCTCACTACTCACAACGAAGCCACGGCCGCCGTCCTGGCCCGTCACGCCGCCGTCAGGTGTCATAGTGACTTATCATAGTCGGCGGTCAAGATTGGCACCGTGAACGTCTATCGATGCCGGTCGGGCATATTAGAATTCCGGATAAAGTGATAAACGGCGGCTATATCGCGCCTACTCGGGGAATCGGTATATCGCGGGCCGATGAGTCATGGGTGGCTAGCCGTTGCTCGTGCCGGTTACTGTGGCCCGGATGCGCTCGACGATCTCGTTGGCCTCGGTCTCGGTGATCTCGATGAACTCGTATTGCAGGTCGCCGCGTTCGGCGGAAATCAGTTCTGGACTAAATTCCCAATCGAGATTCCGGGTGAATACTTCGTCGGACCGACCGCCATCCTCGGTGTAGGTACGCCTAAACACCCCCGCCGGCTGCTTGCGGCTGCTCAGGTCATCCAAGACGGCGTAGTACGTGACCTTATCCGGCATCTGACCCTCTCTTCTGGTAGTCAGGGATGCTATCGGCACCGGGCGGAACCGGTACGTCGGCGGTTACCTTCTTCTGGAAAGCTTCCAGCACCATCTGCTCGAACTTGTCGGCCTGCTTGCTGCGGAGCCGTTCGTAGGCGCCATGGGTCAGCTGCTTGGCCTCGAAGCTGATTCGCGTATGAAACTGCACTTCGAACCGCTGGCCGCTGTCCGGCTCGATCCACTGGCTGTTGATGCCCTTGTACTGCTCATCGGACCA
>Ga0302314_10017963_pt1 | contig 11823 bp, 10 predicted proteins | sample III_Palsa_N2_3_FD_200533 | JGI IMG/M metagenome (GOLD analysis project Ga0302314, IMG submission 200533) | Peat permafrost microbial communities from Stordalen Mire near Abisko, Sweden - III_Palsa_N2_3 | ecosystem: Environmental > Terrestrial > Soil > Palsa > Peat permafrost | place: Sweden...
CGCTTGCCAGCCGTGCCGCTTGTCTGTAGTATCAGACTTGCCTATCAAGCGGCTGACGCGAGCCACCCCAACCGGGCAGAGCGCGCTCGCCGCCGAGCAAGGATGTTTTGCCGCTCCGTTTATTCCTTTGAGATGCATCAGCGGCGGAAACTCCCATAGGAAGGGCATTACCAGAGGAAAGCACCTGCGGCAGCGAATCGATTCAGAGAGCTGGAGGAAACTCCTGCGGGGTTTCTGGGTGGGGGCTGGCAAGGCAGCAAAAGTGGCCATTCTTCCGGGGATCGTGGCGGTTTGCACTGCAGCGAAGTTGCGGCGCAGCGTGCCGGATGCCCTCAAGTGACCAGATCGCAGGCCGAGCAGTTGTCCCGTCCGAATTCGGATAGGCGGCCGGCAAAGGGAGTTCAGCAGCAGTACGAGCGCGGCTGAGCACAAGAACGCAATGCACCAAAAAGCACATTGCCAGGAAGTACACGCATGACGACAGAATCGACGCAGCCCCAGACTGAACTGGGGCCAGCCTCGGCCACTGGCCAGGGACAGTCGCAAGGGCATCGGCGCCGCCGGCGCCGCCGCAAGAACAAGAGCAGCCAACAGAACCCGCCACAGGCGCAGCAGGGGCAGGCACAGCCCCAGGCAGCGCCGCAGGCGCCGCCCGTCGCGCAGGCCGCGGCGCCTCCTCCGCCCCAAAAGGCGATGAGCCAGGGACACCAAGGACATCAGGGGCAGGGCCAGGGACAAGGGCAGGGACGGAAGAAGAAGAAGTTCTTCCAGAAGGGTTCCGGGGGCCCAGCCCAGCCGGGCAACAACATGGCTGCGCATTCGCCCGGGAATTCGCACGCCGGCTCGCAGGGCAAGCGCAAGGGCAAGCAGAGGGGCCCGCGGGAGTTTGTCGGTCCCATGGACCATAGCTATCGCGCCGCGAACGGCAACATTGCGGACGGCCCTCCGTCGACCATCCAGATCACCAGCAACAACGGCCACGGCGGCGGCTACTACCAGGAAGCCTACGCTCCGCCCGCGGCAGCGGCTGCGGTGCGGGATGACGCGCCCACGCGCATCTTCTGCTTCATCGACGATCTGTTTTTCCAGGCCAAGATCAACGAGACCTCGAAGAAGCTGGGCGTGAAGGTGGAGTTCGTCAAGAACGACAAGGAATCGGTGGCCAAGCTGACGGACGTTGCCGAAGCTGACCGGCCGGCTCTGGTGGTGTTTGACCTGAACAACCTGAACGCCAAGCCGCTGACGCTGATTCCGAAGATCAAGACGAAGCTGAAGAAAGCGACCTCGATCATCGGGTTCCTGAATCATCTGCAGGGCGACCTGAAGCTGAAGGCCATTGAGGCGGGATGCGATACCGTAATGCCGCGCTCGGCGTTCTCGCAGAGCCTGCCCAACCTGCTTCGCCGCTACGGCCTGGAAGAGGAAGAAGACAATTATCAGCAGCCGATGTAAGCCGGCTCGGAATTCCGCCGTTTACGGCTTCCAGACAAACGTCGCCACGGCTCCCGACGGTAGTGTGGTGGTGACCGTCTTTCCGCGGAATCCGATGCGCAATTCCTGGCTGGCGGCGCCGGCGTTCAGCGTGTAGAGCACCACCGTCCCGTTGGGATTGCGGAAGGCAACATCTTTCAGCCAGGTCCCCGGCGGCTCGTCGGAAGCGATGCGTACCGCCCCCGGCAGCAGGAATTTGCTCGCCTGGCCCAGGACGTAGTAGTCGAGCTCAGGCTTCACCTCCGCTCTTTCCGGATTCGAGAGATCGATCGTGACCAGTCCGCGGCATTTGTCGCAGCCGCCCACGAAAGGGCCATGATTCTGGTCGGTGGCCAGCGCCCACAGCACATAGCTTCTTGACCAGTTGCGGGTGACGGCGATCAACTCGGCTGCCTCTTCGGCCAGGATGTTGCCCGTCTTACCCAGCCCAGTTTGGCCGATCCCCTTCTGCCACGTCCCTCCGCTCGCTTCAGTCACCCACTCATCCTTCTGCGGGAACTCGTCGTGGAACCTGGTCATCGCCGAGGGGTTGCCGGCGTAGTGGTGCCATGCGGTCCCGGCGGCCAGTGCGCCGGCCTTGGGATCCTTGAGAACGGTTTCCGGATAATCGGGGCGGTCCCAGTTGTGGTCGTAGGCCATCACCTTCGGCTTCAGCCCTGCGGCGGCCAGCGCCGGCCCAAGCGCCTCACCAAAGAAAACAGTCTGCTCATTGGCCAGCATCAGCATGGCGCTGTAATTCGTCTGCGCGGCCAGGGGTTCATTCTGCACGCTCAGCGCCCACACGGGGACGCCGGCGGCCTGGTAGCCCTGAATGCTCTTGACCAGGTAGCTGGCAAAGGCAGGGTAGAACTCCGGCCGCAGGCTGGACGGTTGGGGCCTGCCGTCCGCACCGGGAGCGGGCATCACCCCGAGCATCGATCCCGAGGTCTTCATCCAGCCCGGAGGGCTCCACGGCGACAGCATCACGTGGATTGCGGGATTGATCTCGAGCGCCTTCTTGAGCAGCGGCAGGATGTACTCCTGGTCGTGGGCGATCGAAAAGTGTGCGAGGCTGGGGTCGGATGCGCCGGGCGGGGCGATACAGGCCTTGGCGGTCTGCTGGCACAGGTCGTCGAAGGAGTAAAAGGTCACCGCCAGGTCGGACGAGCCGATGGGCTGGCGCAGAAAGCTGAGGGCGATGCCATCCTTGCGGCCGAAGAGCGTCTTGAACGCGGCGTCGGTTTGGGCGGGAGTGAGTTTCTTGGCGAAAAGCCAAGCGGCCGCGTCGGTGAGCGAGGCGCCAAACCCGTCGATCTCCTGAAAGCGCTGAGCATCGTCCACGGTGATGATCGGAGCGGTTGCGTCCTTGCCGGCGTTGGCCGAGAAATGCAGCGTGGCCCGCTCGGAGAGAGCTTCCAGCAGGTCCGGGGTGGTCTGGTAAACGGAGACGGATTGGCCGGCGGCTCCGGCGGCTGCAAGACATAGGACGGCGAGAACGCTGACAGAGCGCGGCATGAAGACTCCTTCAATCGGAAGGAGAATCCTAGTGCATCGGCGCGGAGTTTCGGAAGTTCGCCGACTTTTGTCTACGAACGAAGGTCTTGCGGATTGCCGTAAGGATCGAGGAAGGGCAGCTCGGCGTTGACCGCTTCGGCCGGAGCGCCGGCATCGCGGTTGCGCATCAATTCAATGAAAATCGCTTCAATTTCAGCGCAATCGGCGCTGTTGATGGGGAATTCGGGATTGGGGAAGTTCGTCATAAGTCACCCAGGTACTGCTCCTATCGGTAAGAACCCCAACCAGGTTTAGCAAGTTGCGGGCTTTTTATTCGCGAAGCGACTCTCGGTCTCCAATAGCTTCGGGGTTCATCCGCTGCCGCGGCTGAAATCTCCGCTCTTGCCGCCGGATTTGGTATCGAGCTGAATTTGTCGAATGACGATGGATTTGTCCAGCGCCTTGGTCATGTCGTACACGGTGAGCGCGGCAACGGCGGCGGCGGTGAGTGCTTCCATCTCAACGCCGGTGGGGCCGGTGGTCGCTACTGAAGCTTTGATGCGCACGCCGCCCGCAACGACCTCCGTCTGCACATCTACATGTGTGAGCGGAAGCGGATGGCACATGGGAATCAGGTCGGCGGTGCGCTTGGCCGCCTGGATGCCTGCGATGCGGGCCACTTCGAGAGGATTGCCTTTGGGGTTGGCGGGCAGTGCGGCGAGCACGGCAGCGGAGAGCTCGACGAAAGCCGAGGCGGTTGCCGTACGGCGCGTGGACTGCTTCGCGCTCACATCCACCATGGAGGCTTGGCCGGAAGCATCGAAATGCGAGAGTTCGGTCATGTTGACTTTCCATTAGACGGGGCTGATTGAGGTTCGTGGAATCCCACCTTTGGGACAAAGACAAGAACGTCCGGCTGAGAAGGCACCCCGATGGGGCACCCAGCATCTTCGCTAGTTGGCCGCGGCTCAGCAAAGAAGAACTCGAACAATCTCATCCGCCGGAAGGCTCGATTGTTCCTCCGGGATGACCAGAAAGCAGTTCGAGAGCGCCAGCGCAGCCAAGTCGCCCGAGCCCTGCCAGGGCACAATCACGACTTCCGGAAGCTGCCCGGCGGGCGGGTTGAAGTTGCAGGAAGCGGGCAGAAAGCGCGTGAGCCCGGGCTTGGCGCGCCTGTCGGTCTCTGCGGCCAGGTGAGCGAGAGCGAAGCGTGGGCCGCGTTCCCGGCTGCCCGCAAGCGCACCCAGCACCGGCGCTGCAAAGAGCAGAAACGTCACGGCAGAGGAAACCGGGTTGCCGGGAAGGCCGAAGAAGGGCACGGAACCGGTTCCCGAGCCCGGCATTTCCCCGAAGACCAGCGGCTTGCCGGGCTGGATGCGCACGCCGGTGAAGTGGAAGCGCGCGCCTCGGCGGGCCAGCGCCGGTTCCACCAGGTCGAATTTCCCCGCTGAGACGCCGCCGGAGATGAGCAGCATGTCCGCCTGTGCGGCCTGGGCCAGCGCCGTGTCCAGGGATTCGTTGTTATCCGCGGCTGTGGACAGCACCCAGGGCTCGCCTCCGGCAGCCGCAACCAGGGCTGCCAGCATGGGCGCATTCGAGTTGCGGATCTGGCCGGCAGCGGGCGAGGACTCCACGGAGACGAGTTCATCGCCTGTGGCAAGAATGGCCACGCGCGGCCTGACAAACACGTCGAGCAGCGCGCATCCGCAGGTCGCGGCCAGCGCGATCTGCGCGAAGGTTATTGCTGAGCCGGCGGGGAGCAGTTCGTCGCCCTCGCGCGCCTGCGCGCCCCGGGCCACAATGTTTTCGCCCTTCTTCAGCTTGCGCTCGGGAAGCAGACGGACGCGGCCGTTCGACACCTCAACGTGTTCGATCATCGCGACCGCATCGGCCCCCGCAGGAACCGGTGCGCCGGTCATGATCTCCCACGCGACGCCTTTTGGCAGCGGCCCGGCTGGAGCCTCTCCGGCGCGCGTCGAGCCCGCGATGCGCAGACTCTTGTGCTCGGATGCCTCCGCAGAGCGGACTGCAAATCCATCGCGCGTAGAGCGGGCAAAGGGCGGCTGATCCTGATCGGCGCGGATGGGCTGGGCCAGCACCCGCCCTGCCGCCGCACCAAGCTCGACGCGCTCCGCCGAAGGCAGCGCCAGCGCCAGTTGTGCGGCGAGCCCAGCAACCAGCCCACTAGCCTGCTGGTAGCTTGGAAGAGGATCGCCTGGCGGTCGAGAGCTCATGGAATGGATTGTAGAGGGTACAGCGAAGGCCGGGCTGCGCGGTTTTCGAAATCAAGAACACGAAGGGCGTCCGCCGTGGCGAACGCCCTTCCCGCAAACCGGCAAGCTCTCTTATTTCTTCTTGGACGCCTTGTAGGTGGTGTCAACCGTTTGGCTAAATCCAGCGAGAATACCCTTCACGTCGGCAGCATAGGGGCCGTCCGGCGCCAACTCCAGGTACTTCTGGTAGGCCTCCAGACATCCCGGCGGCGCCACCAACTTATGTGTCTTGTCGTCCATGGTGGTCTTGCCCACCAGGCCGTTGCCCTTCAGGTAATACAACACCGGCGAGGTTGGATCGGCCGCGATGGCCTTGTCCGCCGCAGCCACCTGCGCATCCGGCTGGTTGGTCTGGAAGAAGATGACCGCTTCGTTCTTCAGGTAGAAGGCGGCTCTCGGCGGGTTGGCTTTGGCGGCGGCGTCATAGGCATCGTTCGCCTCTGGTATTTTGCCGGTGCGCGCATAAATCTCGCCCAGGCCGCTGTCGGCCAGTCCCTGCACATCGGGGCTGGGTTTTTTGGCAGTGGTCTCCACTTCAAGCGCTTTTTTGAAGGCTGTCGTGGCCTCGTCGTACTTTTTCAGGCCGGACTCGGCCTGCCCAAGCTGCGCCCACAGGATGGACGCATCCGGCTTGGCCGCTGAGTCCCTGGTCATGAGGGCTTCAACCTCAGTGTATTTGGCAGTCTTGATTTCCTGCTCCTTGGCGGCGATATCGGCCTTGGCGGCAGAAGCTCCTAAGGTCTGGACTGCGGTTGCATGGGCAGCATCGGCGTCCTTGATGTCCTGGACCACGACCTTCAGGTCGGCGTTGACGTTCTTGATGACCGCGTTGGCTGCGAGCGCTTCAGAGTTGTGCTTGCGCATCTCCTCGAGCGCCTTCTGCGTCTCCGGAGGCAGCTTGTCGATGAACGCCTTGCGGGACATGTCGATGTCCTGAAGCGTGTCCTGGCCGGCAACAATCTTGACTCCCTCGAAGGAATCGACCATCTTGTCGGGCGGCGTATCCGGCTGGCGGAAGACAACCGTGTAGCTGCCGGGAGCTGCAGTGCCGGTGTAATCGCCGGCAGCGTTCACCTGGAAGGTGAACTTCGACGTGTGGCCGCCGTCGTTGGACAGGCTCACGACGCCCACCGACTGCGCCGCGCCGGAGGGGTTGGTCACGTGGCCGTGGATGGTGCCCGTGGTGGGCGCGGGTGCCTGCCCATAAACGGGCAAAAGAGCCAATGCCAGCAGACCCGGCAGAAGTGAAAGGGTGCGTTTCATGTTCGTCTCCTTGGGAGCTGCGGGAACCAGGCCCCGGCACGCTCAAAAAAGTCAATCGTTGGCGGCGCTTGCAGGGTAGAACGCTGTTGCGCTTTTCCCCTGCCGAGCTCCTTCGGCCGAATCCCGCTTGTCCCTGCTCCCGCTGCCGGAAGACGTCAAGTCCCGGCAACAGGTTGCATCCCGGCCTTGCTTCCCCGGTCAGGCCGCATCCGCTCGAGAGCCGGTGCGCGAACGGTTGCTTGTCAGCACGACCAAAGGTAAATCCAACTCACCAGTCTACACAAGGGCGCAGGCCAGGATGCTTCGACACGCCGCGATTCCTGCAGTGTATTTGCGATCGTTTTAGCAAAAATGTGAGCCGGATCGCGGGCTGGCACACCGGCCGCTTTGAAACCTTCTCCATAGTAGAGCCGGCGGGCACCCCGGTGTGTGGTGCGGATCACACTCTAAAATAAAACCATGGCAACCACCATTCGCCCCGCGACGCCGGCGGACGTGCCGCTGATCCTCACTTTTGTCCGCGCCCTGGCCACCTACGAGCGCGAGCCGGACGCCGTCATCGCCACGGAGGGCGATCTGTTGCGCGACGGATTTGGCCCCAATCCGTTTTATTTCTGCCTGATCGCCGACCATGACGGCCAGCCCGCCGGCTTTGCCTTCTATTTCTTCAACTACTCCACCTGGGTGGGCCGGCCCGGAATCTACCTGGAGGATATTTTTGTTCATCCCGAGTTCCGCGGCCTGGGGATCGGCAAGGCTCTGCTGCAACGCGTGGCGGCTGTGGCCCTGGAAAAAGGCTGCAAGCGCCTGCAATGGGCGGTTCTGGACTGGAACACGCCGGCCATCGACTTTTATCGCGCCATGGGAGCGGAGTTCATGGACGAATGGCGCGGTGTGCGGGTAAGCGGCGAGGCACTGCAGCGATTGGCGGGAGTGGAGGCAGCGCAACCATGAGTCGAATCGCCAAGAATCCCCGTGCCCCAACCTCGCGTCTTTTTTCCGGCGCAAGGGTGGGCGACCCCGAATCCTGGCTGCCGTCTGCCAGCCTGGAGGCTTCCCAGTGAAGATCCGCGTCATTGGTGGCGGACTGGCCGGCCCGGAGGCCGCACTGACCGCCGCGCGCCATGGTTGCCAGGTCGACCTCTATGAGATGCGGGCCATGATCGTTGGCAAGCCGCGCCTGACCCCAGCTCACCAGACCACCGAATTCGGCGAGCTGGTCTGCTCCAACTCGCTCAAGAGCGAGTCTCCCAATACGGCGCCCTGGTTGCTGAAACAGGAGATGAGGCGCGCGGGATCGGCTCTGCTGCGCATTGCCGATGAGACCGCCGTTCCAGCAGGCCACGCGCTTGCCGTCGATCGCGTCGAGTTCTCGCGGCGCATTGCTGAGGCCATTGCCGCCGAGCCGCTGATTCGCGTGATTCGCGAAGAAGTCACGTCGCTCGACGAAAACGAAGCCGGTGGGGATCTCACCATCCTGGCCACGGGTCCGCTCACCTCCGACGCGCTGAGCCGCGAGATCGAGCGCATCACCGGCTCCGGCAGCCTGGCTTTCTACGATTCCATCTCCCCCATCGTCGATGCCGAGACCATCGACATGGAGCGCGTTTACTTTGCCGCTCGCTGGGACAAGGGCACCGCCGACTACATCAACTGCCCCATGGATCGCGCCGAGTACGACCGCTTTCTGGATGCGCTGCTGGCCGCCGAGGAAGCCGAAGCCAAGGAGTGGGAGAACCTGGATTATTTTGAAGGCTGCCTGCCACTGGAAATCCTGGCACGACGCGGCCGCGACACTTTGCGCTTCGGCCCCATGAAGCCTGTGGGCCTGCGCGATCCGCGCACCGGCCGCACGCCCTGGGCGGTGGTGCAGTTGCGCAAGGAGAACCTGCGCGCGGACAGCTACAACCTGGTCGGCTTTCAGAACCATCTGAAGTTCGGAGAGCAGGCCCGCGTGCTACGCCTGATTCCGGGCCTGGAAAACGCGCGCTTCCTGCGCTACGGCCAAATTCATCGCAACACCTACATTCAGGCGCCGCTCTTGCTGGACGAAACGCTGCGCCTCAAGAAAGCGCCGTGGCTCATGTTTGCCGGGCAGCTTTCCGGCGTCGAGGGCTACACAGAATCCATCGCCACCGGACTGCTTGCGGGGATCTATGGGGCTGGTCTGGCGCGCAGCGACACGCCAACGCCTGCACCACGCGCCAGCGCTCTGGGGTCGCTGGTCCACTACATCACGCATGCCGATGCAAAGGATTTTCAGCCGGCCAACATTACCTTCGACCTGCTGGAGCCGCTGGAGCAAGAGTTGCGCAAGAAAGTCCGCGACAAGAAGGAACGGCATCGGCTGGTCTGCGAGCGGTCGCTGGCCGCTTTCGACGCCTGGTGGAGCGCGATTCCGCATCCGGCGGCGGAACTTCGCGCATAAAATCAGCGTAGCTCTCAAGGACGTTGTGCTTTTCCCCGGAAAGGTCTTGCCATGCGCGCCATCTCTGCCGCCGATTCCGTTTCGCTCGCCATTCAACGCACCAGGGAGTTCCTCTTCAGGCCGTTCAACTGGGGAACGTATCTGAAGCTCTGCCTTGTCGCGATCATCACCGAAGGTCTGGGAAGCAATATGCACTCCTCGTCGCACAGTGGTCAGCCAGGCGTCCACGGACCCGTCTTCACTTCTCCATCCCTGCTGGTGCCGGTCGTAGTTGCTGCAATTTTCGCGCTTGCGCTGGCTGCGGTGATCATGTTGACGGTGATTTATCTGGTCACGCGGCTGCGCTTTGCTTACTTTCATTGCCTGATCCACAACGTAAAAGAGATTCGGCCCGGATGGCGGTTCTATCGCGAACCAGCGACGCGGTTCTTCTGGATGAATGTCGGGGTGGGATTCTGCTTTCTGCTGGCGGTGGCGTTGCTCTTTCTGCCGTTTGTGTCCGGCTTTGTGCGCCTGTTTCATGAGACGCAGCGGGGCGCCCCTCTCGATGTGGGGCTGCTGCTGTCTCTTGTGTTGCCGTTGATTCCGATCCTCTTCCTGGTGGCGCTGGCGGGCATTGCGCTTGACGTGATCTTGCGCGATTGGATGCTGCCGCATTACGCGCTGGAGAACGCCACGGCCGGCGAGGCGTGGTCCCAGGTGTGGGCTCGCATCACGGCAGAGAAGCGGCAGTTTTTGGTGTATGCGCTGTTGCGGCTGGTGCTGCCTGTGGTTGCGCTGATCGCACTGTTCATCGTGCTGCTTCTTCCGGGGCTGGCCCTGGCAGGTTCACTCGCTGCCGTTGAATTCGGCCTTCACTCGGCCTTCGCAGATGCAACCGGTGGTTCAGCTGCGGTCGGCAAACTGCTCGAGGCCTTCTTCGGCCTTCTCGCTTTCGGCTTTACGGTGCTGGCCAGCATCTGCGTGGGCGGCCCTTTGAGCACGGGCATTCGCGAATATGCGCTGGTGTTTTACGGCGGCCGCTACCGGGAACTGGGGGACGCGCTCTACCCGCCCATTCCCCGCCCGGCATGAGTGGAGAACGCCGCGGATCACGCTCGTCGCATGCGATGCGATATGCGGTGGCGATCAGGAATTGGAGCCTGTTCAGGAGCTCGTGGGGGCGGTAGGCCGGGACTTGAGTCCTGGCACAAAGGCAGCCGAGTCAGCGCGGGCTTTCAGCCCCTGAGGTTTAGCTCTTGGAGGTAAGAGCACGCCGCAGGGCCTGAAGGCCGACGTGTTTTGCGGCTCCTGACGTCAGGGCTGAAGCCCTGACCTACCATTCCCCATGTTCCATCCCATTTCTTCATCAGGATTTAGACTTGGCGCGTGCCCAATTGCCAGCGAGTGCCGGTGCCGGGCTGTGCAGGCCCGGAGCAAGAGCAATGAAAGTCTATTCGGCCTCGGAAGCAATCCGGCCCGCTGTGGCGCGGACCCGCGAGTATCTGTTTCGCGGCTTCAAGGCTGAAACATTTCTCAAGCTGGCCGCGGTGGCCACGCTGTGCGAAGGATTCATCGTCAGCTTCCGGTTTTGGGTTCCGAACACATTTCCGTTCGACCTGCACACAAGCGCATGGAAGTCGTTTCTTCTCACGCCGGCGTTTCTGCCGGTCACGATGCTTGGCGCGATTGCAATCTTCCTCATCGGCGTCTATTGCTTCTACCTCATCACGCGCCTGCGCTTTGCTTTTTTTCATTCACTTGTCCACCAGACCCGGCAAATTCGATCGTCGGCGAAGCTCTATTTCATTGAAGCCGACCAATTCTTCACGGCCTGCATGATCGTCTGGCTGACGTTCCTTGTCGTGGGCGTGCTGGCGTTGCTGCTCTTCATCGTTGCGGCTTACGGCGTGATCGCGACGCCGACGCCGGAGGGGAAGCTCGACCTCGGACCCTTCTTCTTTCTCTTCCTGCCCTGCTTCGCAATTGCGCTCTTTCTCCTCCTCGCCGCGTTCATCGCGCAGGTGGTGCTCAACGACTTCGTTCTGCCCCACATGGCCATTGAAGGCGCGTCGTTCCGCAAGGCCTGGGAAGCTGTCCGGGTGCGCATCGCCGCGAACAAGGAGACTTTTATATCTTTCTTTATCCTCCGCCTGGCCATGCCGCTCCTGGCGGCGCTGGTCCTGGGGTTTGCCGCATGGGTGGTGGGGCTGATTGTCTTTGGCATTCTGGGCATGTCCGCGGCTGGATTCACCGCCATGCTCGATGGAACAACCGACCTGCGCGCATACCTGCTGGTTTTTGCTCAGCTTCTATTCCTCCTGCAGGGGCTCGCCGCTGGACTGGTGATTGCGGTGAGCTTCGGCGGCCCGCTCAGCGTTTTCGTGCGTAGTTATGCTCTGTTCTTTTATGGAGGCCACTACAAGGCGCTTGGATATCTTCTCGATCCTCAAGGTCCGACCACAGCAACGGCCGAATCCGAAATGCAGGATCCTTAACTGACCTTCTGCAACCTCTTCGTCGCAATTCACAGGGTTTATTTTCCTCATCGCCCGAATCGTGATCCATTCGGCAATTAGGCGGGAACAATTCCGCGAGATGATGTGTCCAATAGGAGTAAGGGACCGCATGGTTGATCCGACACAACTGAGTTCTACCCACGTGATGGCCGCGGCACTGCAATCCGCATTCGGCGGCTATGTCGGCTACATGGCGCGCAGATTCTATGCAGACCCCACCGGCTATTTCCGCAAATCGGCTCGAAACATGGTGGACCTTCACTGGCTTGAGCCGGTCATCCGCGGCCTGGCCTGCTTTTGTCTGTGGGGCGGATGCTTCATTGTCTCGACCGCCATCGCCGTGCAGATTCTTGGCCTGCACGGCGACGTTCTTGCCGTGGCGCTGATTACCTTAGCT
>Ga0302314_10017965_pt1 | contig 11821 bp, 11 predicted proteins | sample III_Palsa_N2_3_FD_200533 | JGI IMG/M metagenome (GOLD analysis project Ga0302314, IMG submission 200533) | Peat permafrost microbial communities from Stordalen Mire near Abisko, Sweden - III_Palsa_N2_3 | ecosystem: Environmental > Terrestrial > Soil > Palsa > Peat permafrost | place: Sweden...
GTTGTCGTGCCGAAAAAGGATGTCGGCAAAAAGGGCGTGGATGCGGCCCAGCAGACCTCGAGCAGCACGGCGGCGGCATCCAAGGCGGTTGCAGCGGCCCAGGCGGAAACCGAGAAGCTGCAGGACTTGGAGAAGCAGATCTCGGCGTCCCTCGCGGCGCAGGGCCTTACGGCGAATGTCTCATACTCGATCGACAGCAGGGGACTGACGGTCGGGCTGGTCGGCTCGCAGACCTTCTTCGCGGGCAACAGCGATGTCCTGCAGCCCGTGACGCAGCGGGTGCTCAACGCCATCGGGCCGATCCTTCGTGCACTTCCCAACCAGATCGCGGTCGAAGGCCACGCCGACGGTCACTCGAGCCCGTATCCGTTCGCCTCGGACTGGGACCTCGCCGCGGGGCGATCGACCGCCGTACTGAAATACCTGGTCACCACCAACGGGGTGCCGGAGGGCCAGATCTATTCCGCGTCGTACGGCGCTGCTCGGCCGGTGTCGCCGAACATGGTGCCATCGCAGTACGCGCTCAACCGCCGAGTGGACATCGTCGTGCTGTCGTCCGCATCGGAGGATGTGCGCGACCTGATCCCCACGGAGGTGGCCGCCGGCGAATGATTCTCTTGACCCACGAACATGGGTAGAGCGATTAGCTAACGCGGGAGTGACCCGCGTCGATAGTGCTGTGCATGACGGTTCAAACTCTGGTTGGCGCGAGCATTCCCGGCGCGCCCGGTCGCACCGTCGAGGTCTATGACTTCCAGCGCCCGACGACCCTCGGTCGTGACCAGATGCGCACCCTCACGCTCGCTTTCGACAACTTCGCCCGCCAGTGGGGGACCCAGCTCACCGCGATGACCCACGTTCTCGCGCGCGCCGACGTCGAATCGATCGAGGTCGAGCGCTACGGCGAGTTCGCCGACGGCCTGCCGGAGACCACGGCGATGATGCTGATCGGCGTCGAGGGAATGACGTCCCAGGCCATCCTGCAGCTCGCCCCCGAGGTCGCACTGGCCTGGGTCGGTCGGATGCTCGGCGGCAACGGGGTGCTCGTGCCGCCGGTACGGATGTTCACCGCGATCGAGGCGGCCGTGATCGGTCGCCTGACCGACTACGTGATCGAAGACCTCACCTACTCGCTGGGGGACCAGCTCTCCGGTTATCTCACCGTCGCCGAGACCCAGTACAACCCGCAGATGGCACAGGCGATGCGCGCGGGGGACTTCGCGATCGTCGTGCGCTTCAGCGTCTACGTCGGTGACGCCGTCGACGAAGCGACGCTCGCCTTCCCGATCGAGGCACTGGCACCGCGCGAGGCGCGAACTGACACCGCGGCCGGCGATCACGACCGCCTGATCGGAGCGCTCGAGACCGCGCCTGTCACCATCGCGCTCCAGCTGGAGCCGGCCATCGTCGGCCCCGGCGACATCCTCGGCCTGTCCGTCGGAGACCTGCTTCGTCTTCCGCATCCGCAGTACCGGCCGTTGAACGTCACGGTCGATGGAGTAGCCGTCGCCCGCGCTGCCGTGGGCACCAGCGGGTCGCGACTGGCCTGCGTCATCGTCAACCTCGAGGAGTAAGCACAGTGAACACCAAAGCACCAGAGAAGGCACCCGCCAAGGCTGCCGCCCGGTCGAACTCCCGCGGAGGCGCCGCCACGATCGCGGCGGCCCAGGACGCGCTGTTCGATTTCCAGGCCGCAGCCGATGATCTCGTCGCACACCTTCCGAACCCGTCGACCATCACCGCGGTCGCTGCCACCGCCCAGGTCGGGGCGCCGGACGCAGCGAGGTCGGCGACCACCGCGACCTTCGTCGGTGCCCGGTCGGCCGAGCTCGCGCTCGTCATTCTCGATCCCGACTTCTTCGCGGATGCCACCGCGGCGACCCCGCTCGTGCAGCTTTCCGACATCGTCTTCCCCGCTCTCGCCGCAAGCGCCGAGATCTTCGGCACCGGCGTCCTCGGCGATGCGGTCACCGCGGATGCGACCAGCCTGTTCGAGGACGAGGAATCGATCCTCTTCGAACTCGTCGGTGCGACGGGCACCGTGGGATGGTTCATCCTCCGCCTGCGCGCGGATGCCGCCGCTCCGGTTTCCGAGGGCTCGATCGAGGGACGGCTCAGCCGCATCAACGAGGTCGAGATGGCCCTGACGGTCGAGATCGGCCGCACCCGTCTTCCGATCCGTGAGGTGCTCGGACTCGAGGTCGGTGCCGTCGTGGAACTCGATCGTGCCGTCGGCGCTCCGGCGGACATCCTGCTCAACGGCCGACTCATCGCCCACGGCGAGGTCGTCGTTGTCGAGCAGGAGTTCGCGGTCCGAATCACCCGCATCCTCGATTCGACCCAGGTCGGGGCCCGCTAGGTGGATGAAGTCTTCACGGTCCTGCGGGTAGTCGTCTCGCTGGCCGTCGTAGTCGGAGTCATCTGGTTCGTCCAGAGAAAATTCGTTCGGTCGTCCAGGGTCCGTTCGCGCAAGCGCCCGATCTCGGTGGTCGCACGGCAGAGCGTCGGTCGCAACTCGAGCATCGCGGTCGTGGAGTTCCAGGGCAAGCAGTTCCTTCTTGGTGTGACCGAGCACGGCATCTCGGTGCTCGACTCGGCCGTCGAAGCGGCCGAAGTCGTGGCCGAAATCACCGCAGAGACCCCATCGACTCCGGACGCCGACGAGCCGACGGTTCGGGCGATCCGCCCGGTGACCCGTCGCGCCAGCTCGAAGCAGTTCGCCGCGGTCCTGACCGGCGTGCAGGATGTCCAGCCGGCCGACTCCATCCAGCGCGTCGCTCGCACCCGTACTCCGGTTCCCGATGCACTCGTTGCGTCGCTGAAGCGCCCGGCGCCCGGAACGCCGCCGCTGTCCGGTTCGCTCCTGTCGGGCTCCACCTGGAAGCAGGCCTTCTCTGCGATCAAGGGCCAGCGCTGATGTTCGCGACCTGGCTGGTCCACGCGATCACGCAGCCGAACCCGGTCCCGACCCCGACGGCGCCGTCGGTCAACGACCTCATCCAGAACACGGTCAACGGCCCGAACGGGTCGCCCGCCGAGAGCGTCATCGTTCTCATCGGCATCACGCTTCTCTCGGTCGCCCCCGCGCTGATCCTGATGATGTCGTCGTTCACCAAGATTTTCGTCGTGCTCGCAATGACGCGAAACGCGCTCGGCCTCCAGTCCATCCCGCCGAACCAGATCCTCGCCGGTCTCGCCCTGTTCCTTTCCATCTTCATCATGTGGCCGGTGCTGCAGCACATCAATGTGGATGCCGTCCAGCCCTACCTGCACGGCACCATCGACATCCAGGGCGCGATCAACCAGGCCTCCGGACCGCTTCGCGAATTCATGCTGGCGCACACGCGCCAGGAAGACATCGCCCTGATGACGCGGGCGGCCGGCCGGCACAATCCCAAGAGCCCCGCGGACGTCTCGCTCTCGACGCTGATCCCCGCGTTCATGATCTCCGAGCTGCGTTCCGCCTTCATCATCGGCTTCGTCATCTTCGTGCCGTTCCTGGTGATCGACCTCGTCGTCTCCTCGGCCCTGATGGCGATGGGCATGATGATGCTCCCGCCGGTGATGATCTCGCTGCCGTTCAAGATCCTGCTGTTCGTTCTCGTCGATGGATGGAGCCTCATCGTGACCACGCTCGTCGGCAGTTATGGGGTGACCTAGTGGACCCGTCCGCCATCATCGATATCGGCGTTCGCGCACTGACCGTCGGCGCAGAACTCGCCGCACCGGTACTCATCACGGCCCTCGTCATCGGCTTCGCGATCTCGGTGTTCCAGTCGATCACGCAGATCCAGGAGACGAGCCTCTCGTTCGTTCCCAAGCTCGTCGGGGTCTCGATCGTTCTCATCATCTGCGGCCAGTGGATGATCTCCGTGATGGTCTCGTTCACGACCGATCTGATGCATCAGATCCCGTCACTGATCGGCAGCTGACGTGTCCGAGGGTGAGTTCGGCTGGCTGGAATCCGTGTTGCTCGCGAGCACACGGATCATCGCGTTCCTGATCATCGCGCCGCCGTTTTCCTACGGCGCGATCCCGGCACGCATCCGCGGCATGCTCGGTCTCGGAATCGCCCTCGCCGTCTCGTCCACCCTTCCCCGCACCAATTCCGCCTACGACACGGGGGCGTTCGTCGAGACCCTGATCGCCCAGGTGCTCATCGGTGTGGTCCTCGGGTTCCTCATCCAGCTCGCCTTCTCGGCCATCCAGTCCGCGGGCGGACTGATCGACCTGTTCGGCGGCTTCCAGCTGTCGCAGGCCTACGACCCCCAGTCGCTGGTCAACGGCGCACAGTTCACGCGACTGTTCCAGATGACCGCGATCGCGCTGCTGTTCACGACGGACGGCTACCAGATGGTCATCGGGGGAGTGGCGCGCTCGTTCACCGCGATCCCGCTCGGCAGCCTGTTCTCGATGTCGTTCACCGCGAAGGCGATCACGCAGGGCGTCACCGACATGTTCGTCGCGACGGTGCAGATCGCGGGTCCGCTCATCCTGGTGCTGTTCCTCGCCGATGTCGGCCTCGGCCTGCTCACCAGGATCGCGCCGGCGCTCAACGCGTTCTCGATGGGGTTCCCGCTCAAGATCCTGATCACGATCATGTTCTCGGCCACGGCCTTCGTGCTGCTGCCCGGCATCGTCTCGTCGCTCATGACCAACGGCCTCCAGATGCTGCAGGGGGTGAAGTAGTGTCCGACGCGCAGGAACGCACCGAACAGGCGACCGAGAAACGGATGAAGGAGGTTCGCCGCAAGGGCGAGCTCTCCACCTCCAAAGACCTCAGCGCGTGGCTCTCGGTCGCAGCCGCGTTCTCTGCGATTCCGGGTCTGATCTCCTCGGTGCAGGGCGCGATGCAACAGCAGTTCGCGGGCATCCAGGGGGTCATCGACAACCCGACCCAACAGGCCGCGGTCGAGGCGCTCGACAGTGGATTCGCCGCCATAATTCCGGCGCTGTCGCCCATGCTGATCTCCGTGGTCGTCGCGATCATCGCGGGATCCGCGCTGCAGGGCGGCATCCACTTCAAGGCGTTCTCCTTCTCGTTCAAGCACTTCGACCTGCTCGCCGGAGTCAAGCGCATCTTCGGCACCCAGGCGATGTGGGAGGGCGCGAAGGCGATCCTCAAGACCGCCGTGGTGGGTCTCGTGCTGATGACCGTCATCCAGAACTTCGTCCCCCAGCTCATGGCCGCGGGCGGACTGCCGATCCAGCAGCTGGTCGATGCAGCGCAGTCGGGAGTTCTCACCCTGGTCGAGACCGCGATCGCGGCGGGACTTGTGCTCGCGGCGGCCGACGTCTTCGTCGTCATGCGGCGTAATCGCAAGAAGACCATGATGAGCAAGAAAGAGATCAAGGACGAGTCGAAGAGCTCCGACGGTGATCCGCGACTCAAGGGCATGCGACGTTCGCGGGCATTCGCCATGAGCCGCAGCCGCATGATGGCCGCGATCGCTACAGCGGATGTCGTCCTGCTCAACCCCACGCACATCGCGGTCGCGCTCAAGTACGAGGCCGGCAAGTCCGCGCCGCGCGTCGTGGCGAAGGGCGCGGATGAGATCGCCGCCCGCATTCGCGAGAAGGCCACCGAGGGCCGCATCCCGATGGTCACCGACATCCCGCTCGCCCGCGCGATCCACGCCGCCTGCGAGGTCGGCGAAGAAATCCCCGCCGAGCTCTACACCGCGGTCGCCCGCGTGCTCGCCTTCGTCTTTGCCCTTCGCGCGCGCGGCGCTGCGCAGGGCGTCCACAGACTCCTCACCCCAGCGATGGCCTAGGAAACGAGAACACCATGAGAAAACAACTCCCACGCTTCATCGTTCCGATCGCGGTCGTCGGGATCGTGATGCTCCTTGTCGTGCCCATCCCGTCGTGGCTGCTCGACATCCTGATCATCATCAACATCATGTTCGCGCTGGTGATCCTGCTGACAACCATGTTCGTGAAGCGACCACTCGACTTCTCGGTCTTCCCATCGCTGCTGCTGGTGGCGACGCTCTTCCGGCTCGGACTCAACGTCGCGTCGACGCGGCTGGTCCTGAGCACCGGATACGCCGGCCAGGTCATCGCGTCGCTCGGTCACGTCGCGGTGAACGGCTCGCTCATCATCGGTGCCGTCATCTTCCTGATCCTCGTCGTCATCCAGTTCGTCGTTGTGACCAAGGGTGCGGAGCGCGTCGCCGAGGTCGGTGCCCGCTTCACCCTCGATGCCATGCCCGGCAAGCAGATGGCCATCGACGCAGACCTGAACGCTGGCGCGATCACGGATGCGGAAGCACGGCGTCGGCGGGCCGAGGTGTCCGCAGAGGCCGACTTCTACGGCTCGATGGATGGTGCATCGAAGTTCGTGAAGGGGGACGCGATCGCCGGAATCGTGATCATCGTCATCAACATCATCGGTGGTATCGCGATCGGCATGGTGCAGCGCGGACTGTCGATCGGCGACGCCGTCAACACATACAGCCTGCTGACCATCGGTGACGGTCTCGTCAGCCAGATCCCCGCGCTCCTCATGGCGGTCTCGACCGGTCTCATCGTCACGCGCTCGAACGTCGACGCGGACATGGGGTCGATGACCGCATCCCAGTTGTCCCAGTCTCGGGTCGCGGTGCTGGTGGCCGGATGCGCAGCCATCGCCCTCGGGCTCATCCCGGGAATGCCGATCGTGCCGTTCCTTCTCGTCGGCACGCTGCTCATCGTCGCGTCGCGCCGCATCGCCGCGAACCAGAAGGCGAAGGCCATGACCACCGAGCTCGCCGGGATCACCGACAGCGCCGCGCCCAAGGATTCGACCCAGGACCTGATGGAGGAGATGCGGGTCCACGCCCTCGAGATCCAGCTGGCCCCGGATCTCGTCGAACTCGCGTCCGGCACCGGCGACGACCTGCTTTCCCGCGTGCGGGCGCTTCGCCGCAGGCTCGCCATGGAGCTGGGCATCGTCGTGCCGCCCGTTCGCACGAGGGACAGCATCGACCTGCCGCCGTCGACGTACCTCATCCGGGTCGCCGGTGCGGATGCCGCCCGCGGCATCGCCCCCGTCGGCAAGGTGCTGGCGCTCGGTGACACCCTCGACAGCCTTCCGGGAATCGCAACCGTCGACCCGGTCTTCGGCCTGCAGGGCAAGTGGATCCCCGCCGAGATGCGCCACGGCGCGGAACTCGGCGGAGCAACCGTGATCGATCGCGCCTCCGTCATCATCACGCACCTGAGCTCGGTCATCACCAGCAACGCCGCCCGGCTGCTCAGCCGCGAGGATGTCCGCGTGCTCACCGACGGCGTCAAGCAGGTCAACCCGTCCGCCGTCGAGGAGCTCATTCCCGGCCTGCTCTCGCTCGCCGAGGTGCAGCGCGTGCTGCAGGGGCTTCTCGCCGAGCAGGTTCCCATCAACGATCTCTCGCGCATCTACGAGTCGCTCGCGCTGCGGGCGAAGGTCTCCACGGATGCCGACGGGCTGGTCGAGGCCGCGCGATCCGCACTCGGTCCCGTCGTCGCCGCGCGCTACCTGGATGACGGCAAGCTCCGCGTCATCATGCTCGATCCCGGTCTCGAGCAGTCGATGCTCGAGGGGCTGCGTCCCGCCGAGGGTGGTCCGCAGATCCTGCTCGACACCAAGCGCCTCGAGGCACTCGTCGGCTCGCTCAAGGCGGTCATCGCCGGTTCCGACACCGGTGGCGACAACCTCGTGCTCGTCTGCGCGCCCGCGCTGCGGTCTGCGGTCCGTCGCCTGGTGAGCCCTCATGCCCCAGCGGTTCCCGTGCTCTCGTACCTCGAGGTCACCGCCGCGCATCCCATCATCGAGACAGTAGGAGTGGTTCGTGCCCTCGATTCGATTCCGGCTTGATCATCCGACGCCGGAGGCCGTGAGCGCGAAGGTGCGCGCGGAGTACGGCGAGAACGCGCGCATCCTCTCCGCCTCCGAGGTGAGGGTCGGCGGCGTCGGCGGTTTTTTCGCGCGCCGTTTCGTCGAGGTCGAGGTCGAACTGATGCCCGACTCGAGCTCGGTCGCCGGTATCGTCGCGGAGCTGCTCGCCGCGCCCCGCGCTTCGCTCGGCTCCGCGGTGCGACCGTCGGGGGCCGTCGGCATCGAGGCGCTTCTCGAAGCAGCGGAACTCGCCGAGGGACAGGTCGAGATCATGGAGCCGGCCACGGCATCCGTGTCCACCCAGAGCGACCGCTTCGACCAGGTGCTGCAGGACCTCAACGCCTATGCTGCTCGCCCCGCGCCGCCGCCGGTCATCACCCACACGCTCATCCCGGCGCTCTATGACGAGCCGGGCGGTCTCGTGCTCTTCCTGGGGCTCGGCGGTGACGGCGTGGTCGCTGCCCGATCGCTCGCGAGAACCGTGCGCCGTGCCGAATTCCACCGCGGCGGCCGCATCCTCGACACCGAATCACCCCGCGTCGACGACCGCCGATCCGCTTCGGCAGCCCGCGCGCGCGGCGTGACCAACAACTCCGTGGCGCTGGTGGCCTGGGGCCTCGGCGTCGGGATGACCGAGGTCACCGACAGCATCGAGCGCATCCGTTCCGTGTCCGCCGACCAGATCTGGGTCGTCGTCGACGCCGCACGGAAGCCGGACGACACGGCCGCCTGGGTGGCCGCGATCCGCCGCGCTTTCTCAGTGACCGCGCTCGCCGTGGTCTCGAGCGTCGAAACGGCCACTCCCGACTCGATCAACGCCCTCGGCCTGCCCGTCGGCTGGTCGGAGACTGTGGGATAGGCTGGCGCTGTGCTGGTCCTGACACGTAAGCGGGGAGAGCGCATTCTCATCGGAGACGACATCGTCGTCACGATTCTCGAGTCCAAGGGCGATGCCATTCGGATCGGGGTGGATGCGCCAGCAGGCGTGCGCATTCAACGCCACGAGGTCATCGTTGCGCTCGGTGAGGCCAACGTCGCCGCCGCCGAAACGAACCAGGCCGACGGCGCCGCGCTCGCCCGCCTGCTTGCGGGGCCTGCGGGCCAAAATGACGCCGCTGCGGCACCGACTGCCGGCCAGGCATCCCCGGAACCGCCCGCGAAGTCGTAGCGGTCGAACGCGAACTGTAGCCCCCCGATCGCGGGTATGGCGCGGATGACACGCCGCGGATAGCTTTGCTTATCTGGCGTGCTCTCGGAGTATGCCTGCAGCCTTGGGGGGGTGCTTAACGCGTGGCGTCACTAACTGAAATTCTCATTCTCAGGGGCATCGTGCCCATTGAGAAGCTCGACATGATCTCTGGCGAGCCGGCAAAAGACGACCAGGCCATCCTCCAACTCCTCGACCAGGGTGTTGTCACCCAGTCGCAGCTCGCCTCCGCTCGTGCAGCACAGGCCGGCCTGCCCTACGTCGAACTGCTCGAGTACCCCGTGGACCGAATCGCGGTCTCGCTGGTTCCCGCGGCCATGTGTCGTCGGCACGAGGTCCTTCCCATCGGCATCGCCGGCGACTACCTCATGGTCGCGATGGTCGACCCGGGTGACGTCTTCGCTCTGGACGACGTGCGCGCCGCATCCCGCATGCAGGCTCGCGCCGTGGTCGCCGAGCGCGGTGACCTTCGCGCCGCCATCGATCGCTACCTGCGCGCCGACAGCGAGATCAACTCGCTCACCGAGGCGATGGAAGAGGAGTCGAGCTCCAAGGAGGTCGCGCTCGCGGAGGGTGGCGAGGCACACGAGGATGACGCCCCCATCGTGCGGTTCGTCAACCTGCTCATCAGCCAGGGCATCCAGGACAAGGCTTCCGACATCCACATCGAGCCCGGCGAGCACGACATGGGCGTCCGGTACCGCATCGACGGCGTCCTGCACGAGATGCAGGCGGCGCCGAAGGCCATCCAGAACGGTGTCATCTCACGCCTCAAGATCATGTCGGACATCGACATCGCCGAGCGACGCAAACCGCAGGACGGCCGCATGTCGGTCAGCCACGGTGGCCGCAAGATCGACCTTCGTGTCGCAACGCTTCCGACCGTGTACGGCGAAAAAGTCGTCATGCGAATCCTCGACAACAACTCGTCGAGCATGGGCCTCGAGAACCTCAACCTGCTGGAGCGCAACTTCCGCACCTTCGAGACCTCGTACAAGAAGCCGTACGGCATGATCCTCGTCACGGGCCCGACGGGTTCCGGTAAGTCGACGACGCTCTACACGACGCTTCACGCGGTCGCTCGTCCCGAGATCAACGTCATCACGGTCGAGGACCCGGTGGAATACCGGATGAAGGGCATCAACCAGGTCCAGGTGAACCCGAAGGCCGGACTGACCTTCGCGAGTGCGCTTCGGTCGATTCTTCGATCCGACCCCGACGTCGTCCTGCTCGGTGAGATCCGAGACCACGAGACCGCCCAGATCGCCATCGAAGCGTCACTCACCGGCCACCTCGTGCTGTCGACGCTTCACACCAACGACGCGCCCAGTGCCATCACGCGACTGACCGAGATGGACATCGAGCCGTTCCTGGTCGGTTCCGCGCTCGACTGCGTGGTCGCCCAACGTCTCGCGCGTCGCCTCTGCGACCGGTGCAAGACGCCGTACGCGCACGACCCCGACTCGCTGGCCGCGCTGCGGATCGGTTACGACCGCTCGCAGCCGGTGCCCACCCTCTTCCAGCCCGTCGGCTGCGCAAGCTGCTCCAACACCGGATACCGAGGCCGCATCGCGCTGCACGAGGTCATGGCGGTTTCGGAGGAGATCGAACGTCTCGCGGTGGCTCGCTCGTCGAGTGCAGAAATCGGTCGGGTCGCACGTGAGCAGGGGATGCTCACGCTGCGGCAGGACGGCTGGGCGAAGGCCCAGCTCGGATACACGTCAATCGAAGAAATTCTTCGGGTCGTTGCTTAGAAAGCCCTGGGGGGACATCACATGAGCAAGCCAGTTTACGAAATCCCGATCAGCGGGGATGAGGCCGGAGCACCGCTCGGCTTCCCGCCGCCCGCCCGCGACGCCCGCCCGCGCAACCTGTCGACGGCTCCGCCGCCCGTGGCGAACCACCCCGCCGCACCCACCTACGCTTCGCCGACCGGAGCGCCGTTCTCGAGCCCCGCGCCGACGATGGCCCCGGACGGAACGCCGCTCGCGGCACCCGCAGCGCTCGCGGCACCGGTGTCGATTGCGGCTCCCGTCCTGGCACCCACCTCAGCACCCGTCGCACCAGCCCCGACCTCGGCTCCCGTCGCGCTCGCCGCACCGCCGGCAGCGCTTGCGCCGCCCGTGAGCGCTCCGGTCGCGCCCGTCGCTCCCGCCTCGTTCGGCGCACCGGTCGCTGTGCCGGATGCCGGCTGGGCTGCGCCGACTCCCGCCGGAAGCCCGGCGCCCGTTGCTGCTGCTCCCGTCGCGCCTGCTCCGATCGCGCCGTCGGTTCCCGACCTGCCGCCGACCCCGGGGCTCACGCTTCCGCCGGCTCCGGAGACCCTTCACTTCGCTCCGCCGACTCCCGCGGATGCTCCCGCGCCCGAGGACTTCGCTCCGCCCACCGCGGAGACCGTCAGCTACGCCGAGCAGATGTTCGCGCAGGATGGCGTCTCGTCGACACTGGCCACCGCGGACCCGGACCTGATCGCGGCACTCTCCGAGGTGCTGTTCCTGAACGCGTCCGACCTCCACGTCGCGGTAAATACCCCGCCGATGTTCCGCGTCGACGGTGCGCTGGCACCCAGGACGATCACCACGCCCTGGAGCCGCGACAAGGTGACGAGCGCGCTGCGCAGCATCCTGACCGAGGCCCAGGAGGCACGCTTTGACGAGGAGCTCGAGCTCGACATCGCGTACACGATTTCGGCCAATGCCCGCTTCCGCGTCAACATGTACCAGCAGCGCGGCGCAATCGGTGCCGCCTTCCGACTC
>Ga0302314_10017968_pt1 | contig 11820 bp, 8 predicted proteins | sample III_Palsa_N2_3_FD_200533 | JGI IMG/M metagenome (GOLD analysis project Ga0302314, IMG submission 200533) | Peat permafrost microbial communities from Stordalen Mire near Abisko, Sweden - III_Palsa_N2_3 | ecosystem: Environmental > Terrestrial > Soil > Palsa > Peat permafrost | place: Sweden...
GGATCGAGGCCGGCCTGTTCGCCGAGGAGAAGCTGGCCGAGTCCGAGCGGATGAACCCGGACCAGCGCATCGACCTGGAATGGATCGCCGAGGACGGCCGCCGGGCCAAGAACCACCTGCTCGAGGCTAACCTCCGGCTGGTCGTCAGCCTGGCCAAGCGGTACACCGGGCGGGGCATGCTCTTCCTGGACCTGATCCAGGAGGGCAACCTGGGCCTGATCCGCGCGGTGGAGAAGTTCGACTACACCAAGGGCTACAAGTTCTCCACGTATGCCACCTGGTGGATCCGGCAGGCGATCACCCGGGCGATGGCCGACCAGGCCCGCACCATCCGCATCCCGGTGCACATGGTCGAGGTCATCAACAAGCTGGCCCGCGTGCAGCGGCAGATGCTCCAGGACCTGGGCCGCGAGCCCACCCCGGAGGAGTTGGCGGTCGAGCTCGACATGACCCCGGAGAAGGTCGTGGAGGTGCAGAAGTACGGCCGCGAGCCGATCTCGCTGCACACCCCGCTGGGCGAGGACGGCGACAGCGAGTTCGGTGACCTGATCGAGGACTCCGAGGCGATCCAGCCCGGCGAGGCGGTCAGCTTCACCCTGCTGCAGGAGCAGCTCCACTCGGTGCTCGACACGCTGTCCGAGCGCGAGGCGGGCGTAGTGAGCATGCGGTTCGGGCTGACCGACGGCCAGCCGAAGACGCTGGACGAGATCGGCAAGGTCTACGGCGTGACCCGGGAACGGATCCGCCAGATCGAGTCGAAGACCATGTCCAAGCTGCGCCACCCGTCCCGCTCCCAGGTGCTGCGCGACTACCTGGATTAACGGCGACGTTGTAACCTGCGGGCCGGTACCTAGCCGCGGCTAGGTACCGGCCCGTTCCGTTGGCCGGCTCGTCAGGGAGGACGCGACCGATGACGGTGACCCGGCTGATCACCCTGGACGACGCGGGGCCGCTCGCCCGGCTGGTGACGCAGAACCGGGACTACCTCGCCCCGTGGTCGCCGCTGCAGGCTGACCCTTACTTCACCGTGGACGGGCAGCGGGACACGCTCGCCCGCGACCTGAGGTCACGGGAACTGGGCGCGATGCTGCCGCTGGTGATTCTCGACTCCGGCGGCGCGGTCTGCGGGCGTATCAACCTGAACAGCATCATCCGCGGGGCGTTCCAGAGTGCCAGCGTGGGCTACTGGGTGAGCGAGTCTCAGGCCGGGCACGGCCTGGCCTCCGCGGCGGTCGCGGACATGACCGCTATCGCGTTCGGGGAACTCGCCCTGCACCGGCTGGAAGCGTCGACGCTGCTGCACAACACCCCGTCGCAGCGGGTTCTGGCCCGCAACGGCTTCCGGCCGTTCGCGGTGGCCGAGTCGTACCTGAAGATCGCCGGCTGGTGGCAGGACCACATCCTGTTCCAGCTGCTGAACCCGGCTTCGCGGTCCTGAACTGAACCGGGCCGCTCGGTCTGAACCGAGCCCGGGCCTGCGAAACCATGCTGCCCGCGCGGCGGACCTGCCGGGCCGTGTTTCCACGTCCGGGGCCCCGCCAGCGCGGGCAGTCGCTTCCGGGGAGGTGTCCCCAGAACCTCCTGGGGATGTCTCCCAGTCCGCGGGCGTCGCCGCGGATGAACTCCGTGCCCGGGCGGCACGGAGCCGGTGTCCGCCGAATCGGTGGACCCTTTTTATCCTGCCGGGCCGGCCAGATCAGGCCCTGGGCTAGGGGCAGGATAAAAAGAGTTCAGTTTTCCGGCTTGGAGGACAGACGCTGGGTCTCGTCCTGGATGTCAATGGCTACCTTCTTCAGCGCCGGGAGGTGCTTCCTGCTGTGGTGCGCGCAGAAAAGCAGCTCGCCCGCATTGGGGAGCAGGACACGGACGTAAGCTTGCGCGCCGCATCGATCACACAGATCGAGTGCGGTCAGCGGCTTGGTGGGGGCGATAGCTCCGGTCACGTCGCCTTCCTCGTTTCATGCCTCCGGCTACTGCGTCCGGCTGGCTCCGGTTGGCTGCTGGTCTGTTCGACCCAACCGCCTTTCCCGCGGACCGGCCCTCGCGTCTCCGGGGGCTTGGGGGCCCTCGAAGGTGCGGGGGTCGTCCCTTGGGAGGACGACTGCCTTACAGCTCACCACAACACATACCCCGGCGTAAGGCTTCCCCTAGCCGGCCGATGTACGCCACAAGCGAAAACCGCACATGCCGCGCCGCGGGCACAGCCAGCGTGCGCGGTCCTCGGTGACCCACACCACCGTGCGGGTAGTCACCGGTGAGGACCCGTGCGGTTCAACTGCGCTATACCCGCCGGTGGGTGTCATGACACTTTTGGCCTCATGTATCCGCCCTTCGTTTGCTGTGACACGCGCCATACGCGCCGCTTGCCCGTCCAGCTCGGTTATACTTTCGAAAGGACGCCGACGGGGGCGTCCGCCGGCCGGCCCGCTCGCCGGCCCCGGAAAACCGGCCAAAGCGGCGTGGTGCCGCCCCGGCAGCGCGCGGAGGGCGCTACCCTTCGAAAGTGGCAGCCCCCGGCCTGCCGCACAAAAGCAGCCCCCGCTTGCCGCATAAACATGAACCCTTTTTCGTCTTGCCCCTCACCCGGAGAGCCGGGGGCCAGCCGCAACAGGAAGAAAAAGGGGTCCATTGAGAGGAGACCCGCCGCCCGTGCCACCGCTTACCGAAACCGTCCGGGCGACGGCAGACCCGAAGACCCGTCCGGGGACCCGCCAGCCGGGTAACCAGCAGCCGGCCAGCCCGCAACCAGGGAGCCCGCCGCCGCGGGCACAGCAGCCCGGCGCGCAGCGCCAGCCCCGCCCCGCGGCCGAGGCCGCCGATTCCTACAGTGCGAAGCACCTGTCGGTGCTCGAGGGCCTGGACGCGGTACGCAAGCGCCCGGGCATGTACATCGGCTCGACCGACGGCCGGGGCCTGCAGCACTGCCTGTGGGAGATCTTCGACAACGCGGTAGACGAGGCCCTGGGCGGCTTCTGCACCCGCATCGAGGTCATCCTGCACGCGGACGGCTCGGCCGAGGTGCGGGACAACGGCCGCGGCATCCCGGTGGACAACGAGCGCAAGACCAAGCTGTCGGGCGTGGAACTGGTGATGACCCGGCTGCACGCGGGGGGCAAGTTCGGCGGCGGCTCCTACACCGCCTCCGGCGGCCTGCACGGCGTCGGCGCGTCGGTGGTGAACGCGCTCTCGTCGCGGCTCGACATCGAGGTGGACCGGGAAGGGCAGACCTGGACGACGAGTTTCCGCCGGGGCGTGGCGGGCGAGTTCGCCGGGCCCGGCCCGGACGCCGACTTCACCCGGAAGTCCGGGCTGCGCCAGATCGCGCGGGTGCCGAAGACCAGGACCGGCACCAGGATCAGGTTCTGGCCCGACCGGCAGGTGTTCCTCCGGGATGCCACCTTCTCCTACGAGAGCCTCGACCAGCGCGCCCGGCAGACCGCCTACCTGGTGCCCGGTCTGGCGATCGCGCTCCGCGAGCAGGCCGCTGAGCCGGCCGACGCGGCCGGGGAGACGGCGGCCGGGGAGACGGCGGCCGGGGAGACGCCGGCCGGGGAAGCCGAGTACCGCTTCGCCGGCGGCATCGGCGAGTTCTGCGAGCACCTGGCCACCAGCGAGAAGCTCACCGAGGTCATCCGGCTCATCGGGGACGGCACGTTCACCGAGACCGTCCCGGTACTCGACGACCGCGGCCACATGACGCCGACGGAGGTGGAGCGCAGGCTCGACGTCGACGTGGCGCTCCAGTGGGGGACCGGCTACGACACGATCACCCGCTCGTTCGTGAACGTGATCGCCACCCCGCACCACGGCACGCACGTCACCGGCTTCGACCGGGCCCTGGCCCGCACGGTCAACGAGCAGCTGCGCGGCGCCCGGCTGCTCAAGAACGGCGACGAGCCGGTTACCAAGGACGACATCCTGGAGGGCCTGACCGCGATCGTCTCCGTGCGGCTGCCCGAGCCGCAGTTCGAGGGCCAGACCAAGGAGGTCCTCGGCACCCCCGCGGCGACCAGGATCGTCCAGCAGGTCGTCAGCGGCGGCCTGAAGGACTATTTCGAGAACCCGCCGCGCGGCGCCAAGCAGCAGGCCCGCGCCGTCCTGGACAAGATCGCGGCCGCGGCCAAGACCCGGATCGCGGCCCGCGAGCACCGGGAGAACCAGCGCCGCAAGTCGGCCCTGGCCAGCTCGAGCCTGCCCGCCAAGCTGGTCGACTGCCGGTCCGCGGACGACCGCAGCGAGCTGTTCATCGTCGAGGGAGACAGCGCCCTCGGCACCGCCAAGATGGCCCGCGACTCGGAGTTCCAGGCCCTGCTGCCGATCCGCGGCAAGATCCTCAACGTGCAGAAGTCGTCCCTGGCCGACATGCTCAAGAACGCCGAGTGCGCCTCGATCATCCAGGTCATCGGGGCCGGCTCGGGCACCACCTTCGACCTCGACTCGGCCCGCTACCAGCGGGTCATCTTCATGGCCGACGCGGACGTGGACGGCGCCCACATCCGGACGCTGCTGCTCACCCTGTTCCACCGCTACATGCGCCCGCTGCTCGACGCGGGCCGGGTGTTCGCCGCCGTCCCCCCGCTGCACCGGGTCGAGCTGACCAACCCGGCCAAGGGCCAGCCCAAGCACCTCTACACCTACTCCGACGCCGAGCTGCGCCGCACGCTGCTCGAGCTGGAGAGCAAGGGCAGGCGCTGGAAGGAACCGCAGCGGTACAAGGGCCTGGGCGAGATGGACGCCAACCAGCTCGCCGAGACCACCATGGAACCGCGCCACCGCACGCTCCGCCGGATCAGGATCGAGGACGCCAAGGCCGCCACCGACGTGTTCAGCCTGCTGATGGGCACCGAGGTCGCGCCTCGGCGCGACTTCATCATCGGCGGCGCCACCGAACTCGACCTGTCCCGCATCGACACCTAACCGAACGCAACGAGGATCCGCAGCATGCCACCACGTCGCGGCACTACCGCGCCGCCTCCAGAAGAGTTCGAAGAGAACATCGTCGACATCGATGTCACGGAGGAGATGCGCGGCTCCTACCTGGAGTACGCCTACAGCGTCATCTACTCCCGTGCGCTCCCGGACGCCCGCGACGGGCTGAAGCCCGTCCAGCGGCGCATCCTGTACCAGATGAACCAGATGGGCCTGCGTCCCACCGCGGCCCACGTCAAGTGCGCGCGCGTGGTCGGCGACGTCATGGGCCGCCTCCACCCCCACGGTGACAGCGCGATCTACGACGCCCTGGTCCGGCTGGCCCAGCCCTGGGCGATGCGCCTGCCGCTGGTCGACGGTCACGGCAACTTCGGCAGCCTCGGCGGCGACGACGCTCCCGCCGCCATGCGGTACACCGAGTGCCGTCCGACCGAGGCCGCGATGGCCATGGTCGAGAGCATCGACGAAGAGACGGTCGACTTCGGCGCCAACTACGACGGCCGGGAGACCGAACCCCAGGTTCTCCCCGCGGCGTTCCCGAACCTGCTGGTCAACGGCACGGCGGGGATCGCGGTCGGCATGGCGACGAACATGGCGCCGCACAACCTGACCGAGGTCATCGCCGCCGCCCGCTACCTGCTCAAGCACCCCGACGCCAGCCTCGACCAGCTGATGAAGTACGTCCCGGGTCCGGACCTGCCCACCGGCGGCCGCATCGTCGGGCTGGACGGCGTCCGTGAGGCCTACGAGACGGGCCGCGGCATCTTCCGCACCCGCGCCACCGCGAAGATCGAGCAGCTCAACGCGCGCAAGACCGGCATCGTGGTGACCGAGCTGCCCTACGGCGTCGGCCCGGAAAAGGTCGTCACCCGCATCAAGGACCTGGTCCAGGCCAAGAAGATCACCGGTATCTCCGACCTCAAGGACCTCACCGACCGCAACCGCGGCCTGAACCTGGTCATCGAGGTCCGGGCCGGCTTCAACCCCGACGCGGTGCTCGCCGAGCTCTACCGGCTCACGCCGATGGAAGAGACATTCGGCATCAACAACGTCGCCCTCCTCGACGGCCAGCCGCGCACTCTCGGCCTCAAGGAGCTGCTGCGCATCTACATCGAGCACCGGCTCGACGTGACGCGCAGGCGCAGCGAGTTCCGGCGGCGCAAGCGCCAGGACCGCCTGCACCTGGTCGACGGCATCCTCATCGCGCTGCTCAACATCGACGAGGTCATCCAGGTCATCCGCACCAGCGACGACTCGGCCGAGGCCAAGAGCCGCCTCATCCAGGTCTTCGACCTGTCCGACATCCAGGCCCAGTACATCCTGGACACGCCGCTGCGCCGCCTGACCCGCTTCGACAAGCTCGAGCTCGAGCGCGAGCAGGAGACGCTGCGGGCCGAGATCGCCGCGCTGACCGAGATCCTCGACAATGAGGACAAGCTCAAGGACCTGGTCAGCGGCGAGATGGCCGACCTGGCGAAGAAGTTCGGCACCCCGCGCCGCACCGTGCTGATGGCGGCGGGCACCGCGGTGACCGCGGCCGTCCCGCTTGAGGTGACCGACGATCCGTGCCTGGTGGTGCTGTCGGCCACCGGGCTGCTGGCCCGCATCCCGGTGGAAGCCGTCTCGGCCGAGACGGCTGCAGCAGCCTCCCCGCGGTCGGCCCGGGGATCCCTCCCATCCGGAGGGTCACCGGGGGGTCGGTCCCCGGGGGAGATACTGGCGGGCGCGGCCGATCTGGTCGCGTGCTCCCTCGCCACCACGGCCCGGGCCACGATCGGCGCGGTAACCAGCGCGGGCCGGATGATCCGGGTCAGCGTTATCGAGATTCCCCCCGTGTCGTCGGGAACCCCGGCGGGTTCGCCGGGCGCGGCCGGCGTGCTGTCGGCCGGCGGCCATCCGGTTGAGGAGTTCGTGCCCGGCCTGGCCGACGGCGAGACCGTGCTGGCCCTGGCGTCGCTCGACGGCGGGGAATCCAGCGGGGTGGCCCTCGGCACCGCCTCCGGTGTCGTCAAGCGCGTGCAGCCGGAGTACCCGGCCAACCGCGACGAGTTCGAGCTGATCACCCTGAAGGACGACGACCGGGTCATCGGCGCCGCCTACCTGGTCGGCGACGACGCGGATCTGGTCTTCATCACCAGCGACGCGCAGCTGCTCCGGTTCACCGCGAGCTCCGTCCGCCCGCAGGGCCGGCCGGCCGGCGGCATGGCGGGCGTCCGGCTGTCCGACGGCGCCAGCGCCATCTGGTTCGGTGCCGTCGGCCCCGCCGTCACCCGGTCCGTCCTGCCCGCCCACCCCGCCAGCCCGCCGGACGGGCGCGCGGACGAGGCGGCCAAGGCCGCCATGGCCGCCCTGGCCGACCTGCGGGCCGAGCTGAACGGGGAGGCGGCCGACCAAGCCGTCAGCGACGCGTGGGCGACCACCCAGGAAGCCGCCGCGGCGGTGGTGGTCACGGTGGCCGGCCGTTCCGGCGCACTGCCGGGCACGGGCGGGGCGTCGGTCAAGGTCACTCCCTTCGCCGAGTTCCCGCCCAAGGGCCGGGCGACCGGCGGCGTCCGCTGCCAGCGCTTCCTCAAGGGCGAAGACGGCCTGGTCCAAGCCTGGATCGGCCCGTCTCCGGTGATCGGCGTGACCGAGTCAGGGGTGGTCGTGGACCTGTCCGGGATGACCGGAAAGCGCGACGGCTCCGGCAACGCGATCACCCGCCAGCTGGCCCACCTCGGTCACCCGTTCGAGCCGCCCGCAGGCGACTAGGACTGGCCGGTCACGCGCCGGAGAAGCCGCCGTCCACGTAGATCGTCTGGCCGGTGACGTAGTCGCTGGCGGCCGACGCGAGGAAGACGGCGACGCCGGCGAAGTCCGACGGCTCCCCGTTCCGGCCGGCATGCGTCCGCGCGGCCAGCGCCGCCGACCGGACGGGGTCCGATGCCACCTCGACCGTCAGCGGGGTCGCCACGAAGCCGGGACAGACCGAGTTGACGGTGACTCCGGACGCGGCCCAGGCCTCGGACTGCGACCGGGTGAGCGAGGCCAGGCCGCCCTTGGCCGCCCCGTAGCCGCCGCTGTTGCCGAACGCCCGCAGCGCCTGCTGTGAGGTGACGTTGATGATCCGCCCCCAGCCCCGCGCGGCCATCGCCGGGGCGTACCGCTGGCCGAGCAGGAACGGCGCGGTCAGGTTCACCGCCATCATCAGGTCCCAGTGCTCCTCCGACAGCGACCCGAGCGGCGGGCGCAGGTTCACCCCGGCGCAGTTGACCAGGATGTCCGGCTCGCCGAAGGCGGCCGCCGCCGCGGACGCCCCGCGGCGGACCTCGGCCCGGTCGGACAGGTCGGCGCTCACCCACGCGACCGCGCCGCCCGCGTCGCGCAGCGACCGGCAGGCGGCCGACAGCCGGGTCGGGTCGCGCGCCATGATCACCACTCGCGCCCCGGCGAACGCCAAGGCGGAGGCCATGGCCTCGCCGATCCCGGAACTCCCGCCGGTAACAACCGCAACCCGACCCTCAAGCGAGAACAATTCCGCCAGGAATCCCGTCATGCCGGATTGCTATCACATGACAGAGTCCAAGGTGATTGATTCGCGGGGCTCTATCACATGATGGGGCGGGCGCCGATCAGGTTGAGTGCGTGCGCGGCGAGGCGGCAGCCGCTGGCCAGCGCCTCCATCGGCGGCTTCTTGTCCTGCCAGGCGGGCAGGAAACCGGCCGTGAAGGCATCGCCTGCCCCCGTTCCGTCGATGACGCGTTCAACCGGGGGAGCGGGGACGCGCACCGGGGGGCGGCCGTTGGCGAAGAACAGCGCGCCGTCCGCCCCGAGCTTGATGACCACCTGCGGGTACCAGGCGGTGAGCACCCGGGCGGCCGCCTCCGGGTCATCCCGGCCGGTGAGCACCCGCGCCTGCGCGACGTTCACCAGCAGCAGCAGCGCGTTGCCGGTCAGCTCGAAGAACGGCTCGGCCCCGACGCGCTCGAGCGGCGCCGCCGACGCGCCGTCCACCGAGGTCGACATGCCGACCCGGCCCGCGAAGTCAAGCGCCGCCAGCGCGGCCGAGCGGGACCCCTCGGACAGCAGCGTGTACCCGGAGACGTGCAGGTGCGCGCCGGGAACGAACAGGTCGTGCGGCAGGTCGTCGGGCGACAGCGCGGCGTTGGCACCGGGGTCGGACAGCATCGTCCGCTCGCCCTTGTGCGTGACCATGACCACGCAGGTCCCGGTGGGCCGCTCCGGGTCCATCACCAGGCGCGCGTCGACGCCGTAGCCCATCAGCTCCATGTCTCGGTTCCGGCCGGCGATGTCGGCGCCGCGCCGCCCGATAAACGCTACGTCGGCGCCGTCCGCGCCGAGCCAGGCGGCCACGTTGGCGCCGGAACCGCCGCCGTGCGTGGTCACCTTCGCGGGCGTGTCGCTGCCGCGGGCTAGGGGCAGCGTCGCATGGGCGACGGTGTCCGTCATCAAGTCGCCAATGACAACGATGCGGGCCATGGTCGTCATCACCTCATCATCGAACGGCTGTCGGCTAAGGCGGCCAAGAACCGGCCGCCGTCCTGCGTCGGCGCAGGCGTTCGGCGACGTGGTACCTGATCAGGGTTTCCTACGGTATCCGCAACCCAATGCTGCTGACCACCGCCTTATCGGGTAGTTATCTCATCGGTAACCAAATTAACCGGCTAGGAAGGACAGCCGCACTTGGCGGTCCGGGTTGTCCACGTTCACGTCGACCAGGGTGATCGACTGCCAGGTGCCGAGCACCAGCCGCCCGCCGAGCACCGGGAACGTCGCATAGGGCGGTACGAAGGCGGGCATGACGTGGGACCGCCCGTGCCCGGGCGAGCCGTGCGCATGCCGCCAGCGGTCGTCGGCGGGCAGCAGCGCGCTGAGCGCGGACAGCAGGTCGGCGTCGCTGCCCGCGCCGACCTCGATCACCGCGATGCCGGCCGTGGCGTGCGGTACGAACAGGTGCAGCAGGCCGTCACCGCCCGCGGAAGCCGAGCGGGCGAACTCCTCGCACTGCCCGGTGATGTCCGCTACGGCGTCGCGCGTCCCGGTCCTGACCCGAATAATCTCGCTCTTCATGAGAGAACCTTTTCATCCCGAGCTCGGAATCACGTTCCAGCGAACCTGTCGTCGACAGGATCAGCAGGTTCGCCAGGGTCATAGGCGGTGACGTTCACCGGCCTGGTGATCGCTACCATCCATGCATGACGGAGGCACCGGGCGGGACCGGGGCGAACCTGCGCCTCGCGCGCCAGGCCCGGGGGTTCTCGCAGCAGCAGCTCGCGTCCATGGCCGGGGTGAGCAGGCAGGCCGTTTCCGCGGTCGAGTCGGGGCATTCCGACCCGTCGCTGCGGGTCGCGCTGGCGCTCGCCCAGGCGCTCGGCCTGTCGGTGGAGGAGCTGTTCGGCCCGGGGGAGCCGGCCGCGCCGGTGACCGCGACCAGTCTCGCCCCGGTGCGCCGACCGGGCGACCGGGTGTCGCTCGCCCCGGTAGGCGACCGCTTCGTTGCGCTGCCGCTGCGCGGTGACCCGGGGACCGGTCTCGGGTTCCTCCCCGCGGGCGGGCTCGCCGCGCTCGGTGGCGTCGTCCCGCGGGTGCCCGGCGGTCTGGAGGGACCGGCCGCGCCGCGCGGCCCGGCGCCCGCCGCCGGGAATGCGGTCGCGGATGCCGCCCGGGATGCGGCCAGGGACGCCACCGGTGAGGCCGCGCCGGAGGTGATCTCGGTCCGCCCGCTCGGTCCGCCTCGCTCGACGCTCGTCGTGGCCGGCTGCGACCCGGCGCTCCCGCTGCTGGCCTACCCGCTCGCCCTGCTCGACCCGCCGGTCGCCTTCGCCTGGTGGCCCTGCGGTTCCGGGGCGGCGCTGCGTCTCGCCCGCCAGGGCCTGGTGCACGCGGCCGGAGTGCACGCCCAGGCGGGCCGCGCGGACGGCCGGCCGCTTCCCGAGGGGGCCGGGCACGTCGGCTTTACCGCCTGGCGGGAGGGCATCGCGCTGCGGCCGGAGCTCAGCTCCGCCGTCACCGGCCTCGACGCGATCGCGCGGCACCGGCTGCGGATCGTGAACCGCGAGCCCGGGGCCGAAGCCCGCCGCCTGCTCGACGCCGAGTGCCGCCGCCTCGGCCTGGCCGCGGACGACCTGCCCGGCTATGACACCCGGGCGGCGGGCCACCTGCAGGTCGCCTCGGCGGTCAGCGCCGGCCTGGCCGCCGCCGGCGTCGCCAGCGAGCCCGCCGCCCGCGCCTACGGCCTGGCCTTCATCCCGCTCGCGGAGGAGCGCTTCACCCTGGTCATCCCGGCCGAGCACACCGCCTCCCGCGAGGTGCAGGCCCTGCTCAAGGTCCTGGCCTCGCCGTGGCTGCTGGCCCAGCTGGCCAGCCTGCCCGGCTATGACGCCGCGACCTGCGGCGACCGGCTGGCCTGAGTGAACGGGGGGCGCCGCGGGGACGCAGTCGGCGCCGGGTGCGACCTGGCCTGAGTGAACTGGGGGCGCCGCTGGGACTGGGTCCGCGCCGGTCGCGGTCGCCGCCGGGCCGGAGCCCGGCGCCGCAGGGCCGGCGACCGCCGTGCCGGCGGCGACCGCCGCCGGGTTCGCACGCTTCGCCCGTGCGGATGAACCGCGGTATCCCGCCTGCGGCCGATGGCAGGGCGGTACGGGCGGACTTACCATCAGTCTGTGATGCAGACGGCACCAGGCGCTGCGGCACCGCCGTCCGCGGACGGCGGTGCCGCCAGCAGGCTGCCCGCCCGCCCGGCCAAGGCGCTGGCCCGCGCCACGACCTGGTACGCGGCGCTGCCGCCGCGGCGCCGCGCCGTGGCGCAGGATGCCGCGCTCGCCCTGGGCCTCGCCGTGCTGAACCTGCTGTCCCTGCTGACCTACCTGTCTCAGCTGCACCCGGCGTGGC
>Ga0302314_10017970_pt1 | contig 11818 bp, 13 predicted proteins | sample III_Palsa_N2_3_FD_200533 | JGI IMG/M metagenome (GOLD analysis project Ga0302314, IMG submission 200533) | Peat permafrost microbial communities from Stordalen Mire near Abisko, Sweden - III_Palsa_N2_3 | ecosystem: Environmental > Terrestrial > Soil > Palsa > Peat permafrost | place: Sweden...
AGGAGACTTAGTCCGGCGCTGGAAAACACCGAAGGCTTCCGCCGCCGAAATGATGCGATTGCCTGAGATAGCTGCTGAAGACGCACTCGCGGTCGTCGAGCGGTTCGACCATGCCCGCGGCTACGGCTTCGTGGATGTGGCAAGCTTGCGAGATTCAGCGTTCTTGCATGCCCGTATCTTGGAACAGGGTGGCTTTCCGGACGTGCACGACGGCGACAACATAATTTGCGACATTGCCCGGACGGATAAGGGGCTAGCGGTCTCGCGAGTATCGAGCGTCAATCCGATTAAGGTCAAACAAGTAGCGGCCATTGTGACGAAGCTGATTGACGAGCGTGGATATGGGTTTGTGCAAGTCCGCGAGACCGGTCTGGATGCATTCTTTCATTTCCATTTGCTCTCGGCGGAGAGGCGAGGTTCGATTGCAGAGGGCGACGAGCTAGCGGTCGAGATTACGACTGATACGCAGGGCCGATCGCAGGTTCGACGCGTCATTTCCTAACAGCACCGCAGCCGAACTTAACGGAACAGATGGCTTCCGCCCGCCTAGAACGCAAACGCCCCCTGCCCCGTCGCAGCCTCGGTGAAGGTCAGCTCATCGTCCGCGCCGTACATGTCGCGCCCGAGCGCCGTCCATTGCAGGAAGCCGCCGGCGTCGTGCTTCAACCACCCGCCCTCGATCCCGAAGATCCTTGCCCATGCGGCTGTCGCCCGATCGCAGCCGCCCGAATTGACCGGGCACCGTTCCCGGCCTTTCTCGTCTTTGTAGGGCGAGGGTGCCGAGAGCTGCCGGAGGACCTGCAGCCGATCTCCGGGGTCCGCGCTGCCGATCGCCGCCATGATTTCCCGGGCTTCGGCGACAGTGATGTAGCCGCTCTGTTCGTTCCGGTCGTGCGGCGAATAGTCGAGGCCGTAGGCGACTGCGCCCATGATGGCTTCAGTCGTCGTGAACTGACGGGTGTCGAGCAGCTCGCGCCAGTGGCCTGAACTGATCAGGTCGACCGCGTGCCACCACATCGCCTTCCCCTGATCACTGACGCCGCAATCATTGGGCGCGCCGTGCGGGTCTAGCTCGACGCCGAGCTGCGCGGCAACGAGCCGGGCGAATGGGTGGTCGCCAAGCAGGGGGTGCATTAGGCCAAAGCGGCGTTTGCCGTTCGCGTCGGCCTCGCTCACCTCGATCGGAAACTGGAACAGGCGCGAGGGGAGATTCCACGGCGCGGGCAGGTCCATATCCTGCGGGACCGTCAGCGACCGGTTGAGGTCGAGAACGAAGTCGTTCGGGAGGGCGAAGCCGCCCTCCCCTGTCTCGGTGTTGCCCGCCATGGTCAATACTCCTCAGCGAGCATGACAGTGAGAACGCGCGTGGTGACGCTCTCGTCGGCGGGGTCTTCCGAGCCGCGTTCACAGGCGCGGTCGTAGTAGTCAATCTTCCAGAAGATGCGTTGGCCAGCGTGATCGATGGCCCCGAAATCATGTTCGCGGTAGGGGTCATTTCCCTCCTCAAAAGCCTCGAACGCCACCACCTTCGCCATGATCGCGGCCTGCTGCTGAAGTGAGAGGGCGCTGATTCCAGCGGTCACATAGCGGCGGCCTGCACCGGTGAAGCTTTTGCGGAAGGCGTCATTGAGGGCACGGATTTTCTCGGCCTGCCCGGCTCCTGATTGGTCGGTCATGTTCAAATTCCTTTGGTCATGGGTTGCATCTGCAACCCTGGCCATCGCCGATGATCGGGGGGTGCAAGGCGCCGAGCCAAATCGATGCGGGGTGGGGCGGGCGCAGGGCCCGCAGGGACCGAGCCACGGCCGCGTCGATTTTGCTGGCGCCGCGCCAGGGGGCAGAGCCCCCAAGCCTTCGCGCGAGGGATCGTCACCGTCAGGCCGAGACGCCGCAGGTGGCTCGGGGAGCGAAGCGAGTAGAGCCCGGTCCCCGCAGGGGACGCGCCCAGCCCTTAAGTCGGTTGACTCCGAAACATCGTTGGAGAACATATAAGGAACAGCGCCGAACGCCGGAGCAGCCCATGTCAAACGATCATCGCGAAACGCTCACCTTCATCGCTGGCGAGCTCGACGACATGATGGGCGTCTATCATCCAGGACGGCCCGCCTATTACGCCCTGGGGCGGGCTCTTTGCGCAGTCAGACAGGCTGTTCGGGAGGTCGACACCGCCGGCGTCGCATGGCCTCAAACGCGGACTCTGTCTGTGCTAGGCGTCGTCGGCGACGGCGGTCAGGTCAGTTATAGCGCCGCCGCGCCCGAGGCCTCCTAACGGCCTGGACCGATCACGATCTCAATTCTGGCTACACCTACGCGTTGTCGCGCCAGTATTCCCTGGCCGCCCAGACCCCATAAGCGGCACCCGCAACAAGGCCAGCGGTGCAGATCAGGTACAGGTATATTCCCTCCAGCTCCTTAGAAAACACAAGCTCAAGCAGCATTGATGCGCCGACGATCACGCCAAGGCAAATAATAGTGCCAATTCCGAAGGCGATCCAAAGCGCCCCAAGTGATCTTTCAACGACTGACTTGCTTTCCATTTCGAGCGTCTCCACGCCGATCATTAAATTCTTGAGCTAATCGAACCGTCTCCATTGCAACATTATTGCTCATAATGTTGCATCCTCGCTTTTATCTTGTTAAAAACGAGAGTTCCGGCAACAGGTGTTACTTATGGGTGCGCGATGGTTTCGGCAACCCATTGATAGAACTGCGGAAATGGCTACGTGCAACATTATGAGCAACACGGTTGCGAGAGAAATCGAGCGTGCCGGCGAGCGCTGTGAGGGAACCAGCCTTTATGCTGCAGACGGGAGCCGGAAATATCTGAACCGCGCCGAGCGCGAGCGCGCACTGGCGGCTGCGGAGTCTCTCGATCCCGATGAGGCGTTGTTCGCCCTTGCCCTGGCCTGGACGGGCGCTCGGGTGAGCGAGGTCCTGGCGCTGACGCCTCAGTCGTTCCAGATGGAAAGTGGGGTCGTTGCAATCTCTACGTTGAAGCGCAGGCGGCTCAGCGTGCGGGAGGTTCCGGTGCCGACCTCGCTCATGGAGGCGTTGGACTCCCACTTCGGGCTGCGCGCGGCCCAGCTCGACCCTACCTCTTCCCGTAAGCGCCTATGGCCCTGGCACCGCGTCACCGCCTGGCGCGTGGTCAAGGACATCATGCAGCGTGGCGGGGTCACTGGCCGCCCTGCATGCCCCCGCGGCTTTCGTCACGGCTTCGGGGTTGGAACTCTTCAATCTGGCGTGCCCATCAATCTCGTTCAGCGCTGGCTCGGCCACGCCAAGATCAGCACGACCGCGATCTACGCCGGTGCGTGCGGGCCTGAAGAGCGCGAGATCGCGGGGCGGTTTTGGAACCATCCCTCACCCGCCCGGGCCCCACTTCATGAAATACTGGGCCCAGGTGATCCTTCCGGCGCTGGCCGCCGCTAGATCGATCCTCTGGGCTTCACACATGCCTCGCGCGGATCGCACGGGGCGCCGGGTGACGGCGTGCTTTGCGGGGCCCAGCCGGGGCCGATGCGAAAGCGTGATCGCGGCCCCGAGCTGCTGCAGGCGCAGCTCCTTCCGAAGCGCCGTGACCCCTGCAGCTTGAAAACTCTGACCTACCTCGCGCCGGGCAGCTAGGTGCTGCGCGTGTTTGGCGGCTGAAAGGCCCAGCTTCCGACCGCATGACAGCTTCCATCGACGCCAGCGTTCGCTTCGTTGTTTCTGGCGGTAGCTTCCGCGCGGGGCCTCTCGCGTGCGAGCGGCGGCCAGGTGGAACTGATGGCGAAAGAGGCGCCGAAGACCATGGCGTCGGAGATCGATGAGCAGCGCGCCGGCCTGTCCGCTCTGGCCCTCGCTGCGGCGAAGACGCGGGCCATCTATCGTTCCCGTCCCCACCCCTGATCGCGCTCGTGTTCACGCTCGAGCTGTGTGACCAACCTGCGAAGGGAGTCATCGCCGCCCGCACGCACGCCCTCCAAGCTCTCGGGCGTTAGGTAGCGAATATCTTCGGCCTTCACCGCCTGCCCGGCCCTGACACTGTGCATCACACTGGCCAGCGCCTCCCGTTCCCTTCGCTGTTCGATGATCCGCTGCACCAGGTCGGGCGATTGTTGCTTCTCCCCTCCCCCGCCGCAGAGGAAATCGGTCACGAAGTCGGCCAGCTTACTGAGCGTTCCGGCAACGGCGTCCATGACCATCAGCGGCGCCGCCCCAACGTCCCATTCAGCTTCATCGGTTTCCCGAACGGCGCCAGCGGGCACAGGGGCTGCAACCTCGGCCGCGGCCGTCTCGAAGGCAGGCTGTTGGTCGTAGGTGATGCTATCGCTGCGGGCGCGCTGTTCGGCCCGCGCCTCGTCGACGCTCGGCAAGGCGCCGCGGTCAACGTGTTGCATGAAGTCGCGCACCTCGGCGGCCTTCACGCCGTCGAGCCGGCGCGTCAGGCTATGAAAGTCGCCGGCGTAGTCGACCACGCCCAACACGCTCGCCTTATCACCATTGGCGAGGATGTAGCCGCGCTCCTCGATGGCGGCCTTGAAGGCCTGACCGGTGTCGGACGCGCGCCATAGTTCCGTGAGCTCGGCCTTCATCGCGACCGGATCAATGCCGCTGCGCTCTGCTGCGCGCAGTTCCCAAAGGTCGGGACCACGCGCACGATCGGGGTCTTTCGCCGGCGTTGGCGTCAACCCGAAGCGCTGTTCAAGTTCTTCCTGCGTGCGCTCGTGGATGCGCCAATTGCCCCCCATATCGGCGACGCGCAGGGTCTCCTGATCGACCCGGTTCCAAACGACGTGGAAGTGCTGGCGGCCGTGCTTGACGTGCTCGATGACAATGCGCTGGTGGCCGTCGAGCCCGAGATTCTTTTCGAGCGTGTCGATCGACTCGCGCCATTGGTCCGGCGTCAACGTCTCGTGGGCGTAGGGATTGATGTTGGCCTGGTACATAAAATTGCCCTGGCACCGGCTGCCTGCAGCGACCCACTTCATTTCCCAGAGCGCGTCTTGCAGATTGTCGGCCGTGCAGCCGCGGATCTCGCGGACCTCGGCCCGCTCGTTCTTCTCATCGTTCGTTAGGTGCTTTGACCAGAACATGACGTTGCCGGCCGGATTGCCGCGAATGATCACGTCTGCCGCCCCATCACCGCCATGACCTCGATCGCTGCGGCGCGAACCTCCGCCACGGCGGCACTGATCTCGCCATCCTCGGCGCCGTTCTGGTTCACTGCCCGCGCAACCTGGTTGAGGTTGCTGCCGATCTTGCCGAGCTGCCCCAGAATTTTGGCGAGAGCTGCCCTTTCGACAGGGGGCCGGCGGGTGCTGCGGATGGCGCCTTTGGACCGCTTGACCGAACGCTCCCGTATGTAGCTTGGCCGGGTCAAACCCGCCGCGCTGGCCGCCTCATCGATCTCGGCGAGTTGCTCGGGCGAGAAGCGGATCGTGACGAGCTTGTCCATCTGACGCTCTTCGGAGCCGCTGCGCGAACTGCGCTGGCGTCTACGAGGAGCTACGCTCTGCGAGTCTACGTCAGCCATGCTGGCGGCCTCGATCGGGGGTCAACGGGGGCGGGAGCCCCCTTGCAAGACAGGAGGGGAACTGCGGGGCCGGAAGGCCGCGCGGTTTTCCTCCGCTGACTTGCCACCGCCCTTATACGCGAGAATCACACCCCTGTCTCCAACCCACACCGAGTCTCAGCGTGAAAATCATACCAGCGTACTTCTCCGATCAACAGTCACTCATCGACTCGCGGTCAGCTCAGAGGATTTCGGATTCCGACGTTCATTGAACTGAGCTAGATTGACCGGGGAAGAGCGGTCACGCCGGTCGCTCGTTGCCGGGTTTCTCCGTTCTCGTTCCCCGAGGAAGGAAGCGGACATTGGTCACGCAGCTCGAAGATCGCAGTCCACAGCCGGCCGCGGCGGCCGACCCAATGACAAAGCGCCGCGCGATCCGCAATGCATTGGTCGTCATTGTCTGCGTGACCGCAGTCGGTGACATCATCACCTTCAACACCGCCGCTCATCTGGGGTGCAAAGGCTCGCAGGACTTCGCAAAGGGCCTCAAGATATCGACCGACGGCTATTACAACGACGCCGCCGGAAATCAGTGGCACATATCGAACTACCGTTCGCCCAACGCTGTCTTTGAGAACAAGATCGACTACACCAGCGACCTGTGCGAAGAAATTTATTTCACCTGCCGGGCTTTGCCGATCAACTGCGACCAATCGGCCTTCGGCTGGGCTGCAACTCGAAAACTCAATCTGGGAAAATACTCTATTCCGCTGCCATATTGGTCGCTTTGGACTATGATCCTCGAAGGAGCTTCCTTCGTTTATTCATGCCTAACGAATATATTCGTGTTCATCGGCTTTTTGTTCAAACTTCCCGCTTTCGGTAGTGTCCTTGTGTGGGGTGTCGCTGCCACCGTCTTTCAAACCATGGCCTTTAGGGTTCCCGCGGCCCTCAAAGACTTCACCGACCACATAATCGACACCTCACCCCCTCTGAGTAAGATCGGTAAGGAGAACGCACTTGGCGACGCGGATATTGCGACAGCGGTCCAGGTCGCCGAGGCCCTTTCCCGCAAAGAAACAAGCTTCGCTGATCAAATAGAATTTGACGAATGAGGTTGCAATGGAGCTGATCCCCCTCACCCCCACAACGAACCAGGTGCTTGGCGATCTAGAGCCGCATGCACTCGGTTTTGGCCGCTTTGTCGATAGCCGGACCAACTCGATCGGCGGCCGAATGGTCTACAGCGGCGAGCGTCACTGGATCATCTTTGGGCCAAACGGGTCGGGCAAATCCATGCGATTGCTCGTTCCAAACCTCCTGCAGTGCGATTTCCGGTCCTTCTTTGTGATTGACGTGAAGGGCCAGATGGCCGCGATCACAGCCGCGCACAGGGCCACAATCGGCCCGGTCTATGTGATCAACCCGTTCGGCTGCCTGGCTGACGATCCCAGATATCCTGATCTGGCGAGCTGCGGATTCAATCCGCTGGCCAAGCTCGATCCGCGGAGCCCCGACTTCAATTCCTCGGTTTCACTCCTGGCGGAGGCGCTAATCGAAATTGAGGAGAAGCAGCCGCATTGGGGCATTTCAGCGCGATCGCTGCTCGCCATGCTGATTATGTTCACGGTTCTGGAAGCACATGACCTCCTGCCCGAAGCCGTGTTGGCCATCACTAACAGCAAAATCCCGCCGCCGGCCGTGAAGGGCGTGCCGACCATGGCGCGCGTGCGGCAACTGTTATGCATGCCCTCAGACGACGTTTCGCCCGCCAAAGACGGCATTGGGATCGGAATCCCAGCGTTGGCGCTCGCGGTACAACGATCAGGCAATGAAGGCCTGACAAACAGGGCGGGCCAATTCACCAAATGGACGAACGAGATCAACTCCGTCGCCTCGACCGCGAGGGCTCAAACGGAAGCCTTTGACGATCCGGAAATTGCGGAGGACCTCGCCAAGCCGGGGCCGGACTTCGGGCGCCTGAAAGAGGGACCGGCGACCGTCTTTCTGGTGCTGCCTCCCAAGCAGCTAGGCCGGCATGCCAAGTGGCTCCGGCTGCTCGTCGCCTCGGCTTTGCAGGCCTTGATGGTGCCGCCGGAACGGGATCAGCCGCCGGCGCTCTTCATGCTCGAGGAAATGGCCGCGCTCGGCCATATGGAGATCATCGAATCCACCTTCGCCTTGGTGCGAGATTTCAAGATTCAGATGGCCTGCGTCTATCAGGATCTAGGGCAAATAAAGCGGCTCTACGGCGCTCGCTGGGAGAGCTTCATCGCCAATGCCGGCATCGTGACCAGCTTCGCGACAGGTGACGCGACAACGGCGGAATGGCTCTCGCAGCGTTCAGGCGAAGTGGGCCGGCCGACCGAAAGCACGTCGAAAAGTATATCAACGAACCAAAATCCCTTTCGTATCGAGGGGAACATTGCGGCAAACATGTTGACGGCCCGGGAGACGAAATCCGAATCCACGTCGACGAACATTTCGCTGACCAAGACCCGTCTTGCTCACCCGCACAGCCTGTTCGGAATGAAACCCGGCGCCACCGTCAATTATTTGGCGAATGAGGCGAACATCGTCCTCGGATTCGCGCCGCTGTGGACCAAAGTCCGAGTGTGCAAAACGAGGGGCCGCGATAACCCCTACTATATACCTGGTTAGCCCGCAGGCCCTCTGGACTGCATGGCGCTTGTCATAGCCTCATACCTCCGCCATTCGGCGAGCACAGGTGAGAGCGCCGCGCGAGCCTCGGTCGCCCGGGCAAACATGTTGGCGGCCCATTGCCAGTCGGCACCGGGTGTGTGCGAGCGTTGAAATGTCTTAAGTGCTCCGGCCTGCATCTCCGCAAGCAAAGCGTCTTGTTGTTCAGGATTAAAATCCCGCACATCAGTATTTGTTGAGAACTGAAAAGTCATTCCGACAATAATACGGCGGAGCCGACCCGCGTATCAATACCTTTCTCGCGGAACTAATTTCATGAAGACGGCCATGTGTAGCTTGTCCTCATTGGCCTGCGGGGGCGCTGTATCGAAAAAATCTATCAACACGCTCCGACTTCGTCCTTTATTCACTGATCTGGCCGCCACACACTTCCTCGCTAAGCCTCTTCGGCGCCCTTTAGGCGCCGCTGTTTTCGCTTGAATCGTGCGCCTATGGCGCACACCGCTTGCGGGCCGTAGGCCCGCCTCTTTCACCGTAGTTTCAACCGCCATAGCCGTTAGAAGTTTTGTTAATGATAAGGTTAAGTAAGTTAAGCGGCGCGAAAAGCCAAAATGAGGTAGGTATGCCAATGGCTTAGCACGCTGGTCGGTGTGCGATCCCCCGAGATTCGGTGTGTGATACCCCGACAGTCCGGTGGGCGTTCCCCCGTCGATTCGGTGTGTGTTACCCCGAACTTCCGCGCCCGAAACATCCACAGGATCGGGGGCTTGAGGCCAAATCCTGCAGTGCATATGCCGGTGTGTGAAACCCCGATGGTCGAGGACGCCGCCCTTGAGTCGCAAAACGGGGACTCTGGAGGGCCTACGAGTCAAGTTCGGACCGAAAAGCCCCCTGCCCTGGCCGCGCGGCCGATCGTTTCGATTCCGAAAACGCCCTTGCGGTGTGTGATCCCCCGATAGTCAGCGGCCGCCGCGCGAGATCCTTTCCATGCGCTCATCGACCTCGGCCGCCCGGGCGTCCTCGGCCTCGCGCCTGCGCCTGGCGTCGTCGAGCGCCACCAGCTCGGCCTGCACGCGCGCCGCATCGGCAGCGCCCCGAAGGACGATATGCAGCGCCGGAGCGCCGTCCGCGGTCTTGGTGAAGGACAGGGCGTATTCCGGGAGCTGATCGCGCTCGACGATCTTCTTGATCATGCGCGTGAACTCCTTCGAAGAGCTGTCGCTGCCGGTCTTTTCGCGCAGGACCTCGACCCTGCACACCCAGCCGCCCGTCTGCTGGCCAGCGTGCTTGCGGGCGATGCGGTAGAGCGCGCGCTCGAGGCCGCCCGTGAGCAGGAAATAGTCCGGGTGCATCGTCAGGAGCGATTTCTCGCTGACGATGCCCTCATATACCCACTCTGAGAGGGTCAGCGTCATGCCGCGCGGCTGGCCCGTCGCCTCGTCCACCTCAAGGGTCCAGCCGTTCAGCCAGCCGAATTGCGCCTCGGTGCGCCTCTTGGGTGCTCGAATGGACGTGCGGATAGAGGTCGTCTCAAGGCGCTGGAGAGCCGACTGAAGCTCTTGGTAGTCCTTTCCCCCGGTCGTGCGCTTAATGGCCCTCAGAAGGTCGTAGGTAGTCGTTTTGAGGGTGCGGGGCAGGTCATTGACGCCCTGCTCCTTCATCCGGTTCAGCGCCGACGCTGCCCAGATCAGGATATCGGCGTCCCAGATGGTCGCCATGCCATAGGCCGGCATGGCCTCGACCTTCACCCAGGCTTGGGCGTCAGGGCTCGTATATTCGATCGGCTTCAGGCGTTTCCGCTTCTGCAGCGAGAAGAACGGCCGTTCCATCGTTTCCCGCTGATCCTTCAGCGGGACGTCGTGCATCAGCGGAATGAAAAAATCGAATTCAGGGCTGGGATCACGTCGCTTGGTCATGCGAGCCCTCCCCTGCCCTGTCGCCACGCCAGCACGATCAACGCTCGCCGAACGGATGCTTGCCATGCTCGCGCAGCACAGCGTCGAGGCCTTCACCGATGATCGCTTGGACGCTCACGCCGCGCTCGACCGCAAGCATCTTCACGGCACGGGCTAGGTCCTGGCTGAAGTAGCCGGCGACCATGGTCTTGCCGTCACGCGCCTTCGAGGCGGCCACGGGTGATGGGCTCTTCACTTTGGCGGTGACACGCCTGCCGGCCTCGGCCGGAACAGCCAGCGGCGTCTCAGGCTTCGCCGGCGTGGCGACTGAAGCAAGGCGGGTAGCTAGGCTCGGGCGTGCGCTCATCGGCCGGCGACCTTTCGTTTGGGTTGATCAATTTGTGGACGCGCGGACATGTCCACTTGTCCGCATATCCACACATACAATTCCTCGATCTCGGCGGCGGCCTTACCTGTCGGCTCGAATTCGCCGGCGGTAAGGCCGTTGATCACGGCATGGCGGAACGCGGCTCGGTCGACCAGGCTCACCGGCGCGAGCTGGAGCTGAAGGTCGGCCACGACAGCGCGCGCCTCCTCGATCAAGCCCGCTGCACGCGGCGGCACGGCGTTGAGCAGCACAAAGGCTGGCTTTTGCGCAATGCGAACCAGCTCCGCCGTCGTTCTGATCGCATGTAGATCGAAGGCCGAAGCACGGGTCGGGATGAGAACCAGGTCGGCCGCCCTGGCGGCCGCAACGGCTGCAGCGTCGGCCGCCGGCGGACTGTCGATAATCAGAAGATCTACGCCGCTGCGCCGGGCCTCTTCCATGGTAGCGCCGAGCCTGGTGTGAGGCGCGGCCACAACCGCGGGGTTCTCCCCTCCCCGCCAGTCGGCCCAGGTCGCGGCCGTCGCCTGCGGATCGAGGTCGAGAAGCGCGACGGTTAGGCCGGCGCGGCTGGCGGCGACTGCCAGGTGTACGGCGATCGTGGTCTTGCCGGCTCCACCCTTCTGACTGACAACGGCCAGGGTCTTCATGTCCACTCCTCCGCGCGTCAAAAACTCAACATGTCCACACACCCTCGCGAGGACAGGTGGCGGCGTCGACAGGTCGACACGCCGCCACGTGGACACGTCCAGGTGAGGACCTTGCCGCCGAATCGGTTAAGAGATCATGAAGATCGCGCCCACATGTCCGCGTGTCCACACCTGGACACGCCCGCGATAGCTGACTCCTCGCGGGCGGTAAGGCGGGGCCGAAGCCCCGCCCGCCGGTCAGGCCTCCTCGGACGCGGCGCCCTTGGCCTTCGGCACCCGCAAGACGAGGCGTGCGCCGGGGAGGGGGAGGGCGGCGAGATCGAGATTGAACCCCAGGCCATCATTGTGAGGCCAGGCAGCGCCGATCCCATGCCAGACGGCTTTGTCACCTTCGCCGACCACGCTGAAGATGCGGTAGGTTGGACGGGCTTTGGTGTTTGTGTCGTTGCTCATTTTGTCTTCCTTTCGATCGTGAGGCCACGACGATCGCGGCCTCGATGCGGGACGGCCGCACTGGGCGCTCAAGCGCAGCGGTCAAAAGCCGAAGGCCTTGCCGTAATGGGGTAGGGGCCCCGTTCGGTTTTGACGGCGGCGCGCGCCCGTGCAGACCCGCGACATCGAAGGCCGAGTTTCGGCGGCCGGCGGAAGGAAGACGGCAACGACACAAACACCAAAGCCTGATCATCGAAGTAGGGGAGGGGAGGGCCACAGAGCGCGGCTATGCGGTCAA
>Ga0302314_10017971_pt1 | contig 11818 bp, 11 predicted proteins | sample III_Palsa_N2_3_FD_200533 | JGI IMG/M metagenome (GOLD analysis project Ga0302314, IMG submission 200533) | Peat permafrost microbial communities from Stordalen Mire near Abisko, Sweden - III_Palsa_N2_3 | ecosystem: Environmental > Terrestrial > Soil > Palsa > Peat permafrost | place: Sweden...
GGCGAGCCGGCGCCTCGCATCGGCGTCCACTACGGGCACGCGCTGTATCGCGACGGCGATTACTACGGGCGCGACGTCAACCAGGCCGCGCGCGTGGTCGCGCGGGCGGCGGGCGGCGAGGTGCTGGTGACGCGTCCGGTGGTGGACGTGGCGGGCGGGCAGGACGGCCTCGAGTTCGACCGCATCGGGGAGGTCGGCCTGAAGGGGTTCTCAGAGCCCACCGAGCTGTTCATCGCCTCGGCCCGCAAGCGCTGAGGTGGAGCGCTCGATGGGCGCCGATGATGTGCGCGAGGCGGTCCGTGCCGGCGGGCTCCTGCCGCGCGACCGCCCCCTGGTGGCGATGCTGTCTGGGGGTCGCGACTCCGTGTGCCTGCTGGACGTGGCGGTGGCCCTGTGCGGGCCGGGAGCGGTGAGCGCGCTGCACGTCAACTACGGCCTGCGACAGCAGGCGGATGATGAGGAGCGCCACTGCGTGGCGCTATGCGGGCAGCTCGGGGTGGCCCTGGAGGTCGTGCGCGAGAAGGGGCTCGAGCTCCCACAGGGGGGCGCCCCCGCCGGCAGCGGCAGCGGGGGCGGCAGCGGGGGCGGCAGCGGGGGCGGCAACCTGCAGGCGTGGGCGCGGGAGGTGCGCTACGGCGCGGCCGCCCGCATGGCCGAGCGCTGTGACGCGCTGATCGCCACCGGGCACACGGCCTCAGACCAGGTCGAGACGATCCTGTATCGCCTCGCCGCCTCGCCGGGAAGGCGCGCGCTGCAGGGGATGGCGGCCGCAGATGGCCGGCTGATCCGCCCCCTCCTGGGCGTGACCCGCGATGAGACGCGCGCCTACTGCGAAGCGCGCGGGCTCGGCTGGTGTGAGGATGAGAGCAACGACTCACAGCGCTACGCGCGTGCGCGCGTGCGCCACGGCCTGGTGGGGGCGCTGCGGGCGGTGCATCCTGCGGCGGAGGCGAACGTGCTGCGCACGGCCGCCCTGCTGCGCGAGGAGACGGAGCTCCTGGAGGAGCTGGTCTCGGCCGAGCTGGCCGGGCGCCGGGACATCGCGATCGCGCGCCTTGAAGAGATGCCCGCGGCGCTCGCGCGCCTCGTCGTGGTGCGCCTGGCCGAGGACGCCACCGGCGCCTACGTCCCGCAGGCCGGGGACCGGGTGGCGGAGATCCTCGCGCTGCATCGCCGCGGCGGCTCGGCCGAGCTGCACGTCGGCGGCCAGGCCGGCGCGGTCATCGAGGGCGGGGTGCTGTCGATGAAAAGGCTTCCGCCTCGCCGGGACTAGACTCAGAGTGTGGCCACTCCCGCGCGCGTCGCAGCCGAGCCCGCAATCGGAGAGGTTCTGGTCGCCGCCGATGAGTTGCAGCGCCGGGTGGTCGAGCTGGGCGCCGAGATCTCTAGCGACTACGCCGGGCGCTCGCTGCTGCTGGTGGGGGTGCTGAAGGGGGCGGTGTTCTTCCTGAGCGACCTGATGCGCTTCATCGACATTCCGGTCGAGGTCGACTTCATGGCGGTGGCCTCCTACGGCTCGGCCACCGACTCCTCGGGCGTCGTGCGCATTCTCAAGGATCTCGACGTGGCGATCGAAGGCCGCGACGTGCTGATCGTCGAGGACATCGTGGACTCCGGGCTGACGCTTCAGTACCTGATGCGCAACCTGGGCTCGCGCAATCCGCGCACGCTTGAGGTGTGCGCGCTGTTGACCAAGCCCGAGCGGCGGAAGGTCGATCTGCCCACCCGCTACGTGGGCTTCGAGATCGCCGACCGGTTCGTCGTGGGCTACGGCCTGGACTACGCCGAGCGCCACCGCAACCTTCCGTTCGTGGCCGCGCTCGAGCGCTAGTTAGCGGGCGTCTGACGCTCTCGCATACGGTCTGTCGATCGCCGAATTAGCGAGAACGCATGGTACGCTAGGGGTCTGGTGGCCATAACCTCAGAGGGTGCCAGGAGCCCCAGGATCTCGCTATGAGTCGTTTCTTCAAGAGCGCCGCGTTCCCGATCCTCATCGTAGTGGTGCTGGCGTTCCTGGCTGTGAAACTGGTCAACCCGGGGACCAGCAACCACCGCACGCACAGCTACCAGACGCTGACCGCGACGGAGATCCCCAAGGGTGAAGTCAAGTCGCTGGAGCTCAAGAACAAGGGCAAAGCGCTTGAAGTCAAGCTGAGGAACAAAGAAACCTACGAAGTCGGCTTCATCGACCAGGCCGCGCCGGAACTGTTCAAGGAGCTGCGCACCTACGGCGTCGCCTACAACGTCGAATCGGAAAAGAGCTCGGCGCTTCTCAGCCTGCTCACCTACATCCTGCCGTTCGTGATCTTCCTGGGCTTCTGGATCTTCCTGATGAACCAGGTTCAGGGCGGCGGCTCGAAAGTGATGTCGTTCGGCAAGTCGCGCGCCAAGCGGATGTCCGCGGACTCGCCGAAGATCACCTTCCGCGACGTCGCCGGCGTGGACGAGGCCGTGGAGGAGCTCCACGAGATCAAGGAATTCCTCGAGAACCCCAAGAAGTTCCAGGCGCTCGGAGCGAGGATCCCGACGGGGGTGCTGCTGTATGGGCCCCCGGGCACCGGCAAGACGCTGCTCGCGCGCGCGGTCGCGGGCGAGGCGGGCGTGCCGTTCTTCTCGATCTCGGGCTCGGACTTCGTGGAGATGTTCGTGGGCGTCGGCGCCTCGCGCGTGCGCGACCTGTTCGAGCAGGCCAAGCAGAACAGCCCCTGCATCATCTTCATGGACGAGATCGACGCCGTCGGGCGCCACCGCGGCGCGGGTCTCGGCGGAGGCCACGACGAGCGCGAGCAGACGCTCAACCAGCTGCTGGTGGAGATGGACGGCTTCGAGGCGAAGGACAACATCATCATGATCGCGGCCACCAACCGGCCCGACATCCTCGACCCGGCGCTGCTGCGCCCGGGGCGCTTCGACCGCCAGATCGCCGTAGACCGGCCCGACCGCAAGGGGCGGGCGAAGATCCTCGAGGTGCACACGCGCGGCAAGCCACTGGCGAAGGTGATCGACATCGACGCCCTGGCCGGGCAGACGCCGGGCTTCACCGGCGCCGACCTGTCCAACCTGATCAACGAGGCAGCGCTCTTGTCGGCCCGCACCGGCAAGCGCGAGATCGGCCAGGAAGAGCTCGAGGAGGGGATCATGCGCGTGATCGCCGGCCCCGAGAAGAAGACCCGCGTGATGAGCGAGAAGGAGCGCCTGATCACCGCCTACCACGAGATGGGCCACGCGCTGGTCGGCCACTTCCTCGAGCACTCAGACCCCGTGCACAAGATCTCGGTCATCTCCCGCGGGCAGGCGCTCGGCTACACGATCTCGATGCCCCAGGAGGACCGCTTCCTGACCACGCGCGCGGAGCTGAAAGACACGATGGCGATGACGCTCGGCGGTCGCGCCGCCGAGGAACTGGTGTTCAGTGAGATCACCACCGGCGCATCCAACGACATCGAGAAGGTGACGGCCACCGCCAAGCAGATGGTGATGCGCTTCGGCATGAGCGACAAGCTCGGCCCGCGCGTGTTCGGCCACGACCACGGCCAGCCGTTCCTCGGTCGCGAGTTCTCCACCGAGCCCGACTACTCTGACGAGATCGCGCGCGAGATCGACGATGAGGTGCGCCGCATCATCGAGTCCGCCCACCTCCGCGCCAAGGAAATCCTGACCGAGCACCAGCACGACCTCACCAAGATCTCCGAGATCCTGGTCAAGCGCGAGACGATCGAGAAGGAAGAGTTCCTGGCGCTGCTCGCGGGCAAGTCAGAGGAGGAGGTGTTCGGCGTCGAGGAGAAGACCGAGCCCGGGCCCGAGCTGCCCGCGCCCAGCGCTCCCGCCGAGCGCGCCGAGCGCGAAGCGCCGCGCACGATTCCCCGCCCGGGCCTGGCCGGCGGCACCGCCGAGCTGAGGGGCGCCGATCCAGAGCGCCCCGAGCTGGCCTGACGCCCACCTGAAGGACACGTCATCGCTCACAGCGGCTTCCGCAGCGGCTTCCGGCTGATGGGGATCGTGAACGTCACGCCGGACTCGTTCTCAGACGGCGGCCTGTATCTGCAGGCGCCCGCCGCCGTCGCCCACGCACAGCGGCTGCTCGCCGAGGGGGCCGACATCCTCGACGTGGGCGGCGAGTCCACCCGCCCCGGTGCACAGCCCGTGTCCGCGCAGGAGGAGCTCCGCCGCGTGCTACCCGTCGTGGAGGGCATCGCCGCGATCGATTCGCCACAGGCCGGCCCCGCCCCCCGGACCGGCTCCGCCGGTCCGCAGATCTCGATCGACACCTCCAAGGCGAGCGTCGCCGCCGCGGCCCTGAGGGCCGGTGCGAGCCTCGTCAACGACGTGAGCGCGCTGCGCGCCGATCCGGACATGGCGGGCGTGGTCGCCGACGCCGGCGCCGAATGCTGTCTGATGCACATGCTCGGGGAGCCGCGCACGATGCAGCGGGACCCCCGCTATGGGGACGTGGTCGATGAGGTCAAGGCGTTTCTCACACAGCGCCTCGAGTTCGCCGTGGGCGAGGGCATCTCCGAGGAGCTCATCATGCTCGACCCGGGCATCGGCTTCGGAAAGACGGTCGCGCACAACCTGGAGCTGCTGGATCGCCTGGATGAGCTCACCGGGCTGGGGCGCCCGCTGGTCGTGGGCACCTCGCGCAAGAGCTTCCTGGCCCGCGTGATCGCCGATTCGCAGGGCCCCGTGATCGCCGATTCGCAGGGCCCCGGCGGATCTGAGGAGCGCGGCAGGCGGCTCGCGGGGACGATCGCAACCAACGTGCTCGCGCTGGAGCGCGGCGCGAGCGTGTTTCGCGTGCACGACGTCGCGCCCGTGCGCGACGCGCTGGCGCTGGCGGCTGCTACTTTGCACGGGCGATGGACGGCGAGGAGAAGGGGGACGACTCCGAGGAGCTAGACGGCGACGGCCAGGACTCAGACGACGATCGCGAGGAGACCGTCGAGTCGGTCACCGTCGAGATCACGGGCCTGTCGCTGTACACCCACCACGGGGTCACCGTGGCCGAGCGGGAGGTTGGGCAGCGGCTGGTGCTCGACCTGCGGCTGGACATCGGCGAAACCGACGCCACGGTGACCGACTCGATCGAGGACACGGTCGACTACGCCGAGGTCTGCCAGCTGGTGGCGCTGGTCGCCCAGCAGCGCTCCCACAACACGCTCGAGCGGCTGTGCAGCACGATCGCCGACCGGCTGCTGGCCGATTACGCGCTGGAGGGCGTGTGGGTGAAGGCCTCAAAGCCCGAGCCGCCGATCGCCCTCACGGTCGATGAGGTCTCCGTCGAGGTCTGGCGCGAAGCCGAGGGCTGATGCCGGCGCGCGCCGGCGGCGTGCCTGACATGCCCGCGCGCTCCGGACTGCTCGGGCTCGGCTCCAACGTCGGCGATCGCCGCGCGCAGCTGCAGGCGGCCGTCGAGGCCCTGCCCGGCGCCGGTGTCGCGGTGAGCGCCTGCTCCTCGACCTACGACACCGACCCCGTCGGCGAGGTGCTCGACCAGCCGAGCTTTCTGAACGCCTGCATCCTCGTGCAGACGGCGCTCGAGCCGCTCGAGCTGCTCGCTCGGGTCAAGCGCCTCGAGCTCGAGCTGGGCCGGCGCGGGCAGCACGTCCGCCACGGCCCCCGCGCGATCGACATCGACATCCTGCTGCTCGGCGAGCTCGTGCTGGAGGACGAGCGCATGCGCCTGCCCCACGAGCAGCTGCTGAGCCGCCGCTTCGTGCTGATTCCAGCCCTGGAGCTCGACTTCGCCCTGCGCGCTCCCGGCGGCGAGCGCCTGTCCGAGGCGCTGGCGGCGCTTCCCGTCGATGAGGGTGTGCGCTGGGCCGGGCCGCCGCTTCGGCTGCCCGGCGGCTGAGCGCCCGCACGAGGGGCCCGGAGCGGCCCCCAGGAGGGCGGTCGCCGCGCGCTAGGCGCCGGCGCCGGCCGCCAGCCACTGCGCGGGCAGCACGCCGGCCTCGATCTCGCCGGCCATCGGCGGGAAGTAGCGGGTGAGACCGGCGGCGAGCCGTTTCTCGATCAGCGGGCGGACGTCGGCGATCGTGAGCAGCAGCCTGACCGTGCTCCCGATCTGCAGATCTGCGGCGTTGGGCTGGGCCTGGCCGAGCAGTCCCTCGGCGATCCAGGCGTCGATGCGGTCCAGATGGCCTCCCAGCGCCCGCAGGTCGGCCTGCGCGGCGTCGTCGCTGGCGCTGTTCCACCTCGCCATCAGGCGGGCGGTGAGCGGCAGCGTGGGCCGCAGCAGGCCCACCGGCAGCGGCAGCTTTGACTCGCCGGCATAGCTCTCCATGGCCGCGGGACGGCGCAGGAAGGCGACGTCGATGATGCGGCGGGGGACGCTCTGAAAGACCTCATCGCCCCAGCGCTCGGCCTCGAGAACCTCCGCGCGGCGAGGGCTGTCGGGCGGGGGATACAGCGGCGGCTCGGGGGCCAGCTCCTCGAGCCGGCGCATGATCGCGCGCGATCCGGCCACGCGCTCGGAGCCCACGCGCATGCCGGGGACGCGCCTTGAGCCGTAGCGCAGCGGCCCGACGAGGATCGCCGTCAGCGGCAGCAGATCGACGCGCTTGTAGTCGATCGCCTTCAGGCTCAGCGCCGCTTCCACGGCGGCGCACGGATGCGAGCCCGGCTGTGAGTAGAGCTTGAGAGTGGCAGCCATCGCTCCGCCGAGCATAATGCGCGGAATGCTGCTGGTGGTGGACGTGGGCAACACGCAGACCCATTTCGGCGCGTTTCGCGGAGAGGAGCTGCTCGAGCACTGGCGCTTTGCGACGGTGCGCCAGTCGACCGCGGACCAGCTCGGCGCGGCGCTGCGCAACCTGCTGGAGCTGCGCGGCTACGGCTTCAAGGACGTGGATGCGTCGATCGTCTCCTCCACGGTGCCCCAGCTCGAGCCCGAGTGGACGGCCATGGCCAGCCGCTATCTGGCCCAGGAGATGCACGCGGTCGGGCCCGGCACGAAGACCGGCATGGCGATCCGCTACGACAACCCGCGCGAGATCGGCGCCGACCGGCTGGTCAACGCTGTCGCCATCCGCGAGCGCTTCGGCGGCCCGGCGGTGTGCGTCGACTTCGGCACGGCGACCACCTTCGACGTGGTCTCGGGCGACGGCGAGTACGTCGGCGGCGCGCTGATGACGGGCATCGAGATCTCACTGGAAGCGCTGTCCGAGCGCGGCGCGCGGCTGCCCAAGGTCGACCTCGCGCCGCCCAGGAGCGTGATCGGCAAGAACACGATCGACGCCATCCGCTCGGGCGTCGTGTTCGGCTATGCCGGCGCGATCGACGCGATCCTGCGCCGCCTGTATGAGGAGATCGGCCGCCGTGCCGACGTGATCGCGACCGGCGGGCTCGCGCCGCTGGTCGTCCCCTACACCGAGGAGCTCGACGAGGTCGACGACCTGCTCACGCTGACCGGCCTTCGCCTGCTGCACGAACGCAACTCATAGCCTCGATCCGGGCCGCGGCCGGGGGGCCGCGGCCGGGAGAGCTGCTCGGTCGCGGCCATAATTGGGGCGATGTCGCAGACGTCCGCTCTCACCGACCGCTGGAGGCTCGGCACGCTCGAGGTGCCCAACCGCGTGCTGCTCGCGCCGCTGGCGGGGATCGGCAACTGGTTCGTGCGCCTGCAGGCCAAGCGCTACGGCGCGGGCATGGCGGTCTCGGAGATGGTCTCCTCGCACGCCGTCCACTACGGCAACCCGAAGACCTGCAACGAGATGCTGCGCATAGACCCGCGCGAGCGGGCGGGGGGGCCGGTGTCGATCCAGCTGTTCGGCGAGGACCCGGCGATGATGCGCTCGGCGGCGGCTCACGTGGCCGGGGTTGGGGCGGACGCGATCGACATCAACATGGGCTGCCCGGTGGCCAAGGTGCAGAAGACCGGCGCCGGGGCGGCGCTGATCGACGATCCCGACCGGGCGGTCGAGGTGGCGCGGGCGGCCGTCGAGGGCGCGGTGGGCGAGCGGGGCGCGCTGCCGGTGACGGTCAAGCTGCGCTCGGGCCTGCGCCCCGGGGAGGAGAGCGGCTTTGACCTCGCACACCGCCTGGTGGACGAGGCGGGCGTCGCCGCGATCGGATTCCACCCCCGCTCGGCGGCCGTCCAGCACAGGGGCGTGCCCGACTATGCCCTCGCGGCGCGGCTGGTGGAGTCGCTTCCGGCGCCCGTGATCCTGACGGGCGGCATGGACGACGCTGACAGCGCGCGCGATGCGTTCGCGAGTACCGGCGCGGCGGCGCTGATGCTGGCGCGGGGGTCGCTCGGCAACCCGTGGCTGTTCACCGAGCTGTTGAGCGGGGATCGCCAGCAGCCGACGCGCGAGCAGGTCCTGGCCGAGCTCGACTGGACGGTTGAGTGCGCGGTCGAGCATCTCGGCCCCGAGCGCGCGGGTCGCTACCTGCGCAAGTTCTACCCCTGGTACATCGAGCGGCTCGAGCTCGACGCCCACACCGCCAGGGCGCTCAAGGAGGCGCTGCAGTCGGCCGCCACCGTGGACGAGGCCAGGGAGCTGTTGCAGCCGAGCCGCTTGACGCTCGAGCCCGCCTCCTGAGCCCGGCCGCGGGGCGCGATCTCCCCGCTATACTGCTGCGTCGCTGAAGCCCCAGCGGCCGCGGCATTCCCCGCCTGTATGCGGGGATTTTCCTGTCGCCGGCCCAACCGACAACCCGCGATCGAGGGTCACATGCCGAAGGACGTAATCCTCACCCCTGAAGGCCTCACGAAGCTCAAGGCCGAGCTCGAGCTGCTGTCCACCGAGAAGCGCCGCGAGGTGGCCGAACGCATCAAGGAGGCCCGGGAGTTCGGGGACATCACCGAGAACTCCGAGTACGACGACGCCAAGAACGAGCAGGCGATGCTCGAGAGCCGCATCGCGCAGCTGGCCGAGAAGCTGCGCATGGCGACCGTCATCCAGACCGACGAGCTGTCCACCGACGTGGTGCAGGTCGGCTCGGTGGTGCACGTCAAAGACGAAAAGACCGGCAAGTCGGTCAAGTACACGATCGTCGGCTCTGCCGAGGCCCGCCCGGAGGAGCACAAGCTGTCCAACGAGTCGCCGGTGGGTCGCGCCCTGTTGGGGCGAAAGCGCAACGAGACGGTCGCGGTGAAGGTGCCGCGCGGCCCGGCGCGCAAGCTGAAGATCACGAAGATCGACGTCGGCCTCAAGTAGGCTCGCCGCATGAGCGGCAGCGAGACGCAGGAGCCGGAGCAGGGCGCCCATGGCCTGCCCCAGCTGATCGCCGAGCGCCGGGCCAAGGCTCAGCGCCTGCGCGAGTCGGACGCCGGCGCCTTCCCCTACTCCTTCGCAGGCGCCGAGCCGATCGAGGCGATCCTCGCCGCCTACTCACATCTCTCAGACGGCGATGAGACCGAGGACGCCCACCGCGTGGCGGGCCGGATCGCCGCCCGGCGGGGGGCCGGCAAGGCGGCCTTTCTGGACCTGGTCGACCGCAGCGGCAGGATCCAGCTGCACGCGCGCGCGGACGTGCTCGGCAAGGAGGCCTACGAGCGCCTGCTGTCGCTCGACCTCGGCGATCTGATCGGCGTCGACGGGGCCCCGCTGCGCAGCCGCCACGGCGAGCTCACGCTGCGCGTGGACGGCTTTCAGATCCTGGCCAAGGCGCTGCGCCCGCCGCCGGACAAGCACCACGGGCTGACCGATGTCGAGACCCGCCATCGCAGGCGGGAGCTTGACCTGATCGCAAACGAGGACACCCGCAGGCTGTTCGCCGACCGCGCCCGCATCGTCTCGGCGGTGCGCGCCTACCTGGACGAGCAGGGCTTCATCGAGGTTGAGACGCCGGTCCTTCAGCCGCTGTACGGCGGCGCCCTGGCGCGGCCCTTCCGCACTCACCACAACGAGCTCGAGCGCGACCTGTACCTGCGCATAGCCACCGAGCTGTACCTCAAGCGGCTGATCGTGGGAGGCCTCGAGCGGGTGTATGAGCTGGGCAAGGACTACCGCAACGAGGGCGTCTCGACCAAGCACAACCCGGAGTTCACGATGGTCGAGTTCTACGAGGCCTACGCCGACTACAACGACGAGGCTGCGCGGCTTGAAGAGCTGGTGCGCCGGGCCGCGCGCGCGGTCGCCTACGCGGGCGAGCTCGACTTCGAGAGCCCCTGGCGGCGCGTGAGCTTCCAGGAGGCGATCGCCGAGCGCACGGGCATCGACGTGCTCGCCGAGCGCGACGTCGAGCGGCTGAAGGCGGCGATCGCCCGCCAGGACCTTCACAAGCACATCCACGGGGACACCTGGTTCGAGCTCGCCGACGAGTTGCTCTCGAAGGTGGTCGAGCCCAGCCTGAGCGAGCCCACGTTCGTGATGGACTACCCGGTCGAGCTCTCGCCGCTGGCGCGCGAGCACCGCTCCAAGGACGGGCTGGTCGAGCGCTGGGAGGCGTTCATCGGCGGCATGGAGGTCGCGAACGCCTTCTCAGAGCTGATCGACCCGGACGTTCAGCGCCTGCGCTTTCAGGCGCAGGGGCGCCTGGACGTCGCCGGCGTGCCCGAGACGATGCCGTTCGATGAGCCGTTCGTCCAGGCGCTCGAGCAGGGCATGCCGCCGACCGGCGGGGTCGGCGTGGGCATCGACCGGCTGGTGATGATCCTCACCGGGCGCGACTCGATCCGCGAGGTGGTGCTGTTTCCGGCGATGCGCGATTGACGCCCGAGCCCTGCGCCGCGGGCTTTCTGCGCCCGCCGGCGCCCGGCCGGCTATCAAGCCCGGGGCCCCGGATGACGATGAGCTCAACGGGCCGGGTTGGCCTGTTGGTAGACTGCCTCCAAGGCCGGAACACCACCACATAAGCAGGCACCGTCCTCGCAGGAAGGAACTACACGATGTTTGAGCGATTTACAGAACGGGCCCGCCAGGTGGTCGTTCTCGCGCAGGAGGAGGCGCGGACGCTCAAGCACAACTACATCGGGACCGAGCACATCCTGCTGGGCCTGTTGCGCGAGGAGGAGGGCCTGGCCGCACGGGTGCTCGAGAGCCTCGACATCACCGTCGAGCGCGTGCGCGCCCAGGTGGTGCGCATCGTGGGCTCCGGCGAGGAGGTCACCTCCGGGCAGATCCCGTTCACGCCGCGCGCCAAGAAGGTGCTGGAGCTCGCTCTGCGCGAGGCGCTGAGCCTCGGGCACAACTACATCGGCACCGAGCACATCCTGCTCGGGCTGGTGCGCGAGAACGAGGGCGTGGCGGCCCGCATCCTGCTCGACTTCGACGCCGACTCCGAGAAGATCCGAAACGAGGTCATCCGCATGCTGTCAGGCCCCGGCGGGCGCCGCCAGGGCCAGTCCGGCGGCGGCGGCTCGGGCTCGGGCACGGCTCCGGGCGAGGGCAAGAAGTCCTCCAAGCTGCTCGACCAGTTCGGCAGGAACCTCACGAAGCTTGCAGCCGAAGGGAAGCTCGACCCGTGCGTCGGGCGCGAGACCGAGATCGAGCGGATCATGCAGATCCTCTCGCGCCGCACCAAGAACAACCCCGTGCTCGTGGGCGAGCCCGGCGTGGGCAAGACCGCCGTGGTCGAGGGCCTCGCGCAGCGGATCACCAACTCCGACGTTCCCGAGCTGTTGAAGAACAAGCAGATCTACACGCTCGACCTGGCCGCCCTGGTGGCCGGATCCAAGTACCGGGGCGAGTTCGAGGAGCGCCTGAAGAAGGTGATGAAGGAGATCACCCAGCGCGGCGACATCATCCTGTTCATCGACGAGCTGCACAACCTCGTCGGCGCGGGCGCCGCCGAGGGCGCGATCGACGCCGCCTCGATCCTCAAGCCGGCGCTGGCCAGGGGCGAGCTGCAGACGATCGGCGCGACCACGCTC
>Ga0302314_10017972_pt1 | contig 11818 bp, 14 predicted proteins | sample III_Palsa_N2_3_FD_200533 | JGI IMG/M metagenome (GOLD analysis project Ga0302314, IMG submission 200533) | Peat permafrost microbial communities from Stordalen Mire near Abisko, Sweden - III_Palsa_N2_3 | ecosystem: Environmental > Terrestrial > Soil > Palsa > Peat permafrost | place: Sweden...
AGGCCGGGCGGGACCTCGCGCGCTTCATGCTGGAGGGCCTCTCCCGCGCCCGCCTCGCCTACGACAGCGAAGCGCGGACGGAGCGGGTGCTGATGGTGGTGAAGCGGGCCGTGCGGATGCTGAACCGCAAGGGCTCGGTGCAGGATCTCTGGCCCGAAAGCTGAGGAACCTGGCCTCTACTGGCGTGTTCGCCCTTCATGACCAAGGCTTTGAAACCCGGCGACAAGGTATCCTGGAGCACCAGCCAGGGGGAGACCCACGGCGAGGTGGTGAAGAAGCAGACCTCCGCCACATCCATCAAGGGCCATGAGGTGAAGGCCTCGCCTGCCAACCCCGAATACATCGTCAAGAGCGCCAAGACCGGCGCCAAGGCGGCCCACAAGCCGGACGCCCTGAAGAAGAAAAGCTAAGCGCGCCTTCCCAAGCTTCGTCGCCGTCTCGCGCGGCGCCTCGTTTTCCGCTACACTGTCGCATGACAACGACAGAGCAACTCCCGTCCATCCTCGACGACCTGCAGGCCATCTACGACGTGTCGGTGGCCAATCTGCGCGCCGGCCTCGCCGCCTATCTGAAGGACGGCGTGCGGCCCTCCGCAGACTTCCGCGCTTCCGGCGCCTTCGCCTATCCCGAGCTTCGGGTCCATTACGCGCCACGCGGGCCCGCGCCACGCGTCGGCCGCGCCTTCGCCCTGATCCGCAACCCCGGCGAATACGCCGTCACGGTCACCCGGCCGGCCCTGTTCCGGGACTATCTGATCGAACAGCTGGAATATCTGGTGCGCGACTACGGCGTGTCCGTCTCCGTCCGGCGCTCGGTGCAGGAGATCCCCTACCCCTACATCCTCGACGGCGCGGAGGACCTGCGGCTCGACGGCGCGGAGACCGAGGAGATCGCCCGCTGGTTCCCCGCCACCCAGCTCGCCCATATCGGCGACGAGGTGGTGGACGGGGTGTGGGCGCCGCAACTGGAGGCCGCCCGGCCGCTGGGCCTGTTCGACGCCCCGCGGGTGGACTATTCGCTGGCGCGCCTCAAGCACTACACCGGCACGCCGGTGGAGCATGTGCAGGACTATGTCCTCTTCACCAACTACACCCGCTACGTGGACGAGTTCGTGCGCTGGGGCATGGCGGAGATCAAGGCCGGCGGGCGCTACACGGAGCTCTCCCTCGCCGGCTATGTCAGCATCACCCGGGACACGCCCGATCCCGACCGCGTCGTGGCCGAGGCGGCGTGGCGCAAGCACCAGATGCCGGCCTACCACCTGATCGCCGAGGGCGGGCAGGGCGTCACCCTGGTCAATATCGGGGTCGGCCCCTCCAACGCCAAGACCATCACCGACCACTTGGCGGTGCTCAGGCCCCAGGCCTGGCTGATGATCGGCCACTGCGGCGGCCTTCGCCCCAGCCAGACCATCGGCGACTATGTGCTGGCCCACGCCTATCTGCGCGACGACCACGTGCTGGACGACGTCCTGCCGGTGGAGATTCCCATCCCGCCCATCGCCGAGGTGCAGCAGGCCCTCTACCGGGCGGCCGAGATCGTGTCGGGCGAAACGGGGGAGGTGCTGAAGCGGCGGCTCAGAACCGGCACCATCGTCACCACCGACGACCGGAACTGGGAGCTGCGCTACACCTCCTCCGCCTTGCGGTTCAACCAGTCCCGCGCCGTCGGGATCGACATGGAGTCCGCCACCATCGCCGCCCAGGGCTACCGCTTCCGCGTGCCCTACGGCACTCTCCTGTGCGTGTCGGACAAGCCCATCCACGGGGAGATCAAGCTGCCGGGGCAGGCCAACCTCTTCTACGAGCAGGCCATCTCACAGCATCTGATGATCGGGGTGGAGGCGATCGGCGTGCTCCGTCAGGAAGGTCTGCGCCTGCATTCGCGCAAGCTTCGCGCCTTCGACGAACCGCCGTTCCGGTAGTCGTTTCCGGCCAAGGTCATGACGGGCTCCCGTGTCAGCGGACGACCAGCGCCGCGACGATCAGCCAGAAGACCGCGAGCGCAGCGGTCATGCCGAGTCGATCCCATCGCACCCGGCTGTGGGCCGGGATGAAGTGCAAATGGTCGCCGTGAAGATAGGCCATGGCCTGACTCCTGGGCCCCGGATGGGCTCCTTCGAGATAGTAACGTCTCCGGCGTCGTCAAGGTTTCGCAGGCGCAGCGAACACGCATCACGATTCCGAGTGCTTGCCGCATCTAGGCCTTGAGGAAGGCCACAAGGTTTTCTGCTAGGGCGGGCTCGGCGACTGCTGAGAGATGATCGCCCGGCACGCGCTTCGATTCACTGCACTGCAGCAGAGCAGCCAGATCTTCCGCTGATCCATTGTCCTGGTCCGCGTCGCCGGCGATCACCAGCGTGGGGGTGGGGACGCCCCGCAGGTCCGCGGACGTGGTCGGCGCGAAGGAAGCCAGCACGCCGAGCATGGCGTCGGGGTTCAGCCCCATCTGCCGCATCATGGACTGGATGCGGCGGCCGGCCTGCGGATCCCTGCCCTGCTCGCCGTGGCGGATGGAGTCCTCGAACATGGCGGCCCGCGCCCCAGCCTCCATGATCCCCGAGGCGCCCATACCGCCGAGCACCGCGCGCCTTGGCCGCGCGCCCCGCACCATCATCCGCGCCGCCGTCCGGGCGCCCAGCGAGTAGCCGACGAGGTCGTAGTCCGTAAGGCCCAGGTGGGCGATCAGCGCGAACTGGTCGTCCACGAGGACATCCTTCGGCCAGGACGCCGGGTCCGTCGGCGCCGCCGACGCGCCATGCCCGCGCAGGTCCGGCGCGATCACCTGGAAGCCGGCGTCGACCACGGCCCCCGCGATCCCGGGCGCGATCCAGTTGCGCGCCGCGTCGGCCAGAAAGCCGTGCAGCATCAGCACGGGCCGGCCCGCTCCCGCGGTGCGGTAGGCGATCGCCGCCCCGTCGAAACTTTCGAAACGCTCAGCCCGCCAGTCGGTCATGTCTCGCCCTCGTCACGGAGTTGTTTTATCAGCGACCCATGACCGCATCCAACCCCGACGTCGCCGCCTCGAACCCCGCCTTCGAAGGCCTGGACAATTTTCGCGACTACGGCGGCTACGCCGGGGCGGACGGACGGCGGGTGAAGCGGGGCAGGCTCTATCGCTCCGCCCACCACGCCCGCGCGACCGACCCGGACCTCGAGGCCCTGGCCGGGCTCGCCCTTTCCGCCATCGTCGACCTGCGCCGCACCGACGAGCGGACCCGCGACCCCTCCCGCCGCCACGACGGCTTTGCGGGCCAGGTGATCGAGAACGACATCCACCAGGCCAATGAGGACGGCTATCACCGCCTGCTGGAGACCTCGGACCTCTCGGTCGAGGCCATGCGCGACTATCTCGTCGCCTACTATGAGAACGCGCCGTTCGAGCCGCGCCACATCGATCTCTACAGCCGCTACTTCCACGCGCTGGCGGAGGCGGAGGGTCCGGTGCTGATCCACTGCGCCGCCGGCAAGGACCGCACGGGCATCCTCGCCGCCCTGACCCATCACCTCCTCGGCGTCGCCTATGAGGACAGCGTGGCGGATTATCTCCTCACCAACGACCCGGCGCACATCGAGCGCCGCATCGGCCTTTACGGAGATTACGTGCAGACGCTGCGGGGAATACGTCCATCCGACGATTTCCTGCGCGCCGCGCTCGGCGTGGACGTCCTCTATCTCGAAACCGCGTTCGAGGCGATCAAGGCCCGGTACGGTAGCATCGACGCCTATCTGGAGCAGGCCCTGGGCGTCGACGCCAAGCTCAAGGCGCGGATCGAAGAGCGTCTTCTGGACTAGCTTTCAGGGGGCGAGGCGAACGGGCCCAAAAAGAACCGCGCCCGCCGCTCGTCGCCGCGAACGGCGAAAGCGACGGACGCGAGGGACTTTGGACCTCCATCCAAGACCCGCACATTGCCTCGACAAGACGAAGGATTCTAATCACTAGGGCGTGAGGTCGGCCCGCCAGGCCGGGAAAACCCCACCCCGTTGCAAATAAGTTCGGATGTTCGCCCCGTGAAAAGCTTCCACCCGCCTGTCCGCGTCCTCATGGGTCCCGGCCCGTCCGACGTCTCCGCCCGCGTGCTGCTGGCCCAGGCCCGGCCGACGCTCGGACACCTCGATCCCGCCTTCCAGGACCTGATGGAGGAGACCAAGGGCGGCCTCGCCCGGCTCTTCCATGCCCCGGACCACGCCTGCGTGCCCCTGCCCGGCCCCGGCACCTGCGCCATGGAGGCGGGGATCATGAACCTGCTGGAGCCCGGCGACGTGGCGGTGGTCTGCATCAACGGCGTGTTCGGCGGGCGCATGGCCGACATGGCCGAGCGCGCGGGCGCCGAGGTGGTGCGCGTCGAGCAGGCCTGGGGCGAGCCGGTGGATCCGGAGAAGGTGGAGGCCGCCCTCTGGGCCCGGGGCGCCAAGGTGCTGGCCTTCGTCCATGCCGAGACCTCCACGGGCGTGATGACGGATCCCGGCCCGCTCTGCGCCCTGGCCAAGGAGCACGGCGCCATGACCATCGTCGACTGCGTCACCTCGGCGGGCGGCATCCCGGTCAACGCCGCCGAATGGGGCGCGGACGTGATCTACGCCGGCACGCAGAAATGCCTTTCCGCCCCGCCGGGCCTTGCGCCGTTCGCCGTCTCGCCCCGCGCCCTGGAGGCGGTGAAGGCCCGCAAGACCAAGCCGCGCACCTGGCTCTACGACCTGCAGCTCCTGATGAGCTACTGGGGTCAGGGACAGGGCGGGCGCGCCTATCACCACACCGCGCCTGTGAACGCCGTCTACGGCCTGCACGAGGCGCTGGTCGCCTATTTCGAGGAGGGGGAAGCCGCCGCCTTCGCCCGCCACCGGACCACCCACGACCAGCTGGCGTCCGGCCTGGCCGCCCTCGGCCTCGACTTCCACGTGGCGCGCGAGCATCGCCTGCCCCAGCTGAACACCGTCAAGGTGCCCGAGGGGATCGACGAGGCCAGGGTGCGGGCGCACCTGCTGGAGCGGTTCTCGCTGGAGATCGGCGCCGGCCTCGGCCCCCTGAAGGGCAAGGTCTGGCGCATCGGGCTGATGGGTGCCTCCGCCACCGAACGGCACGTGATGATCTGCCTCGCGGCGATGGGCGACGCCCTGGCCGCGCAGGGCAGCAACGTCTCGGTGCGCGACGCCCTCAAGGCCGCCACCCGCTAGCGGCGTCTTGCCGCCGCGGCGCTTCCATGCCGCAATGGGGCATGGGGGTTCTTCGGATCGTTCGCGCCGTGCTGGGCGCGCTGGCGCTGGCTGGCTGCATCGCCGCGGCGGGCGTCGTGCTGCTGTTCCTGCTGCCGGGCGGCCGGACCACGACGCCGTCCCAAGCCGCGGCGAGGCGGCAGGCGGCCGGGCCGCAGCGGCCGCAGGTGCAGCCTCACCCGTTCCTGGCGCGCCTGCCGCTCGCTGGCCGGTTGTTCGAGACCCGCCCGCCCGAGCCGGGCCCGGGCTGTGCGGCGGACCCGTCCCATCAGGCCGCGGCGGCGGCCAATGCTGCGTCGCTCGACGCCGCGGTGGTCTCGCCGTTCGGCGCGCCGGAGACCGGCTGGGCCGCCTATGCGCCGCTGATCGCCCACGAGATCGGCGCCGGCTGCGCCCCGCAAGCGCCGGGTTTCGCCGCCGCCCTGGCCCGCTGGCAGGCGGCGCACGGCCTGCCCGCGACCGGGACGGTGGATCAATCGACGCTGGCGGCGATGGGAAGCGCCTGGCTGCTGCGCCGGCCGTTCGTGCGGGCCATGCGGACGGGATGCCCGCCGTCTCCCGACGCACGCACGCTGGCGCGGGCCGATCCGACCGAGGCGTTCGGCGGCAAGACGGTGCTGGCGCGCCCCGCGGCCCTCGACGCCTACCGCCGCATGGTCGCCGCCGCGCGGGCGGAGATCGGCGTCCGGCCGCCGCTCCTCACCCTGGCCTCCGGCTATCGGGGCCCGGACGAGGAGGCGGCCCGGTGTGCGGACGGAAGCTGCGGCAACCCCCGCAAGGCCCACTGCTCCGCCCATCGGACGGGCCTGGCCTTCGACCTCTATCTCGGCGCCGCGCCGGGGTCGGACCCCTTCTCCACCGCGGACGCCAACCGCGCGTTCCAGGCCGCAAGTCCCGCCTACCGCTGGCTGGTCGCCAACGCCGGGCGGTTCGGCTTCACGCCCTACCCGTTCGAGCCGTGGCACTGGGAGTGGACCGGCGAGGCGGTCTGACCATCCGGCCCCGGGCACGTTCGCCGCGACGAAACCTGTTATCGAATATCGGGCGACGCTTGACGCCGACACCCCTGTTCCTTAGGCAAAGCCCGCGTCCCGACACAGGGGACGACTGAAAGTTGTTGTCGACCGTGATCCGCGAAGACCGGCCCTCGTCGACCTCCCCCACAGACGCGACCGCGCCTCTGGCCTCCGTGGTCATCGCCGTGCTGAACGAGGCCGAAAACCTCGCCGACGTCTCCCGGGAGGTCCTGCTCGCCCTCGAAATCATCGCCCCCTTCGAGGTGGTGTTCGTCGACGACGGCTCCACGGACGACACGCCGGAACTCCTGCGCGCGATGGCCGGGGCCGACCCGCGCGTGCGCTTCGTCCGCCACGACCGGCGCTGCGGCAAGTCGCAGGCGGTGCGGACCGGCGTGCTCGCCGCCCGCGCGCCGTGGGTGGCGACCCTGGACGGGGACGGTCAGAACGATCCCGCCGACCTGCCTGACATGCTGAGGATCGCCTGGGCCGCCCCGGGACCGCCGCCCCTGATCGCCGGCCAGCGGGTGCGCCGCAACGATCCGGTCTCGCGCCTGATCGCCACCCGTATCGCCAACGGCATCCGCTCCACCCTCCTCGGCGACCATTGCCCGGACACCGGCTGCGGGGTGAAGGTGTTCCGGCGGGAGGACTTCCTGCTCCTGCCCTGCTTCGAAGGCATGCATCGCTTCCTGCCCGCCCTGTTCCAGCGCTACGGCCATCCCCTGATCAACCACCCGGTCCGCCACCGGGCGCGCCTGCGCGGAGCTTCCAAATACACCAACTGGGGCCGGGCCCTGGTGGGCGTGGTGGACCTGATCGGCGTGGCCTGGCTGGTGCGCCGCACCCAGGCCCCGCGTCTGGCGGCGGAGCGCGCCGAGGGCGTCCAGTGACCGACGCCGCCTATTCGCAGCCGAGTCTGGCGGAGTCCGGCCTGGCCGATCCGGGCCTGGCGCCCGCCACCTGGAAGAACCTCGTCATGCTGGCGCTGGCGGCCTTCGCCCTCCTGACGCCGGGCCTGTTCAGCCTGCCGCCGGTGGACCGGGACGAGCCGCGCTACGCCACCGCCACCAGCCAGATGCTGGACAGCCATAACTTCATCGACATCCGCCTGCAGGACCGGCCGCGCTACCTGCAGCCCGCCGGCGTCTACTGGCTGCAGGCCATCCCCACGGCCCTCTTCAGCACGCCGGGGCGGCGGGCCATCTGGACCTTCCGGCTGGTCTCCCTGCTCGGGGCCGTCTTCGCCGTGGTGACGACCGGCTGGGCCGCCTCGCGACTGTTCGGCCGCAAGGTCGGCCTCGCCGCGGCCCTGATGCTGGCGGCCTGCCTGTCCCTCGGCTTCGAGGCCAAGATCGCCAAGACCGACGCGGCGCTGCTGGCCGCCGTGGTCACGGCCCAGTTCGCCCTGATGCGCGCCTATCTGAAGCCTGACGCCTCCCGCCGGAACGCCGCCGCCTTCTGGATCGCCCTCGGGATCGGGGTGCTGCTGAAGGGGCCGATCATCCTCCTGGTGACCGGGCTGACAGTGGCGAGCGTCGCCCTGTGGGACCGGCGCGTCCTCTGGCTCGGACGGATGCGGCCGCTCTGGGGCCTGCCCCTCATGCTGCTGGTCGCCGCCCCCTGGTACGTCGCCATCGGCCTGGCGAGCCACGGGGAGTTCTATCGCATCGCCATCGGCCGCAGCCTGATGGGCAAGGTGGCGGCGGGGCAGCAGGCGCACGGCGCCCCGTTCGGCTATCACCTGATGGCGTTTCCGCTGACCTTCTGGCCGGCGTCGCTGCTGGCGGTGATGGCCATCCCCTATGTCTGGCGCGAGCGCACGGCGCCGGCGGTCAGGTTCCTGCTCTGCTGGATCATCCCGAGCTGGATCGTGTTCGAGCTGGTGAAGACCAAGCTGCCCCACTACGTCCTGCCGCTCTTCCCCGCCATCGCCTGCCTGACCGCGCTCGCCCTGTTCAGCCCCCGCACGCCGGTCCGCGCCTGGGTGAAGGTCCTGTTCGGCCTGTTCGTGCTCCTGTGGATCGCCATCAGCGCCGCCCTCTCGGGCCTCGCTCCTGTGGCGCTCTGGAATGTCCTGAAGGTTGTCGACCCGCTCGCGGCCATCCTGGGCCTCGCCACGGCGGCCTCGGTGATCGCGCTTGGATGGAGCGTCTGGAGAAACCGGCCCGAGCAGGCCCTGGTCGCGGTCGCCTGCGCCAGCTTCTTCGGCAGCACCGCCGCCTATACGGTGACGGCGCCGAGGCTGCAGGGCTTCTGGCTGAGCCCGCGGGTGGAGGCGCTGGTGCAGGCGACCCGGCCCTGCCCGCAGAGCGTCCTGGTCTCCACCCCCTACCACGAGCCGAGCCTGGTCTTCCTGAACGGACCCTTCGCCACCGTGCTGGCCAAGACGCCCGTGGACGCCGCCGACCGCATGGCCGCCGCCGGGGCCTGCGGCATGGCGCTGGTGGGCGACAAGCAGCGCCCCGACTTCCTCGCCCGCGCCGCCGCCGAGGGCCTGCCCCTGCGCCCCCTCGGCCAACTGCAGGGCCGCGACTACGCCGACAACCGCAACCTGACCCTGACCCTCTACGCCCGGAGCGTGCCCAGGCCGGTCGTCACGACGCCCCGCCCCTAGTCGGCCCGGCGCATGTATTCGCCGGTCTCGGTGGAGACCAGCACCCGCTCGCCCGCCTCCATGAACGGCGGGATCAGGATGCGCATGCCGTTCGACGCCCGGGCCGGCTTGTAGGACGAGGAAGCGGTCTGGTTTCTCACCACCGCGTCGGCCTCGACAATCTCCAGCACCACGCTGTCGGGCAGGGCGATGCCGATCGGGCGCTCCTCGTGCAGCTGCACCTTCACCTCCATGCCGTCCTGCAGGAAGCGGACCTGGTCCTCCCCCACCCAGTCCTTCTGCAGCTCGATCTGCTCGTAGGTGACATTGTCCATGAAGACGAGGGCCTCGCCCTGCTCGTAGAGGTAGGCGAAGGTCTTCTGCTCGAGGGTGATCTGCTCGACCTTGTCCTCTGAACGCCAGCGTTCGTTCAGCTTGCGCCCGTCGATCAGGTTCTTCAGCTCCACCTGGGCGAAGGCGCCGCCCTTGCCGGGCTTCACGTGCGAGGTCTTCACCGCCGCCCACAGGGAGCCGTCGTGCTCGATCACCGTGCCCGGCTTGATGGAGGTGGCGCTGATCTTGGGCATGGGAGGTCTTTGAAAAAGCGGAGGATTTGACGGCTGAGCGTAGCTTTGCCACGCCGTCGAGGCAAGCGTCCGGCTAGGCGGCGCGCGCCGTCATCCCCGCCGCGATCCCGGCGTTGAAGGCGGCGACGGCCGCCGCCGCGCCTTGGGGATGGGCCCAGACGCCGGCGGAGACGGCGATGAAGTCCGCGCCGGCCGCGACCAGGGCGCGGCAATTCTCCGCCGTGATCCCGCCGATGGCGACGCAGGGGACGGTCATGGTCTCGGACCAGATCGACAGCACCTCGGGGTCGGCGCGGGTGGAGGCGTCCTTGGTGGCGGTGTCGAAGAAGGCGCCGAAGGCGACGTAGTCGGCGCCCGCCTCCGCCGCCTCCATGGCCAGGTGGCGGCTGTCGTGGCAGGTGACGCCGACGATCCGGTCCCGCCCCATCAGCCGCCGGGCCTCGACGCAGGAGGCGTCCTCCTGCCCCACATGCACGCCGTCGCAGCCGAGGCGGGCGGCCAAGTCCGGCCGGTCGTTCAGGATCACCGCCACGTCGCGCGCCTGCGCCGCCGGCATGAGGGCGCGGACGGCGGCCTCGATTTCGGCCTCGGGCGCCTGCTTCAGCCGGATCTGCAGGGCGGCGACGTCGCCGGCGGCCAGCGCCGCCTCCAGCGTCCTTGTGAAGGCGGCGAGGTCGGGCAGGCGGGGCGGCGTGATGAGATAGAGGCGGCAGGGGTCGGACATGCAGGCTCCATACCGCCCTCCCGCCCGCCCGTGCAAATCGCCCTGCGCAAGAGGGCCTGCGCAAATCCGCCGCATGAGATTGTTTCGCAAAGGCGTTGCGAATGAGTTGCAACGACGTTCGCATGTGGTTAGATGGCGACCGTCAACCGGTGGAGCGTCCTCTTCCATGTACGTCTGCAACTGCAACGGCATCCGTGAACGCGACGCCCACGCGGCCATCGAGGCGGGGGCGAACCGCCCCGCCGACATCTTCCGCCATTGCCAGAGCCGCCCTCAATGCGCGAAATGCGTCTGCGACATGCGGCGGATGATTCAGTGCAGGGGCGACGCCCTGCGCCACGCCGCCGAATAGGGCTTTCGAAGCGTTCGGAAGCCGTCGAGGCGAAAGGCCAAGGCCATGCGTGGCGATCCGGCGATCATCCGCGTCCTGAATGCGGTGCTGACCAACGAGCTGACGGCGGTGAACGAGTATTTCCTGCACGCCCGCATGTACGAGAACTGGGGCTACACCCGACTCGGCAAGATCACCTACGACGAGTCGATCGGCGAGATGAAGCACGCCGACAAGCTGATCAAGCGCATCCTTTTCCTCGACGGCCTGCCGAACCTGCAGGACCTGAACAAGCTGCGGATCGGCGAGACGGTGCCCGAGGGCATGGAGGCGGATCTGGCGCTGGAGCTCGGCGGCCGCGTCACCCTCGTGGACGGCATCCGCCAGTGCGAGCAGGCGGAGGACTATGTCAGCCGCGAGATCCTGAAGGAGATCCTCTCCGACACGGAAGAGCACATCGACTTCCTCGAGACCCAGATCGGCCTGATCCGGGCCATCGGCGAGCAGAACTACCTGCAGACCGCCATCGGCGAGCTTGAGAACAACGGCTACGGCGCGGCGGGCTGAGGCCATGTTGCTCGCCCTCTCCACCTGGCCGGAGATCGAAGGCTATCTCGGACGCTCGAAGACCGTGGTGGTGCCGATCGGCTCCAACGAGCAGCATGGGCCCACCGGGCTCCTCGGCACCGACTGGCTCTGCCCGGAGATCATCGCCCACCACGCCCACGCCACCGGCGACCTGCTGGTGGGGCCGACCTTCAACGTCGGGATGGCGCAGCATCACCTCGGCTTTCCCGGCTCGATCTCGCTTCGGCCCTCCACCATGATCGCGGCGATCCGGGACTGGACGGTGTCGCTGGCCGCCCACGGGTTCGAGAAGATCTATTTCCTGAACGGCCACGGCGGCAACGTCTCCACCATCGAAGCGGCCTTTTCGGAGATCTATGCCGAGGCCAGCTGGCGGCGCGAGCCCCGCGGCTACGCCCTGAAGCTGAAGAACTGGTGGGACCTGCCGGGGGTCATGCCCCTCTGCTCGCGGCTCTTCCCCGAAGGCCACGGCAGCCACGCCACCCCGTCCGAGATCGCGGTGACCCAGTTCGCCTATCCCGACCACGTCAAGTCGGCCAACTATGCGCCGCGCATCGCTCCCACGGGTCCGATCCGGGAGGCGGCGGATTTTCGCGCCCGCTACGCCGACGGCCGCATGGGCTCCGATCCCGGCCAGGCCACGCCGGAAAAAGGCGGCCAGATCGTGCGGGCCGCCGCCGAGGCGCTGGTCAGCGACGTGCGCGCCTTCTCAGCGGAAGTTTCTCCGCTCAACTGACGGCGTCATCCCGGGCCCTGTGCCCAG
>Ga0302314_10017973_pt1 | contig 11818 bp, 10 predicted proteins | sample III_Palsa_N2_3_FD_200533 | JGI IMG/M metagenome (GOLD analysis project Ga0302314, IMG submission 200533) | Peat permafrost microbial communities from Stordalen Mire near Abisko, Sweden - III_Palsa_N2_3 | ecosystem: Environmental > Terrestrial > Soil > Palsa > Peat permafrost | place: Sweden...
TGAAGGGGGTGAAAAATAAGTTTTCCGCGGTTTTTGTTCTATTCAGAATAAGATGCTGGAGACTTTTGAATTCTATCGATCTATTACTTGGCGGTGAAAAATAGCCGCGACCGAGGATTGAGCGCTGCGGCGCATGATCTCGCGCGCCACGATAGCCAGGCGGGTGAACTATTCCGGCACGTCGCGGCGCGCAAGATGGGCGTCAGCCCGCAATTCCTCTCCGCCGCCGCCTCGCGCACCCGGTCCGGATTCATCAAGTCGTCACGATTAGTGAAAAGATCATAGCTCAGAAGGCATTTTTGAAATGGGTTGGCACGCTCCGTCCATTGGAGCTACTAGGGGCGAGGCCGCGTTGCAAACCGGAGCCGGGGAAACAATGACAATAAGCAGGGCTACTGCGCTCGTCGCGATCAGCTGTCTCGCTCTGGGCGCATGCCGCTTTCCTGGCATCCCCGGCCTGTCGGGCGCCAAGGCCCCGTCCGGCCAGGTTGTCGCCAACGTCGGCGACAAAGAGATCACCTTGCGGGAGCTGGAGGTCGAACTGGCCGGGGTGAACACGCCGGACGCGAAGACCCGCAAGGCCGCCGAACAGCAGGCGCTGCAAATGGTCGTCGCGCGCACCATCCTCGCAGACGAGGCGCGCAAGGAGCAGTTGGACAAGACGCCCGACTTCGCGCTGCAGCAGGAGCGCACGATCGACGGGCTGCTGGTTCAGACGCTGCAGGCCAAGCTGGCCAATGCGGTCCCTCCGCCCAGCGACGAAGAAGCCCAGCGCTTCATCGCCGATCACCCGGACATCTTCGCTCAGCGCAAGATTTTCGTCGTCGACACGATCCGCATGGCCCGGCCGACGGACCCCAACCTAATCAAGGGCCTTGAACCCCTCAAGACCCTGCCGCAGGTGGAAGACTTCCTGACGGCCAATCACATCGAACATGGCCGCACCTCGGGCAATATCGACGCTGTTGGCGCGGATCCCAAACTGGTCGACCAGATCGTCAAACTCCCGCCCAACGAGGTGTTCCTCTATCCGGCCAACGGCGTGCTGCTGGTCAATCAGATCCGAGAGACCCACATCGTCCCCTTTGAAGGCGACCAGGCGACCAAGTACGCGCTCGCGGTGCTGAAGCGGCAGCGCACCCAGGAAGCCGTGGCGCGGCAGCTGCACCAGTTCGTTGAGACCGCCGCCAAGACGGTCCGCTACAATGACGCCTACAAGCCCGCGACGCCGCCCGCCGCCCCCGCCCCGAAACCGGCCGCCTGAGGCCGCCATGGCTGGCCTGACTGGCCCGAGGATTGCATACCGGCGTTGGATTGGCTTCAGTTGTGTCGGGCTCGTCGCCTCAGGCGCGGGCCGGCGGCCGAGGGCTGGGAGGCTCGACAGGCGATAGGCGGTCCGCGGATTCTGAAGAGCGGCTATGGAGCAAATGATAGTGCGAGCGGATGTCTTTGCGCGGCCAGCCCGTTTTCGGCGAGGCCGCGGCCTTGGATATTAACGGACAAAGCCGAACGAGGGGTTCGGCCGGCGCCGTGGCGGCCGTGAAGGGAGTCAGGATGCGGATCACGAACTTGACTCGGCTGGCGGCGTTCGGCGGCGCGGGCGGCCTGGCTATCTGCTCGCCAACCTTCGCCCAAACGACGAGTGCGGCGGCGGCGACCGACTATTCGATCGTCGATACCCCTTCGGTGGCGGCGTTGCCGAGCCACTACGCGCTCAATGGCACCTTCGAGACGGAATACCAGACCAATGTCGCGGGCGGGGACGCGGCGGTGGCGGCGCTGCGGGGCCTCAAGCAGGAAGACGTCGTCTTCACACCCACGCTTCTGATCGAGGCGTTCAAACCGTTTGGCCGCGAGTCGGCGTACCTGACTGGGTCGGTCGGCTATAATTTCTACGATCGCAATTCCGTCTTGAACCGGGAAAATCTCAATCTCGACGGCGGCGTCAACGCCCAACTCGGCGTTTGCCGCGCGACGGTCACCGGCGGCTACATCCGTCGGCAGAACGAGCTGGAGGACACAACCCTGGCCCACGTCGAGGACGTGCTCGATCAGACCTCGGTCGGCCTGGAGGGCGCCTGCGGACGCGGATACGGCTTCTCGCCGAACTTCTCGGTCTCCCAGGCCTGGTCGACCAACACCCTTTCGCTGTTACAGAGTTCCAACTACAACACCTTGGGCGGCAGCGGCGGGATCTCTTATCAGGCTCCCACGCTGGGCGATGTGTCATTGTTCGGCCAATATCAGACGACAACCTTCACCAATCGGCTGGTCGCCTTCAACCAGAGTTCAATTCAGGACGGGTTCGACACCTACGGTGGCGGCGTCAAATATGTACGGCTGTTGGGGGCGCGGATCCAAGGAACCGTCTCCTTGTCCTATACGTCTGTGAAGCCCTTCGTCGGAAACACCAGCGGGTTCAACGGCGTCACCTACGGCGCGGACATCACCTTTCGCGCGAGCAGCCGGCTAGATTTCCACGGCAGCTTCAACCGGGACATTCAACCGTCCAACGTGCTCGACTCGACCTACTTCTTGGAAACCAAGAGCCTGGTCGAAGGCACCTACCACGTTGGCTCGCGCCTCGAGGCCAACCTCGGCGTGTCCGAGGCGGATCGAACGTTCAAAGGCTCCTCACTGCTGACGAACCTCGATCTTCGAGAAGACACGCTTAAAATCATCTACGGATCGCTCACCTACAAGCTGCGAAAGCTATATTTCGCGCTTAGCGTGCGCAATGAGGAGCGATCCACCAACACCGTCGGATTGGACTATACTGACAACCGCGTTGGACTGACCGCTGGTACGATTTTTTGAAACCCGAGCAGAGGAGACCGTCGTGAGCATTCGTACGCTGTTGATCAAGGCGATGATCGCCCTTTGCCTGGCGCTCACTGCGCCAGCGGCCGCCTTGGCGCAACAACCCGCGTCCGCGCCGATGCCGGCCCAGGGAGATCAGAATTACATCATCGGCCCCGGCGACGTGCTCGAGGTCGACCTGCTTGAGCGGACCGACTTCAACACCAAGGCCAAAGTCGGAACGGATGGCATGATCCAGCTGCCCTATATCGGCAGCATCGCCGCGTCCGACCGCACCACGCAGCAGCTGACCGACCAGATCGGCAAGGCGCTGATCAAGGGCGGCTTCTTTGAGCACCCGATCCTGAGCGTTCAGGTGACATCCTACGCCGCGCGATATGTCACGGTGCTGGGCGCGGTGACCAACCCTGGCCTGGTTCCCATCGACCGAGCTTATCACGTATCCGAAATCATCGCCCGGGTCGGCGGCGTGAAGGACAGCGGCGCGGATTATGTGATCATCCGGCCAGCCAAGGGCGCCGAGCGCCATTTGGTGATCAAGGCCCTGGCGACGGGAGACGCGTCCGAAGACCCGTTTGTATCGCCGGGAGACACTATCTACGCCCCAACCGCCGAGCTGTTCTACATCTCGGGTCAGGTCAAGTCGCCCGGCGCGTTCGCCATCATCTCCGACATGACGCTGCGGATGGCGATCGGCCGCGGCGGCGGGCTGACCGATCTAGGTTCGGACCACGGGGTCAAGATCACCCGCCACGGCCAGAAGGTCGGCAAGGTGGATTTGGACAGCAAGATCGAGCCCGGCGACGTGATCGTCATCGGCGAACGTCTATTCTAGGCGGCCATTGGCCAGAGGTTTGACATGAGCATCATACAGTTCTTTCGGATCATCTGGGCAAGACGGATGATGGTGCTGGCCGCGACGGTCAGCTGCCTGGTCGGCGCCTTGCTCCTTACGGTGATCCTGCCAGCGCGCTATGACTCCAATGCTCGGGTGCTGTTGGGATTGCTGAAGCCCGACCCCGTCACGGGGATGGTGATCTCGGGCCCGGCGACTGGAGCCTATGTCGCCACTCAGACGGAGCTGGTGACCGACTTCAACGTGGCCGGCCAGGTGGCGGACGCGCTGGGATGGCCGACCGATCCCAACCTGATCGCCCAATATCATGGCCGCGGCGGCGGCGACCACCGGGACTTCGAACACTGGATCGCCCAGCGGGTGATCGACAACACTAAGGCCAAGCTGGTCGAGGGCAGCAATATCCTGGAGATCACGTTTACCGCGCCCAATCCGACCGACGCCAAGGCCGTGGCCGAAATTCTGCAGAAGGCCTATCTCCAGGTCAGTCTGCGCCTTCGCCGGGACGACGCCAGGAGCAATGCGGACTGGTACGATCAACAGGCTGAAAAGGCGAGAGTGCAGCTGAACGCCGCCGAGGATGCCAGGACGGCTTACGAGCGCGACAACGGCGTCCTGATGCAGGATGACAAGCTGGATGTGGAGAGCGCTCGGCTGCAGACCCTCGTGCAGCAAGGCGTTGCGACCATGCCGGTGATCCCGGGCGCGGAGCAGGCCTCGCCCTCGACGATCGAACTGGCTCAGATCGACGCCCAGATCGCACAGCAATCCAAGATCCTCGGTCCCAACCACCCTGATTTGCAGGCTCTGAAGGAGCGCCGCGCGGCGACGGCCGCCCTGGCCGCCAAGGACCTGGCGGCGCAAAGGCGCGCCACCGGCGCGGCGGCTGGCGCGACCAGCGCGGGGGCCAGCGCCCTCAACCGGGCGGTCGAAGCGCAAAAGAGCCGGGTGATCGCCCAGCGCGACAAACAAGAAAAGCTGAAGCAACTCCAGACCGAGGTCGATCTGCGGCGAGACCAGTACGACAAAACCGCGGCGCATGCGGCCGAGCTTCGTCAGGAAGCGGCGGCCACCGATTCAGGCCTCACCGCGCTTGGTCCGGCCACGACGCCGAAATCGCCCAGCTTTCCCAACTATCTGCTGATCATCCCTGGCTCTATCGCGCTTGGACTGGCGGTTGGCGTCCTGGTCTCCCTGCTGGCCGAACTGCTCGGCCGGCGCGTCCGCAGCATCGCGGACGCCGAGTCGGTGGCCGATATCCATGTGATCGCGGTCATCCCATCGCCCGCGCAGGTTCGCGCCGGCTCGCCTGCCCCCACGCGGCCATGGTGGCGGATCCAATGGCCCACGCGCCGCAAAATGGCTCCCGCATGACACAGGCAACTCTCGTGGCTCAAGAATCCCTGGAAAGACCCGCGGAAACCGCGCCGTCGCCGACCGTCGCCAATCCGGCGCATGTCTTTTCGCCCTCGCTGGTGACCCTGTCGCGTCCGCAGGACGGACCCGCCGAGGCGATCCGCGCGCTACGCACCTATGTCATGACCCACCACGTGCAGGAGGGACGCCGCGCCCTGGCCGTCTGCGCGGCCAGCCCCGGCGTTGGATGCACATTCACCGCCGCCAACCTGGCGGTCGCCCTGTCGCAAATCGGCGTCAAGACCCTACTGATCGACGGCAATCTGCGATCGCCCGGGGTCGATCAGCTGATCCAACCGCCGGAGCCGATGGACGGGCTGCGGCAGTGCCTCGCCTCCTACGATACGAATTTCAACGACAGCATCGATTCCGACGTGCTGCCCGGTCTGTCGATGATGTATTCCGGCGGGGCGGCCTCCAACCCGCAGGAGCTGCTGGCCGGCCATCGCTTCAAGGATCTGATGGAGTTCTGCCTTAGGGACTATGAGGCGACGATCGTCGACACGCCCGCGGCCAACAGCTGTTCGGACGCGCGGCGCGTCAGCACCGTCGTCGGCTACAGCCTGCTCGTGGCCCGGATTAACAAGAGCTATGTCGACGATCTGAAAACCCTGACCGCTCAGCTGCAGGGCGACCACGCCCGTGTTGTCGGAACCGTCCTGAACGAGGCCTGAACCCTTGGACATGGCGGCTTCGAAACCCATCCGGCTCCTAAGCCCCAGTCTCGTTCAGGCCTGGCCTCTCATCCTGGCGTTCGCCATCCTGGCGATTCCGACCATGGTGACGCTCGGTGATCAGACCTGGTCCACCGAGACCGGAGCCCAGGGGCCGCTGGTTTTATGCACGGGCGCCTGGCTGCTCTGGCGTCTGACGCCCGAGTTCCGCAAGACCGCCGCGCCCGGCAATCCATGGATCACCGCCGCTCTGCTGATGCTGGGCTTGGCGTCCTACGTTTTCGGCCGCGCCTATGACTTCATCACGCTGGAAACCGCCGGGGCCTATGGCGCGGGCTTGGCCATTCTGCATGCGAGGCTCGGCGCCTCGGTGATGCTCAAGAACTGGTTTCCCTTTCTCTACTTGGCCTTCATCATCCCTCCGCCCGAATACGTGCTCGTGCATTTGACCGCGCCGCTCAAGCAGTTCGTTTCCCACGTCTCGACAGACTGGCTGGCGGCGTTCGGGATTCCGGTGGCGCGCGAGGGCGTGACCATCTTCGTCGCCCAGTACCAGTTGCTGGTCGAAGACGCCTGTTCGGGCATGAATTCGATCATCGGGATCGTCGCGGTCAGCCTGCTCTACATCTACCTGTCCAGGGGATCCTCCTGGCGCTACTCGATCCTTCTGACCTCCTTCGCGATCCCAATCGCGATCGTTGCGAACATCATGCGGATCATGACGCTGGTCCTGCTCACCTACTTCTACGGCGATCAGGTCGCGCAAGGCTTCTTGCACTATACGGCCGGGTTTTTCCTGTTCGCCCTGTCCCTCGTGCTGGTGTTCTCGCTGGATCGGCTGTTCTCGTTCATCGCCGCGAAAATGGGCCACGCGGCGAGACCAGAGGGTTTGGCATGATCGGTCGGCGCGACCTTCTGATCGCCGCGGCCTGCGCCGCCGCGGGGGCGACCGCCTATGCGCTCAAACCCCGACGACGCGTGTCATTGCAAGGCTTGGCCAAGCTTGAACAGATCGTGCCGCGCCAGTTCGGCGAGTGGACATCCAGGGACGTCAGCGACCTGGTCGCGCCGCAAACGCCGGACAGCTTGGCGGCCAAGCTCTATGGCGAGACCGTTGGGCGCGTTTATCAGCAGGCCTCGACCGAGAACGAGGTGATGATGTTGCTCGCCCACGGCGACACCCAGAGCAACGAATTGCAACTGCACCGGCCCGAAGTCTGCTACCCCGCCTTCGGCTTCGCGATCACCAGCAGCGCACCGATCCAGTTGCCGCTGCCTGGCGGGGTCACCGTTCCGGCTCGGCGGTTGGTCGCGATCGCGCCGGGACGCCAGGAGAACATCGTCTACTGGTCGCGGCTGGGTGAGTTCCTGCCCATCGATGGTTTCGAACAACGCATGGACCGCCTGACCACCGCCATGTCCGGCTATGTCTATGACGGGCTGCTGGCGCGGTTTTCGATGCTCGGATCGGATTCGGGACCGGCCTTCGCCGTGGTGGAGAAGCTCATCGCCGATCTGGTCCAGGCCGTGCCGGCTCAACAGCGGGTCGGCCTCATCGGAACCCGCCTCGCCAGCGCGATGGCGGCGGCGCGCGTCTAGAGCCATCCGGGTCCGGCCGGCCAAACTGATCGCGGGCCTGATCGCCGCGACAGCGGTCGCCGCCGCGGTCGCCAGCGGGGCCGCCGACCGCGGCGCGGTGATCTCAGCCTCCGAAGCCTCGGCCCACCCCGGCCGGTTGGCGCGCCTTCCTGATGGGCGGCGGCTCAATTTTCGCTGCGCTGGGCGGGGAACGCCGACCGTGCTGTTCGAAGGCGGGTTCGCCGCGACTTCGCTGGCCTGGTATAAGGTCCAGGCCGAGGTCGCGCTGACCCACAGGGCCTGCTCCTACGACCGGGCCGGCTACGGTTTCAGCGACCCTGGCCACCTTCCACGGGACGGCGCGGCGACGGCTAAGGACCTGGATGAGGGTCTGCGCGCCGCCGGTCTTGGCGGCCCGTTCGTGTTGGTCGGCCATTCGGCCGGCGGGCTCTATGTACGCCTGTTCGCCGATCGCCGTCCGCGCGACGTCGTCGGCATGGTGCTGGTCGATCCCTCGATCGAGCATCAGGACCGGCGGTTCGCGGCCGTCTTCGGTCCGGGCGCCGGAAGCCTGGCGGGGATACGCGCCAGGGTCACTACGTGCCTGGCGGCGGCCAGGCGGCTCGCCCTGCCGTCCGAGGCGCAAGCGCTGGCGGCCTGCACGCCCAAATCCCAACCCACCCAACCCGCCGCGGTGAATGCGGCGCGCATGGCCGAGGCCGTCCGGCCATCGACCTGGGAGACCCAGCTATCCGAGCTCGACAGCCTATGGGGCGCCACGTCCGACGAAGTCGAGGCCGGCCGACAGTCCTACGCGGGCCTGCCCATGATCGTGCTGACCGCCGACGGGACCTACGCCGGAAATCCGGCCGCCGCCCGCGCCGCAATCGATAACCTGTGGCGCGACCTGCACCGGGAAATCGCCAGCCGCTCAACCCACGGCGCCGAGCGGCTGGTGACGGGCTCCTCGCACATGATGATGTTCGATCGGCCCGATGCGATCGCCCAGGCGATCGCGGAGGTCATTGCCGAGAGCCGAAACGGTCCGGCGAGGCGCCGTAAATAAACCCCGATCGTCAAAGCGGAATGATCGTCACCGCCGGTCATCCGAGACGCGGCGAGCGTCAACGTTATCGCCTTCGAAACCCTAACTGGCTACCCTTTCCGGCGGCGTACACTCGGATCCAGGAACCAAGCAGGTGAGTAGTCTCAAGGCCGTCAACCAAGACGTTGGGAGCGAACCGCAACATACGGCGTCCGACATCGCCATCCACGACGATTTCCTGGGCCGTGAAGAGCAGCAGGCCATTTTGGAATTCCTGCGTGGTCCTGGCTGGGGCTACGGGGCGTATTCCGATCCCGCACCCGATGCGCCGCGCTATTGGTACAAGCACTTCGCGGGCTACGTCAAAACCGGCTTCGAGGCCCGGGATCCCGGGCAGATCGAGGACGAGCTTGAGAAAAACGCCCCGCTGGCGGCCCGGATCTGGCGCAGGATCCAATCGGCGATCCTGCCCGACCACGCGCTGACCCGGTGCTACGCCAACGGCTATCCGTTCGGTGCGGAAGGCGGACTGCACCTGGATTCCAACGTCCGCAGCCACTTCACGGCCCTCTACTATCCGCACCTGTCCTGGCATCCCAACTACGCCGGCGAGACGGTGTTCTTCAACGAAGCCGGCGCGGACATCTTGGCCTCGGTGTTTCCAAGGCCCAATCGGCTGGTGGTGTTTCCTGGAACCGTTCCCCACGTGGCGCGCGCGATCTCGCGCAAATGCCCCGAACTGCGCATGACCTTGATGTTCAAGACCGCCGCGCGCTAGCACCATCGTGGGATTCTCCGCCAAGTCCAGAGCGTACGCCGCGGCCGTGGCGGGCTTGGCGCTGTCGGCCGCCGCGCTCGCCTGCTCGCCCGCCGACGGCCAGGCGCTCGAGCGGAACCTGCCGCCCGAACCTCGCGCGGCGCCCGCCGATATCCTGCCGCCGCAGGCGTCGCCGGGCGAGCAGGATGCAACGCCGCTGGGCCCTCCCGTGCGCGCCATCGTGCTGTTGGGGCCGACCGAAAGCCCCCGCTCGGGGCCGCTCCAGGGGATAGATGTCAGGTCGGCCGCGCGCTTGCCCGCCGCGCGCGCCAGGGGCTCGCTCAAGGGGTTCCTGGGCCGGCCACTGTCGCGGCGGCTGATCGCCCAGGTGCAGGCCGCCGTCGCCCTCGACTATCGCCGCGCCGGCTATCCGTTCGTGTCGGTCTCCACCCCCGCCCAGGAATTGACCGGCGGCGTGCTGCAGATCCGCGTGATCGAGTTCCACCTCGGCCAGGTGGTGATCAAGGGGGCGAAACGAACGTCATCGGCCTACCTGAAATCGCACATCCGCGTCCGACCGGACGGGCCGATCGCCAGCGCCGATCTGTCGGAGGATCTGGATGCGCTGAACCGCTATCCGTTCCGCAGAGTGGACGCGACGTTCACGCCGGGCGCTGAGCTTGGTCAAACCGACCTGATCCTCGACGTGACCGAAACCCGGCCCTGGTCCGCATATGCCGGCTACGCCAATTCCGGCTCGCCATCCACCGGCTGGGACCGCTATTTCGCCGGCGTCCAGATCGGAGGGTTGTTGGGCCAAGACAGCCTGATCTCCGACCAGGTCACCACCTCGGCGGACGCCTTGTTCGACAAGAGCCGGCCGTTCAACGGCGTCTCCCACCCCCGCTATCTCAGCGACGCGGTGAGCGTGACGGCGCCGACCAATCCGCGCGGTCAGATCGAGGCCTCGTTCGACTGGGTCGAGACCAACGCGGTCTCCACCGACGTCTCCAATGGGGTCTCAACCCAGTTCACGCTGCGCCAAACCACCTTCGAGGCCAGGCTCGGCTACCGCTTCGCCCTGTCCAATCTGGGAGGTGATTTTCGCGGCTGGGGCGATGGACGTTTCGGGATCGAGGCTAAGCACCAGGAGGCCGAAACGCTGCTAGACGGCGTGGGAGGGGGAGTGGCGTCCGACCTCGCCGTCGAGGTCTATCAGGCCTATTTCGGCTATTCGAACGCCTGGACGGACGCTTTGGGCCGTTCGGACCTGGATCTGCTGATCCACGTCTCGCCCGGCGACCTCAGCGCGGCCGACGCCAAGGCCCAGGCGCTGCTCTTCTCCAAGGGACGGGTCGGCGACGTGCGCTATGCCTATCTGGGTCTGACCTATGATCGCACCACCAAGCTGCCGTTCGGCCTCGGCTGGACCACCCAGCTGATCGGGCAGTATTCGCCTCGCGCGCTGCAGTCGACCGAACAGATGGGGATCGGCGGTCAGGGCCTGGTGCGCGGCTATGTGCTGGATGACGGCGCCTACGACCAGGCGATCGTCCTGCGCGACGAGCTGCGCGGTCCTTCCTTTCGACCGGGTCCGGCCGCCTTCTCCGATCAGCTCTCGCCATTTGCGTTCGTCGATGCGGGCTCGGGTCAGGACCAGCAGACCAAGCACACGGTTTCGGCGGCTTCGGCGGGGCTGGGCGCGGACTATCAGCTAGCCGGCCGCGTCTCGATCAGCCTGGACGGCGCCTACGCCCTGACCCGCGCTATCGAGACCCGCGCCGGCGACTGGCGACTGGAAACCCGGGCGAACGTCGCATTCTGAACGATCCGAAGCGGACGCGAAGGTGAGTAAGACCAAAAGGATCAAAGCTTGATTTGCGAGACTCTGTTGCGCTGCATCAATCGCTGAGGCAAGGTTCGCCGTGGCAGGCGGCGTGGCGGGGAGGGTGACGCGGCCCTTGCCGGGTGTGGTTCGGAATGTTCATGCATGCGCCTTCGCCATCGCTTACTCGACGTCGGCCTTGCTTTGCCATTGCTGTTGGCCGCGCCGGTTCTTTATCTGGCCGCGCGGTATCGGTGGTTTCTACGGCTATCGCGGCGCATCCAAGACGCCATTGGCGTCACCCTGATCAGAAACCACTATTACGAACCGGTGTTCACCGAACGTGACATTCCCGCGCCGTCCGATCAGGTTCGCTTACTGCCCGGCATAGATTTCAATCTCGAGGGACAGCGCGCGACTCTGGATCGCCTCCGCTTCGCCGACGAACTCTTAACCCTTGATGGGGGTTCCGTGGGCGGCGAGACGTATCGCTATGGCAATCAGCACGACATGTTCGCCCAGGGCGACGCCGATGCGCTGTACAGCTTCATCCGCGCCTTTCGGCCACAAACGCTGATCGAGATCGGCTGCGGCCAGTCTTCCATCGTCGCCGAGCTGGCGCTGCGGAAGAACTTGTCGGAAGATCCGGATCGTCCGGCGCGGCACGTCTGTTTCGAACCCTTCCACAATGGCTGGCTGAACGGCATCGGGGCCGAATTCCGGCGCGAGCGGATCGAAGAGATCGATCTGGCGATATTCCAAGGGCTGCAGGCGAACGACATTGTGTTCATCGACTCGACGCATGTTCTCAGGGCGCAAGGTGACGTCGAGTATGAATTTCTGAGAA
>Ga0302314_10017974_pt1 | contig 11818 bp, 12 predicted proteins | sample III_Palsa_N2_3_FD_200533 | JGI IMG/M metagenome (GOLD analysis project Ga0302314, IMG submission 200533) | Peat permafrost microbial communities from Stordalen Mire near Abisko, Sweden - III_Palsa_N2_3 | ecosystem: Environmental > Terrestrial > Soil > Palsa > Peat permafrost | place: Sweden...
AAAGCTCGTGCTCGCGCAGGCCCGCGGCCAGGGCGATGGCCAACTCGGCCGTGCGGACGAAGTCGATCAGGCCCGGCTCGACCCAACGCAGCTCGGCGCGGCGCAGGTGCGGGTCGGTGACGATCTGGCCGAAGGGGCTGCGGGCCACGGCCTCGACCTCGAGCCGGCCGCGGGGATGATCGAGCGGAAACTCGTTGTGGTTCACATCGAGGCCGAGCTGCAGCCAGCCGCCACCGTCATAGGCGATGGTCAAAAGGCTCTCGCCGCCGACATCGAGCGCCAGCCGCGTCTCCGGCAGCGGCCAGCCGGCCGGGACCGCGAACGGGCCGCTGATCAGCTCGTGGACGCCGGGCTTGTCCGGCCAGGCCTGGCCGACGCCAATGGGCTTGGCGTCGAAGCTCCAGCCACCGATCTCTTTCGTTTCACGCACGCGCCAGATGGCGATCTCGCCGAGCCGGCGGCGCGCGCGGCGCACCCGCTGGTCGAGACTAAGCAACTCATGCATGGACGGCGCCTCTTTGCAGATCGCGGAGCGGCCTGAAACTGATCAAGCGCACGCCGGCGTCTTCTAAGAGGCCGCGCAGTTCGTCGTCCAGCAGGTTGGCGTAGTCGCCGGCGCGGATGGTGTCGGCGGCCTTGTCGTAGCCACGCAGCTCCGGTCCATCGACGACCGGATGCAGGAAGACCTCGGTCACGCCCGGCCGCAGGCGCCGCAGGCTGTCCACCAGCACCTGCCGGGTCGGAAACCCCCATGGCGGCGCCAGGAGATAGTCGGGAAAGACCAGACCCCGCTCGGCAGCCGGCTGACGAAATTCGAAGCCCAGCACCTTTTCGGCGCTGGCCCCCGCCATGCGCAGCGGCAGGCGATACTCGGCGGCCAGCTCGGCATAGACGTCGTAGAAGCGGGCGTTGGTCTGCACCGTGCCCATGTGCGAATCCAGGTGGGTCACATCGACGCCCCAGGCCAGGGCCTGGTCGATCTGGGCGCGGCATTCGGCGCGAACCTCGGCGAGGTCGGCTTTTGCGAACACCGCCTCCGCGGTCGCGGGCATGAACCCGTCGGCGTCGTGCAGCGAGGCGCCGCCGGTGAGCGAGCGCCAGCGATAGCCGGGATATTCCGCCGTCAGGGTCAGGTGCACGCCGATGTCGAGATCGGCCGCGTTGTTCACCGCCTCGAACGCCCACGGACAGGGGACCATCAGGGTGGCGCTGGTGGCCCAGCCCTGGCGCATCGACTGCTCGATGGCCAGGTTGGCGGCGTGGCTGGAGCCGAGGTCGTCGCAATTGACGATCAGCAGGCGCTCATCGGCGCCGTATCCAAGGCGTTCGGCGAGATTGGCGGCCATGGGGCGTCGGATGCGGCCTTCAGTCCGCTTGCGCCGCCAGCACCGGAATGGCCGGCAGGCCGGTCAGGCTCTCGATGATCGGCGCCTCATTGAACGCCGCGTCGCGGGCGTCGAGCGCCTCGCGAATCTCGCCATGGCGGACGGCGTCCAGCTTCCAGCCGATGAAACAGGCGCCGCCCAGCATGGCGAAGACGATCGGCCCGACCACATAGGCCATCTCCAGGCCGAAGATGGCGTGGGCAGTGTTGTGCGCGCCGTCCTTGGCGTCATAGCCGACCTTGGCCAGCACCCAGTAGGTCAGGCCGATCGCGAACGCGCCGGCGATCTTGGCCGCCAGGCTGGTCAGCGAATAGATCAGGCTCATGCGCTGCTTGCCCTGTTCCAGCCGAACCTCGTCGCCGACATCGGCGGTCATCGACTGGATGAGCAGGTTGAAGCCCGAGGCCATGCCGCCGCACCAGAGCATGACCGGAATGGCGGTGAGGATGTTGCCGTTCTTCGGGATGACCATCACGGCGCACAGGCCGATGGAATAGGCCGAGGTGGCCAGCATCAGGGTGCGGTGCTTGCCGATCTTGGATGAGACCCAGGCGGTGATCGGCGCCCCGGCCAACCCAGCGAGGGCGTAGACGCCGAGCAAGCCGGACGCGACGGCGATCGAGAAGCCCAGCACGTCCTTGAAGAAGAAAAGATAGAGGGCGCTCATCCAGCCGGGGCTGAGCGTCAGGCAGGTCTGGGCCAGGATCAGGCGGAGCATGGCCGGCTTGGTAAAGAGCTGCAGATAGTCGCGCAGAGGAAACCGCTCGGTCGTATGGACATCCACGGCGACTTTTTCGGGGATGCGCCAAGCCACCAGGCCGATGCCGATGGGGATCAGGGCGAGGACCAGCCAGCCCATGGTCCGGACTCCGTCCGGGTCGCCCAGGTGAAAAAGCTTGGCGAGGGTTGGGATGCCCAGCACCACGACCGATGCGGCGACGCCGACCATGGCCAGGACGCCGAACAGGCGCGAGCGCTGGTGATAGGCCGGCGCGAGGGTGGAGCCCCAGGCGGTATGGGACAGGCCGATGATCGAGGTGCCGAGGTACAGGCATAGCAGCCAGCCGATCAGATAGCCGCGCGATATCCCCATCGGGGCCATGAAGAGCTGATAGACCGCGAGCATCAGGATGGGCGCGCCGATCAGCAGCCAGACACGGTAGCGGCCGATGGCGGTGCGGGTGCGGTCCATCAGGAGGCCAAGGATCGGGTCGACCGGGACGTCGATGAGCCGCACGGCGAAGAAGGCGCCGCCGACGGCGATCAGGCTGACGCCCAGATGGCTGGCGAAATAGCGCGGCAGGAAGATGGCCAGAGCCACGCCCAACGCGCTCATAGGCAAGGTGACGGCCGAGAAGGTCAGGAGGGTCGGCAGGCCAAGCCGCCCGGCGGCGGCCCTCGGCGCATCTTCAATCAACCGGCGTCCTCCCAAGACCTTAAGGTCCGCGCGGTCTTCCGCGTCGGCGCTTCCGATCACGCCTTGTCCCTGGTTGAAAAGCAAGAGCTGGAAGGGATTTTCGGGGTCCGGCGCGTCAATCCGCCCGGCGGGGATCTGCCCTTGATCCGGCCAGCGAGGCTTTGCGCCGGGAGGTCGAACCCGTCTAGGAACAGGCCAGATGCCCAGCTTCCTCGCCCGACTCTATGCCTTCAAGGTCTTCGATTCCTTCATCCTGATCTTTCCGCTCTACGCGGTGATGTTCGTGGATGCCGGTATGACGCCGGTGCAGATCTCGGTGGCGCTGATCGCCTGGTCAGCGACCGCCTTCTGCCTGCAAATCCCCTCCGGCGTGCTCGCCGACCGCTGGCCGCGTCGATACATCCTGGCCATGGCCCAGGTCGCCCGCGCGGCGGGATTTTTGGTCTGGCTGGTCTGGCCGCATTTCTGGGGATTCGTGATCGGCTTGGTGCTCTGGGGCATCAAGAGCGCCTTCACCTCCGGCGCCTTCGAGGCCCTGCTCTATGACGAGTTGAAAGCCAAGGGCCGGGAGGGCGACTACACCCGCATCTATGGCCGGGCCCGCGCGGTGCAGGCCTTCGCGGTGGTGCTGGCGGCGCTGGGCGCGGCGGGCCTGGCCCGGATGGGTTACAGCCTGGAGCTCTATGCCAGCCTGGCGGCGTGCGCCGTGGCGACCCTGGCGGCGCTCAGCCTGCCGCCGGCGGACCCGGCGCGGCCGGCGGGCGATCCGGGCTATCTGACCCATCTGCGCCAGGGTCTCAGCCTTTCGCTGCGCGAGCCGGTGGTGCTGAGCATCCTGACCTTCTCGGCCATCGTGCTGGCCCTCGGCGGGGCGCTGGAGGAGTTCTGGCCGATCTTCGGGATCAAGGTCGGGCTGTCGCGGCCGCTGATCGCGCTCTTCGTCGGCTCGCAGAACGGTGTCGAAATGCTGGCCAGCCTTCTGGCGCACAGGGTCTCGCGGCTGGCGACGCGCTGGATCTACAGCCTCTTCACCCTGGGCGGCGCCCTGCTGGCGATCGCCGCGGGCATCTTTTCACCGCCGGCCATGATCCTTTTGGCGCTCTACAGCGGGCTCTTGAAGATGATCGACGTGGTGTTCGAGGGCCGGCTGCAGCAGGCCGTCCCCTCCGACCGCCGGGCCACCATCGGCTCGGTCAAGGGCTTCGCCGGCGAGGTGGGGGTCACCGGCCTTTATCTCGCCTTCGGACCGCTGGCCCAGGCGGCCTCCTATCAGGTCGCGTTCGGCGCCTGTGGCGTCACCGGCGTCCTCATCGGCCTTATCTATCTCGGCCGGGCGCGCGGACGTGTCCTGAAGCGCTAGTAGAGGTTGTCGCGCGCGTCCTGTTCGAGCGCCGCATCGATGGCCGCCGACGCGGTCTCGATCGCCATCTGATCACGATAGATCTCGCCGGCGCTGGGCCAGGCCCCCCGATCGACCCGCGCCGCCGGGTCCCAAAGGCCCGCCCGCCGCACCGCCTTGGGGCAGTGCAGGTAGGCTTCCTTCACCTCGATCACCATGACCGAGCGCGGCGGCTTGCTCTCGGTCGTGAAGCGGGCCATCAGTTCCGGATCGGTGGTCAGATGCGCCAGGCCGTTGATGCGCAGCATGTCCTCGAAGCCCGGAATGAAGAACAGCAGGCCGACGCCCGGCCGCTCGACGATGTTGCACAGGCTGTCGAGCCTGTTGTTCCCGGGCCGATCCGGCAGCGCCAGCCGGCCCTCGTCCAGCACATGCACGAAACCGGGCTCACCGCCGCGTGGCGAGACATCGCCCATGCCCTCGGCGCCCGTGGTGCCAATGCAGACGAAGGGCGAAAGGCCGATGAACCAGCGGCAATGCTGGTCGATGCGGCCGATGTCCTTGCCCGCCGCGCCGGCCCCGGGGCGTTTGTAGACCGTGCGTAGATCGGCCTCGGTCTGCAGGATGTCGGTCGGCGGGGCGTTCACGGCGGGCTCTCCCTGACCAAGGGCATGGTCGGCACCGATTCCACCCGCAAAGCCGGGTGCGGCGCAAGCCCAAACGAGCGCTTCAGTCGGAGTCCGAACGCCCCGCCACCGCGGGGTCAGAAGCTGTCGACGTCGATGACGGCCTGGGCGAAGGCCTGGGGCGCCTCTTGCGGCAGGTTGTGCCCGACCCCGCCACCGATGAGCCGGTAGTCGTACTTCCCGGCGAATTTGTCGCGATAGGCCGTGCTGGGTCCGTGGGCCGCTCCGTTGGCCTCGCCTTCCATGGTGATGGCCGGCACGGTGACGACGGGAAGCGCAGCCAGCCGCTTTTCGAGTGCGTCATATTTCCGCTCGCCATCGGCCAGGCCGAGCCGCCAGCGATAGTCGTGCATCACCAGATCGACATGGTCCGGGTTGTCGAAGGCCGTCGCCGAGCGGTCGTAGGTCGCATCGTCGAAGGTCCACTTCGGCGAGGCCTGATGCCAGATGAATTTATTGAATTCATGCAGGTATTTCGAATATCCGGCCCTGCCGAGCTCCGTGGCGAAATAATACTGGTACCAGAATGCGGATGCCGCCGCGGGCGGCAGCGGCGTCTGGTTTCCGGCGGGGCTGCTGATCAGATAGCCGCTGACGGAAACGATCGCCTTGCAGCGTTCCGGCCAGAGCACCGCCATGACGTCCGCGGTTCGCGCGCCCCAGTCAAAGCCGGCGACGGTGGCCTGATGAATCTTGAGCGCATCCATGAGCGCAATGATGTCGAGGCCGACGACCGACTGCTGGGCGTTGCGCATGGTCACGCTGGACAGAAAGGATGTCGTTCCATAGCCACGCAGATAGGGAACGATCACCCGGTAGCCCTTGGCGGCCAGGATCGGCGTGACCTCGACGAAGCTATGGATGTCGTACGGCCAGCCGTGCAGCAGGATCACCGCTGGACCGTCGGCGGGACCGGCCTCGGCGTATCCGACATTCAGAAGGCCGGCGTCGATCTGCTTCAGCGGGCCGAAGGACGCGCCGCCGCCCGGCGAAGGCGGCGAAGCGGGCGGCTCGGTCTGCGCGCTCGCCACGCTGGTCATGACGAACTCGGCCGCGGCGAGCCCTGTCGCCGCAAGGCCCAGGACGTGCCGACGATGGGGATTGGCCCCTTCGGATCGATCGGTGGTGTTCACTGAAACCTCCCGGCGCCGAGGTTTTTTCACCCCGGGTCTCGCCGCGCCCACTTCAAACGCCCCGGGGGGACTAGGCCGAGACGCCAGGGCCAAATCAATAGGACGAAGGTATCGCCCGCTCGACCCGCCGGCTCATCGGTCAGTTGACAAGTCAGGCGATATTGATAACCTCTCTGATAGCATCTGAACAGTTATTCCCGTGCAGCCCCGACGGCGGGGCGTGTGCGGCTCTCCTGGTGCGACCCGTCGGAGGATTTCACCATGCCGATGACCCGAGTGGCGCTGCGCAAGGGCAAGTCCGCCGAATACAAGGCGACGATCCTCAAACAGATCTACGAGGCGATGCGCGAGACCGTGCATATCAAGGACGGCGACCGTTTCATGTCGATCACCGAGCACGAGGCGTCCGAGTTCGCCTATGGAGACAGCTTCCTCGACATCGCCCGGACCGACGACCTGGTGCAGATCCAGGTCTTCTGGTCTCCGGGAAAGACGGCTGAGATGAAGCAGGCGATGTACAAATCCATCGTCGATCGGCTGGCCAAGGCGCCGGGACTCCGGCCGCAGGACGTGTTCATCTGCGTCTTCGAGGCGCCGGCCGAAAACTGGTCGTTCGGCAACGGCGAAACCCAGTTCTATACGGGACCTTAGGTGCGCTTAGACGCGCTGACCTTGGCCCTGTCTCGGTGAGCGGCCTGCTTGGCCCGGTTGCCGCAGACGGCCATGCTGCACCATCTGCGGGCGCCGCCGCGCGTGCGATCGGCGAAGAGCAGCGTGCAGATGGGACCTTCGCAGGCTTTGACCTGGCGAAAATCCACCTCGCTCACCGTGCGCGCCAGGGCCTCGCCAATCGGCAGCAGCAGCGATTCCGGCGTGCGCCAGCGGCGCATCGAAACCAGGTCCAGCGCCTCGCCCTGGTCGCTGGCGACAATGGCCTCGAACGCGTCATCCCGCTCGAGCAGCGCGTTGAGCGGCGCCAGTGCTTCAACATCGCCGGCTCCCAACAACCGGCCTTTCCGCGCCTCGACGAAACCGCGGAACCAGGTGCGCAGGCTTCGCGCCTGCGCCGCGACGCTATCGATCTCGTCGGGCATAGCCCGCGCTTTCAGCGTCCGCAGCGCCTCGGCCGGGACCATCCCCGCCTGCCCCAGCCAGGACAACAGGCCCTCGCCGCTGTCGATCCAGTCGACGACCACGTCAGTTGGCGTCGCGATCGAGTTGAGAAAGTCGAGCCCCAGGTCATCGGCGATGAAAAGAGGGTTCGAGCGAGGCATCGGGCTCCTTCACGGGCGGAACGCCGGCAAGACGCGACTCAGCTAACCAGCGCCCCCCTTTAGCTAATAGTTATGTCTGGCTTTGTAACCCGCCCTGCCCGCGGCTGTGGCGTCAGGGGGCGGACGCCGCCCGGCCCTGTTGACAAGCCACCGACGCGGCGTAACCTTCAAATAGGAATTATAGAAGTTATGTACGGACGGCGGGCCTGGGAGCTTGGGGCATGTCGAGCAAGGATGTGACGGTGGTGCTCGCCCACGGCGCCTGGGCCGATGGGTCGAGCTGGGCCAAGGTGATAGCGGGCCTCACGTCGGCCGGGGTCACGTCAGTCGCCGTTCCGATGCCGCTGACCAGCTTCGGCGACGATGTCGCGGCCCTGGACCGGACGCTGGAACGCACGAAAGGCCCTGTGGTGCTGGCCGGCCACGCCTATGCCGGCGCCGTCATCGCGGCGACCCGCGTCGATCGGGTCCGGGCGCTGGTTTATATTTCCGCCCTGGCCCCTGACGAAGGGGAGACAGTCGCGGACGTCTTCTACCGCTTGCAGCCACACCCCCAGGCGCCCAAGCTCGCGCCCGACGCCCACGGGCTGATCTGGCTGCCGAATGAGGCCTTCGCCTACGCCTTCGCCCAGCACGCCTCGGCGGGCGAGCAGGCGGTGCTGGCGGCGGTTCAGCGGCCGATCTCGCCGGCCTGCATCACCGTAAAGGTCGGCCGGCCGCTGTGGCGTGAGCGTCCGAGCTGGTGGCTGCTGGCAGAGGAAGACCGCATGATCCTGGCGGAAACCCAAAGGTTCATGGCCGAACGCATGCAGGCCAGGATCAGCACGCACGCCGTCGATCACACGCCGATCGTCACGGCGCCGGGGCCGTGTATCGACCTCATCCTGGACGCGGTCAGGGCCGTCCAGGCCGAGTGAAGGAGGCGCGGCCATGCGCAACCCATAACTCCAAGACGGTCCATTGACGGGTTATGTCGCTGGGGTGTAACCTTTTTAATCGCAATTATCAGGTTATCACCTCTTAGCCGGAGGACGTCTCGTGAGCACGGTCAAATACCGCAAGGTCGATGTCGATGGCTTCAATGTCTTCTGTCGAGAAGCCGGGCCCGAGGGCGCGCCCAAGCTCCTGCTGCTTCACGGCTTCCCGACCTCGAGCCACATGTTCCGTGACCTGATTCCGCTGCTTGCCGATCGCTTCCACATTGTCGCGCCGGATCTGCCGGGCTTTGGGCAGTCGGACATGCCGCCCCACGATCGGATGACCTACAGCTTCGACGCCATGGCCGGGATCATCGGCCGCTTCACCGAACTCATCGGCTTCGACGCCTTCGCGGTCTACATCTTCGACTATGGCACCCCGACCGGCCTGCGCCTGGCGGTCGCGCATCCCGAACGCATCACCGCGATCATTTCCCAGAACGGCAACGCCTATGATGAGGGCCTCAGCGACGGCTGGGCGCCGATCCGGGCCTATTGGCAGGACGCATCGAAGGCCAATCGCGAGGCCCTGCGCAGCTTCCTGGCGCCGGAAACGACCGTCTGGCAATACACCCACGGCGCCGGCGACTCCGCGACCGTGTCGCCCGACGGCTACTCACTCGACAACTTCTATCTCGCCCGCCCGGGCGCCGATGAGATCCAGTTGGACCTGCTGGGCGACTACAAGACCAATATCGCCCTCTACCCGACCTTCCAAGCCTATTTCCGCACCCATAGGCCGCCGCTCCTGGCGGTGTGGGGCAAGAACGATCCGTTCTTCCTGCCGCCTGGCGCGGAGGCTTTCAAGCGCGACCTGCCTGCGGCGGTGGTGAAGGTCTACGACGCCGGCCACTTCGCCCTGGAGACCCACGCCGCGGAGATCGCCGCCGACATCCGGATCTTCCTGCCCGGCTGAGGCTTTATTCGCGGTAGCGGGCGATCAGCTGGTCGGCGACGTCGTCCAGATCCTTGCCGACGTAGTTCGGCTGCGGGCCGACATCCAAAAGATCGTTGCCGACCCGCTTGATCAGGGCGCCTTGCCAGCCGGCGGCGACCGCGCCGAGGGTGTCCCAGGTGTGGCTGGCGATCAGGCACATCTGGTCCGGCGTCGCGCCCAGAGCCTTGGCCGCATAGGCGTAGGCCTCGGGAGCCGGTTTGTGCCGGCGCACCTCCTGGTCGACGCTGAAACGGCGCTCGAAGAGGTCGATGATCCCGCCCTGTTCCAGTTGACGGCCCTGAATCTCCAGAAGGTTGTCGGTGAGGGTGAACAGGCGGAAGCCCGCCGCGCGCAGCTTGCGCAGGGCGTCGGGAACCTCGGGGTGCGGCGGCATCGAGGCGAACTTGTTGGTCAGTTCGGTCTTGTCGGCCTCGGAGATGTCGAGGCCCTGGGCCTTGGCCATCATCGCCATGACGGCCGCGCCGATATCCGTGAACGGCACGTAGACCTTCGCGACGGTGAGGGCGCACGAATAGAGGATCAGGTTGGAAAACCATAGCCGCATCGCCGAGCGGTCGCCGAAAATACGCTCGAAGATCGGGACCATCGTCTCCAGATCGAGCAGGGTTTCGTTCACGTCGAAAACGATCAGCGGGCGCTCGGCCATGGCGTGTCTCCGTTCTCAGTCATCGATAAGCTAACCCCTGGGAAAGATTTAATACGGTTATTGGGCGGCGGCGCCAATCGGAAAGACGTGCGCCGGTCCCCATTTCGGTCAATCGCCTCGCCGCCCTATGCCGCCACCCTGCTTGGCGCCATCATCGCGGCGCGGCCGCGAAAGCGTCCGCAAACCAGGGAGCTTCCGTTTGCAGACCGTCAGGCTCGGACGCACCAATGCCAAAGTCAGCGTCGCCGGCCTTGGCTGCGGCGGGGCGAGCCGGTTGGGCATGGCCGCCGGCGCCGATTCCGAACAGGCCGCCAGGGTGGTGCGCCGCGCGCTTGAGCTCGGCGTCACCTTCATCGACACCGCGCGCGCCTATGGCACCGAAGAGGCGGTAGGGATCGGCATCCGCGGGCGGCGCGACGAGGTCTTCCTGTCGACCAAGTCCAGTCCGGGCCGCGGCGAGCGGATGTTCACCGCCGACGAACTGACTGAAAGCCTGGAGGGCAGCCTGCGCCGCCTGGGCACGGATCGCGTCGACGTCTTCCACCTGCATGGCGTCAGGCCCGAACAGTACGACTATTGCGCCGAAGTGCTGGTCCCCGAGATGCGGCGCCAGCAGGCGGCCGGCAAGATCGGTTTTGTCGGCGCGACCGAGCAGTTCGGCGGCGACACCGGCCACAAGATGCTGGCACGCGCCCTGCCGGGCGACCTGTTCGACGTGGTGATGGTGGGCTTTAACCTGCTCAACCCGTCGGCGCGGGACCGGGTCTTTCCCGAGACGCTGAAGCACGACGTCGGCACGCTGATCATGTTCGCGGTGCGGCGCACCTTGAGCCAGCCAGGCGCGCTTCAGCCTGTCGTCGCCGAATTGATCGAAAGGGGTGAGGTGGACGCCGGAAAGATCGACGCGGCCGATTCTCTAGGGTTCCTGCGCGAGCGCACGGACGTCAGCTCGCTGACCGAGGCGGCCTATCGCTTCTGCCGACACGAACCCGGCGCCGATGTCATTTTGACCGGCACCGGGAACGTGGAGCATTTGGAGGCGAACCTCGCCGCCATCCAGGGACCTCCGCTGGCGCCCGATATCACCGAGCGTCTGCGGAGCCTGTTTGGCGGCGTGGACAGCGTCTCCGGTAACTAGACTTACGGAATGTAGTGCAGGCTCAGCGCGCCGATGCCGCCGGCGACGTTCAGGCCGGTATTGCCTTCGACGCTGAGCGGTTGCAGCGAGATGGTGCGGTCCGAACCGCCGACCAGCAGGTTGGCTCCAACGCCGACACCGGCGGTGGCGCTGGCGGTGACGCCGCCGTAGTGGCCATCGAGCGATCCGGGCGGAATGCCTTGGGTCGGCGCGATCACGCCCCAGACCATCACGCCGCCGGCGGTGTAGCCGATGTCGACGCCAAACTTGTCGATGTGGCCTTGGTAGTGGGCGACATCGCGGCCATCGCGCGCGAACACGCAATTGACTTCCTTGCTGGAGCCGAAGATGAGGCCAAAGCCGCTGGCCACGTTACAGGTCAGGACACCGACGCGAACGCCGGACCCGTCCTGGGCTTGGGCAGGCGCGCTCGCGACGAGCGCCAACCCAGCCGCGGCGACCGCGCCCAGGATCGTACGATGCAGAATGGACATAGGTAGTAGTCTCCGTGATTCGGTGATCAGGCCCCGATCTTGGTCAAAACGGGCGACAGCTAGGCTAGTTCCGAAGGCATGCCGCCGCAATGACTTATAGGTCCAGGTTGCAGATAAGCCGCCGCGTCGGGTGAAAAGTCCAGGTTGAAGTCGCTGAAACCGCCGCTTCGCCTGTGTTAGGAACAGAGCCTCGCGCCAAGCGGTTGCCGCTTCGGGCGAAGGCGTGCGCGGGCCGACCTTAAGGAGTTTTGAAGTTCCATGCATGAGGTCGTCGCCGAGGTCACCGCCCGCATCGCCGCGCGCAGCCGCGACCGGCGCGCCGACTATCTGGCGCGGATGGAGGCGGCGGGCCATGACGGCCCCGGACGCGC
>Ga0302314_10017975_pt1 | contig 11817 bp, 11 predicted proteins | sample III_Palsa_N2_3_FD_200533 | JGI IMG/M metagenome (GOLD analysis project Ga0302314, IMG submission 200533) | Peat permafrost microbial communities from Stordalen Mire near Abisko, Sweden - III_Palsa_N2_3 | ecosystem: Environmental > Terrestrial > Soil > Palsa > Peat permafrost | place: Sweden...
CCGGGCGGGGATTTCCGCCCGGCGTTCGGCGGCGCGTCCCGGGCGCGGCACGCCCGCGCGGGCGCGGCCGAGCTCGCGCTCGACGGCGTGCCCGGGCTGCGCCACGACGTGGACACGCCGGACGACCTGCGCGCGGCGGTGGCGCTCGGTGCCGGGTTTCGCACCACCGCGATCGCGGCCGAACTATTCACGCAGGCCTGAGCCGGTCACCACGCGGCCGCGGCTCTCGCTTCAGATGCGCACGACCGGGCAGGTCAGCGTCCTGGTGATCCCGTCGACGGCCTGAATCTGGGCCGCGACCAGCTTGCCGAGTTCGTCCACGTTCTCGGCGCGGGCGCGCACGATCACGTCGTAGGGGCCGGTGACATCCTCCGCCTGCGTGACGCCGGCGATCTCCGCGATCTGCCTGGCCACGTCGGCGGCTCTGCCGACCTCGGTCTGGACGAGGATGTATGCCTGCACCATGGCGTCCTCCTGGGGGGCAGCGTCGGCCGGGGCCCGGGTGGGGCCGGAGACCTTGGTATGAGCCGCCTTGAACTGCAACGGTACCGCAATGGTCCAGACCTGTTTGCGCCCGGTAGGCACTTTTTGGCGCGAATGTCAGGTCCTGCCGCCGGGCAAGCCCGTTCACACGGGCGTATGCACGAACGCGGATCTAAGACTGGTTACGCTAAGGGCTGACGGCACGGTGGGATCGGCGGGCGGAGGCGGCGAATCGCTGGTGAGGACGGGTCCGTCGCGGACCTGGGCGAGTGGGGGATCATCGCGGCGCTCACCGAGCGGATGCCCGCCGGGCCGCTGACGTCGGTCGGCATCGGCGACGACTCGGCGGTGGTGGGCACGCCGTCGGGCAGCGTGGTCGCGGCGGTCGACATGCTCCTCGAGGGCAGGCACTTCCGGCTCGACTGGTCCCGCGCCTACGACATCGGGGTGAAGGCGGCCGCCCGGAGCCTGGCCGACATCGCGGCCATGGGCGCGGTGCCCACGGCGCTGCTGGTCGCGCTGGCCACGCCGGGCACGCTGCCGGCCCGCTGGGCGACCGAGCTGGCCGACGGCCTGGCCGCCGAGGCGAGCCGGGCCGGGGCCGGCGTGGTCGGCGGCGACACCGCCCGGGCCGACTCGGTGATGCTGTCGGTGACCGCGCTCGGCGACCTGGACGGCCGCGCGCCGGTGCTCCGCTCCGGGGCCAGGCCGGGTGACGTGATCGCGGTGGCCGGCCCGCTCGGCCACTCGGCCGCCGGGCTCGCGCTGCTGATGGCCGGCGCGGCCGCCGGTGCCTCGCCCGCGGTCGCCGCCCTGGTGGCCGCGCACCTGCGCCCGGCGCCGCCCTACGACGCCGGCCCCGAGGCGGCCAGGCTCGGGGCGACGGCCATGATCGACGTGAGCGACGGCCTGGTCGCCGACCTCGGTCACCTGGCCGCCGCGAGCGCCGTCCAGGTCGAGGTCGACAGCTCCGCGCTGGTCACCGGCGGGCCGCTGAGCGACGCGGCGGCGGTCCTCGACGAAATCCAACCCTCAGAAGGAACGGTCCCGGTCGGCTCCCGACCCCAGCGTGCCCTGTCCTGGGTGCTGACCGGCGGCGAGGATCACAGCCTGGTCGCCGCGTTTCCCGCTTCGGCGGCCCTGCCCGCCCGCTGGCGCGTTATCGGGGCGGCCCGGCCGGGCACCGGCGTCACGGTCGACGGCGAGCCTTACCTAGCCGCGGGGGGCTGGCAGCACTTCCGTCAGTAGCAGCACTTCCGGCAGTACTTCCGGCAGGAGCGGTCGTCGGCCGGGCGGGGAGCACAAGGCGGGGAACGCAACAAGCCGACGCATCCGGTGGACGCGTCGGCTCGCAGCGGTGCGGATCGGCTAGGACACGGCCGAGCGGGTAACCTTGCCTGCCTTGATGCAGGAGGTGCAAACGTTCAGTCGCTTGGGCGTGCCCGACACGATGGCCCGAACAGTCTGGATGTTCGGGTTCCAGCGACGGCGGGTGCGTACGTGCGAGTGCGACACGTTGTTGCCGAAGCCCGGCCCCTTGCCGCATACGTCGCAGACGGAAGCCACGGCTGCCTCCTGAATTTCGGATTGGTGTGAGTCTGACGGCGCCCCACCCGGCGGTGATCTAACACCCACGCGAAACTGAGGCAGCCTCGGAAGCATACCGGAACTTGCGGGTAACACGCGAACTCGCGGGGGACGACCCCCGGATCCCCGAAATGACTCCGGCCCGGTGCCCGAATGTCGGTGCCAGCTTCTATGCTGCCAACGTGACCACGCTCCGCGATCCACTGGTCAAGCCGCTCGGCAAGAAGGCGGGCGAGACGTTCGAGAAGGTCTTCGGCCTGCGGACGGCCGGTGACCTATTGCAGCACTACCCGCGCCGGTATTACACCCGCGGCGAGCTGACCCCGCTCGACTCGCTGCACGAGGGGGACCACGTCACCGTGCTCGCGCTGGTGGACCAGGTCCACCGGTTCGGGGCGCCCATCGACCAGAAGTACGGCACCAAGCCGAGGAAGTGGGGCGGCGGCGAGCGCCTCGAGGCGGTCGTCACCGACGGGACGGGCAAGCTCCAGCTGGTCTTCTTCGCCAGCGTGGGCCTGCACGGCCGCCAGCTCCACTCCGGCGCGATCGGCTTGTTCGCGGGGACCGTGTCCAGCTTCCGCGGCCGCCGCCAGCTCGTCCACCCCGAGTACGAGCTGCTGCCGGTCACCAGCACCAGCCCGCTGATGACCAGCGAGATCGCCGAGGAGTTCGCCAACGAGCTGATCGCGGTCTACCCGGCGAGCGCCAAGCTCAGCTCGTGGAAGATCTCCAAGGCGATCGACGTCATCCTCGACGCGCTCGAGGCGGGCGAGGACCCGCTCCCGGCCGAGATCCGCGAGCGCTACGGCCTGTGGCCCAGGGAGCTCGCCCTCAGGGCGATCCACCGCCCGCAGGACCGCGGTGACCTCGCGCGAGCGCGCGAGCGGCTCAAGTGGGACGAGGCGTTCACCATGCAGGCCGCGCTGGCCCAGCGGCGGCTGGCCGCGGCGGCGATGCCCGCGGTGCCGCGGCCAGCCGTGCCCGACGGGCTGGCCGCCGCGTTCGACCGCCGGCTGCCGTTCACGCTGACCGAGGGGCAGCGGTCGGTCAGCGAGGAGATCACCCACGACCTGGCCTGCGCCTACCCGATGAACCGGCTGCTCCAGGGGGAGGTCGGCTCGGGCAAGACCGTCGTCGCGGTCCGGGCGATGCTCCAGGTGGTCGACGCGGGCGGCCAGGCGGCGCTGCTCGCCCCGACCGAGGTGCTCGCCCAGCAGCACTACCGGTCGATCACCGCGCTGCTCGGCCCCCTGGCCGAAGCCGGGCAGCTTTTTTCCCGGGGGGGCGGACTTCCGGCACCGGGGGCTCCCGCCCCTCATCCCCCCCGGCCCCCGTACCCCCCGGGGCCGGCCGGATCGGAAGGCGACGATATCCGGCCAACGGGCGGTGATATCCCGCAGACGCGGGTGGCGCTGCTCACCGGCTCGACCGGGGTGCGGGCGCGCCGCTCGGCGCTGACCGACGTGTTCACCGGCGACGCCGGCATCCTGATCGGCACCCACGCGCTGCTCGAGGACCAGGTGCGCTTCGCCGACCTGGGCCTCGCGGTCATCGACGAGCAGCACCGGTTCGGGGTCGAGCAGCGGGACGCGCTCCGCGACAAGACCCTCGGCTCACGGCCGCACGTGCTCGTGATGACCGCGACCCCGATCCCGCGGACGGTGGCGATGACCGTCTTCGGCGACCTGGAGGTCTCGACCCTGTCCGAGCTTCCGGCGGGCCGCTCGCCGATCGCCACCCACGTCGTCCCGGCCGTCGAGCGCCCCAACTTCCTCGAGCGGGCCTGGCAGCGGGTCCGCGAGGAGGTCGCGGGCGGGCGGCAGGCCTACGTGGTCTGCCCCCGGATCAGCGGCGAGCCGGGCGAGACCGGGGCCGATGGCCCCGGTGACGGCGACGAGTCCGAAGCCGAGTCCGACGCCGAGGCCGCCATCGACACCGGCGGGCAGGACGCCCGCCGTCCGCCGCTGGCCGTGCTCGACGTGGCCCCGGCGCTGGCCGGCGGTCCCCTCGCCGGACTGCGGGTCGGCGTCATGCACGGCAAGCTCCACCCGGACGAGAAGGACCGGGTGATGACCGCGTTCGCCGCCGGGGAGCTCGACGTGCTCGTCTCGACGACGGTGATCGAGGTCGGCGTGGACGTGCCCAACGCCACCGCCATGGTGATCATGGACGCCGAGCGGTTCGGCGTCTCCCAGCTGCACCAGCTCCGCGGCCGGGTAGGCCGGGGCCAGGCCGCCGGGCTGTGCCTGCTGGTGACCGAGGCGCCCGGCGCCAGCCCGGCCCGGGAGCGGCTCGAGGCGGTGGCCGCGACCGGGGACGGGTTCACGCTCTCCCGCCTCGACCTGGAGCAGCGCCGCGAGGGCGACGTGCTCGGGTCGGCCCAGGCGGGCCGCCGCAGCAGCCTGCGGCTGCTGCGGCTGCTGGCCGACGAGGACCTGATCGCCTCGGCCCGGGCCGAGGCGACCGCGCTGGTCGCCGCCGACCCGCAGCTCACCGCGCACCCCGCGGTGAAGGCGGCGATCGACGACTTCCTCGGCGACCGCCGCGCCGAATTCCTCGACAAAGCATGACCCGGGTCATCGCCGGGGCGGCCCGGGGGCGCAGGCTCGCCGTCCCGCCCGGCGCGACGACCAGGCCGACCAGCGACCGGGCGCGGGAGGGCCTGTTCGGCACGGTCCTGTCCGAGCTCGGCGCCCTCGACGGCAGGCGCGTTCTCGACCTGTACGCGGGTTCGGGCGCGGTCGGGCTCGAGGCGCTGTCCCGCGGGGCGGCCAGCGTCACGCTGGTCGAGTCCGACGCCCGCGCGGCCGCGGTGATCAAGGCGAACGTCGACGCGGTGGGCCTGCGCGGCGCGACCGTGGCGGCCGGCCGGGCCGAGCGGGTCCTCGCCCGCCCGCCGGCGGACGGCGAACCCTTCGACCTGGCCTTCGCCGACCCCCCGTACGCGACGGCCGACGACGCCGTCGCCCGGGTCCTCACCCTCCTGGCGGGCGGGTGGCTGGCCGCCGACGCGCTGGTCGTGGTCGAGCGCGCGACCCGGTCGGGCCCGCTTGACTGGCCCCCCGCCTATCTGCCCGGTAAGTCGCGCAGGTACGGTGAGGCCACCTTCTGGTACGGCTGGTACGGCAGCGGCGCGGGGGCGGGAGAGCCGCGGGAAACCGTGTCGCGGTCAGCGCTTGACGCGCCCCACAAGGCGCATGAGGAGTGAACCGCGTGCAGCGAGTGGTCTGTCCCGGGTCGTTCGACCCGGTAACCAACGGTCATCTGGACATCGTCAGCCGGGCGGCGAGCCTGCATGATGAGGTGGTCGTCGCCGTCCTCATCAACATCACCAAGAAGTCACTGTTCACCGTGGACGAGCGGGTGGACATGCTTCGCGAGGTCACCGCGGGCTACGGCAACGTGCGGGTCGACCGGTTTCACGGCCTGCTCGTCGATTTCTGCGCGGCGAACGGGATCACCGCGGTGGTCAAGGGCCTGCGCGCGGTCAGCGATTTCGAGTACGAGATGCAGATGGCCCAGATGAACTACCGCCTCGCCAAGATCGAGACGCTGTTCATGACGACCAACCCGCTGTACTCATTCCTGAGTTCAAGCCTGATCAAGGACGTCGCCCGGTACGGTGGCGATGTCAGCGGCCTGGTCCCCGACCAGGTGCTCGGCCGGCTGCGGGCCCGTCTCGCCGAGCAGTGACGCCGGTACTGCCCAGTACCGCCGTCACCGGCGGCATTCCCGAGCAGTGGTCCCGGGGATGTAAGCTGATGGGTCGGTTCACCAAATTAACTTAGGGACGGAAAACCAGTCGTGCGCAGTGACTTCGTGTTCGACATGCGCGCACTCGGCAAGCACCCGGGCGAGTTCATGGACGAGAAGCGGACGGCTAGTGCGCCGGACGGTCTCGGCTCTGGGCTAGTCTTGGTTCCTACCGGCGCGGATGTAGCTCTCGATCTGCGGTTCGAGGCGGTTTCCGAGGGGGTGCTCGTCACCGGCTCGGGGGTCGCCCCGCTGGCCGGTGAGTGTGCTCGCTGCCTGGATCCGCTGACCACCAGCCTGGAGGTCAGCTTCCAGGAGCTGTACCGGTATCAGCCGGATCCGGGTGAGGATAAGGATGACGGCGAGGAACGCTTCCTCGACGGAGACTTTCTTGACCTGGAGCCTGCGTTCCGTGACGCGGTAGTGCTCGCGCTGCCGTTGTCGCCGCTGTGCAAGGACGACTGCCTGGGGCTCTGCGTCGACTGTGGCGCGAAGCTCGCCGAGGTCGGCCCGGACCACACGCACGGTACCAAGGTGGACCCTCGCTGGGAACTCCTCACAAAGCTTGAATTCAACGACCGAGTAGAAGACTGACAGGAGAGCCGACGTGGCTGTTCCCAAGCGCAGAATGTCGCGCAGCAACACCCGCTCCCGCCGTTCGCAGTGGAAGACCACGGCGCCGACCCTGGTCGAGTGCTCGAACTGCCACGCGCAGAAGCTGCCGCACGCGGCCTGCCCGACGTGCGGGACCTACCGGCGCCGTCAGGTACTTAACCCGTCCTGAGCCTGATGTAACCCTTGGGAGCGCAGGTGAGCGGACGACGGAACGACGGGGACGGAGCCGAGGCCCAGGACCCCGAGGTCCTGCTGCGCGCGCTTGCTGCCCCGATCACGGCCGAGACCCTCGAGCGTGCGCTCACCCATCGGTCGTACGCGTACGAGAACGGCGGCCTGCCCACCAACGAGCGGCTTGAGTTCCTCGGCGACTCGGTGCTCGGGCTGGTCGTGACGGACACGCTCTACAAGGGTCATCCGGACCTGCCCGAGGGCCAGCTGGCCAAGCTCCGGGCCGCGGTCGTCCAGATGAACACCCTCGCCGAGGTCGCGCGCGAGCTGCGCCTGGGCTCGTTCGTCAAGCTCGGCCGGGGTGAGGAGGGGACCGGCGGCCGGGACAAGCCGTCGATCCTCGCCGACACGCTCGAGGCCGTGATCGGCGCGACCTACATCGACTGCGACCTCGAAGAGGCGAGCGCGCTCGTCCACCGGCTCTTCGACCCGGTCATCGAGCGTTCGGCGCTGCTTGGCGCCGGGCTCGACTGGAAGACGTCGCTGCAGGAGCTGACCGCCGTCCGCGGCCTCGGCGTGCCCGAGTACCACGTGAAGGACAGCGGCCCCGATCACCAGAAGCTGTTCCTCGCCGTGGTCAAGGTGGGCGCCCGCGAGCTCGGCTCCGGCGAGGGCCGCTCGAAGAAGGCGGCCGAGCAGCTCGCCGCCGAGGCCGCGTACCGCTCGATCACCGCGGAGCCCCCGGCGCCGGGCGCGCCCGCCGCTGCCCTGGGCGCGCCCGCCGCTGCCCCGGATGAGCCCGAGGCCGGCTCCTAGCCAGTAGGACTAGGGCCGACGCCCGACGATGTGAGCTGGTGTTACCGTGCCTGAACTGCCCGAGGTCGAGACCGTCCGCGCGGGACTCGAGCGTCACGTCGTGGGGCGCACCGTCGCGACGGCGGCCGTGCTCAACCCGCGGGCGGTGCGCCGTGACCCGACCGGGCCCGGCGGCTTCGTGGCCGCGATGGTCGGCCGGCCGTTCACCTCGGCGCAGCGGCGGGGCAAGTACCTGTGGCTTGATCTCGACGACGACGAGGCGCTCCTCGCGCACCTGGGGATGAGCGGCCAGCTCATCGTCGGGGACTCCGGCCGCCCGCTGTCCCCGCACGTCCGCGCCCGGTTCACGTTCACCGACGGCGGCCCGGACCTGCGCTTCACCGACCAGCGGACCTTCGGCCACCTCATGGTGGTAACGATCGACCGGGCCGCGGCCAGCGAGGATCCCGGGACCCGCCTGGTACCCGAGCCGATCACGCATATCGCGCCTGACCCGCTCGAGGCCGCCTTCAACGCCAAGGTCTTCGCGGCCCGGCTGGCCCGCCGCCATACCGGCATCAAGCGCGCCCTGCTCGATCAGTCCCTGATCAGCGGGATCGGCAACATCTACGCCGACGAGGCGCTCTGGCGCGCCCGGCTGCACTGGGCCAGGCCGACGGACAAGCTCCGGCCCGCCGAGGTGTCCCGTCTGCTGGACGCGGTCGGCGACGTGCTGACCGAGGCGCTCAAGGTCGGCGGGACGTCATTCGACGCGCTCTACGTCAACGTGAACGGGGAGAGCGGCTACTTCGACCGCTCGCTGAACGCCTACGGCCAGGAAGGCGAGCCGTGCGGCCGGTGCGCGACCCCGATCCGCCGCGACGCGTTCATGAACCGCTCGGCCTACAGCTGCCCCCGCTGCCAGCCCCGTCCGCGCGCGGCGAGCCTGTAAGCACGTACTTGTAACGGAGCGTGTCCCCATCATCGGCCCACTGGTAGCATCGGACAAGCCGCCGCGCCCTAGATGTAGGGGTTTTGTGCATTCCGCCGTTTGTTTAGCGGCCACTTCTTTGGTAAGATCAATGCATAACGAGTGACAGGCTACTCTCGGCTTGACCACCAACGGTCCTGGTGAGACCCTGTAACTGTTGCCCGCACGCAAGGGCGTGCGGATTGCATAGTGCCCACCCTGGTCACTCAGTGTGGAGGACCTTTCATCATGTCTAAGGCTCTATTCGGCCACGTCGGTGGTCCGGACCCGCGCGTTATCTCTGAGATGCGCCGTCTCCAGCAGCGAGTACGTGACCTGGAAGCCGAGCTTGCCCGGCTCCAGGACGAGAACGACGCGCTCGCTTCGGGGCTCGGCCACGATGAGGAAATGCTCATCCTGGACCGCGAGCCGGCGCTGACCTGACCTCAGTCAGGCGGTTCCGCTCAGCCCGCGCACTGTCGCGGGAAGCGACTTGGCACAACCGCAGAACGAACCAGGGGCGCCCCACCCGGCGTCCCTCTTCGTTGTTACCCGGGGTCGACGGCGTCCCCTCGGGGTGAGTCAAGCCACTCGTGGGTGATCGCTGCCCTCGGGGGTTTCCCCACGCCCCGAGCGAGCCGTCGTCCCGCGGGCTAGTCGCGTTCCCCGATGTCAGTTGCCGTTTTACCGTTCCTGTGGCGTTTCCGGCGGTAGACCGGCTGGGACGGTAATGTTCTGACAACGATCGTCTGCCAGGGCAGTTTCGGGGGAGGGGAGGCACGTGTACCTCAAGTCCCTCACCCTGCGCGGCTTCAAGTCGTTCGCCTCCGCCACCACGCTCCGCCTCGAGCCCGGCATCACCTGCGTCGTCGGCCCGAACGGCTCGGGAAAGTCCAACATCCTCGACGCGCTCTCCTGGGTGATGGGCGAGCAGGGCGCCAAGAGCCTGCGCGGCGGCAAGATGGAAGACGTCATCTTCGCCGGCACGACCTCACGCGCCCCCCTGGGACGGGCCGAGGTCACCCTCACCATCGACAACAGCGACGGCGCCCTGCCGATCGACTACGCCGAGGTGACGATCAGCAGGCTGATGTTCCGGTCCGGGTCGAGCGAGTACGCGATCAACGGCGACAGCTGCCGGCTTCTCGACGTCCAGGACCTGCTCTCCGACAGCGGCCTCGGCCGGGAGATGCACGTGATCGTCGGCCAGGGCCAGCTCGACCAGATCCTGCACGCCGGGCCTGAGGCCAGGCGGGCGATCATCGAGGAAGCGGCGGGCGTGCTCAAGCACCGCAAGCGCAAGGAGAAGGCGCTTCGCAAGCTCGACGCCATGCAGGCCAACTTGACCAGGCTCGTCGACCTGACCGGGGAGCTCAACCGCAGGCTGAAGCCCCTGGGCAGGCAGGCCGAGGTCGCCCGCCGGGCCGCCACCATCCAGGCCGACCTGCGCGACGCGAAGCTGCGGCTGCTCGCCGATGACTACGTGGCCCTGCGCGACACGCTCCAGCGCGAGGAGCAAGACGAGACCGCGATCCGCGCCCGCCGCACCTCCCTGGAGGAGACGGTGGCCGCCGCGCGCCAGCAGGAGGCCGAACTCGACGCCGCGGTCCAGGCGCAGGGAGCCGAGCTCGCCGTCGCCCAGCAGACCTGGTTCGCGCTCTCCTCGCTGACCGAGCGGCTCCGCGGCGTCGCCGGCCTGGCCAACGAGCGCGCCCGGCTGCTGGCCGCGGAACCCGAGCCCGAGCGGCCCGGCCGCGACCCCGACGAGCTCGACCGGCAGGCGGCCGAGCTGCGCGAGGAAGAGGCCGGCCTGACCGACCGCCTGGCCGAGGGCCGCGAGGTCCTGTCCGAGTCGGTCGCCGAGCGCACCACCGTGGAGGGCGCGCTCGCCGCCGCCGAGCGCAGGCTCGCCGACGCGGCCCGGGCCGCCGCCGGACGGGCCGAGCGCCTGGCCCGGCTGCGCGGCATGGTCGACGCGGCCGAGAGCCGGAGCGCCGCCACCGGCGAGGAGATCGACCGGCTGGCCGCCGCCGCCGAGCAGGCCAGGGGCCGGGCCGAGCGGGCCGGGCTCGAGTACAGCGCGGTCCAGGATGTCGCCGACGACGGCGCCAGTGACCGCTCCGGCCTCGCCGCCGAGCACGACCAGGCCAAGACCGACCACAACCGTCACACCGAACGGACCGTGGCCGCGCGCAAGGCCGAACGCGCGGCCAACAGCGAGGTTGCCGCCCTCCGCGCCCGGGCCGAGGCACTCAATGAGACGCTTCGCCGGGGCGTCGACGCGACCGCCGCGGTGCTCGCCGACCCGGACCGCTTCGCCGGCGTCCTCGGGTCGTTCGCCGGCCAGCTCACCGTGGCCGACGGCTTCGGCAGGGCCATCGCCGCCGCCCTCGGCGCCGCCGCCGAGGCCATCACCGTGACCGGCCTGGACGCCGCGGTCGACGTCCTGGCCGCCATCCGCGCGGCCAACGCCGGCACCGTCGGCCTCGTCATCGCCGCCTCGCCCGTCCCACCGATAGCGGTCCCGTCGGCCTCGTCCACATCAGCCGCCTCAGCCGCCTCTCCGGACGCGACCACCTCGTCCACATCAGCCGCCTCAGCCGCCTCTCCGGACGCGACCACCTCGTCCACCCCAGCTACGCAGACCACCCCGTCAGCCTCGTCCGCCTCATCCGTATCGGGGGAGCCGGGCAGCCACTCCGGGCTCGCGCGTCCGACGCTGCCGGACGGCGTCCGGTGGGCGGTTGACCTGGTGACGGCGCCCGGCGGGCTGGCCGGCGCGATCGGGAAGCTGCTGGCCGACGTCGTGGTCACGGTCGACCTGGCGCAGTCGGCCGCGTTCGTTCGCGATCACCCTGATTTTCGCGCCGTCACCACCGACGGCGACCTGGTCGGAATCCACTGGGCGCACGGCGGCTCAGCCGGGGCGCAGTCCCTGCTCGACGTGCGCGCGGCCGCCCACGAGGCCGCCACCAGGCTGGCCGCGGCCGAGCTGGCCAGCGAGACGGCGGCGGAGGCCCTGGCCGAGGAGACCGAGGCGACCGAGGCCGCCCGGCAGGTACTCGACGAGATCCGCGGCCGGATGCAGGCCGCCGACGCGGCCGTCGCCGAGATCTCCGGCCGCCTCGGCCGGCTCGCCGGGGCCGCCCGGGCCGCCGCCGACGAGGCCAAGCGGCTCGACGCCTCGGTCGGGGCGGCCGGGCGCTCGGCCGAGAAGGACCTGACCAAGCTGGTCCAGCTCAAGGCCGACCTCGCCGCCGCCGAGGCCGAAGAGTTGCGGGCACGCGACCCCGAGGTCCTCAACGCCGAGGCCGACGACGAACGCGAGGAGATGACCCAGCGGGCCGCCGCCGCCCGCAACGCCGAGATGGAGGCGCGCCTCGAGGTGCGCACGGTTGAGGAGCGGCTGCGCGCGATCAGCGGGCGAGCCGACTCGCTCGCCT